>WUUC01045548.1_pt1 | contig 12740 bp, 7 predicted proteins | sample 6278441 | NCBI WGS metagenome assembly WUUC01 (sample SAMN13675441, study PRJNA597444) | soil metagenome | isolation source: soil | place: USA: Washington | collected 2017-10 | reverse complement strand
TATTGGTATTGATGCACAGCTGATGAACAACAGGTTTTCCTTGTCAGTAGACTATTATAATAAGAAGACCGAAGGTATCTTACTTGTATTACCTGTTCCGGGCACATTTGGTTTACAGCCAGCTCCTCAAAATGCAGGCAGCGTTGAAAATAAAGGCTGGGAATTTGCGCTCGGCTCGCGCAACAGATTTGGTGAAATCGGCTTTGATGTGAACCTCAATCTGAGTATTAATCAAAACAAGGTAACTGATCTTGCAGGTACAGGTCCATATATTTCCGGTGATGATATTGATCCACGTTACATTACCGGAGAGGGTTATCCTATTAATTCATTCTGGGGTTACAAGACGGATGGATTGTTCCAATCGGAGGCAGAGATCCAGGCTTATCCCGTATTCATGAGAGCTGCCAAACCAGGTGATGTGAAGGTTCTTGATCTTAACAAGGACGGAAAGGTGAATGCGGATGATATGACATATATCGGCAACTCCTTCCCGAAATACACATTCGGTTCTTCCTTTAATCTCAGCTACAAGGGAGTAGGATTAAATTTATTGTTCCAGGGTGCCTCCGATGTAGGTGTACGACTTGCCCGTGCTTTAGCGGAACAGGGAAACTATGAAGGGTTTACACATAAGATATACACAAATAATTTTTGGACACCTGAAAGACCCGACGCAAGGTTCCCCCGTCCAACCAAACAGGATCTGCGAAACCAGGCTTCTACAGACCGCATGGTTATAGATGGCTCTTATATTCGTTTGAAAAATATCCAGCTTTCGTATCTGTTGCCGCCGGCCATTACAAAAAGATGGTTTATGAATCAGTTTCGTTTATACGTATCCGCTACCAACGTTTTTACGATTTCGAAGTTGACCGAATGGAACCTTGATCCGGAGACCTTGTCGGGCTGGCAGGACTACTATCCTCAGACAGGTTTATACACGATCGGTGTGAATGTGCAATTTTAAGTTGACTGAATTTTTCACAGCAAAATGAACTAATATGAGCACCTCCAAAATATTATACTTTTGTCTGGTCATGGCGCTAATGACCAGCTGCAAAAAGGATTTGTTAGAGACCATTCCCAATGACAGGATATCTTCTGAACTGTTCTGGAAGACCGAAAAGGATGCTATACTGGCAGCCAATGCCATATATCCATACCTGGGTAACGCCAGTGATTATTTCAGTTGGGATGGCATGACGGATATAGGTCACACGAACGTGCCGCAATCGCCTGAATCTTTTATTTTAAAAGGACAATACGATGCATTAAACAGCCGCATATCTGCTGAATGGACAAATTCTTATGCTGGCATCAGGGCCGCTAACGTATACCTCACAAACGTCGACCAGGTAGAAACATTGAACCAGGCATTGATTAATCGGCTCAAAGGGGAAGTGAAAGTATTGAGAGCCTATCTGTATATAAAACTTGCTTCTTTGTACGGCGATGTTCCGTTGATAAAAGAAGTTATAGAATTGGATGAAAGCAAGCAATTAGTCCGGACACCTGTTGCGCAGGTATGGGATTTTGTTTCAACTGAACTTTCTGAGGCAGCCACATTACTTCCAAATACCCAGGCCGACAAAGGAAGAATAACAAAAACTGCGGCGTTGGGTCTTAAAGCGCGTGCCATGTTATATGCAGGTCGCTACCAGGAAGCCGCAAATGCTGCCAAAGAGGTTATGGACCTGAATGTGCACAGTATTTATTCTTCTTACCAGAAACTTTTTACATATGCCGCTGAAAACAATCCGGAAGTTATATTGAACATCGAGTACGTAAAAGATATATACAGCAATAATGTTTTCTTCATCATCGGTCCTTTTAGCCAGAAGAACAGCCAGGGTCGTTACGTACCTACTAAAAACCTCGTGGATGCCTATCCTATGAAAAATGGAAAAGATATAACTGATCCTACCAGTGGCTTTGATCCGAATAATCCATATGCCAACCGGGACCCTCGACTGGGGTATTCTGTATTCTTGTTGGGCGATGTACTTCCTGATAATAAGATTTACAATTCAAGGCCCGGAAGTGGAACCGCCGATGCTGTCGGGTTCAGTTTTCAAGCCACCAATACAGGATTTAACCTGGAAAAATATATAAATAAAGAAGACCTCACACTGCCATCAAACGGGGGTATAAACATCATCCTTATGCGCTATGCAGAAGTGCTGTTAACATACGCAGAAGCAAAAATTGAAGCTGGACAAATTGATATGTCGGTATTGAATGCCATTAACCAGGTTCGTCAACGCCCGGATGTTATGATGCCTCCCTTAACCAGCCTTGGTACCCAGGCAGAAATGCGTGCGATCGTCAGAAAAGAACGTTTGCTGGAACTGGCTTTTGAAGGACTGCGGTTTATAGATATCCGTCGATGGAAAATCGCTGAAAACGTAATGCCGGGAAACATTTTTGGTATGACCTATAAAGATGCAGCCGGAAGTTTCAAAACAATTCAGGTGCAGGCCTGGACAAATACCTTCGATAAAAACCGCGACTACCTTTGGCCTATTCCGCAAAAAGAAAGGGAGCTGAATCCAAATCTTACCCAAAATCCCAACTGGTAACCGGTATTGCCAAAACAGTTTCCAATAGGGTGATCCAAAAATATGAACCACCATCTTCATTTTAAATGATTTTTATGATGAACAATAAGATCTTTCTCTGCCTGCTAACTGCCTTCATGATTATGCTGAGTGGTTATTCCCAGGCTGTCAATAAAAATAGAAAGGATGACAAGCCAAATATCATTATTTTCCTGGTGGATGACCTGGGATGGATGGATGTGGCTTATAATGGAAGCAAATTCTATGAAACCCCAAATATCGATCGATTGGCAAAAGAGGGAGTCAGATTTAACCAGGCTTATGCCACCTGCCATGTTTGTTCTCCCTCAAGAGCCAGCCTTCTGACAGGTAAGTATCCGGCAAGGTTAAATTTAACCGACTGGTTGCCCGGAAGAAAAGATTTTCCATTTCAGAAACTAAAGAATGTTGAGATCAATCAACAATTGCCCTCTGAAGAAAATACACTGCCTGAAACGCTTCGTAAAAATGGTTATACCACGGCCATTTTTGGAAAATGGCATCTCGGGGAAGAAAATTCTACGGCACTTCAACACGGATTTGACAAACGCTTGCCCGACTGGAACAAAGGATGGCCCCTCACCTATTATGCTCCTTTTAACCTGAAAGGGCTGGAAGGTCCCAAGGGTGAATATCTTACCGACAGGTTAACGGAAGAAGCGTTGAAATACCTGGAGTCTAATAAGGATCATCCGTTTTTTCTTTACATGGCTCATTTTGCAGTTCACGATCCCATTCAGGGTCGTCCGGATCTGGTGGAAAAATATGAAAAGAAGTTGCAGCAAATGAAGCGTTCGGAAACACCGCCATTTATTCTCGAAGGGAATCCGGACACTTCGCACCAACTTACACGTAAAGAACTTACTGCTTTTCTGGACGACAAACAATATCAAGGTTATAATTTATTGCCTAACAGGACGGTTAAAATTAAACAGCACCAGGATAATACAGAATTTGCTGCAATGGTGGAGAGTATGGACGAAAGCCTGGGCCGTTTGCTTGCAAAACTTAAGGAGCTCGGAATTGAAGACAACACCATCGTGATCTTTACTTCGGATAATGGCGGAATGTCCGGCGCCAATTTCGGCAAGCCTGATAGAAAGATTTCTGAAAATAATCTCACAAAAGCATTTTCCACTTCCAACCTGCCTTTACGCGGTGCTAAAGGTTGGTTTTATGAAGGTGGCATCCGGGTGCCTATGATCATCAAATGGGCCGGGGCAAAAAAAGGTAGCCAAACTAATACGCCCGTTGTCAATACCGATTTATATCCAACAATCCTGCAGATGGCTGGTCTATCATCACAGCCGAAACAACATATAGACGGCAAAAGTCTTGTGCCGATATTGATGGCGAAAGGAGAGCCGGAACAGCGCGCACTATATTGGCATTTTCCTCATTACAGCAACCATGGTCAGCAAAGTCCGGGTGGCGCTATCCGTTTGGGGGACTATAAATTACTCGAATATTATGAGCATAATACGGTACAGCTGTTTAATATAAAAAATGATCCGGGCGAGCAACAAGATCTTTCATCAACTGAAAAAGAGAAGGTAAAAGAACTCAGAAATATGTTGCATACCTGGCGTAAATCTGTGTCCGCAAAAATGATGAAACCTAATCCGGAATATAACGCTAATCAATAGGCCAAAGCGGTCAGTTTACCTGGTCATAATAAAATTTCAGCATGAAGAAAATCAAATATGTAGGAATAGTTTTCGCCATTCTGTGCGCTTTCAAATCACCTACCAACAGCGAAATATTTCTTCGCGATGGCGAGGTTAAAAGAGTTAATGACAAGTGGCAGCCACTAAAAACAATTAAGTCAACCGGATTATTCGGGGACAGAATATCGTTATGGCGCAATAAACGACTCTGGTATGTGGCAAATTCAGGATTTCTTCTGGCAGGCTTCGAACAACCACCTGGTACGCACCTGTGGCAGGGCGAGCATGTCGGTAAATGGTTACATGCTGCAACTTTAAGCTATGAACAAACAAAAGACGAGAAACTTAAAAAAGCGATTGACAATACAGTTAAACGGTTACTGACTGCACAGTTGCCAAATGGTTACCTGGGTACTTACAGCGAAAAAGATCAGTTCCTGGTTGCGACCGCAGATCCGAAAGGCTGGGATATATGGACTCAACGTTATAATCTTTATGGATTGCTCGTGTATGAACGATATCACCCCGACAAGGAGGTCGTTACCGCTTGCAAAAAAATGGCCGACCTGCTGATAACTGTCTACGGTCCGGGCAAAGCCGATATCACAAAATATGGCACCCGGAAAGGCATTTCTTCTACAACAATACTCGAATCAATAGTCATGCTTTATGACCGGACCGGTGAAAAGAGATACCTGGATTTTGCAGAACACCTTGTAGCAGAAAGTGAAAAGAACCCAGGTCTGCGGTTGATGGATGCTATGCTCAAAGGAGAAAGCGTTGTATATCCTGGTGATGGTAAAGCCTACCAGCTAATGGCTAATCTTCTGGGATACCTTCGACTTTACCAGGCAACGGGTAACCAGAAGTATTTACAAACCGTTTTAAACGCCTGGGAACAGATCCGTGCAAAACACAACCTGGTAACCGGGGGCCCCTGGACCAGGAAAACAGATTACAACGGAAACAAGGAATGTTTCGCTAAACCAGACGCATTCAATCCATCAGAAATCGTTGTCGAGAATTGCAGTGCCGTTACATGGATTCAGTTAAATGTTCATCTTGGCCGCATCTTAGGATTGTCAACCTATGCCGACGAAGCGGAAAAGACTATGTTTAATCATATGTTCGGAGGTCAGCATACCGATGGTATCGACTGGTGCTATTATACAAAACCCAATGAAACATCACCGCCATACGTTCCAACCATCCATTGTTGCGCATCCAGCGGCCCAAGGGCACTTGAGATGTTTTCTAACCAGATAGCAGGAAAAATAAATGACCGTCTCTGTATCAATTATTTTTCGCCGGCAACGATCACACTGGACAATTCATTTGGTGGTGGAAATATGGAAATCAAAAGCAATTTTCCAATAGCTTCCACCGCAGATATCATCTTAGGTATAAACGAACCGAAAAAATTTGCCGTAGAATTCCGGATTCCGTATGGAACTTCATTAACTGCTGTAACGATCAATAAAAAGCCCGTGAACCCTGTTAAAAACTCCAGGGGATATTATGAGATCAACAGAAAATGGAAAAAAGATGATAGGATCTCAGTAAACCTTAATTACAAATTGCAGGTAAATATACAGCGCGGCGAAAATAATAAAAGCTGGATAGCCTTCTCTTACGGTCCGCTGGCACTGGCACAAAAAATCACTGCAAAGGATGTGGAAGAACCCTTTAAACTTACTAAAGCGAATGCCGGGAATATCAACGAAATACTATCGTTGGTTTCACTGGATCACCGCAATGATTCAAACGTAGTTTTCAGGATAGCAAACTCAGATATTAAACTGATACCTTACTATCTGGCAGGATCCAGAACTTCCGGACCGAAGACTTACTTTGAACTTGCTCAATAACCAGATTGCATAGAATCATCTTAAATGTTTATTATTTCAAAAAATATAAAAATGAAAAACTCAACACTATACTGCCTGGCATTTTTTATAACCATCAGCGGTTATACACAACAGGTGGCCCAAAAGAAAAACGTTTCTGGTTTGCCCGCTACAGTAACAATGACGAAAGAAAAGCTGCAGGATAAGATTAAAGGTGGTTGGGCCGGGCAAACCATCGGTGTGACTTTTGGAGGACCTACCGAGTTCCGATATAACGGAACCATCATACAGGACTATCAACCTATAAAATGGTTTGATGGATATTTGAAACAAACCATGGAAAACCATCCCGGACTCTACGATGATGTTTATATGGACCTGACGTTTGTAGACGTAATAGAAAGACTTGGAATTGATGCACCGGTTGATTCATTCGCTTATGCCTTCGCCAACGCGGAATACAGGCTTTGGCACGCTAACCAGGCGGCCCGCTACAATATCTTAAATGGAATAAAGGCACCGCAATCCGGCCATTGGATCAACAATCCTCATGCTGATGACATAGATTACCAGATCGAGGCGGACTACGCCGGTTTGATGAACCCGGGAATGCCGAATTCCGCTTCAACGATCAGTGATAAAGTGGGGCATATAATGAACTACGGCGATGGATGGTATGGTGGCGTTTATGTTGGCGCTATGTATAGCCTTGCTTTTGTTTCCGAGGATGTTAATTTTGTCGTTAACGAAGCATTGAAAACCATTCCGGCAAGGAGTAAATTTCATCAATGTATGTCTGATGTAATCAAATGGCATAAAAAGTATCCCAATGATTGGAAACAAACCTGGTTCGAGCTGCAAAAGAAATGGTCAAGTGACCTTCATTGTCCAAAAGGTGTTTACCTGGCGTTTAATATAGACGCCACCATAAACGCTGCCTATATTTTGTTGGGCCTGCTTTATGGAAATGGTGATTATACCAAAACGCTTGAAATCTCAACCAGGGCAGGCCAGGATTCAGATTGCAACCCATCTTCCGCCGGCGGAATACTCGGTACCATGCTGGGCTATGAAAAAATTCCGACTTATTGGAAAAAAGGTTTAAAAGACATTGAAAATATGGATTTTAAATATACAACCATGTCTTTGAACAAGGTTTATGAAATAGGTTTCAAGCATGCGCTGGAAATGATCCGTAAGAATAACGGGTCTGTGTCAGAAAAACAGGTAACCATAAAAGTTCAGACTCCTGAAGAAGTTCGTTTCGAACAAAGTTTCGAAAATGTGTTTCCGTTTGAAAAAACTGACATCGTTCAATCCCGCGGAGAAGAAATTTCATTTGAATTTGAAGGCACTGGTTTTATTGTAAATGGTACTGCCACTAAAAAAGCAAATCAACCAGAAAAAATACTGGAAGCAATATTGTTTATCGATGGAAAAGAAATTGAAACAATGAAATTTCCAACAGATTTCATTACCCGGCGTCTGGAGCTATTCTGGAAATACGATCTGCCAAACGGCAAACACCAGGTAAAAATAGTTACAAAGGATGCCGGCGAAGGATACGAGTTGAAAGCGACTGATTATATTCTATATTCCGGAAAGGGGGTTGCAAAATAAGGCCCGGCATTTTTCCATCTATTAAGGTATCAAATCCAACGTCTTACTTTATTTTTATAAGCAAGGTATTGTTCTCCGAAAAGTATTTCCATAATATTTTCTTCGGCGGGAATAATAAATATGTTCATAACAATTACAAACAGTATTGGAATGATTAACACCAATAAGGAACCAAGAATAATTTCCACCCCAAAAAGAATAATAGTCATTCCAACATAGATTGGATTTCGGCTGAAGCTGAACGGCCCCGAATCGACGAGTTTACCCGGCATTTCAAAAGCATGAATAGAAGTGCTGTTTTTAATTAGAACGGAATTTGTTACAAGTACTATAAGAATCCCGGCAATAATGAGCGCAATGCCTGCGAGCGTATAAGGATAAAAAATTATACTCCGTAAAGGGAATATATTGTGAATGATAACAGACAGGATGATAGCAGTAACAAAGTAGCCGTCAGGCGAAACAGTTTTTAACTTCATGTACAGGTTGAAATTAGAAATTTATTGTTTGCCTGGCACATAAAAATATTTTGTACATATCAACGGTTCTCAGCATCCGCAAGAAGGGTTGGAACTGCCTTGGTTCTGGTTAAAACTTACATTCTCTTCTTGTGAAATATTTAGTATAGTTTGCGAATATTCCTGAATAGAAATACTTGCCAGCTAACGAAAAATATAAGGAGAAAGAACTGCTATTGCGGATAGCGAAAGGCGACGAACGGGCCTTTACCCTCTTTTATGAACATTATTATAATATACTGCGGCCATTTATCATCAGAAATGCTTCTACGGCCCAATCAGCAGACGAAATACTGCAAATGACTTTTCTGCGGGTATGGCTGAACAGGCATAAATTGGAAGAGGTTCAAAATATCCGGGCCTGGATGATTAAAATTGCGAGCCGTGAGTACCTCAGCTATCTGCGTGATACCCTTTCCAGGCAACTGGAAAACGGCCATTATGAAGAATCCGACAACAATATTGCCCTGCACCGTACTAATAAGGTAGAATTTAATTACGCGGTCAAAGAAATCCGGGCACTTGTGACAGCGGCCGTTAAAAACCTGTCCCCACAACGAAAGCAGGTTTTTCACCTCAGCCGGAATGAAAATCTGTCCATTCAGGAGATTGCCTGTAAATTGGAACTGGCTCCAAAGACCGTAAAAAACACCCTCACAGCAGCTTTGAACGAGATCAGGGATTGCCTTCGGGCACAGGGATACGATCTGATGATCCTCCTCTACTGCGCTATTGCGAATTTTTCTTAAAAAAAACAATTGTGTTGCTTGGGACTCCCTGCGTTTTTTTGCTTCTTGTATCTGGTTTAACTTGGAAAAAGAACAATTACGATATTTGCTTGATAGATACTCCTCAGGGCTGAGCTCTTACGAAGAGCAGCTTGAATTATTTGAATTTTTAAGCAAACATGAAGCCTGGTCAGAGTTATATGTCGCTGATTTCATTGAGCATCATGCCCCTGATGATAAGATAGAAGCGCTCGCCCTCAAAAAATTTATAGACGAAATAATTTCTACAGATAAAGTTATAGGAACAGCTCCCGTTGGTCCTGTCCGTCGTGTGCATTCTCTTCGCAAATGGAGCTGGGCCGCGGCTTCAGTGCTGCTGCTTTTATTGGTTGGAGCTTATTTCCGGAACAATAACAATAAAACAGCACCGGCTGGCAAGCTGGTAAAAACCATTGATATTGCTGCAGGCAAAGATGGCGCAATCCTAACGTTAGATGACGGCAAACAAGTGGTGCTGGATAGCATGGCAAATGGCGTTGTTGCTTCTCAGAACGGCATACAGGTGGAATTGAAGAATGGCTTGTTGACCTATAATCATACCGGAAAAGACCCCGGACAGATTGTCTATCATACCATGTCGACGCCAAAAGGCCGCCAGTTTCAAGTAACCTTGAACGATGGTACACAAGTTTGGTTGAATTCCGCCAGTTCAATCCGGTATCCTACTGTGTTTGCTGGAATGGAGCGCAAAGTGCAAATGACCGGCGAAGTATATTTTGAGGTTAGGAAGAATGCGAAAATGCCTTTCCGTATCAATGTGAATAATAAAGCGGAAATCGAAGTATTGGGAACGCATTTTAACGTGAATGGGTATGAAAATGAAAAATCATTGAACGCGACTTTGATAGAAGGCAGCATTATCGTCGTAGCTCTGTCCCCCGACCATCAACCTAAACAAAACCTGGTACTACAACCGGGTCAACAGGCACAAATAGCTCCGGGCCAACAAACACAGGAAGCTGACCCGATACGCTTAATAAATAATGCGGATATCGAAAAAGTAATGGCCTGGAAAAACGGCTTGTTCAATTTTGATGATGCCAGCCTCGACGAGGTAATGCGGCAGTTGGAACGTTGGTATAATATAGATGTTGTTTATGAAAACGGTGTTCCAAAAACCCAATACTATGGAAAAATCAACAAACAAAATAATCTGCAGGAATTGCTACATATTCTGGAAAAAAATGAAGTGCAGTTCAGATTAGAAAATGGGAACAAACTTGTTGTATCACAATAACCAGTGAAACAATACACTCAATATCAGATCTATCCTGAAAACAAATCCGGAAGTGTTCGAAGCACTTCCGGCCAATAGTTCGATTGATCAATAAACGGTCTCGTCAACACCTTTTTATTAACAACCAAAACTTAGGCAAATTATGCAAAAAACTGTTTTTGGTTCCAGGATTTTTACGTCCGGACTATTTGTTGTTGTTGCGTCTTCCCGCCAACCGCAAAGGTTCCGGAACCGGTTTTCCGGAGCCATCACCAAAACGTTAATGGTCATGAACCTGACTATCTTATTACTTACAGCTGCTTTTTTAAATGTCCAGGCGAAAGTAGTAGCGCAAAATGTGACGCTTTCCGGCAAAGAGATCTCGCTGAAGCAGGTCTTTTCAGCCATCGAACAACAAACCGGGTATGTTGTCTTTGTTAAAAAGGAATACCTGTCAAATGCCACTCCTTTGACGTTGTCGGTATATAAGATGCCATTGAAGGATCTTTTACATGTTGTGCTGAAGGACAGGTTATTGGACTTTGAAATAATGGATAATACTAAAACGATCATTCTTTCACGTAAAACATCTGACGTTGTGTTGTCTTCTGGCCAACAGCTCAAAGCCCTGCCACCGTTGATTACAATCTCCGGCCAGATTCTAGACCCGGATAAGAGGCCGGTCGCCGGCGCCACCATCACCGTTTCAGGTTCAGGATTGGCCACCTCTGCAGACGCAAACGGCCGATTCACGCTTTCCGGTGTTTCGGAAAACGCCGTTATTGTTGTCTCTTCCGTTAATTATACTCCAGTAACCCTTCGCCTGGTTAACGGAACCCTGACTTTGGAGGATAAAGAACTTAAAGATCAATTAGTAAGTAACTCCTTACAAAATGTTGTACTGATTCTAACCACCAATGTATCCCTTTTGGACGAAACAGTTGTAATTGGATATGGTTCTAAAACCAGAAGAGAACTTACCGGCGCAGTTGCAAAAGTAACGAGGGAAGCATTTGAAAAAAGACCACTTACCAATGCCCTGAACGCATTACAGGGAGCGCTTCCCGGCGTAACTGTGACCAGGGGAAGTGGAAGACCAGGCGGCGAAAACTATAGTTTGCAAATACGTGGTGCTTCTTCAATTAGTGGCGGAAGTCCGCTGGTATTAATAGATGGGGTTCCGGGAGATCTGAGTTTGATGAATCCGAATGATATTGCGGAACTTACTGTATTGAAAGATGCTGCTGCTGCAATCTATGGTGCACGTGCTGCAGATGGAGTTGTTCTTGTAACCACCAAGAGAGGTGCGTCTGGTGCACCAGTGATTACTTTATCTGGTAACTATGGAATTACAACGCCACAATACTTAAAGAAAAGAACGAATACCCTGCAGTTGGCCGAAATGTATGATGAGGGAATGAAAAATGTGGGTCAGCCTGGTGTAACTCCGGAAGTTTTTGCTAAAATAAGAGCTAATGCTGCTCCGGATCCTACCGGGTGGTTAAAGTATTTAGAAAATTTTCCCGGATTTTATCAATCTCATAATTGGATTGATGATGTATATGGAAATGGTGAACAGCAGAATTACAGCTTAAGCATTTCAGGTGGTGGAGAGTATAACCGATATCTTTTCTCAGCTGGATATCAAAGGAACAAAGGGCCTTTCCGATATGGAGAAAACCATTCCGACCGATATAATTTACGTTTGAATAATGACTTCAAACTTTTTAAAATCATCAACCTTGAAACAAGGATAAGCTATGATGATCAACCGATTGTTGAGCCCACGGATCTGGGAAATATATTATATTTTGTAAACCAGGTCGGAAGTTATGTGCCAGTATATAATCCATTAGGACAATTATATAAGTACCAGGGCGGTTTCAGAAATCCGATTCAATATCTCCAGGAAGCCGGTGTGCGTAATACCAACGATAACAGGTTAAATGCAAATGTAAAAGGTGATGTTTCCATTACCCGGGATTTGAAATTCATTGCCCAGGTAGGTATTAATTATCGGTTCACCGATGGAAAACTTACAAAACCAACATTTGCGCAACACAACTGGGATGGGACCAACTTTGACATTGTAAACAATCCTAATAATGCAAACTTTACAGAATCTAAAACTATCTATAAGATAGCTACCGGGTATTTAGATTATAACAAAGTATTGGGCAACCATAAAGTTGGTTTGATGGTTGGCGCATCACATGAGTCGAATGATTTCCAGTCTCAGTCTATCACCGGATATAATTTTGCCAGTAATGAAATATTTACGTTGAACCTTGCAGACAGAACAAAAACAGAATATGCAAATTTCACCGGTAGCGCCAACGACTGGGCTTTGCAATCATACTTTGGCAGGTTAAGTTATTCTTATGCCGGCAAGTATTTATTAGATTTTACCACCCGGATGGATGGCAGTTCTAAATTTGCACCGGATAAAAGATGGAGTGCCGTGTTTCCATCCGTTGCAGCATC
>WUUC01079022.1_pt1 | contig 12742 bp, 8 predicted proteins | sample 6278441 | NCBI WGS metagenome assembly WUUC01 (sample SAMN13675441, study PRJNA597444) | soil metagenome | isolation source: soil | place: USA: Washington | collected 2017-10 | reverse complement strand
GCTGCGCGCCGTCTACGGGAACGTGAACAACATCGACGCCTTCACCGGCATGGTGGCCGAGGCCCACGCCGCCGGCACCGACCTCGGCGAACTGCAACGGGCGGTCTGGACCCGACAGTTCCGGGAGCTGCGCGACGGCGACCGGTTCTTCTACCAGAACGGCTTCGTCCAGAACACGCTGAACGAGATCCGGAACCGGTACGGCATCGAGTTCCAGCGCAACCTCGGCGACGTCATCGCCTCCAACACCGACATCCCGCGGGCGGAACTCGCGCCCAACGTGTTCTTCTCCGAGGGCAACGTGCCGCCGACGAGTTGCCGGGTGCAGTACCAGATCACCACCCAGTGGCCGGGCAACTTCCAGGCCAACGTCGTCGTCACGAATACCGGCACCCGACCGATCCCGACGTGGACCCTCCGGTTCCGCTTCACCGCCGGCCAAGAGATCTATGAGCTCTGGAACGGCGTGTCGGGCCAGGCGGGAGCCAACGTCCCCATCACCAATACCGGCTTCAACGCCAGCATCGCACCCGGCCAGAGCCGAACCGTGGGTTTCAACGCGAGACGCAACGACGCCGCGCCGAACCCGCCGCCGGCGAACGTCACCCTGAACACGACCCCATGCACCGTCGCCTGACCCGCTGAACCGACGCGACCGGCCGGTCACAGGCGAGCCTGTGACCGGCCGGTCTTCGCATGGGGAGGGTCCGTCAAAGGCGCCCAAGGGCGACTCAGTGCGTGCCGCTGACGAGGGCGAAGACGACCATGACCCAGACGGCGGCGAGGGTGAACCCCAGCGGGGCGGCGAAACGGCTCATCGGTGGCTCCGGAGGCGACGGGCAGGGACGGATGGGTACGCACGCTGCGGCCGCGGCCGGGCAAGAGAGAAAGGTGACGCGTCAGCCGATCAGTCGAGCTGACGGGCGGCCCGGCCACGACTCGGAGGATCGCTATCTCGCACAGCGATCACCTCCATGTGGTCGTCGGCGCGCTCGCGCCGGGGGTCGGGGTGCGGTCGGAACCGGCTGACAGAGTACACCCGCCCCGCATCCCCGATGCGCCACGACGCGCCGCTGCCCTTGATCAGCGCGAGGGTGGCGGCGGCGAAGACGGGCAGCCACAGCAGGCGGGCCCCGATCCAGGCCGGCCCGTCGGGCGCGGTGTGCAGGCCGGTCACCGGGCCGGCCAACCGGGCCGTGAGCACGGTCACCACGAGCAGTGCGCTCTGGTGCCACAGGTAGACGCCCAGGCACGCGCCGTTGAGCCGGGTCACCGCCGGGCGCGGGCGGTCGAGCCACCGCCGGAGCAGCAGGGCCGCGCCCACCTGCGCCACCGCCAGCGAGACGGCCGCGAGCGATGGCGGGGCGAGGTTGGACCGCTGCGCGCCCGGCACGCCGACGGCGGTGGCCGGATAGCCGGCGAGCAGGAGAAACCCGAGCAGCGCCGCGACGCCGCCGACCAGCAGCGCCGCGGCGACCGGCGGCCGGCGCAGGCGGCCGGCTGCCGCCGCCATCCCGAGCGCGTAGGGGACGAGCCAGGCGGCCACCGTCGTGACCGGGGCCCAGCCCAGGCCGGCGTCCGCGGCGGCCACCACCGCGACGCCCGCGGCCACGGCCAGCGCCGGGCCGGACCGGTGCGCGACGAGCCGGCGTACGGGAGCGGCGAGCGCACCGAGCACCAGCAGCACCACGAGGAACCACAGTGGACTGACGACGAGCTTCGCCACCGTACGCAGGGAACCGCCCGGCACCCCCGCGACGGCGGCGACCGCCAGGGCCACCGCCCACGCGGCGAGCAGCACACCGACCGCCCGCCCCCACCGTCCCCGCGGCCTCGCCGTGGAGTCTCGGGAGGCTCTTGCCCAGCCGGCGACGAAGAAGAACAGGCCGAGGGTCTGCAGCAGCCACGTGGCCGGGGCCAGCCAGGGCATGCCGGCCAGCGGGCTGACCGCGGCCAGCGCCCCGTCCGGGCGGATCACGAGGCAGGTGACCAGCCAGTGTCCCGTCACGACGCCGACCACCGCGATCGCGCGCAGCGCGTCGATCCCGTGGTCCCGCCGGATCGCGGTCGGTGCGGTCACCCGGCACCGACCGCGATCCGGCCGATCGCCGTCAGGGTGTCCGCGCCCGGCACAAGGTAGCCGTCGTGGCCAGCCACCCCGCCCGTGGGCAGCAACCGGGCGCCGAACTCCGGATCGACCGGATGCCGGCCGTGGCCCAGCCCGAACAGCCGCACTCCGGGCACCCGGCGGATCCAGTCGGTTGGCGCCTCGGCGGCCCACACCCGCGCCTCCGTACGCAGGTCGTCGGCGTCCCCGACGCCCATGCCGGGCGCGCCGACGGCCACCAGGTCGGTGACCCGAGCGTCCAGCCGCGGCGCCGCCAGGCCGGCCACCACCGCGCCGTAGCTGTGCCCGACCAGCGTGACCGTGGCCGCCGGCCGCGCGGCCAGTACGGCGTCGACGAAGCGCACGAGTTCCCGGGCGCCGGCCGCCGCGCTCTCCGCCCGTGCGGCGGCCAGACCCATGCCGTCCGGCGGGTCGTAGCCGAGCCACGCCACGACGGCCACCCGGACCCCCGGTGCGGCGGACCGCGCGGCTGACACCGCGGCGGCGGCCAACGCGCGCGCCTGCGTGGCCGGCGCTCGCCGGGCCACCCCGCCAAGCCCGCGGTCGAAGTCGGCCAGTCGGGTGCCGACGCCGGGCACCAGGATCACCACCCGGTCCGCCGTGGACAGGTCGCCGAGCACCTCGGCCGCGCGCCCGTCGCCGGCCGGGTCGAACAGCACGAACCGGCGGCGGGCCGCCACCCAGCCCGCGTACGGCTCGCCGGCCGCGCGCATCGCGGCGGCGACGGCGGACCCGGCGGAGCCGGCGAGCGTGATGGCCGGTCCGGCCGGTGCCGGCGCGGCGGGCGGCGGGATCAGCAGGCCGGTGCCGAGCAGGGCGGCGGCGCCGTAGCGGAGCAGGGACGTCAGCATGCCGGCCACGCTCCGGCAGCCGGGCACCGCCGGTCGTCGTACCGTGGCGTGGTCTTGGCGGGGCTACCGGAGTACTACGCCCTGATCGGCCCACGTGCGTTGGTGGCAGGCCCGTCGGCGAACCCCGCCCGCCGCGACCGGCCTCAGGCCACGTGGCCCCCGGGCCGGCGGCCCGGCCGGCGGCCGCCGCTGCGCAGGCTCGCGCGGTCGCCGTACGGTCCGCGGTGGGCCCGCGCGGGGCCCGCCGGCTCGGCGTCGTCCTCGGACAGGACCGGATGAATCGCCGCCAGGCCCGCGCGCGCCCGCGCCTGCTCCTGCCCGTTGCCCATGCGAGACGCCAGGTCCAACGCCTCGGTGAACGCCTCCCGCGCCTCGCCGTACCGGCCCAGCGCACCGAGGGCCTCGCCGAGGCCGTTGAGGATCACCGTGCGGCCGTACACGTCGCCGATCCGCCCGGCCAGCGCGAGCGCCTCCCGATGATGCTTGACGGCGGCCCGGTGGTTGCCGCGGCGGGTCGCCACCGCGCCCAGGCCGTACCGGGCCTCGCTCTCCCGCCCCCTGTCGCCGATCTCGACCGAGATCCGCAGCGCCGCCCAGTGCTGCTCCTCGGCCTCCCGCGGGCGCTGCAGCGCGGCGTTCACCGTGCCCAACTGGTTGAGCTGCTGCGCCTCGCCGCGGCGGTCGCCGATGTCCCTGGCGATCGCCAGCGCCCGCAACCGGTGTGCCAGGCCCTCCTCGTAGCGCTTCTGCCGCACCGCCACGGTGGCGATGCCGCCCAGCGCGGCCACCTCGCCGCTGCGGTCGCCGGCCTCCCGGTAGCACGCCAGCGACTCGACCAGCCGTTCGGTCGCGGCGGTGTCGTCACCGCGGCGCAGTGCCACGACGCCGAGATTGTGCTGCATCCGGGCCTGGCCGAGCGCGTCGCCGAGCAGCAGGAAACGGTCCAGCGCGGCCTGGTACGCCTCGACCGCCTCCGGGAACCGGCCCTGCATCCCGTACGCGACGCCGAGGCCGGCGAGCGCCTCGGCCTCGCCTTCGGTGTCACCCATCGCCCGCGCGGCGCTCAGGGCGCGGCGCTGCAGGCCCAGCGCCTCGTCGACGTGGCCGCGCAGGTTCAGGTCGCGGAACAGGGTTTCGGCCAGCAGGACGACGTGCCGCGGCCAGCCGTGGTCGGCCGCGTACGCAGCCACGGCAAGCAGGTTCGCCCGCTGCGCCTCCAGCCACTGACCCGCCTCGGCCTGGCTGGCGAAGTCGGGGCACGGCCAGCCCGGATGCGTCACCCGCGGCCGGCGCCGCCGCTCGACCGGGTAGGCATGGTCCATGGCGGTGGCCGCCGCGTACAGCAGGTGGTCGAACAGCCGGGTGCGGGCGGCCCGGCGCTCGGGCCCCGGCTCGTGCTGCTCGGCCATCCTGGCCGCGAACGCCCGCAGCAGGTCGTGTGCGGCGTACTGGTCGGTGCCCGTGGGCGTCACGAGGTGCTGGCGGGCCAGCGCCTCCATCGCCCGGCGGGCCGGCGGCAGCTCCCCGCCGCCCAGAGCGGCCAGCGCGTACGGGTCGTAGTCGTGCCCGGGGTGCAGGCCGAGCAGGCGGAACCCGCGGGCCACCGGGCCCGGCAGGTGCCGGTATGACCAGGACAGGACAGCCCCCACCGCGGCCCGCGGATCCCCGTCGGCCGCCAGCCGGTCCAGCAGGTGCCGCTCGTCGGCCAGCTCCTCAGCCAGGTCAGCCAGCCCGGTTGCCGGGCGTGCGACCGCCAGCTCGCCGGCTACGCGCAGTGCGAGCGGCAGCCGCGCGCACCGCTCGGCGAGCTCGGAGGCGGCCGCAGGGTCGGCGTCCACCCGCGGGCCGACGACCCGGCGCAGCAGCCCGACGGCGTCGGCGGCCGGCAGCAGCGGCAGCTCGAGGCGGCGGGCGCCATCCCGGCTGACCAGCCCCGCCAGGGCGTCCCGGCTGGTCACGACGACGGCGCAGGAAGGGCTGCCGGGCAACAGCGGCCGCACCTGTTCCGCGGACGCGGCATTGTCCAGCATCAGCAGCACCCGACGCCGGGCCAGCACGCTTCGCAGCCGGGCCGCCCGCTCGTCGACCTCGGCCGGCACCTGCGAAGCCGGCACGCCCAGCGCCCGGAGGAAGCCGGCCAGCACCTCGCTCGGATCCCGCGGCCGGTCCGGGTCGTACCCGCGCAGGTCGACGTGGAGCTGGCCGTCCGGGAAGCGATCGACCGCCCGGTGCGACCAGTGCAGGGCCAGGGCGGTCTTGCCCACCCCCGCCGTGCCCGCGATCACCAGGACCACCATGGACTCGACGCCGTCGAGCGGCCGGGCCAGCAGCTCATCCAGCCAGCTCAGCTCGATGGATCGGCCGGTGAAGCCGGCCACGGCCGGCGGTAGCTGGGCCGGCGCCTCCCGGTCCGGCGCCGTGGGGACGGCCGGAGCCGTCGCCGAGCCTGCCGGTCCGGCGGTGTCGGCCCGGCCGGCGTGGCGGGGCTCCCCAGCTCGTTCCTGCCCCTCGGCAGGGCGCGGCGGCGCCGTCCCGATGGCGGCTCCGCCGGGGTCTGCGAGGTCGGGCGCCGGGCCCCGGTCGTGGTCGCCACGAAGGATCTCCTCGTGTAGCGCCCGAAGCTCCGGCCCGGGCTCGGTGCCCAGTTGCTCGCCCAGGTGGACCCGCACCCGGGCGTAGTGCTCCAGCGCCTCAGCCGGGCGGCCGAGGGCGCAGAGCGCGCGCATCAGCGCGCCGGCGAGCGGTTCGACCAGCGGATAGCGCAGGCCGTGCCCACTCAGCCTGGTGATCACCGCGTCCGCGCGGCCCAGCCGCGACTGGACCTCCGCCCAGGCCACGGCCGCGCTCAGGTACCGCTGCTCGATCGCGTGCCGGGCCCGGGCGGCCCAGTCTCCGTGCAGGTCGGTCAGTGGCACGCCGCGCCAGAGCCGGAGCGCCTCGTCCAGCAGCGGCACCCGCGCGGCGTCGTCCAGCCCGGGGTCCCGGGCCTGCTCCGTCAGCCGGTCCAGCCGATGTACGTCCACCCGGTCCCGCTCGGCGCGCAGCACGTACCCGCCGGCGCGGCGCTCGATCGGGGCGTGCTCGCCGAGCGCCCGCCGCAGCCGGGTGATGTGCGGATACAGCAGGGCCGCGGCCCGCTCGGGCGGATCGTCCCAGACCCGTCCGGCGAGCACGCCCATGGCCACGGGATGCCCCGCGTCGAACGCCAGGGCGGCCAGCACCGCCCGGCGCTGCGGCGGGCCCAGATCCACGTGGCAGCCACCGACCAGCACCTCGATCGGACCGAGCAGGCGCAGCTCCATAGACGTCCCCCGTGCGGCTTCCGGTGCGGCCGGTCAGGGCCGGCGGTCGGCACCGCTCCACAGAGGTTAGTCAATGTGGATGCACCGTGGGGGGCGCTCTTCCCTTTACCGCAACTGCCGTGCGGGCGCCGGAGGCGACATCCCGGCTGCCGGCCGGCGCACCGGCCGGAGCAGGACGCCGATGCCCATCGCGACGGTCGCCACGAACGTGACCAGCAGGTGCATCGCGACGAAGTAGAGGCCGAACAGCGGTCCGCGCCGGGCGAACACCCGGCGGTACGTGGCCCCGTCCAGGGCGATCGCGCCCGCGACCAGCAACGGCGCGACCGGGATGGTCACCGGGCCGGCCAACAGCGGCAGGGGCGCCGCCAGCACGGCTGCGACCACGAGGACCCCGGCCAGCGCGCGTGACACCGAGTCGCCCGGCAACTCACCCCGCCGCCATTCCAGCGCGCTGGCCAGCGCGCGCCGGAACACCTTCCGCAGGATCATGCGGACGGTCGGATCGTGGTCATGCCGTCCCCGGACCGTCGCCGTGATGCCGACCTCGTACCGCTCGACCAACCGCCCCCGATAGTCGGCGGCCTCCGTGTCACGCAACGCCGGGTTGAACGGCCCGATCTCGGCGAAGACCTTGGCCGGGATGGCGAGCAGCGCCGCGTGCAACTCGCGGGTGGGCCCCTCGGTGGGCATCCACCAGTGGAAGATCTGTAGTCCGCGGTACTGCGCCGGCAGGCTGGTGGACAGCAGCGACTCGGGATGCAGGATGCCGCAGATGGCGCCGTGCCGCGGGCGGGCCCGCAGCGCCGCGACCGCGTTGCCGATCGCGTCCGGGTCGAGCGCGACGTCCGAATCCAGGAAGAACAGGATCTCGCCGCGGGCGTGGGCCGCGCCCGCGTTGCGCGCCGCCGCCTGGCCGGAGTTGACCGGGGTACGCAGGACGGTGGCGCCGGCGGTCTCGGCCACGCGCACCGAGTCGTCGGTGCTGGCGTCGTCCACGACGATCACCTCGGTCGGGGCGTACTCCTGCGCGGCCACCGCGGCAAGGCACAGCGGCAGGGTGCGGGCGCCGTTGTAGTTCGGGATGATGATCGAGACGAGCGGATGCTGCTGGTTCATCGGTCGCTCCGGATGGCGTCGGTCGGACGGGGGGATCGAGGGGCGCGCATCCGGCGAAGGACGTCGGACAGCACGCCGACGGCGGCGGCAACCGCGGAGGTGACCACCACGAGCAGGTGCACGGCGGCGAAATACAGGCCGAACGGGACACCGTGCCGGGCGAAGACGTAGCGGTAGGTGGCCCGGTCCAGCAATACGGCCGCGGTCGCGGCGGCCAGCGGCAGCACGGCGCCGGCCGGTCCGACCGCCAGCGGCAGCGGCAGCGCGAGCACGGCGCCCAGCGCGGCGGCGCTGGCCGCGGCGCGGGAGCCGGTGGCGGCGCCGCCCGGCAGGGTGCGGTTGGCCAGCCACAGCGGGATTCCCAGCCGCGTGCGGTGGAACACCTTGCGCAGAATCGTCAGGACCGTCGCGTCGTGGTCGTGCCGGCCACGGATCGCCAGGGTGGCGCGTACGTCGTACCGCCGCGCCAGGCGGTACCCGTACTCCTGGTCCTCGGTGTACCGCAGCGCGGAGTCGAACGGACCGACCTCGCGGAACACGGCGGCGGGCATCGCGAACAGGGCCGTGTGCAGCCCGGGGATGGTTCCCTCGACCTCGTTGAACCAGACGTACTGCTGGGCGGTCCGGTAGCGGGCCGCCCGGGTCGGCGCCAGCAGCGGCTCCGCCGCGTACACCCCGCAGATGGCGCCCAGCCCGGGCTCGGCCGCCAGCGTCGCCACCGCGACCTCGACCGCGTCGGGGTCGAGCGCGACGTCCGAATCCAGGAAGAACAGGACCTCGCCGCGGGCGTGGGCCGCGCCAGCGTTGCGCGCCGCCGCCTGGCCGGAGTTGACCGGGGTACGTAGGACGGTGGCGCCGGCGGCACGCGCGATCCCGGCCGATCCGTCGGTGCTGCAGTCGTCCACCACGATCAGCTCGATCGACGGGTACGTCTGCGCGGCCACCGACCGCAGGCAGAGCGCCAGCGTACGGGCGCTGTTGTAGCTGGGCACGACGACCGTGACCAGTGCGCCCCGGCGGATCACGTGCGCCCCTGCGCCGGCGGCGGCGCGGTCGTGACCGCCCGCCCCAGCGACCGGTGCGCCGCCCCGGCCACCGCCCCGAGGGCCGCGGTGAGCTGGAACGCCGCGTGCGCGGCGAGGAAGTAGACGCCGAACGCCACCCCGTGCCGGGCGATCACCTGCCGGTAGGTGCCGGCGTCGAGGCCGACCGCGGCGGCGACCAGCGCCGGCGAGGCGAGCGCCCCGGCCGCACCGAGCCACGCCGGCAGCGGCAGGGCGATCACCGCCAGCAGGACCAGGCCGCTGGACAGCGCGCGGGCGGGGGCGCCGTGTGTGCCGCCCAGCGGCTCACCCCGCCGCCATTCCAGCGCGCTGGCGCGGGCCCGCCGGAAGACCTTCGGCAGGAGGACGCGCAGGCTCGGCTCGTGCGCGTGCCGGCCATGCACCGCGGCGGTGGAGGACATCCGGTGCCGGCGCCGCAGCCGCTGGCCGTACTCCTGCGGCTCGGTGTGCCGCAGCTCCGGGTGGAACGGGCCGATCTCCCGGAACGCCGCCGCCCGGATCGCGAACAGCGCCGTGTGCGGGCCGGCGTGCGGGCCCTCGCGCATCCACCACAGGTGCATCTGCAGGGCGCGGTACCGGGCCGCGAGGGTGTCCGCAAGCAGCGGCTGCAGGTCGTAGACGCCCGAGACCGCGGCCAGTTCCGGATCGGCGCGCAAGGCGGTCACCGCGGCGGCGACGCTGCCGGGGGCGAGCGCCACGTCGGCGTCCAGGAAGAACAGGATCTCGCCGCCGGCGCGGGCGGCGCCGAGGTTGCGCGCCACCGACGGCCCGCCGTTGCCGGCGCGGCGCAGCACGGTGGCGCCCGCCGCCTCGGCGTACGACGCGCTCCCGTCCGAGCTGCCGTCGTCGACGACGATGACCTCGATCGGTGCGTACGTCTGCTCGGCCACCGCGCGCAGGCACAGCGGCAGCGTGCCGGCCGCGTTGTAACACGGGATGATCATCGAAACCAGCGGGCTTTGCGCAGTCACGGGCTCGCTCCTGGGTCGCGTTGGGCAGACGCTAGGTGCGGCGACTTGTCCATTTCTTGTCCCGGCGGCGGAACGCGACAAGAGCGCGACAAGAGCCCGCGGCTAGCTTTCCCGCCATGCGATCAACGCCGCGGACACGTCGCCGCCTGGGCGTCCGGCGGCTCTTGACCGGCGGCCTGCTGGTGATCACGGCGGTCGCCGTGGCGTGGACGCTGCGGAACATGGACTGGTCGGCGGCGGCCGTGGCCGCCCGGGACCGGCCGCCCGCGTTCGTCGTCGCCGTCATCGGCGGCGGCCTCGCGACGAGCGCGGCGGCGCTGCTGCTCGCCATGACGGCATGGCGGGGAATGTTGATCGGGGTCGGCGCGCCGGTCGGGGTGGTCGCGGCGGCCCGCATCTACTTCGTCGGGGTCTTCGCCAGGTTCGTGCCCGGCAAGGTCCTCGGGTTCGTCACCAGTGTCCAGATGGGGCGGTCGATCGGCATCACTCCCGGCCGGATCGTGTCGGCGTGGTTGCTGGCACTGGCCGTGCTGGTACAGACGGGGATGACCGTGGGCCTGCTGGCCGCCCCGGCCACGCTCGGCGGCTCCGCGGGCTGGCTGGCCCTGGCGATCCTGCCGCTCGCGGTCACGATGGTCCGCCCGGACCTGGTCAACGTGGTCGTGGCCCGGGTCGCCCGGCTGCTGCGGCGGCCGGCCCCGGGCGCCGTCCGCGGCCGGCCGATCCGCCTGGCGACCGTGGCGCAGACGCTGTCGTGGCTGCTCGCCGGCGTACACCTGTGGCTGCTGGCCATCGCCCTCGGCGCGCCGCCGGCGGCCTCCCTGCCGCTGTGCCTGGGCGCGTTCAGCCTGGCCAATGTGGCCGGACTCGCCGCGGTGGTGATCCCGGAGGGGATCGGTGTTCGGGAGGTCGTCCTGATGGCCACGCTGAGCACCGTGATGCCGCTGCCCGCGGCCACCGTGGCGGTGCTGGTCAGCCGGCTGGTCTTCACCGTCGGCGAGGTCGTCACGGCGGGCGTCGGGCTGCTGGCGGCCGAGATCCTGCGCCGCAGGGCGGCGGGCCGGCGCGCACCCGAGGAGAACCCGCGCGGGCCGGAGCCGGCCGCGCGGCACGCGATGGGATGAGGGAGGCGGTCATGTCCGAACGCAACGGGAGCGGTCCGAAGCTGATCGGCCTGGAGGAATGCGCCGAACTCGGCGCCAAGCAGGTGCACGACCTGTACCGGCGGTACGTGAGCCGGAGTCAGGTGTCGCTGATGACCTCCTTCGGGTTCGGGCGGGAGCTGGTGGAGCGGGCCGAGGGGCCGTGGGTGTACATGCGCGACGGACGGCGGGTGCTCGACATGTCCGGCGGGGTGGGGGTTCTCAACCACGGGCACAACCATCCGCGGATCCTGGCCGCCCGGCAGCGGTTCGGCCAGGAGCGGCGGATGGAGGTGCACAAGGCGTTCTTCTCCCCGTACGTGGCGGCCCTGAGCCACAACGTGGCGGCGCTGCTGCCCGGGGACCTCGCCGTGTCGTACTTCCCGAACTCGGGGGCCGAGGCCAACGAGGGCGCGATCAAGATGGCGTACAAGTACCACGGCGGTGCCCGCAACACGATCCTGCGCGCCGACATCAGCTTTCACGGCAAGACGCTGGGTGCGGGCAGCCTGACCGGTTCGTCGGAGAACCACTTCCGGTTCCCCGGCCTGCCCGGCGCGGTGGTCTACCCGTACGGCGACCTGGCCGCCGTACGCGCCGCCGTGGAGGCCGCCCGTACCCCGGACGGCGGCTGCGACGTCTACGCCATCCTGGTCGAGCCGTTCAGCGCCTCCACGCTGCGGCACTGGTCCGGCGACGACCTGCTCGCGCTGCAACGGCTGTGCCGCCAGCGGAACATCGTGCTGATCTTCGACGAGATCTATACCGGCTGGGGCAAGACCGGCCACCTGTTCTACTTCATGCGCCATCCCGGCCTGCTGCCCGACATCCTCACCTACTCCAAGTCCCTCGGCGGCGGCAAGGCGTCCATCTCCGGCTACACCGCCCGGGAACCCATCTTCCGCGCGGCGTACGACCGGCTGGCCGACGTCATCCTGCACTCCACGACCTACTACGGCTTCGGCGAGGAGACCGCCACCGCCATCGAGGCCGTCAACGTCGTCGTGGAGGAGGACTTCCCGGGCCGGGCCCGCGCCGTCGAGGCAATCCTCAGGCCCGGCCTGGAGCGCCTGGCCAAGGCCCACCCCGACGTGGTCACCGCGGTGGCCGGCGCGGGCGCGCTGTGGGGCGTCACCCTCGGTGGCGGCCCGAAGATCCTCGACCTGGCCGGCAAGCTGGCCCCCGGCTTCGGCGCGGACCCGCAGTTCCGCACCAAGCTGATCACCCTGGCGGTGATCGCCCACCTGTTCCGCGAGCACGACATCATGACCTACTACAGCCCCAACGGCGCCAACCCGCTGATGATCGCCCCCACCCTGGTCATCGAGCCGGATCAGGTCGACCAGTTCCTGGACGCGCTGGACGCCACGCTCGCGATCGGGCTGCCCAGGCTGCTGACCCGGTTCGTGCGGGAGAAGGTGACCTCCCGGTGACGACCGACGGACCGGTCGTGGTGACCGGAGCGGCCGGCATGCTCGGCAGCCATCTGGTCCGCCGGCTGCTGGCCGACGGGCACGCGGTGACCGGCGTCGACCTGCGGCCGGCGACCGCGCCCACCCCCGCCCGGCTCATCCACCGGGTCGTCGACGTGCGGGACCCGGCCGCCATGGCCGGGGCCGTGGCCGGCGCGCACGCCGTCATCCACTGCGCCGCCGCCCTGCCCAGCTACCCGGCCGACCGCATCCGTTCGGTGATCGTCGACGGCACGGCCAACGTGCTCGCCGCCGCGCGCCGCGCCGGCCTCGAACGGGTCGTGCACATCTCCTCCACGGCCGTGTACGGGCTGCCGACGGTGGTTCCCACCACCGAGGACCACCCGCGGGCGCCGGTCGACGCCTACACCCGGGCCAAGGCCGAGGCGGAGGAGGTGGCCGAGAAGTACCGCGCCGACGGGATGTGCCTGTCCATGCTGCGGCCCAAGACGTTTCTCGGCCCGGGCCGGATGGGCCTGTTCGCCATGCTGTTCGAGTGGGCCGACGAGGGCCGCAACTTCCCGGTGCTGGGCCGCGGCGACGCACGGATCCAGATGCTGGCCATCGAGGACCTCGTCGACGGTGTGCTGCTGGCCCTGACCGCACCCGCGGAGATCGCCAACGACACGTACAACCTCGCCGCCGCGCAGTTCGGCACCCTGCGCGAGGACTTCCAGGCCGTCCTGGATGCCG
>WUUC01104336.1_pt1 | contig 12745 bp, 10 predicted proteins | sample 6278441 | NCBI WGS metagenome assembly WUUC01 (sample SAMN13675441, study PRJNA597444) | soil metagenome | isolation source: soil | place: USA: Washington | collected 2017-10 | reverse complement strand
TATGGACACAACCAGTGTAGCGTACGTGCTGTGCAGGATCGAGGACGATTCGTCCCTTACCCCCGTCAGTGAGCACGAGGACATCGTTGATGCCGTCATAGCGGGCAAGCATCACGTAGAGGTCGAGGACTTCGACTTCAGCTACGGCGTCTATGCCAATGGTCGCAGGGTGATTTGCTTCGCTGAGGGTCGGATCGGCTACCGGGAGTGGGCTCGTCGGCGTGGATACATCCACAGCGTAGACGACCGCCTCGACCACGATGTCGACGAGCTTATGGCGTGATCGTGGCCGCAAAGAGAGAGGGTTTCTACGAGGAACGCACCTGCTCGCGATGCTTTGAGGGGCGTGTGTACGACATTGAGCGTGGTGCGTGGGTGGCATGCGAGCGATGCCTGGGCAGTGGGCGGGTGGTGGTTTACCTCTACCCCAAGCTAAATTGCCGCTCACGGTAGCGCGGCTAGTGATCCTCTTCGGGCCGGAGCCCTGGCTATGGGGCTCCGGTTCTTTTGGGTAGCGGGGTGGGGGCGGGTCGCAGGAATGGTCGGTCGCGTTGGTGGGCGTGCACACCCCCTCGAAAGATCCGCCATCGGTTTCAACGATATAAACATACATTGCTTAGATTCAGCTAAGGTATGGGATCGGTAATAGGAAAGCGGCATCTGGAGGCTACTAGGTTGCGTAGTTGCCGTTACTCGCGCTATCGAAATCTGAATATGCCTCCTTGGAGTGTCCGTCGAAGCGAAGCACGCCTTGAGTCTTGCGGTCCGTCCAGTAGGAGCCTTCAAGCAAGTTGGGGGGAGAACCTCTTACGTCTAGAATTGCTCCACCATGATGAATGGGACTCGTACCGCGAACCGGCAGCGGGGGGGTGTTCTGATAAACGTAGTAAATCTTGTAGCTTCCGTCGCTTTCCTGAGTCAGGACAGAAGCTACTGACTGTGCAGATGATTCTGCGGTGATAAAGCGTAGGAAAAGCGAAGAGTAGGTCTGTGTAACCACAAGATATGCCTCAGCGGGATCGTTGGTCGTGCCCGTAGCTGGGTACACATAGTCTGACTGGAAGGTGCCACGCCAAGTACCTCGAAGTACAGGTCTTCGAACAACCCGCCAGACCAGCGGGAGATGCCAGAGGTATCTATCGAAAACGAAGAATAGTGTTGCTGCGATAGTTACGATAGCCCCGCTTAACTGCCACAATACCGATCGCGCAGGAGCCTCTAGTAGGGAGAAACCCAGGAAGTACACACCACCGGCTATGACAACTACGGCCCAGATTAATTTACGTGACGGCATACTCACACAGCGTTTTAGTCGAAGCCGACGTAATCCCATGCGTCGGACAAGAAGGCATGAGCCTGATCTTTAGTCCACCTCTGAGTCAGATGGAAGAGATACTTGAGTTCGTTGACCTCAACCCAATCCTCATAATCTCCATTGTCTAGCGTCCCGTTGAACAAGTGCGCTAGAACGTATCGCACGTCTGCATGGTAAGTAGAGTGACCGAAGCCCTCATTAGGCACGTTGTAGACTAGGCACTCAAGCAAGAAAGAGGGCAACTGTGCTGTGACTCCCTCCTCGACCATATTGTTCTCCAACCGTTTCAGAATCCTCACTACCCTCTTGTAGCGTCGGCCCGTTGCATCGTTTTTCGCCACGCCGTGCTCGTAGTTCTGCTCTGGCCAATTTATCACCCTGCCACCCGAATCAGGTCGAATCTCGATGCCTTGGTAGTACAAGGGTGTGTAGTCGTTGCCGAGAGCGTAGTACCGCCGATAGGTGAAGCAAGGCACAACGTCAGCAGCCAGAGAGCGCTCGTCCTCGCGAACATGGAGAGCTTTGTTACCCCGATGAACGGCTGAGGTTCCGAATTGGCGAGTCAAGGCTCTCTCCACGTCGTCTTTAAATCGGCTTGGTGGGTAAGCGCCGGAGTAGGGCATGATACCGAGGTCTGTGCCAGACATTCCCTCCACGTCGTGCATCGCGTCCCAGTAGAACATGTCTTCAAACTCGACAGCCACATCGACATCGCTGTCGAGGCGCACGTTCGTATTATTCTTGTATGAGCCTTTAGCGAAAACTCGTATATATCGCTCAGCAAGCTCTGGACTGTCTTCGACCGCCTCTCTGATGGCGTTCTCCGTTCTTGCCCGCTTCTCATCCTCGGTTTCACTAGCACGTCCGGACCAACTGCGAAATTTATCCTCCCAATCCATGCTCACCATGCGGGCATCCTCCATTCGAGTACGGTGCAGTTGTCTGCATACAGGACTCCCTACCTCTCTATCACTTCAACACGCTTGATGTTGAACGAGAGCAGGTTTTGGAGGACCTCCTCGTCCGAGAGATCGGGTGGCCATCCGTAGGCCGCGAACACCGCTGTATCGAGGGCCGCGTGCACGTTCTCTAGCCATGTGGGACGGGCGTTGTACAGGTTGGTGAGCGTGCGCTTCGTTAGCTCCGCCTCCGAGGCTCCCTCGGGGTTCAGCCAGTTGCGCCTTAGTTCGTCGAGGCGGCGAGCAGCCTCGGCTATGGCCTCAATTCGCGAATCGCCCTCCAGTTCTTCCCCAGGTGGCCACGGCAGTGGGAACGTCTCAAAGCACGTCGTCGGTGTGTAGCGGAAGCCGCTTTCCGCCTCGCGAAGCTGTGAGCCTGTTCTCCCCGCCCACAGTTCATGTACCCGCGAGTGGAGTACAACGAAGAAGTAGTCGTCGTCGCGTGCGAAAGCTATCAAAGCTGAGTCTGGCAAAGTAGCACTATCGAGCCAGACAAAAAGTACATGTTTCACATGGCGCGTTGTGACCAAACACCGCGACAGCCCCATGAGCGCACGTCGCATGGCGGGTCGTGGCTCGACATGTAACCACCAAAGCTCCCGGTATACTCTGCGCCGGTTCTTCTCGCGCGTCGGTCGGACATGTTGGTTGACGTACTCGAATGGTGCTTCGTAGAGGGCCGCGTCCTCTTTGGTCATGTCCACACCGAAATCTATGATGTGGTAGCCACGAGGACGGCGGGTGATGTCGAGGCCATTCGCCCAAGGAGGCACCACATCGGAGTTCGGTCGCCCGTTCGGGTTCCCGGTTGCTAAGAGTATTTGCCGGGCTGTGTCTGGCGGTAGGTCGAAGGGACCACCTTTGGTGTCACCCATGAACGCAATGCCGACGTTTTCTGGGAGGCGCTTAGCCTCTGTGGTGTCGATGTCGCCGGTCAAGTTCGGGTAGATGGACGCCACGGGTGCGCCGTCGAGAACCTTGCTCGCCTCTGTGCCGTCATCGAAGCCGACCATTGAGACGTGCACTGCCGCACCCTCCAAAATCCAGGGCCGGTCGCTTTCTGCGAAGAATATGCCGCCGGTCTGTTTGATCCGCTGTAAGACGCGACGGTTTGCGCCGCCCCGTATCCCCTGAGTCGCCAGTAGTCCCGCTCGCTTAGACTTGTCGCGCTCTATATGCTCCCGTGTCTTGTCGAACCAATAGCACACCAAGTCGGCTTCGCGGGGCACCCTGCCGCGGTATACCGCGAACAAATCGTCCACGTACCCGTCTTGAAGCTCTGCTCGCAGGCGTTTACCGCCCAGGAAAGGTGGGTTGCCCACGATTACGTCGGCTTCCGGCCACTCCGGTTCAACTGGGTTGCCCTGCTCGTCGTACGCGAGGATCGCGTCCATCTGCGTGACGGTTTCGAGTGGTTTGAGGATCGGCTCGGAGGGTCTGCCGAAGCCGTTGTCCCTGAGCCACTGGATGTAGCCGATCCACACCGTCGCCGTGGCAAGCTCGTGGGCGTACTCGTTAATCTCGATGCCGTGCACCTGCTCCGGCCCCACCCTCGGGAAGAAGGTCGGCAGCCTGACTTCGGCAGCGAAGGTGATGACCTCTCGCTCCAAATTAAGAAGTTGCTGCATAGAAACGCTCAGGAAGTTCCCCGAGCCGCAGGCAGGGTCAAGTACCCTGACGCTCGCTATCTCCTCGGCAAAACGGCTTAGGAGGCGGCTGAGGGCGTTGTTTAGCCTCGTTGCCTGACCGCGGCTCGCCGCATCCCTTCTTTCGGCCAGCTTCTCGGCCTGCTCCCTGACCTCGGCCCACCTGCGGCGCAGCGGTGCCATGAGAACCGGTTCCACTATGGCCAGGATGTCCTCGCGGCTGGTGTAGTGCGCTCCCAGTTGTGCCCGCTTGCTCGGGTCGAGGGAGCGCTCGAAGAGGGTACCCAGGATGGAAGGCTCGATGCTGTCCCAGGCGAGCCTGCCCACGCGGTGCAGCACGTCGAGACCCGCCCGGTCTAGCGTCAACACCTCGTCGTCATCGAAGAGCCCACCGTCGAATCGGGGCACCCGCTCGAAGCCGAAGAAGCCCCCTTCGCGCATGGCTCCGAACAACTGGCGAAGCTGGCTGGCGAACGCTTCCGACTGGGTGCGCGTGGCGGCCACCAGCTTGCTGAAGAGCCGCTCTGGCAGCAGCCGCACGTCCTCGGCGAAGAGGCAGAAGAGCAGCCGAATCAAGAAATGGGCGGCGCGGTCGGGGTCTTCGCCCCTCTGGCGTAGTATCTCCGCGAGCCTCGCAAACTCTTTAGCCGCTTGCTCGGTGACGTTCTCCGGTGTCTCGGCAGCGCGGAAGGCGAAGGGTTCGGTCCAGACCTGCCTAAGCCGGTCGAGCTTGTCGGGGTCAAGGAGATCGTCGAGGGTGAAGGTGGTAATCCGCTTGACCGAGTTGGTGAAGTTGGTGTGCACCTCTATGGTTTGTAGGTCTGACACCACCAGGAGCGGCGGGTTCTCTAGCGACTCACGGTACTGGAGAAGTTGCTCGTAGGCCGCTTCGAGGTTGGCGTGTGGCCCCTTGTACTCCCATGCAAAGCAGCCCTTCTTCCACACGTCGGCCCAGCCCTGACCTCCCCCGGTCGGTCCTGCGGTCTTCTCCGCGCCGCGCTCGAATGTGTAGAACTCACCCGTCGGGTCGGCCTCGGTGGGCGTGGGCTGGCCCAGTAGGCGGCACAGGTCTATGAAGTGCGATTGGGAGGCCGAGCGCTCCTTCAGCGTTACCCCGCGCCACCTGCTAACGAACTCCTGTGGAGTCAACCCCGCCATCCTCAGAGGATGCTACCAGCCTTCGAAGTGCTCCGCTGCGGTGGTGAGGCTCGCATGAGTCAATTCGCGAATGGCAGTGTGGTGGGGGTGGGTCGCGAAAAGTACGTGGCCGATTCTCCTACACGCGCACCTCCTCGAAAAAACTGCGTCCAAGTTCGCAACGGTTAGCAACGACCAAAAACAGAAAAAATCACTCATTTGAGCGAGGCAGCGCCCCACCACACTCGCTATAGTGGCCACAACTGCAAAGGCGTGGCGAGCAGCAGAGCCCCGCCACACCTCTTGGGAAAGGAGAAAGATAGTGAAGACGGTTAGGCTCAACCACCTCAGGGCAACGCTACTGACAGCAGCAGCGGCGGGGCTGCTTGCGGCTGTGGGATTGGTGGTGTTTCTTTACGCCCAGCCTGCAGAGGCTAACTTTCCTGGCAAACCCGGCAAGATAGCCTTTGTAGGACACGACGGAACCGACTACGAGATCTACACCATCAATCCTAACGGACGGGGCAAGAAACAACTCACCGACAACTCCTTGGACGACCGCTTCCCTGCCTACTCGCCTAGCGGTAAGAAGATAGCCTACTCGGGCCAAGACGGACCTAACGGTGACTACGAGATCTACACCATCAATGCCGGCGGTGGGGGCAAGGTACAACTCACCGACAACGCCACAGGCGACTATGAGCCTAACTACTCGCCCAGCGGTAAGAAGATAGCCTACTCGGGCCAAGACGGACCTAACGGTGACTACGAGATCTACACCATCAACGCAGGCGGTGGGAGCAAGCTCAACGTTACCGACAACTCCACGGAGGACGGTGATCCTGCCTACTCACCTAGCGGTAAGAAGATAGCCTACTCGGGCCAAGACGGACCTAACGGTGACCGCGAGATCTACACCATCAAACCCAACGGAGGAGGCAAGCTCAACGTCACCGACAACACTTCGAACGACTTCCAGCCCGACTACGGTCCCGGCGGCAAGCGGATAGTCTATGCCAACCTCGCCGGAACCGACCGAGAGATCTACACGATCAAACCCGATGGGGGTGGTAGGCAACCAGTCACCGACAACTCCACGGAAGACTTATACCCTTCCTACTCGCCTTCCGGTAAGCGCATAGCCTATTGGCACGCCACCGGACCCGCCGACGGTGAGATCTACACGATCAAACCCGGCGGAGGTGGTAGGCAACCAGTCACCGACAACACTGCTAACGACCGCGATCCTTACTGGGGGAGTCAGTAGCGATCCCTCCCTCCGGGTAGCGCCGGAGGAGTGAGTGAGTTTCGCATAGAGTAAAGAGGTCGGGGCCCGGAGACGCCATCGCGCGTTTTCCGGGCTCCTCTGTGTTTGAGGTTGCGCTGTCTCCTACGGCCTCTCCTCTTGCGTTTATCCACCCGAGTGTCCAGAAAAAGGTGCATTCTTGGGAGTTCATGTCCATGATCCTGCATAGCCCCGGTTCTATAGAGCCGGAGGATAGCCTATCCTCTAGCTCGTGGCATATTGCCGACTACACGATGTTGTAACGGTGAATAAAGATTCGCTGTGGCGAGCATCCCCGGAGGCGATACTGGCATGGTGGGATTCGCGAACGGCAGCGTGGGGGCGTGGGTCGCGAAAAGTAGGTGGTCGATCTTCGTATCTGCACACGCCCTCGAAAAAATCCGCGTCCATATTCAAGGATACAAGCATACATCGCTTAGACTCTTCGAATAAGGTGGGGGTGCGATGGTGGGGAAGTGGAAGTGCGATGGGTATTTCTGGAAGCGACGTATTTCTTCCGAAACAGGTACGATTCAGGATATGGATATTCAGAAGAGAGAATTATGGCATCGACTGGAGAATGAGCCCGAGAGGGCCTACAGGGCCTTCGAGTGCTTTCTGTGCCTTCCAAGTGCCCACAGAACTATTGTCGAAGCGTATCGGGTCTACGTCGGCAATTCGGAAGCTGTCAAACCCAGTGACACCTGGACCAAGTGGGGCCACGATTACGCCTGGCGCGAGCGAGCCGCGGCCTTCGATAACCACATAGCTAGCAAGCGGCGAGACGCGTTCGAGCGGGGGATAGAGGAAGAAGCCGAGAGGCAGGGTGCTCTGGCGGAGCGCAATCGCAATAGGATGAACGAGATGCTAACGCTCAGTTATGAGCGAGCGGCTGAGTGGCTGGAGGACACGCAGCCCTCAGAACTTAGAGCGCAGGATGTGCTGAGCATCATCAGGTTGCACATGGATGCCGTCAAGGCTTTCGAAATTACCGAAAAGCCCAACGAAGAAGTCACCTGGACCGAGGAAGAGCAAGCAGAGCTTACCCAGATCATAAAGGAAATAGAAGCGGATGAAGCCCGAGAGAATTCCGAGGGAGCTTCAGAAGAGGGCGAAGAAGACTCCGAGGAAAGCGAAGGTGGGGAACGGTAGCACCCGCCAGCGGCACTCGGCATAGCTTGCGCTTGGTCGTCTCCTTAGTTGCTCGTGCCTAGACTGCTCCCAAGTTCACTCTGGCCCGACGGCCCTCTAGATAGCTGCCCACAGCACTGCTCCTTTCTTTTTCGGGGCCGGTACGACAGAAACGACCAAAACGAAAGGTCTCTACCGCTAGCGACCTTTGGTCGTTAAAGTCGTCTTTGTCGTCCGCTCCCGTGTGCCGAGCCGTTCTTTCAGCCACTTGGTATGCACTGGTGAGCTACGAGGAGACCTGGAGTGCTGAGGCACGTTTGAACTCTGCTATGCCCACTTCCACGTAAGTCCTCACCGCAACTCTCAGGGCTGTCATGTCCTCTTCCGCGTACGCCTCATTCACCCGGTCATGCGCTGACCCGCCCAGAGCGCTAACGGCTGCCTCAAGAGCAATGTCGTACCAGGGGTACTCGCGGTACTGTACAAAGTGGTCATCTAGGCGCCGGAGAGCATCTCGTATCAAACTGAAAGCCTGGTTCTCGTCCCAAGGCTCTTTTGCTGGCGGGCCGTCCTTGTGCGATCTTCCGCTTCGCCCTTCTTTGATCCGCCGGGCAGTATCTAGGTAACTTGGCATGTTGCGCTACCTCCCTTGCCGTGTACGACATAAACGACCAAAACGACAAAAGGTGTCGCGGAGATGCCTTCAGTCGTTAATGTCGTTTCGGTCGTTACCATTCACGTCGCGAACCACCTCTCACTCGGGCGTCCGCCCGTCTCCTCATCCGACATTCCCACGCGTCCTGCCCGGTGTAGCAGCGCGAGAGCGTGGTCTATGCGCTCCGCCCTTTGGTTACGCCCGAAGAGGTCTCTGATCTGCGTCCGAGTCAAACCGCCAGGCTTGGCCTTCAGTGCCAGCATTATCCGGTCTGCTACGGCATCCCCCGTAGCATCACCGAAGATATAGCGGGCAGAATCCTCGGCGTAGTCCCAAATCGCCAGGGCGGCCATCAGATGCTCTTCCTCTATGGTCCTCGATTGGTCCATGACTGCGTAGATGGACGCCAGGCGCACGACCTGAGCCTCAGCGCGACCCACCACCGCCCCGAAGAGGCCAGGCTTGCCCGCCGAGAGCGGGCCATAGACCTCCTGCCACAGCCCCTTCGCGCTCTGCCCCCAGTTGATCTCGCCTGCTTCCTTGCCGAAGTTCACGGCTTGCCTGAGCCGACCGACGAGCGGCTCAGTAGCTACCTTGTGCCACTCGCCGCCGAAAGCAAGTTCCTTCGACCTCTTAACCAGTAGCCACTGAAAGCGGTTGGCAAAACCGTTGGCCGTCTCCGTCTCGGTCAGGTAGCGCAGTAGCTCTTCCATAGTGATGTGGCCGATGATCGAGATGTGAGCACCGGTGGCCTTCATGGGGTTGTTGCGCGTCATCACCTGCAGCCGGGCGTCGTCGAAAGCCTGCCGCACCACGGCGCTCAACGTGTTGCCTTCACGGCGCATCACCTTGAGGGTGGAGGCCAGTTCGGGCTCCTGGACGAGAAGGCGCTTGTCCTCCGCTCCCTCGTCCACCACGACCTCCCCGCCGTCGTCGTCCTCGCGTGTAACCCGGTCCCGGACGGGGTAGATAAGCCCCTCGCCGCTCGAAAGACCGTTCATGACCCTCTCTTCCTCCCAGTAGGAGTCCACGGCGCGGATAAGCTCGCGGGGTTGTTCCCAACTGGTACCCTTGCGCGCCTTCGACGTCTCGCCCACGAGCGCCACGTACAGCTTAAGGTGGTGCCGCCCGGCCCCCACCTTGAAGTAGGCTCCTCGCCCAATGACGTTGCCGAACACGGCCAAAACATTGCCGAAGAGCGCCACCGAGTCTGCCTCGGTATCAGGTTCCATGACCTCGACCATCTCGCCGGGTAGCCCGTGGTAGGCCGCTTTATCCAGCTTGGGCCATGGCGCAGGGGTGGGCGACGGCAAAACGACGTAGTTCGAGGCCAGCCCCGGCGACGCCGTTCGCTCGAACCCCCACCAGCGGGCCAAGAGCTCGGGGACGCCTGGTGCAATCTGGGCAAGCGTGGGGCCACCGACCACTTCTCGACCCGCTCCAATGTTGCGTGCTGTATCCCTGACAATTCCCTCTAAGTCCCGTACGGCTTCCCTGCTATCCGCTCCAGCCACGCGCCACGCTGCCACCGTGAGCCTGAGGACGCTCTCGTCGTTCAGCCGCCCAGGGCGAAGCAGGTACCCGGCGACGGCCAAAGCATAGTCATGTCGGCCCCCAACTGAGGGTAAATGGCGCGTCAACAGCGTTGCCGTAGCGAGCTCCCGACACATCCTCAGCAGTGCCTCTGGGGATACCTCCTCAATGTGCGTCTCACCCTTCCGATTCCAGACGTAGGGTTCGCCGTCTGGGTGCACAGAGGGTTCTACGAGTGTCTGGCAGCCGGTGGAGCGCAACTCGACCAACATCTCCACGTCGGAGATCTTCCACTTCGCCGTCTTCACACCCGGCGACCGGTACCAGCGGTGAGAGGTAGGAGCACTCGCGCGACCGCTGGTGAGGGTCGGTGGCAGAAAGTGCCCGGCTAGTTTCACGGCCTCGGGCACGTCTAGGTCTACGTCTACGACCCCACTCGAAGGTTCGCCCACCAATATTCCTATGTTCTGCGGCTTGCCATTGAAGTAGTGGGGTACATCCTCCACCTTTATGCGCAGGTTCTGCCATTCGGAAAGGACAGGGCGCTTAAGCTTGTCAGGGACCGGGACGACCGCCATGCCCCGTTCTATGTAGCCTTGCGCGTACCTGTTCGTGTTCATGGGCGCACCCCTCTTTCGCGGGCCAAGTCCGTCAGCGCCTTTGCCTTATCGGTGCATCCGCCGGCTAAGGCGTACAGGTCGAGCACGTCGCCTCCCACTCGGCACTCGCAGCAGTACCAGCAGTTCTCGTCCTTGGAGACGGCGAATGAGAAGGACCAGGGGCATTCGTGCTCCGGCAGGGGGCATCGTGCTACCCACAGATCTCCGACCCGGCGCCAGCCCGATCTGTTGCCCGCTGGGCCGCAAAGGAGGTCGGCCACGTCGATGACCGGCACCCGCTCCTTGAGGGCAGCTATCGCCCGCCGGATGCCTGGGTGTTCGCTGCGATGATTTCCTGGTTGGCCGGGATCGGCCCTGTGGTAGTATTCCATTTACACGACTCCTTTCGTGTGTGCCGCCTGCCCCTCCCAAAGAGTTCGGCGGCTCTTGCCTAATAGGTCTGATTGGATTCCACGTAGGCGTGGCGCTGCATGAACTCATCAAGGCCAGTTCGGCTGATCCTCACGGCTTTATTGACCTTCGCTGCCGGTATTGTGCCCGATGTTACAAGGGATGTCAGGGTAGTTCTGCCCAGCCCACAGTAGGCGGACGCCTGCTTGTAGGTGAGCCAGTTCCCTAAGGGCGATTCCGTGTTCGTTGCCTCCATCATGACCGCCTTCCTTCGCCGCTCTTCGCCAACGCCCGTGTAAACTACAGTTCTCAGATCAATGGCATTGGCGTGAACACAAACCTAAAGATGGGTCGTACGAGAGAGTGGATGCGCAAGAGTACGAGCAGGAACTACATAGATGTATGGTTCGACTTGCCGAGGAGCTTGACGTAGATGACGTACCCAACAACGTCGTGGGCCACCTGTTCAACCTAGGACTGCTTTACAACGCGATCACTGGCGGTGACGACGAATCGTGGCAGGAGCTTGTGGGCGAGGCAAAGGTCTACCTGAAGGAATCGCGCGAGCAGAATGAGAGTTACGTCCCGCCTCCCGGTCGCAGCGACGATCGCGGAGCGCCTGATGAGGTCGCGCTGGAGCCCCCCGATGACGTCACGAATAGAGCGGAGGCGCTCAGGGAGGTCTTAGCCACCTTGTGCACCAACCACTACCCTGAGGTGCGGAAGTTCCGACAGGAATATCTGGATGGTCGGCTACTCACCGACGAAGGAGCCCGCTCGTTTCTGAACGAACGGGGAGGACCGCACGGTACAAACAAGGCGGCCCGTCCGAGCGTTCCGGCGCTAAAGCGGTTGTCGGACGGGCACAGAGGCCGCTACCGCACACCATCCGAGATGGAGGTGCTAATCAAACTCGCAGATAAGCTAAGCAAGATTTACCCCTGGCGGGAGGGCGACGCCTTGTGGTTCGTGCTAACCGGCTACCCTCCACCAATCAGGCCAGTAGAGGTCTGGATATCCATTCCTCTATTCGAGACTCCTCGTCCCTACAAACCCAACACGGCCCTAATAACCGTCACCGCCCACGCTTGGGTGGGGGCTGAGGTAGTCGAGCGAGCCTTCCGCGGCGCCCAGCGCCAGGTGCTCGGGGGCGACGCCTATGCGCGGAGAGACGAGCGTACATTAGAGGTCGTCAGGTTCGTGGCCCGCCGAATGAGAGAGTATGGCAAGGAGACATGGGAACAACGTCGGAAGGCGTGGAACGAGACGTACCCGGATTGGTACTACCACAATTTCAGACGCTTCCGACAGGTGTATATACGGTTCGTAGAGCAGTACGCATACAGGACGTACGATGACCCGAACTACGAACTGCGCGAGAGAACGCCGTATGAAGAGTACCGCGATGACTGGAACGACAGGAAAACTAAAAGGAAAGAAAAACGGGCACGCAGGCTAGCAGCAGGACAGGAAATGCACCAATAGTACACTAACCCATGCAGCCCAAACTCGACGACAACTGACGACAGTTTGACGACAACCGGCGCGAACAGCGGCGAACATCCATGGTGGAACTATCCGCGGATTGGGCTTATTTGAGCGGTTTTTCGAACGAAAGTGAACAACGGCGAAACCTTCGCACCGCCCGCATGGCGGAGGTCACGAGTTCGAGTCTCGTCGGGTCCACTCTCTTTTTATGTTGATTTGCAGGTAAAATGTGGAGAGCGAATAATGAGTTTCAGAGGAATCCGGACCTCTGTGCAGCAACCGTGCAGCAACGCATCCGAATACTGATGCCTGTAGTCTAAAACCTACAATACCTTTATGCGCCTGCGGACCTTGCTTGCGGCGAGGGACGCGGCGATCTCGTCGAAGGCGCGGGCCGGGCTCGAATCGGCGTCGAAGAGGGATCGTCCGGGCTCACCCGAGGCATCAGGCAGGATCGGGATGCGGCCCATGACCTGCGAGCCGAGCTCTCCGGCGACCCTGTCGCCTCCGTCGCCGCCGAAGATCCTGAGTTCCTTGCCGCAATCGGGGCACTCGGCGTAGCCCATATTCTCTACGACCCCTACGA
>WUUC01120702.1_pt1 | contig 12749 bp, 9 predicted proteins | sample 6278441 | NCBI WGS metagenome assembly WUUC01 (sample SAMN13675441, study PRJNA597444) | soil metagenome | isolation source: soil | place: USA: Washington | collected 2017-10 | reverse complement strand
GCGCGCAGCGAGCACCGCGAGCGTAGTGGCCGCAGGCGGACATGTTCCGCCGCTCACGGCCCAGGACCCGGATATCATTCCGTTCACCTACGATTGTTTGACTACGCCGGTCAGAAGGGGCTACTCGCCGCGCAGTGTCCATCACCAATCCGCCGATGCCCGCACCCGTTCGATTCGACGATATGCCTCTGTCCGCCGAAACGCGGGAAGGCTTGAAGGCGCTCGGCTACGAGCTCGCCACGCCCGTGCAGGCGAACACGTTCAAGCCCGCGATGGAAGGGCGCGACCTGATGGTCCAGTCGAAGACGGGGACGGGCAAGACCACCGCCTTCGGCCTCCCGCTGATCGAACGGATTCGGCTCGGGGAAGGGCTCCAAGATCCGCAGGCTTTGATCCTTTGCCCCACGCGCGAGCTGGCGATCCAAGTCGCGGAAGAGCTCGCCGAGCTCGGCGATCCGAAGGGTGTCCGCGTGTTGCCGATCTACGGCGGAGCGCCGATGGGCCCGCAGCTCGCGCAGCTCAAAGCGGGCTGCGATGTCGTCGCCGGCACGCCCGGCCGCGTGCTGGATCATATCCGCCGCCGAACGTTGCGCTTGGTGCACGTGCATATCGCGGTGCTCGATGAAGCGGACGAGATGTTGTCCATGGGTTTTTGGGAAGAGGTCACCGCGATCATGGATCAGCTGCCCTCGCAGCGGCAGACGTTCCTCTTCTCCGCGACCTTGCCCGACGAGATCCGCAAGACCGCGAAAGCTTACTTAAAAGATCCGATCGGCATCGACATCTCGCGCGACGAGCTGACCGTCGAAGGCATCACCAATATCGCCTACGAGACCGACGATCGCCTCCCGAAGCCGCGCAATCTGCTCTACATCCTCGAGGTCGAACGCCCCGATTCAGCGATCATCTTCTGCAACACGCGCGACGACACGAACACGGTGGCGAACTTCCTGCGCCGCCAAGGATTCCATGCGTACGCCTTGTCCGGCGATCTCGCGCAAAAAGACCGCGAACGGATCATGAACCGCATGAAACGCGGAGAGCTTCAGTATCTCGTCGCCACGGACATCGCTGCGCGCGGCATCGACATCTCTGATCTGTCGCACGTCATCCTGTACTCCTTGCCCGACTTCACCGAAGTCTACGTGCACCGCGTCGGCCGCACCGGCCGCGCCGGAAAACGCGGCATCGCCATCTCGCTGGTCAGCGGCCGCGACGAGATGACGTACACCGAGCTGAAGCGAAAATTCGGCATTCAGTTCGAGCTCAAGAAGCTCCCCGAGATCACCGAGATTCAAAAGCTGCACGCGCAGCGCGTCGCCGGCGAGCTGTTCAAGGAAGCGCGCGAAGTGGAGATCACCTCCTTCTTGCCGCTGGCGGAACGTTTGAAGGAAGTCGAAGGCGGCACGGAAGCGATCGCCTTTTTGCTCAAAGGTTATTTCTCGATGCTCGAGGACACGCGGGCGCGCGCGGACGAAGAGGCGGACCTCCGCCAGCGTCGCGAAGCGGAAGCGAAGATGAGCCGCCTGCAAGCGAAAGCCGACACGCGCGTGGGCCGCGAGCCCGATCGAGACAGCGATCGCGATCGGAAGCGCCGCCGCCGCGACCGCGACGACACGACGCCCTCGGGCGGTTCGCAGCCCGAGGAGCAACCTCCGGCGCATCCGGCAGATGTGGTCCGTTTGTTCGTCAATCGCGGGGTCGATGACGGCTACGACGAGAACAAGCTCGGCACGATGATCTTGAAAGCGGCAGGCCGCGAGCAGGCCGAAGGTGAACAGCTCGCGCGCGTACAGCTCCGGCGCACGCACGCGTTCGTCGAGACCCATCCTTCGATCGCCGACGCAGCGGTGGCCGCTTCGGAGCGCGGGCTCACGGCGGACGACAAGCCGGTGACCATCGAAAGAGCGAGGACACGATGAAGAGTACGTCGAAGAAGAGCCTGCTCAAGCAGCGCCCCGCCCGTGGTGGAAAAAAAGATCCGCCGCCGGCGCGTGGAAGCCGCGGTGTGAAGACGCGCGCGAAGCTGCCGCAGACCGCGAAGTCGAAGACCGAAGCGGCGATGCACGATCGGCTCTCGTCGCTCGAAGTGGGCTCGAAACGTTATACGGTGTTGGTCTGCGCGATCGACTTCAAACGATCGTGGGTCGATCTCGCCCATCACCTCACCGAAGTGATGCGTTCGGGCGCGTTCAAAGAGTGGGGCTTCCGAACCTTCGAGGCGTACGCGCAACACGAGCTGTTTTTGCGGCGCGACACCGCGCTGAAGCTGACGCGTTCCTACGACTTCTTGTCGCAACACGAGCCGTCGTTGGTCGAAGGTGTGCGCGGTGATCCGCAAGCGGCGCCGCTACCGAACTTCCAGTCGATCGACGCGCTCGCCGAGGCACGCAAAAATCCGCAGCTCTCGGAGACCGACTATCGCGACCTCCGCGACCGCGTGTTCGGCGAAGACATGACGCCCTCGCAGGTCAAAAAGATGGTGCGCGAGAAGGCGCCCGAGCCGCTGACGCAAAAGAAGGAAGCGCCCGAGGATCGCCTGCGCAAAGCGCTGCAGATCGCCGAGCGTCTCTACGGCATGTTGCTCGAAGAAGAGGACGTGCCGGAGCGGATCACCCAGTCGATCGAAGAAGCGGTCGGCGGTTTACGCAGGATGCTCGATGAGTAAGATCCGCTCGACACTGTCCTTATGGACACTGTCCATTTTGGCAGGTTGTGCGGTGCCTGTGCGGACGACGATCTCGCCGGACGCGCTCTTGGCCGGGGTCAAACAGGCGGAGCTGCAGCGCGACGCCTATTCGCCCGCGGTGGCCCATGCGCTCGTCGCGCAACAACGCGAGCTGCGCATCGCGGCCCTGAAAACGCTGGCCCGGACGGCGGACGTAGGCACGGCTTCCATCGCCATGCCTTTGCTCGGCGATCGCGATGAAGAGGTCGCGACTTGGGCGGCGTTTGCGCTCGGCGAGATCGGCGCGCCCGAAGGTGAAGCGGCGCTGCTCTCCGCGCTGCGCAACGTTTCGCCGGTGCCGGAGCGGGTGCTCGCGGCGCTCGGTCGTTCGGGAACCGCGACTGCGGCGAGACAGCTCGTCGTCTATCTCGACGACTCGCGTCCGTCGGTGCGCGCGAACGCGGCGAGGGCGATCGGTTTGATCGCCAAACGTTCCGGCACCGAGCTCGCGAAAGCAAAGCTCTCCGCGAAGCTCGCGCCGCTCGTCAAAGATGCGGACCGCGAAGTGCGCTTCGGCGCGGTCTACGGGTTGATGCGCGCGCAAGGTGCGGGTGCATCGGTCGCACTGATCCCTGCGCTCGGCGACAAAGACGCGGAGATCCGCGCAACGGCGACGCGCGGTTTGGGCCTGGCGAATGCCGCGCCGCAGGTCTTCGACGTGGTCATCCGCGATCCCGATTGGCGCGTGCGCGTGGAAGTCGTGCGCGCGCTGGGTGCGCTGGCGAAAGCCTCCAAAGACGATGCGCCCGCGGCTGCGACGCGCCTCGCCTCGATCGCGGAACGTGAGCTGGCCGCGATGAAGGCAGGCGGCGTGCTCGGTTCCGGCGTCGCGACTCATGTGTTGTTGGCGATCGCGGAGACGGCCACTGCGCTCGGCGATGAAGGCCAACGCGTGATCACGCTCCTCGAAAAAGCACCGTGGGAGCCGAACGCCGGTTTTGGACCGGAGACGGCGCCCGACTTGGCGCGCGTGTCTTGCGCGATCTCTTTTGCGCGCGATCGCGCCGAGAACACCGTGCGCCGCGTGAAATCTTGTGGAGATGCGACGATGCCCGCGTGGCGTCGCGAGCAGCTCGCCGCGCGGCTCTACGCGGAAGAGGGAGGGGCACGTTCGGTGGCCGCCCTGATCCAAATGACAGGTCACGCCGATCCGCGCGTCCGCACCGCAGCGGTTGAAGGGCTCGCCGGTCTCGCGCCGGAAGCCCAAGGTTTGGTCGCATCGATCGGCGCTTTGGTGCGCCTGCTCGAATCAAACGATCCGTATCTGGCAGCTGCCGCGGCCGACGCGTTGTCTCGAAAAGAGCTCGCTTCGCTCCGTCCGCCCGACCTGGTGGCCCGCTTCGGCAAGTTGCTCGACAGCGCCGCCGAGAAGATGGACGCGTCGTACGCGATCGGGGTGCTCGATGCGATCGGAGCGCTCGGCGAAAGCGCGAGATCGTTGTTGCCGAAGTTGGAGGAGCTGTCCCGCGATCCCCGCGCTGCGATCCGGCGGCGTGCGGCTGCGGCTCGAACAGCGATCACCGGGCAAGCCGTCTCCTTCGGTGCGGGCACTGAAGAGCTGGCGGAGCCGAAGCCGCTTCCGATCCCGAACACCATGATCCTGTCCTTTCGGACAGTGCGCGGGACGTTTGAGATGGAGCTCGACGGCGCGCTCGCTCCCGAGACGACGGGCGTGCTCTCGCACCTCACGGCGGTCGGTTTCTACAAGGACCGCGTGTTTCACCGCGTGGTGTCGGACTTCGTCGCGCAGGGTGGATGTCCGCGGGGCGATGGTTGGGGCGGACCCGGGTACACCATCGCGGACGAGGTCTCGCCGAGCCTGTTCGTCCGCGGCGCGGTGGGGATTGCGACCAGCGGCCGCGACACGGGCGGCTCGCAGTTCTTCGTGATGCACGCGTATCACCCCCACCTCGACGGAGCCTATGCCGCCGTAGGCCGGGTGGTTTTGGGCATGGAGGTCGTGGACGCCCTTCAACCCGACGATCGGATCATCGAAGCCAAGGTCATCCGGCGTTAGCCGAAGACTCGCGGCTTCGCGGGTACCGGCGTACCATCGGTCCCGTGCACCTTCCGGCCAGCCTGCGGGCGCTCTTCGGGGGGCTCGCGGCCGACCTCGACGATCCCGAGGTTCGCGAGATCCTCATCTCGGGTCCGGGGAAGGTGTACCTCGTCAGGAACGGATCGCGCGAGCCTTCCAAAGAAACGTTCACCGATGCGCGCATTCGTGCGCTGGCCGATCGCCTGCGGCGTCTCGGTGGTCCCGCGCTCGGCGAGGCCCACCGCTTCGAGGTCGCCGGGCCGTCTCGAGGTGAGCACTGCCCGATCGTACAGGTGTCCCGAACGCAGACCTACACCCTGTCGCTCGCGCGGATCGCGGAGAAGGGCGGCATCGACGGATCCGCGCTCTCCCTTTTGCTCGGAACGGCGAACAATGTGTGTGGTCTCGTCGTCGCCGGACCGCGCGGATCGGGCAAGACCGCGATCCTCGCTGCGTTGGCGCGCGAGTGGGCCCACAAGAAGAAGATCGCCGCGCTCGATTCGCCGACCGGACCGCTCGCCGCCGCCGCGCACTTGGTGCTCGATCGGAGCCGCGGGATCGGCGATGCGCTGCGGCTCGGTGCGGACGCGATCGTCATCGACGATCCGAACCTCCACGAGTGGCACGCTTTGCTCGGCAGCTCGCGTCCGTTCCTCGCATCTTTAGAAGCCGACGGCGCACAAACCGCCTTGTCTCGTTTGGTCGCGCGTTATCTGAGCGCGGATCCGAGCTGCTCGCGTACTGCGGCTGAAGCGGTGGTCGAATCCTCCGTGGATCTCATCCTCGAGCTCGGTCGTGAGCGCGATGTTCCGCGTGTCCGCGGGATCGTCGAGCCTGCGCGGGAAAGAGGGATCCTGATCGGGAGACCCGTGCTCGCCGAACGGCGCGCGGGAAGCTTCGTGGCCCTGAACGAGGCCGGGCCCGCGCATCCCCGCGCCGGCGTGATGGCGATCGAGACGACGCCACCGGCGACGACGCCGAGAAATTCGCGGCTTTTGCGCCGGAAAACGACGGTTCCCGGCCTACCGGTTCCGCCGCCGTCCCAGCCGGAGGCGACGCCCGCGCTCGGCACCCGTGTGCCTTCGGTGCGCGCAGCGCCGATCCTTCCGCCGCCGATCGAAACGAACCCGCTGCAGGTCCTCGATCGCCTCGTGGCCACCGGTGGTACCGTTTTGCCGGACCTGTACCCAATGACAGGTGCAGCGAAGACCATGGAGCTCGGCGCCGCTTCGCTTCCGCTCCACGCTTCACCGCCGATCGAAGCGAGCGGGGAACACTCTTTCGAGAGCTCGGAGCTCTCCGAGATCCGCGCTGAACAGCTCGTGAGCCACTCTTTCGTCTACAACATCGCGTCGCTGTCGATCCCCGACGAGGTGAATTCGGACGTGGTGTTGATCGACAAGACCGAACAGCGCGAACAGGACGCTGACCTCGGTCATCGCGAATCGAGGAACGGCGCGTTTCACGAAGATCCGAGAGACTCGCAAGATCTGCACGGCACCGCCGATCTCCCGCCACCGTCGCCGGAGCCTGTCCTCGAGACCCTGACCGGCCAAGCCGGGCTTCCCGCGACGACGGGTCGATCGTCGCCGGGCATGTCCGAAGCGCACCGCACGCGCCGTGAAGCACAGGAGCGGACGCCGACGGTGATCAACATGTCGCACGCAGCGGACATGCTCAAAGGTGAACCGACGATCGGTCCCGACGAGTGGGCTGCGGCTGAGCTGCTTCGCCACACGTCCGGCCCGATCGATCTCGCAGCGCACGGAGACGGCGAGCCGATCACCTCCGCGCATCCCGACATCGAGCCGGCCGATCTTTTGACCGGCTCGCTCTCAGCGCAGGTCGCGGATTCGGATCAAGACCAAGAGCTGGCGTCGAGCGATCTCGACAACACGCAGTCCGCCCTGGTGAGCGAGATGGTCTCCTCCTTCGACGGGCCGAGCTATCTCGGCGAAGACGACCTCGCGATCTTTCAGACGATCAACCCCGACGCGGATGGGACGAAGGGCTCGCTCAGCGGCGCGAACGCCCTGCAAGGGATCGTTTCGCTCGCGGACAATGAAACTGCGGGCGCCGCACCGCACGATCCGACGGCGGATCTCGAGCCCGTGGAGCGCACCGGCCACTTCGAGGAAGACACCCCGTATTCGCCGTTGGTGGACAACAGACCGCATCCGGAGCGGGTCACGCTCCCGGAGATCTCGGGCGGCATCGATCCGAAGAACGCGGCCGTCGTCAGCGGCGAAGAGTTCGACGCGATGATCGACGAGCTCCGCGACGTGACACGCTCCGGTTTCAGCGAAGAAGAGGAGATGACCGAAAACCGGGCGGGCGGCGATCGACGCGCCGCCCCGGGAGGGCCGGCTTCGCCGGACCGAGACCCCCTGGACGCAGAGGCGCCGGTAAAACGCGCGAAGATCCTCCCCGATCTCAAGAGGCAGCGCCGCCTGCGATGACTCGTCTTCGACCTTCGATCCTCGTCCTGCTCTTTTTCGCCGCCTGTTCGGACGGACAGGATCCCGACGGCGGCAGCGGCGATCTTGGCGAGCTCCTGGACGGTGGAAATTCCGACGCCACCGACGCGTTACCGAGCGATCGTGGTCCCGACGGCGGCGATGCGGAGCCCGAAGATGCGGGGGTCGAGGACCTCGGCCTTCCGCTCGACAGCGGTCTCGCGGGCGCGGGTGAATCGTGCCTCACCGCCCACGCCTGGCCAGAAGGACAGGAAGCGCTCGTCGGCACCACCAGCGCATCGCTACACCGCGAACAACTCTCCTGTGCCGGAAGCGGCGCCGGCGCGACCGCACCTGAAGAATGGTGGCTGCTCGAGCTGGACCGCCCGCAGAGCGTGACGCTCCGGCTCGGCACCGATCGCTGGGACGGCGTGCTCGGCGCCCGGACCTCGACCTGTACTTTGGATCGGGAGACCTGCGCCGATAACCCGTCGATGATCGAGCTGCCGAACGTCGAACAACGCGTCTATGTCGCCGTCGACGGTTTCTCGACCGGCAACGGACGCTACGTGTTGACCCGAGAGCTCGGCGAGCCGTGGCAGGTACCGCCTTCCAACACCACCTGCACCGCCGCCGAATCGATCCTCGCGTCGAATGTGATCCGCGCGCACAACTTCGGCGGTGAGGTGGAGGCGATCGCGCCGTGCAACCTGACGAGCGCCGTATTCTATTCAATAGAAACCACCGGTGCGCCGCTCTCCATCCGGGCCATGCCGAGCGCAGCGCACGACGTGGAGCTGGCGCTTCTTTCGGAGTGCGGCCAAGAAGCGATCGCCTGCGCCTCCACGCCCGGCCGGGGGGTACCGGAACGTTTCGATGCGGCCGAGGTCCCTGCAGGTCGCTACGTGTTGGCGGTCGGGACGAGGGTGGCGCGTCCCGCTCCGGGATCGTTCGAGCTTTCGATCTCCGAGAGCGCGTCGTGTGCGGTCGATCGCGACTGTCCGCTCGACGAGCTCTGCCTCGACACCTTCGCCTGCGCTCCGGCGCCTGGCTTTACGGCCACTTCGACCGCGCGCCTGGCGATCCCGGACGGCGGTGAGCTCTCGATCCCGCTTCGCATGTTCGGTCCATCGAGCCGCCCGCGCGAGGTCTACGTCCGCGTGCAGCTCGAGCACGACTATCTCGAAGACTTGGTGGTCGAGCTCCAATCGCCCGGCCCGTCACCTTTCGTCGTACGACTCCGCGACCGGACAGCGTATGAAGCAGACGTGAGTTATGGCCGGGAGCGCCCCGCCGACGGCGTCGGGAGCCTCGCCGACTTCGCGCTTGCGGAGACGGCGACCGGAGCATGGTCGCTCGTCGTTCGCGATCGCGCAGTCGGAGATCGCGGTTTCGTGACGGGCGTGGTTCTCGGGGTAGAGTAGGCGAGCTCATGGCTTCGAGCCCCAGAGATGTCGCGCGAGATCTCACTCGTCTGATCAAGGGCGAGATCGAGGTCCGTGATTTCCCGTGGCTCACGGATCAAGAACGGCGCGCGCTCGGTGCGCTCGGCATGTCGATGCTGAAAGCCGCGAAGCCGGAAGTCGCGCGCGCGGCGTTCGGCGTGTTGATCGATCTCGAGCCGGATATCGCCGTGCATTACCTGATGTATGGGCATGCATCGGCGCTCGGCGATAAGGTCGAAGTGGCGTTCGAGCACTTCGGCCGCGCGATCAAGCTGTCGGCTCGAGACGATCGAAACCAAGAGGTTGCGAGTGAGGCGTTTTTGGCCAGAGGCGAGCTCTTGCTCCGCCTTGGGCGAATGGTCGAGGCGCGCGCCGACTTGGCGGACGCTTTGACGCGGATGGCCGATCCCATCCGAAAGCGGTCGATCGAAGCTTTCCTCGCCGCATGACGTATGTCGAAGGGCGCGGAAGGTAGGTCATGGTAGTTAGAAGAGCGATGGAGGTCGAGTAGAGGATGGCAACGAAGATCCCCAAACCTGCCGGAGGCGCGGTTGCCCCGCAACAACGCCCCTTACGCGCGCAAAAGGCCGAAAAAAAGCAGAGCACCAGCAAGGTCGCTGAGAGAGCTCAGGTCGTCGACAGCCACGGCGTCGACCCGCATTCGCTTGCGGGCCAGACGATCGCCGGCGTCACCTCGCCGCTGACCGCGGTGATGTGGAGTGGCATCGAGCTCCTCGCGAGGAGCAACGGATACAACGGCCAAGGTCAGGCTGATCCGCTCTCGATGTTGATGTCCGCGCTCGGATCGAGCGAGAAGCCCGAGGACGCCCTCAGCAAAGAGAGCCGCGATGCGTCTCGGCGTCAGTTCGTCAGCGTCGGCTTCGAGCGCGAGAAGGCGGGCGAGCTGGTGAACCTGCTCGCGTTCGTCGTCGCCGGTATGTACACCGATCCGACGCACAAAAAACGTTCGCGCGAGAACGTCATCCAGCACGAGATCGACAACATTCGTGCCGGCATCACCGACATCAAGAAGACGCCGTATCCGGAGCGCGAAGAGAAGCTGGCGAAGGTGCTCGGCGAGCTGTTTTCGTTCGCCGACGACATCAACAAGCGTACGGAAGGTCTCCAAGGCAAAGAGCTGCCCGAGCCCCTGAAGGTCGCGGTCGAGCGTATGCGCGCCGTTTTCGCGATCACCAGCATCATCTCCTCGCACGTCCTCCCGGCCAAATCCTAAGCCTACGCACGCGTTGCGTGCTGCGCGCTTCGCTTGTTAGCGCTAATCGATGAGCCGTTGGACCCTCGCGTTCGGCGCGATCGTCGTCATCATCTCGACGATCGTGCTGGTACAGCTCTTCCTGCCCTCTCGTACAGCTGGTCCTTCGAACAGGTTGCTGGAGCAGGTCAAAGATCAACCTCTCGTCGACCCGGTGGCGGCGCCGAGGAAGCGGGTGGTGGTAAAAAAGCCGAGCGCACCGGCGCTGGTCTCTTCGCTGCGCGGCCGCGTTCGTTCGGCTCAGGGCCCGGTTGCCGGGGCGATCATTTGCGCTGCCCTCGAAGGGCCCGCGAGCTGCACCGAGACGGACGCCGGCGGAAACTACGCGCTCCTCGATCTCAAACCCGGGTTGTACGAGGCGTCGGCGGCAGCGCCGGGCTTTGGGTTGGCCAAAGCAAGGTTTTCGGCGCAAGGCGGCGCGGGACGGCTCGACTTCGTCCTCGACGGCGACAGCAGTGACGTCGAGGAAGAGGAAACGAGCGTCGAGGCGAAGATCCGCGGGCGCGTCTTGGCCAAAGGTACAGGTGACCCGATCGCCAACGCCCGCGTCGGCGCGCGCAATCTGAGAGAACAAGCGGTCAGCAACGCGGACGGGAGCTTCGGTTTGTCGAACGTTCCGCCCGGCGAATACGCGCTTTATGCGAGAGCGCCCGGCTGGCTCGCGTCCGACGGAGAACCGGTGGCGATCGCCGCCGGCGAAGAGCTCCGTGTCGAGCTTCAAGCCATCCCAGCACGAAACTTGTTCGTGCAGGTGGTGCAGCTGCCCGAAAGGACAGTATGCCTCGGCGCAACGGTGACGCTGCTCGAAGACGGAACCCGCGGGCGCGTGGAAAAGACCGACGAAAACGGGGAGGCCGCGATCTACGGCCTCCTGCCGAAGAATTATTTCGTAGCGGCGCGCTGCGACCCGAACGGCCTCGCCGTCACCGAAGACGTGAACCTCGGCGAGGAAGATCTCTCGATCGCCATGGCAGTTCCGGGTGCCGCCGCGCGCCTTCGCGGCCGCGTCGAGCCGCCGCGCAAAGTGCTCCTCTTCGCGCGCTTCGGTCTCGAGGACCAACTGGCGATCAACGTCGCGGATGACGGCTCATTCGCGCTCTCGCTCCCGAAGCGCGGGCGCTGGAGCATCGTGGGTCTCGGCGGCTGCGAAGGCGAGCCCCCGCTGCTCGACGTCGAAATCGGAGCCGCGGAGCCCGACCCGGTGATCGTTCCCTATGCCGCGGGAGGCACCCTGCGCGGCCGCGTCATCGACGAGCGCGGCGCACCGGCCGGCGGGCACACGGTGCTGATCGAGCCCAAAGACGAGAGCGTCTGCGGCTCGACCGCGGGCGAACGCACCGGAGACGACGGAGTGTTCGAGGTGGCAGAGCTGCGGCCCGGGCGTTATCGCGTCTCGCTGGCGAGGGAAACGAATCGCGGGGCCATGGCGATCTTGAAAGGCGAGGGCGTGGAAAACGGAGAGCTCGCCGTCGGATCCGGCGAACGACATCAGCTCGAGCTGGTGGTACCTTCCGCGGAAGGCGAATTGCGCGGGATCGTGCTCGATCCCCGCGGCTTTCCCGCAGCGCGCGCGCACGTGTACGCGAGCTGTTTCACCGAAGACGAAGACGCGGCGGAGCTGCTCTTGAGCTTCGACGATCTCGCGGAAGGGCGCACCGCCATCACCGATCACCAGGGGCGTTTCGTCATCAAAGGCCTCTCCGTCGGCATCTGCGGAGTGGCGGTGAAGGCGCGCGGTGTCGGTTCGGTGAAGAAGTTTCCGCTGCGCTCCGGCGTCGAGGTCTCGTTACGTCTACAATCGTTCGGCACGATCGAAGGGCGCGTGGTCACGGACGACAAGCGACGCCTCCCGCCGGTGACGCTGGTCGCAGAGAACGAAGACGAGACGCGGCGCGCGGAGCTCTCCGATGGAACGTTCTCGCTCGGATCTCTGTCCACAGGCGTGTGGATCTTGCGCGCGGAAGCGCCGAATTTTTTCGCGCGCAAAGACGTGATGCTGCGTGCGGGAGAGACGGTGAAGAACGTGCGGCTGGTGCTGACCGCCAGCTCAGCCGATGGCGCCGAGCTGTTTGAGAGCCTCGACGGTCCCCTCGAGGGCGAATTGGACGGCGATACCGGCGAGGAGTAGGCCCATCACACGCACGATGATCGTCTTCGCCGTCGTGCTCATCCACCTGTCCGTGTATTCAGCTGTCCTTAAGATCAGGTAGGCGGCGAACATCGTCAGCACCACCGCGACCAACACACCGCCGACTCCGACCGGCCCGGACGCGCGGCCCATCATCACCATCACGGTAGCGATCGAGCCCGGTCCGGCGAGCAGCGGCATGCCGAGCGGAAACACGGCGACGTCGTCTTTCTCGACACCTTCTTTTTCTTCCGCCGCCGAAGTTTTCAGCGGCGAGCCCGCGTGTCCGCGCAACATGTCGATGCCGTTCAAGAGGAGCGCGATCCCGCCCGCAACTTTGAACGCGGGCAAGCTGACGCCGAGCAGTCGAAACAACGCGCCGCCGGCGAGCGCAAATGCGAGCAACAACCCGCCCGCGACCAGGCACGCTTTTTTCGCCATGGCCCGCCGTTTTTCCGGCGGATCACCCGGCGTGATGGAGACGAAGATCGGCAACACGCCGATCGGATCGACGACGAAAAACAGCGCCGACAAAGTCAGCAGCGAATCGATCAGCTCCTTCGTCACCGCGCCGAGAGCTTACTCAACCTGCGCGCCCGCGTCGCCGGTCATCGGGGCCCTGCTCGGCGAAGCCTCGCTTCCCTTGGCCACGAGTCAATCGTGGCCCGCTTTCGGGGCCCT
>WUUC01167392.1_pt1 | contig 12750 bp, 8 predicted proteins | sample 6278441 | NCBI WGS metagenome assembly WUUC01 (sample SAMN13675441, study PRJNA597444) | soil metagenome | isolation source: soil | place: USA: Washington | collected 2017-10 | reverse complement strand
GCACGATCGATTGCACGGTCCGCTCAGGTGGATGTTGGCATACCAGTGCTTGAAAACTTGGTGAGCGTTTAGACAACCCATTCTGGCTTCCCTTCTTCGCTATCCATCACATTAGTTGAGGGTGTGACAGAAACACAAAACCCCGTCACCGGAGTGACGGGGTTTTGCTGTCCTAACAGCAGGGCGCGATTGACTGTAGCTAATAGTCGTCGTAGATCGGGTTCGGCCGTTCTTCCTTTAGTCCGACGGTGAACTGGGCTTGTTGGCGACGGAGCTCCATGCGGAACGCCTTCTCTGCTTTATCCCGCCATTTCTTGAGTTGGTTAAAGCTCACGCCGTCGTCATAACCCTCGCCGGTATAGCTGCGCTGGCTGACTTCCCGATCAAGGTCCGCATAGCCTTGCGCCATCTCATCGAGCCGTTCCTCGTCGCTCAGCTCCTCCTCGCCTTCCTCGGGCGGGGGTGGTGGCTGGTGAGCCAGGATGTAGTCGTCCAGGCGGCCTCCCACCCTCTTCAGCTCCTTGCGCAGCGTGCCCTCCAACTGATTGCGTCGGCGATGATCTTGCGCTGCTGCTCGAACTCCTCCTTGGTGAGGTACCCGCCGACCGGTTCGATCTTCGCCCAGTCGATGTTGCCCTCCTTGAGGTTCACGTTGGGGAAGACGCCGACAAGAGCGAAGGTGATCAACAAGAAGGGCCGGGAAAGATCAATCCGATGACTGCGGCGATCGCAGCTGTCCCGCCGAGGTCCATGATCGACAGAGTGACGGCGCCCCCGATCGCCGCGGCACCCAAGATGATCAAGCCGGCCCGCTGAAGCACTTCAGTCTCATGGCGAGAAGGTAGCGATAGGCACCCTGCTAGCCCTCACCAACTCATCACTAGACGTCGATCGGAGGTCACGGCGTGTAGGAGCGCAAGAGCAATCGGTTAGAAACCGATGGTCGTCCGGCGCACCGCATGCGCGCCACTTCGATGTCGAACGATCGCTGTGATCGAAATGGAGGCCAGTTCTCGAGCTTGCTTACCCAATTACACCCCAGTTGACCTGGTAAAGCGTGCCCCCGGCAGGATTCGAACCTGCGGCCTGCGGTTAGGAATGCGTTGGAAGTCGTAGACTGCAGCATCTACCAGCGATTTTGTTGGCTGCAACTTCGGGCGAACATGCTGGAGAGGCGTGGAGCGACAGCATTTCGCGGCACATTTCGCGGCACGCACAACGTCCTCTTTTGACTCGTCTCCGCCAGTGAGGATCTTGTACCCGCGTCCTAGGTGGTGAGGCCGACCCGGATACGAGCACTGGTCGATGTCTTTGGCTACGCGGCGTTCAACGACGTGTCGGCTTGGACGCACCAGCTGCAGTCACCGCTGTGAACAGTCGGCAAAAACGCCGACCGCAGCGGCCCGATCTCCCCGATCGTTACGGCCGACGACGTCGGCGGCCCACACGCCGGGCTCCGGCTGCGCACCCGGGTCAACGACGAGATCGTGCAGGAGGGCAACACCGCGGACATGATCTTTCCGGTGGGTCGAGTGCTGGGCTACCTCAGCGAGATGACGGCCCTGAACCCGGACGACGTGACCGAGGCGCAGCGACTGCTGGACACCGGCCTCCGGTTCGCCGCGCACGAGGTGCTGGAGGCGTCCTGGAAGGCGGCGCCGACCCGGAGTGGGAGCTCTGGCGCGGGCTGGCCCAGCTGGCCGTCGGGCTGACCCACGCCCAGCGCGGCAACGCCCCGGACGCGGTGGCGTTGCTGGACCGGGCGGCCGAACGGCTGCGGACCTGGACCGGCCCGGCGCCGGCGGGCTCGCCGTGACCGACGCGGCCACCGCTCGATCCGGCACCCTGGTCCGCCGGATCGAGCGGGACGGCCTGGCCGGCCTCGACGACGGCGCCTGCGCCTACGACTACGCGGGTCGGCCGATGCCGGACCCTAGGAACCGGACGACGATGGACACCGTGGCGGCGCGGCGAGCAACTGACGCAGGCTGTCGAGGCTGCGCCGGTTGCTCGGCGACAACATCTGCTGCCGCATGTCGGCCACGGTGTCCGGCGCCAACGTCCAGCCGAGCGGTGGCTCGATGCCGGGCTGAACCGAGGGTGCGATGCGGAACCAGGCGACCGCGCCGTCGCCCACCGGCCGGCCCTGGGCAGTGCGCAAGGTGGGGAAGGCCTGTCGCGCCTCCGCCCGTTCGCCCGCCTCCTGCCCGTTGAACTGGTTCATCAGTGCTTGCCCAGGGGCGATCAGCTCCGGCGGCGGCCGGGTGGTGGTGTTGCCCGACTCGTCCGCCAGGCTGTTGTCGATCTGCAGGAACAGCGGGAGGACGCACGTCCCGTTCGATTCCGCGGCGGTGGCCATCGGCTGCAGCGCCCGCCACAGCTGGATCGCGGTCGCCGCCCCCGAGTTGTCCGCGAACCCGCCGTCGGTGACGTAGCTGACTACACCGGACGGCATGAGCCCCGGGCCCTCACAGCCGGACGGCACCCGGGCGACCGGCGAGACGTAGGGGAACCGGGCAGACACGTGCGCGGCCGTGGAGAGCCGGACGTCCCGGTCCGGGCACAGGTAGTCGACCAGCTCGGTGGTGCGCGGCAACGCGTCGAACACCGCCGGATCCGCGGCCCCGGCACCCGTTCCGCAGGTGGCGTCGTCGGGATGGTCGTCGGCGCCAGTCAGCGCGACCCCGGGCTGGCGGCGCAGTACCATGTCGACCGGGCTCACCACGAACCGGCAGCCGTCCTCGACTTGGCTCCCGTTCAGCACGAGCAGCGGCATCCGCCAGGGCTGGTCCGGGCCGTTCGCCAGGGCGAAGGACGCCCGCAGCCCCCGGCTCAGCCCGCCCCGGTCGGGGCTCCATGAATTCTCCCAGGCCCGTTCAATTACGTCGGCCCGATCGCGGCCGCGGTGGGCGAGCAGCATGTATAGCGCGTCGCCGCTGAGGAGTCTAGCGATGTCCGGGGCAACGTAGTCGTCGCGCAGGACGTCGTCGATGTCGCGTGGGGCGTTCGACTCGGTGCCGTCCAGCTCAGCGATGTCGAGCCGGCGCGCGCTCCATGCCGCCAGGCCGACACTCCCGCCGGACGCGCCGGAGGCCAGGAACAAAGGCAGCCTTCGCTGCCGGACCTGCTCCCGCTCCTCCACCTGCGACCTGACGTTGCCGGCGCAGATCCCGTCCCCGCCGCGCACCGGGGTCGGTCCGAACACGCATTCCATGACCAGCGCCGTCCACACCGCGGCCCGGATGCCACCGCCCTGGGCCGCCACGATCACCATCGGGCGCGTGTACTGGTCAGGCCGGTCCCCCAGCCAGATCCGGTAGGCATGGCCCAGGCTCGGCGCCGGGCCAGTCCCGGGTGCCGCCGTGCGCCGCAAGTCGTGGAATCCGCCCTGGTCGATGAGCGCGACTAGGAGTGTCCACACCAGCACGAAGGCGATCACTGGGAAGCGCTGGAGCCGGAGCAGTCGGAAGATCGCCGGCAGCTTGCGCCTCAGGGTCCAGTTACCTCGCGCCGCCATCGCGAGTCCCCCGACGGCGCCCGCCGCCGCGGCCACTCCGGTCATGATGACGGCCACGCTGCCCAGTGCGAACGGCACGGCCAGGCTGGCCTCCTCGCCGAGGACGAAGCTGCCCCAGAGCGCCGCGAACGCCAGCAGCGAACCCGCTACCCACACCCACCGCCCGGTGAACCAGCTCTGCGCCGTGCTGCGGGCTATCGCCGCACCCGTCATGGTGACGAACATCGCCACCACCGACAGCTCGATCAACCAGGACCACGGCCGCGATTCGTTACGCACCAGAAGATCAAAGGCCGCCGCCCGCACCAGCACCCAGACGAGCACGAAGCACACCGTCACGCCGAGGGCACGGGCCAGCTGCTCGCCCGCTGTCCTCTCCGCGGTCGGCTCCGCCTTCGGCACCGCACGTTCCGCACCCGGCTTCACGGCCAAGCTGAGCGCCCAGATGACCAGGAGCAGGAAGCCGGGCACGATGAGCCCCCAGGCGTGCCAGATGATGTTCACGACGATCCCGGCCACGAGCGTCAGCCCGGCGGCCACGAGCAGGAGCGTCTGCGGATCGTCGCCGCTGTCCGGCTGCAGGTGCTCCGACTTGGTGATGGTGACCTCGCGGGTCACGCCGGCCACCGCCACGGCAGCCAGGACGGCCCAGAACGTGGCCCACCCGGCCGGCCGGAGCGTCCAGGCGCGGATGACGTCGTCAACCTGTTGCGCGCCGATCGACAGCAGGAGCAGCAGCGCGATGAGCACAGCAAGGACTCCCAGCACACCGCGGGCCCCGGCCACGGCCTTGCGCAGGTGCCGCACCCGCTGATCGCATGCGGCCGCCACCACGCCCACCACGAGCGCGCCGACCAGCGCCGCGGCCAGCGCCCACTTCACCACGGTGACCGCTGGGCCGAACCACCCGAATGAGAGGGCACCGGGGCCGTACGTGAGCCACAGCAGGACGTCCTCGACCACGTCGACCAGGAACAGCGCCAACGGGGCCCAGGGCAGCCAACGCAGCACCTTCGGTCGGACCGCGGCGCTGCCGACATCGTCAGCGCCGCCCACCGTGGGTTCGAGGAAGCGGACCACCGAGCAGAACACGATCATCAATGCGGCCGTGTAGGTCACCGCGAAGGAGATGTCCAGGACCAGGAGCCACCCGTGCAACTCCGCCGGGGACCGAACAAGCTCCTGGGAGTAGGACGGGTCGCCGACGTACCGTCGCCACGAGTCCCGGAAAGCCACCACCCGCTCCGGATCCCACGGGAAACCCAAACCACTGCCCTGCTCGCCGCCGATCGCGCTCATCCGCCCGAGCACGGCATCGACCTGGCGGATGGCCAGGAAGAGGCCACCACCGGCCAGCACAGCGCAGAACAGGATCACGCCTCGCCGGCGCAACGCGGGCTGAACGGACCGGCGCATCACCCTCTTCCACCACGGCGTGGACACCACGTTGCCGGCTCGCTCCGCCATGGCCGCCTCCCAACGGGCCGCATCCCTTCCGGACCTAGGAGCTGCGGCGGTCGCGCCAGATACGTCACAGTCGTGTCCGACGCGGACCGTGGTCCCGGGCTGAAAGACTGCGGCCATGGCGAGCGACGACGTTGCTGGCGAGCCAGCAACGTCGTCGCCGACCGTAGTGCCGGTGCTGATCGTGCTGGCGCTGGCCGGCACCCGGAGCCGGGAACCGGGGCCGGTTCTGGTGGTGCTGGTGGCGCTGGTCCTCGGCGGGGCGGTACTGGCCGCCGTGCACCACGCCGAGGTGATTTCGCACCGGGTCGGGGAGCCGTTCGGTTCGCTGGTGCTGGCCGTGGCGGTGGCCGTGGTCGAGGTCGCGCTGATCGTCACGCTGATGGTGGCCGGGGCCCGGGCACGGAGACGCTGGCCCGGGACACCGTGTTCGCCGCGGTGATGATCACCGCCAACGGCATCGTCGGATTGGCGCTGTTGGTCGGCGCGATCTAGCACAGCCTGGTCCCGTTTAACGCCGAGGGCACCTCGACCTCGGCGGCATCGAGCTGTCCGACTGGACGAGCGGCTGCCCGCCGCCGGCCTGCCGACGTCCCTCGTGTACACGCACGATCTCGCGCAGGACGACTTCGTCCGTGCCACCGGGATCTTACAGCCGGTCCACAGTCGCGACCTCGGTCACTACGAGGTCACCGGACTTCCGTGGCACTTCACGGGCAGCCGCGCGTCCGCGCGTGCAGGCTGCGCCCGAGCGGCCCGCCGAGTAGGCCGTCGATGGACCAGCCGTCTGTCGACGTCAACGTCGACGAACATGCTGCGACCCACGTGGCCGTGGTGACGTTCCACCGGGGGCGTATCAACCTTCCTGAACCACGAGCTCGTCGACCGGATCGCCACGGTGATCGAAAGGCTCGGTGAGGACGGCTCCCGGGCCGTGGTCCTGCGGACGACGAGCCGGCACTTCTGCGGAGGAGCTGACTTCGCCCCCGAGGGCGCTCCGCGGGGGAAACATCGTCGATGTCGTGCCTCGGCTGTTCAGGTTGCCGCTTCCAGTGGTGGCGGCAGTGGGGGGAGCGGCCGTGGGCGGCGGCCTGGGGGCTCGCGCTCACGGCCGACTTCCGGATCACGACGTCCGCGGCCTACTTCCTGGCCAACTTCACCCGCCTTGGGATCAATCAGGGGTTCGGCATATCGCTGGCCCTTCCTCGGCCGGTAGGGCACCAGCGGGCGGCCGAGATGCTGTACACGGGCCGGCGGATCGGTGGCGGAGGCCGTGTCCTGGGGACTCTGCGACCGGTTGGTGGAGCCGGAGTCGCTGGACGCGGCCGCGTACGCCCCTGGCCAGCGAGATCGCGATCTCGGCGCCGGCTGCCGTCGCGGCTGCCCGCGGCTGCCCACGGTGCACTCCGCGCCGACCTGGTGACCGGCACCAGCCCGCCCTTGACGCCGAGATGGCGCAGCAGCGGATCCTGATGGACATGGCCGACTTCCGCGAAGGTGTCCGGGTCTGGCGAGAGAAGCGAACTCCCGAGTTCGGGCCTGCCGTACACCAGGTGACGGCCGAGACATGGAAGAGCCCTGTTCCGTGCACACAAGCTGCCCCTGCTCGGGCTCGGCCTGCCGGTGGCCGGGAGCTGGGCGATCTCGTACACGATGCGGTGCAACGTCCGCCGCGTCGAGGAGACCCTCGGGCGGCACGGCCAAATCCCATTGACGCGTATAGGGCTCGGGCCGTCGGCAACTACGCACCGCGCAGCGCCTCCACACCGACCGGGGCGTCGCCGCGCAGCGTGATCCGGCGCATGACCCGGCGGGCGTCGCCGTGTCCCGATTCACGTAGTGAGCGGTGCTGCGGTTGTCCCACATGGCCGCGTCGTCAGCTGGCCAGCGGTGCAGCACGATCTGCTCAAGCTTGGTCAGGTGCGAAAAATAGGTCCACCAGGTGTCGGCTGGATATCGCTTCTTGACTTTCAAGAAGACGGGACTCATCGTTCCGTTACGCTGACGCCGCAATGTCGGCCGAGGTCAGGCCGATGAGAGGTGGTCCAGACAGGATTGGCGCCCGGCCGGGTGGCGAGTGCGGGCGTCGTCGGCGCAGGTGCCGACTCGGCCCATCGTGCATTCCAACCGCGGCAGGGCGCCGGTAGGCGTGGTCCTGTCACGGCTGCTGGCCAATCGGACCGCCCCAGGCCGCCCGAAACCTCACCGCCGACCTGTACGACAGAATCTCCGCGTTCTGGTTTCTCATCCGCGACCGGGACACTAAATACGGCGCATCACTCGATGCCGTGTTCGCCTCCGAGGGCATCAAGACGGTCAAGATCCCACCGCGGACACCACGAGCCAACTGCTACGCCGAACGGTTCGTCTGCAGCGTCCGGTCCGAATGCACCGACAGAATCCTCATCTACAACGAACGCCACGCCGCGACCGTCCTCGACGAGTACACCCAACACTTCAACAGTCATCGGCCGCACCAGGGCCGCGGGCACCGCCCACCCAACCGCGACCCGGCGACCGCCATCCCACTCGACACTCCAATCCACCGGCAACGAATCCTCGGCGGCGTGATCAACCAGTACCAGCGAATCGACTGAACTGCGCCAAAGACCAGTTCACACGGGCTCCACGACAGTTTTGGCACGCTACAGGACAACGCCGTCCGCGACGAGCACCACCTGGTCCTGATCTACGAGGTGTTCTTGATCGCGATCTGCGGGATGGCATCGCGATCGCGGAGGAGTGGCAGCAGCGGCTGCATGAGCGGCTGTGCTGGGCCGACGCCATGGTGTCGTGCTGACCTCGGCCTATGTCAGCTCGTCGGCTCAGGGCTGGCTTCCCTGTTAGCCGAACTGGCCTCGTAGGCGAACTTCCGCGCGCGCATCACGTTGCCGAGCGGGCGGTGATCCTCCGTCGCGTGCCAGGGGTTGAACGAAAGCTGGTTCACCTTTTCGCTAAGCTCATCGTCGAGCTTGCAGCTCGGGATGCGCAGCCGCGCGACCTTCACGAACGGCGTCACCTCCGGCTCCCAGGAAACGGACGTGTCCTCGATGGGCGTGCGGTTCTCGTTCACGAAGAACTGCACGAGGAAGTCGAACACGAGGTCGCCCTTCAGCAGCCTCGCGGCGAGTTCTTTGCGCAGGAAGTCACGGTCATTAATCGCGCACCGGGCCGCCGGTGGCACGGTGCCCTCCGCCGGCCGCACAGTGAATTTGACCGCGTACGGCCCAAGCTTGATGGGTGCCGTGCCGGCGTAGACTTCGGTCGCCATGCTGCGAACCTTCTGCCGGATAACGGTGCACCACAGGGCTAACAGGATGCGCCGCGCCTCCTTGAAGCCGACGGCGCGGCACAGCCTGTAGGGCACCTTCAGCATTCCGTCCTCCCCCGCCTTGACGAAGGCGATGAACTGTCGGACGTTCTGAACCGTCTGGGTGATCGAGTGGCTAGTGGCGAGAAAGTCTTGAGTCACAGCCTCCGTCTGGTCGGGCAAGAGCTTCTCGCCAAGTACGCCAATCAGCTTGATCCCGATGCCGCGTGGCTCGCGCCGCCTATCCGACCGGAGGGCAGGGGAGCCGTTGGAGAATCTGACCAACGCTGGAAAGACACGCGGCTCGGCAAACACCCCGAAGCGGGCGTGAGCAGGTAGGCTGGGCAAAACTTCGAACTCGGCCTTCAAACCCGCGTGCGGCTTCGCGTGAAACCCGCGGAGCAGTTCCCCGTTCGTCTGCTCCGCGACTTTTGGGTCATCTTTCAACAGTTTTTTCTGCTGTCCTCTAATGTATTCCGAAAATTCTCTGAAAAGGTCATCTTCTCCGGGATCAATCTTCTCTTGCCAAGCCGTGCTGGGCTGCCTCGGCCCCTTCGTTGAATTCGCGGTCGGTTCAGTGTTAGACATCAGTCTCCTTCAACCGCGGCGTTACGCCGCCCCCGTCAAGCGGAGAGTACCGCCGGCCCTTCGCAGATCAGTCGGACCATCCAGTCGCCCACGAAGAGTTAATCGACTTCCGGGCCCGGGACGGGCATGCGCTGCTGGCGCGACGCGAACTGGCCGACCCGGTCGGATGGGCGGCGTCGCTGTCGGTCACCGTGCTCGGGCAGGACCTGGCCGAAGGCCCGCTACACGGTATCCCCAGATCGACAACGTGGCTTGCCCTCAAGCCAGTGGCTGTCGCGACCGTGCTTGCAGGGTTGGGTTGAGTCAGCTCCTCACGGATACGATCAATAAGGCCATTGATCATACTCAACCGCTACCTTTCGAGATCAACACCTCCGACTAGGCCGATTAGTCCAACCACCACGAGGCTGTAGGAGGCCTGTGGAAAACGTCCGCCGTCGGTTTGCGACTTTTCTTCGTCCGCTGGGTGATTGCTGGGATGCTGTGAGTTATGCCCAGTGGGTGGTCGGCGCGGCGGGTGTTCTTGTCGTACACGTCGGAGTTGCTGCGGTTCCCGGCGGATCGGTCGTTCGTCGCGGCGGCGCAGGACGCAGTGATCAAAGCTGGGGACGCCGTAACGGGCATGGCGTACTTCCCAGCGCGGGACGAGAAGCCGGCGCGGGTGAGCTGGGACGCGGTCGCGGCGGCGGACGTGTATGTGTTGATTGCCGGGTTCCGGTACGGGTCGCCGGTGCGTGATCGGCCTGAGGTGTCCTACACCGAGTTGGAGCACGAGGCCGCCGAGCAGCGGGGCATACCCCGGTTGGTGTTCTTGCTCGGGGAGGACACCGAGGGTCCCGCGGCCATGTTCGGCGACCTGGAGTACGGGGCGCGGCAGCGCGCGTTCCGGGGTCGTCTGGCCGGTAGTGGCGTGACGACGGCGACGGTGACGAGCCCGGGGGGGTTGGAGACTGCGTTGCTGCAGGCGCTGAACGCGCTTCCTCGCCCGGAGCAGCAGTCGGCCACCACCGAAGCAGTGAACAGAGCCGTAGAGCGCCGGGTATGGACGATTCCGGCGCGGGTGCGGGGGTTTACCGGGCGGGCCGAGCTGCTGGCCGAATTGGAGACGGCGCTGCGGTCGGGGGGGTCGGCGGTGGTGCAGGCGGTGACCGGGATGGGTGGGATCGGCAAGACCACGGCGGCGATCGAGTACGCGCACCGACACCAGGACGAATTCGACATCGCCTGGTGGGTGCCGGCCGGGGACCCGGCGTTGATCCCGGAGCGGTTGGCCGAGCTGGCCCTAGCCCTGGACCTGACTGCGGTCACAACCCCGGCCGGGGTGGGGGTGGCCCGGCTGCTGGGGGAGCTGACGCGGCGGGATCGCTGGTTGGTGGTGTTCGACAACGCCGAGGACCCCCGCGCCCTGTCCCGGTTCCTGCCCGAGGGGCCCCAGGTGCTCATCACGTCGCGCAACCCGGCCTGGCGCGGGAACGCTGCGACGTTGGGGGTGCGGGAGTTCACCCGGGCCGAGTCGATCGAGTTGCTGCGGCGGCTGGCACCTGAGCTCACCGAGGTGGAGGCGGATCGGGTGGCCGAGGCGGTCGGCGATCTGCCGTTGGCGGTCGAGCAGGCCGGGTCGCTGCTGGCCGACACCGGCATGGCCGTCGATATTTATAGGGGGCTGCTGGCCGAGCGGGCCCAGGACGTGTTGGACCACGACCCGGGCGGGGCCTACCCACAGTCGGTGACCGCGTCGTGGGCGGTGGCGTTCGACCGGCTGGCCATTGACGATCCGACCGCGCTGGACCTGCTGACGGTGGTGGCGTGGTGTGGCTCGGAGCCGGTCCCGCTGAGCCTGCTCACCGAGCACCCCAACGCCCTACCCGAGCAGTTGCGGCCGATCGCGACGGATCCGCTGGTGCTGGCGCGCGCCACCGGAATCTTGCACCGGCGGGGCATGGTGACCACGTCTCCACACGCCGTCCAGCTGCACCGAATCCCGGCAACGTTGCTGCGCGCCCGCAGCCGGGGAGCGGACGCGACCGGAGCAGCGGGTTGGGTGGCGACGGTGGTTAGGCTGCTCGAGGAGACCGCGCCCGGCAACGTGCGCATCGATCCGGGCGGGTGGCCGCTGTGGAGACGGTTGCTGCCGCACGTCCTGGCCGCGGCCGGCCACGATGCCGCCCTGGACGCGGTTCCGGGCGCCGCAACCCGACTACTCGATCGTGCCGCGACGTATCTGCTGATTCGTGGCGAGCCGCAGGCCGCGTTGGCGCCGTACGAGCGTGCCTACGATGTTCGGCGCGAGAAGTTCGGTGAGGATCACCCCGATACCCTGACCTCGGCCAGCAACCTCGCGCTGAACCTGTGGACCCTCGGTCAGTACCTGCGGGCGCGGGAGCTTGACGAGGACACCTTGGCCCGGCGCCGCCGAGTACTCGGCGAGGACGCCCCCGATACCCTCACCTCCGCCAGCCAACTCGCCCACGACCTGTTCGGGTTGGGGAACTACCCGCAGGCCCGAGAACTCCAGAAAGAGATGCTGAGCCGGCAGCGCCGGATTCTTGGCGACGACCACCCGGATACCCTCATCTCGGCCAGCCAGCTCGGCCTGCTCTTGTGGTACCTGGGTGACTATCAGAACTCCCGGCGAATCCAGCACGATGCCCTGACCCGCAGCCGCCGAATCCTGGGTGAGGACCACCCCGACACCCTCGTCTCCGCCACTAAACTGGGCCTGGTCCTGTGGTCGCTGGGTGACTTTCAGCAGGCCCAGCAGCTCCAGAACGACACCTTCACCCGCAGCCGACGCATTCTGGGCGAGGACCACCCCCACACGCTGGCCGCAGCCCACGTTCTGGGCACGGTCCTGTGGTCACTAGGTGACTATCGCCAGGCCAGGCAGCTCCAGCACGACGCCTTCACCCGCAGCCGCCGAGTTCTCGGCGAAGGGCAGTTCATCACGCTGCACTTGGCCACCGGCCTGGGCCTCACCCTCGGATCGCTGGGCGAGCACGAGCAGGCCCACCAACTCCAGAACGACGCCTACAACCGCAGCCGTAAGATCATGGGCGAGGACCACCCCATCACACTGCGCACAGCCAGCCTCCTGGCCCTCACCCTGGAATCCCTGGGCGAGCACCAGCAGGCCCACCAACTTCAAAACCACGCCTTCACCCGCCTCCGCGCAGCCCTGGGCGAGGACCACGCCTACACACTGCGCTCCGCCAGCCTCCTCGGTCTCACCCTGGGATCCCTGGGTGAGCACCAGCAGGCCCGCCAACTTCAGAACGACACCCTCATCCGCCGCCGCCGGGTGCTGGGCGACGACCACCCCGAAACCCTCACCTCGGCCAGCAGACTCGCCGCCGACCTGCGGGCGCTGGGCGAGTACCAGAGGGCTCGCGAACTCGACGAGAACACCCTGGGCCGCCGACGCCGGGTGCTGGGCGACGACCATCCCGACACCCTCGCCTCGGCCAATCACCTTGCAGCCGATCTGCGCGCGCTAGGCGAGTACCAGCGGGCTCGCGAACTCGACCAGAATACCTTCGCCCGGCGCCAGGTCGGCAAGAGTCACCTCGACACCCTCGCGCCGGCTTACGACCTGGGAGTGTCCGATTAACGGCTCTGGCACAGAAGAGGTGGTCAGCTCGGCGTGTCCTGGTTGGGTGACAGGCCTCGGGCTGTGATCGTCACCGTCCGTGCCTTCGTGATCTCGCCGCTGTTCTGTTCCCCGGGCTGTCCTCGCTGGTTATCGATGAGCTGGACGACACCGGCTCCGTCGTGCGGCTGCGTGCTCGCACGACGACCTCCGATGGGTGTGTCCGCGCTGCGGTAGCGCGTCACGACGAGTGCACGCCTGGCACACGCGGCGGCTGACCGATCT
>WUUC01147090.1_pt1 | contig 12750 bp, 2 predicted proteins | sample 6278441 | NCBI WGS metagenome assembly WUUC01 (sample SAMN13675441, study PRJNA597444) | soil metagenome | isolation source: soil | place: USA: Washington | collected 2017-10 | reverse complement strand
GCAAAAGCTCATGGTCGCGGAAGTAGGCCCGGAGGGCGGGGCAGAGCGCCGCCCCACTCATGCCGAAATCGGAGAGGCGGTCTTCGTGGGCCGCGGCGAGCCGGTCAACGGGGTCCAGAAAAGGCAGCTCGGCCTGAGGTGCCGGGGGGAGTTGCCGCCGGTAGTCGCAGACAGCCGAGGCCGCGAAGAGGGCGCAGCCCGAGAGAAGACGCAGCACCGAAGCGCGGTAAGGGTAGTCAACCCGGATGACGGACAGCGGCAGTCCCGTCGGGGCTTGGGCCTCTGTCGACTGCATGGCGAACTCTCTGCGGGTGAACGAGCGACCGGCGAGCGCCGCCTGCACGTTCTTGTCCACCTTCACGGGGTCGGCGCGCTCAGCGCCTAACCATCGTTCGACGTCGAGGTACTGCCCGAGGTCTTCGCGGTGCAGCTCCAACCCGCAGCCCAGTTCGAGGTCGGGGATGAGCCTCATCAACGCCCGAGCCAACGAGGGCACTTCGTCCGCGCCTCCGAGGAAGTAAGCGTCTTCCCGCCCGCGGACGCGCAGCGCCAGCCGCAAAGTGCCGGGCTGTGGGGAGCGCGTGGCCCACAGAACCTGGTCGAGAAGTCGTTCGCGCACGGGCTCGCAGTAACGGCCGAGCAAACTGCTTTCTATCTCCTCCGACCAGACGACGTAGGGTCGCAACTCGTCCATCACGGTCTGTAGTTGCTGTCGCGCAGACGCTGCTTCGCTCCGGGCCAGTTCGGCCAGTGCCGGCAGCGAACTCGACCACGCGGCCACGTCCCGCTGGAAGGATGAGACGGTGACGGAGTAGCGCGCGAAGAGGTGGCGCACGAATTCGGCGCGGCGCGAATCGTTGCCCACGACGACCCGCGCCGCGTGCGCGTCCAGATTCCTGAGGCTGGCCGCGCATAGGGAGACGAGGTGCTCAACGGCCGCCGTGAAGTTGAAGAAGGCTCCGCGCCGCACGTCGGGGTCGAACGTGCTGTCCGCGCGCGGCTCGTCGTGGAGGAGGCGTAGCGCCCACTCCTCGACGGCCGCGGCGAACAACTCCTGCTGCACGTTGAGAACTTCGCCCATCAGGGCGTCGCCGCCGACGCCGGCCGTGATGCCGCCCTCGAATCCGGGGTAGGTCTCTAACTGCGCGACCACGCGCGCGAACTCGGCGGGCGCGGTGGCCGGGTCAGCCAGCGCGTGCAAAGAGGCGAGTAGGGGCGGCAGGGGTCGCTTCAGCGCAAGGCCCTGTACCAGCGCGGCGACGTTCTCCCTCGCGCCGTCCTGCGCGGACGGGTCATTCGCCGGCATCAGCTCTTCGCCGACGAGCGAGAGCGGGAAGAGGTCGCGCGAGAGGAAGTCGAGCAGGGTGCGGGCCGTGATTAGGCGGCGGGCTTCGGTCAACGGGAGCCGGCGCGAGGTGGTTCCCGCCGCGTACATCACCGAGTGACCGCTGGCTCGTTCGAGGTCGCGCCCCGCGCCCAACTGGTCGTCGAGAAAAGCGGCGGCCCCGCGCCCGTCGTCAAGCAACAGGTGGAGCAGTGTCTCGGCGGCCGAATGTGTGACGGGGCCGGGCCAGCGCGTTCGACTGGCGGGCGTCTCCAGAGGGTGTTCAACCACCAGTATTCTGTCGAGCAGGTTTTCAATCTCGACGGGAGCCACGTCCTCCTCCGGGGTCTGGGGCAGGCTCAGAGGGAGGTGGCGGTTTATCGAGTGCCGGCTCAGCTCCGTGACGAATGCCACGGTGTTGCGCGAGAGCGCCGGCTCAACCGCCCCGTCGTCGAGCATGCGGGGCGTCAGCAGCAGCGCGTCCACGGAGGCGACTTCTTGCGCAAGCTCGCGGATACGCTTCTGCAAGAAGATGAGCAGGTCGAGCATCATGCCGCCCGCCGTGCCGCCGCCCGTGTGCCCGACCACGAAGACGCGGTAATGCTTCCCGAGCGATAGGAGTCGCTCGTCGAGCGCCTCGCGCAGCGGCGCGGCCGACCCGGCTTCGAGGTGTTGATAGAGGGCGACGCGTCCCAGCAGACGGCGGCGCTGGGTGCCCCGCGAGAGGTCGTGGTCCTGCGCGACCATGCGACCGCGCGCGCGCTCCACGTCGAGCCACGCCAGATGCTCGGGCGGCCGCGCCGCGCCGCGCAGACGCTGAAACAGCGGCAGTACGTTGTCGGGCATCATGACACGGTCCTGCTCAGGTATCGGCTCTCCGAACAGGTCCGAGGCGGCGAGGTCGGCCTGCGAATCCGTCCCCGTGTCGAGCCAGAGGAAACGAAGCGTCCCGGTCGGCCGCGGGGAGAGCTGTTCGAGTTGATAACGCAGCGCACGGAGTACGAGCGAGCCTGTGAAACCCACGCCGATGACCAGCGCCGGCTTCAGCGCGGCCCCGGCCGTCTGCATGGGCGACGGCTTGACGGGCGGCGCATCGGGCAGCGTCAACTCGGCACGCGGCGGGGCAGGCAGGAGCTTGTAACGTTCGGCCTTCCCGCGCAGGCCATTCCAGATGAGCCAGAACAGCGGATTGAACAGCAACGCAAGACCGGGCCACCATCCGCCGGGCAGCACGAGAAGGCGCGGCGAGGCGTTCGACTGGTCGCGCAGCGGCGGCCCGCTCTCGCGCTTCGTCTCGACGGTCGCCGGGCTGCGCGCGAGGAGGTGCCAGCCCGGCCGCGTCGGCACGAGCCCGTAGGCGAGCCCGCCCGCGGAGGGCGCGGAGAAGGGGACAAACCACCTGACGCGGCCCTCGTTAAGATAAAACTCGTGGTGGGCGGACTGTCCCGCGTCCGAGAGCAGAAAGTGCTCCGTGTCGATGGACTCTTCCACGAAGGCGTGCCCGGCGTGTGCGCCCTCCGCCGTGGGGCTGATGATTTCGTAGAGACGTGCGAGGCCGGCGGGTTCGAGCGCGTTGAAATAATCGTCGGCTCCGGAGGCGATGCGGCGCAGGAGCGCCTCGTTGACGCGCGCGCCGGACGCGATGGTGACGACGCGCGCCCCACGCTCCTTTAGTCCCTCAGCGGCTTTCAGCGCCGACTGCTCGTCGCCCCCCCCGCCGGAAAAGAGCAGGACGAGGCGACGCGCGCCCGCGGGCGGGGGAGGCATCTCGTCGAGCGCGGTCGCGGCCTGAAGAAGCGCACCGCCGATGTTGACGCCGACGCCGTCGCCTTCGACCTTAAGCAGCGCCTCTATCACAGTCGCTTTGGCAGAGCTGACGGGATGGATCGTCCGCGCCTGCTCGCAAACGCCTATCACGCCGACGTGGCAGAACTCTGAGACGACGTTCTCCGCGAACGAGACGGCCGCGCCCACGGCCTGCGCCAGCGGACTCCCCGGCCCGCTTCCCATTTCGGAGGAGCAGTCGAGCACCTGCACGATGCGGTAATGCTCCTTGACGCCTCCGTCTTCCGGCAGGCCGCGGCCGCCGAGCCAGAGCCGTGCGGTGACTTCGGAGTTGGTGTAGGCGAGGCGGCGGTCACAGGTGCGCGCCAGCCGGCGGACACCCGGGCGGGGCGTGTGCGTCCCCCAGAGAAATATTGCCAGCCCCGCCAGCACCCAGAGCAGCAGGATGACCAGGAGCAGAGAGAGCATCAGACTTTCGCCTCCTGACACCGACGCTGTGCCAGCTCGTGCTCAAGCCGAATGAGGAGGACGATTTGCGAGAGAATCCGGTGCTCGGGGTTTAGCTCGGGAAGCGAGTCGGCGTGTTGCCTCCACGCCTGGACGGTGCGGTCGAGCATCGACACTTTGGTCTGCGGGTCGCGCGCGCTCCAGCGCAGCAGCGCCGCCTCGGCCGGGCCGACGCCCCGCAGCCCGTAAGCCACGTTCACCGCGGCCCAAACCCACGACTGACCCTGGTGTTCGAACAGGACGGGCTCGTCCGACGCCCCGTCCCTGATAACGATGGTCGGGTGGATGCCGTCGCGGAAGGATGGCTTCAGACAGTCCTCGGCCAGAATCCCCACCCACTCGCCGCGTCCTCTCGGGGCCGCGGCGAGCAGACGTGTGAGCGGGTGGAACTGCGGGCAGGGCGCGACGCCCAACTCGCGCGTAATCTCCTGCCGCACGCGCTCGCCCTCCTGCTCCGGCTCGAAGATGAACGGCGGCGAGCCGGGGTCGGCCGCCTCAAGCCTCGTGGCCTTGACGGGAACGACGGCGTCGAGCACCACCGCGCGGATGGCGTGCGGGTCGCCGTGGCGGACTAAAGTTAGCTCGACGCCGACGTGACGTCGGAGTTCTTCGTTGAACTGTTGCAGCTCCGCGTCGGGGGCCGCGGGAGTCATGACGAAAAGCTGCCGCCGAATCTGGTCGGCCCCAGGGAACTGGCGGTTAATGCGCAGCCCGCGGTCTTCGGCGACGAGGCCGGCCAGCATGTTCACGAGCGGGGCGAGACGCAGCTCGCCCGTCTCCGAGCGCAACGCGTTGAGGATGGTCACGCGGTCGAGGTCGTTCGTGAGCCGGTCGGCCACGCGGAACAGGTCACGGAGCAAAGCCTCCGCCGTCTCCGCGCCCGGCGCGTAGTCGACGGACTCGTCCGTCACCAACTGAAGGCGGAGCGAGGGGACGCGGTCGTCGCTCTCGCCCGTGAACTTCCAGCGCCAGCGGAGCAGGAAGCCGTGCTCCTTCGCCAGGAACGGACTTACGTGAAGCCGATACAACTCCTCTTCACGCAGCGACGGGTCTGCCACGTCCTCCGGCCCGAGAATCGACTGCCACGCCGAAAGGTTCTCGTCTTTGAGGCGCTCATCGGTCTGTTGATGTTTGTCGATGACGAGGCGGTAGACGCCGCGAAACTCGGCTGGCGCGACCGCGGGGACGATTCCCGCATCGGTCAGCGTCTGCAACCAGGAGCAAGCCTGCGCCAGCCACTCCTCGTGGAAACGCTGAACCTCCGCGAGCAGCGAAGCCGTTGCGGCGGCCTCCGCGCCCGCACGCTGCTGCTCCAACGCCAGCGCCTCTCTGTCGAACTCGACGAGCTGTGCGAGCGCGGCGTGGAGAAGGGTGAGCTTGTGACGACACCACTCCGCTCGGGCCTCGGTGCTCTCCCTGGGCGAGCCGTTGAGCAGGAGCTGGAACCAGCGCGTGGCGAAGCTCCGGAGGTCGTTGCGGAAATCGTCAAGCGAAGAGGGCGCACCCAGGGACGCAACCCGCAAGGCAGGCGCGGCCTGCCGGGGGTCTCGCGTCACGGCGGCCAGACAGTAAGCCTGATAGACCTGTGCGCGCGCACGCTCGGTGTCGCTCAGACGCGGCCACTGGTTCACCGCCTCCTCAAGCGGGTTGGCGGGGACGGGCGGCAGCTCCAAACGCCGCCCGTCGTTACTTAGCTCGACGCCCAACAGCCCGCCCGGGCCGAGCACCTCGCGCACGAACCGGCAGGCCATGCGCCGCGCAATCTCCGGCGCGGGGAAGCGCAGAAGATACTCCCACGCGGAATTGACCGTGCCCTCCAGGTATCTGTTCTGATACTGCTCTTCGCGCGTGCGCGCCGCGCCGAGGTGAGCTTCTAAGCTGTCGGACAGACTGTGCTCGGTGAAGGTGTGGCAGACGGCCGCGACCTGCGAGAAGAATTCCCGCTCCAACTGCTCCGGGTAGAGGTTCGCCGGGGTCTGCAACAGGAAGAAGTGGTCGAAGATGGGCTCCTCGATGCGACCGCGGAGGTACTTGAAGTCGGGCGGCGGTGCGTCGTTGAAGACCGCGGCCCTCGGTACGTGGGCTGCCACCGTGAGGCGGTCAAGTTCGGCCAGAAACGCCTGCTGGTTCAGGCTTGCGTACGCGTGTTCAGAAGGCAGGTCGGCGAGACCCAGAGCGTATATCGGCCACTCGGCGCGGTAGTTCAACGGCAGCGCCTGTCGCAGGAGATATGCGAGGTCGGAGAGCAGCGCGCCGCCCGTGCCCCCGTTCAGCGAGCCCACCACGACGATGCGCGCCGCGGGGTGACGCTTCAGCCATTCGACCGCGTGCGCCCACTCTCGCAGGAACGGAGTCTCGGCCGACCGGCAAGCCTCGAACAGCGCGAGACGCGTCAGCCAGCGGCGGCCGTGCGAGCCTTGCGACAGATCGAGCTGGGCACCCGCAATCTGTGCGAGTTCGCGGCGGGGCAGCCAGCCGAGGTTTGCGGGCAATTCCGGCGCACGCTGAAGGGCGCGTACGGGGCCGGTGAGCGTGGAGGGGAGTTGGGCCTTGTGTAAGGGGAAGAGCACGTCGGCGGCGGGCGGCTCGTCGTCGCGCGTGTCGGCGTAGAGCAGGTAGAAGGGCGGGTCGGCCACCTGACCCAGATAACGGTCGTCGGAAAGGAGACGGGAGACGTGCCCGAGCACGTGACGCCCGGCCTCGCCCACTCCGAGGAAGAGGGTCGGCTGCGGCTCGCGCTCGCGGACAGGCTCGGGTCGGGGCAGCGGCAGCGGCGGCGGCATCTCGATCTCGGGCTCGACCTCCCTGACCTTCAGCACCGCCTCGGCCGTCATGAACAGCCGCCAGATGCGCCAGACCACGTAGCCCACGAACGGGAGATAGAGCAGCGTGAGCAGCAGGGGCGAGATGACCAGCAGCGTCGGAGCCAGCGGCGACACGACCTTACGCACCTGACCCGGATAGTTCGGGTCGGGCGTGTAGGTGAGTTCCGCGGGACGCAGCCCGAGCCCGTAGAGTCCGACCTTCTGAGCGCGCAGAGTGTAGGGGATGTGCAGCCGCTGCTGGAAGAGGACGGGGAAGCTGAAGTTGAACTGGCCGCGGGCCGGGTCGTTCTGAAGGTGGAACCCTGTGGGGGGCCTCTCCAGCGTGAACGCGCCGTAGTTGAACTGCTCTTCGAGCCGGCCGTTGTGGCCGATGACCGTGCCGAAATCGGCGGCGATGGTGGAGTAGATGTCGCCGAGCGACGCGGGGTCAAGTGTGAAGTGGAAGTCGGCCTCGCTGCTCGCCATCTGGCGGAGCAGCTCCTCGTCGATTTGCGAGCCGAGCCCGACGGTGATGATGCGGATAGGATGGGCGGGGTCGTTCTTCGTCTGGTCGGCGGCGGCGAGCGCCGCGGCGCGGTCGCTCTGGCCGTCGGAGAGGAGGACGATGAGGCCGTCGGCGCGCGGATACTTCCCGCTCCGAAGTCCGTCGAGCACCATGCCGCGGCCGGCGAGCAGTCCCTGCGCGATGTCGGTTCCGCCGCCCGAGGGGATACGCTCGATGGCCTCGGCGCAGGCGTTGCCGTCAGAACCGAGTGGCATCACCTCCTGCGCCGTATGGTCGAAGCTGACCGCGCCGACCGGCTGCTCGCCACCGGCCGTCGCGCGCGCGAAGATGGCGGCGGCCGACTTGACGGCTTCGAGCGCCGAGTCCGGGCCCAGGCCCATGCTGCCCGAGTGGTCGATGACCAGCGCCATGACGTGGGGCTTGCGCGCGGTGTCGGCGGCGGCGGGCGGCAATTCCTGGTCGGCGTTCACGTGCAGCGTGACCCGCACCGTCTCGCCCGACCAGACGACCCTGCGGTCGGCGGTGCGCACCAGCTTGCCCGAGTCCGGCCGCGGCGAGCGCAGCACCACCCAGCCGTAGAGCCCCGCCAGCAGCAGGGACGGCGTCAGCAGCAGGAACGAAGCTCGCTTGAGGACGGTCGGCATAGCGTCAGCCCCCCTTCGGCACGGGGATTTCGGTTCGGAAGCTGTCCTGCGCGTTCTTGTTGGCGCGGAGCTGCCGAATCTCCTCCTCCAGGTAGTACGTCGCCATGATCTTCAGGCTGCGCGCCTCAGGCCCCTGTGAGTTGGTCGCGCCCACCGACGACTCCTCGTCCAGGTGCTTCATCTCGACGTAGGTCTCAAGCAGGCGATGGAGGTCGTTCTCAAGGAACGACTGGTAGGAGGCGATGAGCTTGTCGTAACCGCCGTCGGCCATCAGCGCCGAGCGCTTGAGATTGAGCGCGCGCGACAGCTCGTCGTAGCGAATCTGGATTTCGCCGTTCGGCTTGGCGCTCCGCTCCGCGAGGCAGAAGCGCTCGATGGCGTAGAGCAGGTTGTAGCTGTTGCTCACCTCCTCGTCCCCTTCCGACGGCCGGGTCAGCCAGACGACCAGCGAGCCTTTCGGGTCTTCGTTCCCCGGCGGGAGAATCATCCAGACGCGCGTTCCGCCGAGGTCAGGAGGCTCGGCGGGGCGGATGACTTTGAGCGCGAGGAGCTGGAAGAAGAGCTTGACGCGGCCCGGCTCGTTGAGCAGGCGGCAGGTGCGGGCGTCGATTCGCGTCCACTCCGCGCCCATCGTTCCGAGCGCCGTGTTGGTCACCTTCTCAAGCTTGGCCGCCTCCTGCTCGCAGCGGAAGACGTGGTGGAGGCTGTGCGCGTTGTTGGCGGCGATGGCCTCGTTGTACCTCCGCTCGTAGTCGTTCAGGAGTCGAATCTGACCGGGGCGGATGTCCTGAATGAGGTAGAGCAGCGTCAGCGTATACGGGTTATCGAAGTCAGACTTCCGGCCCTCCTGGAAAACTTCGTTCGTGCCGGAGTAGAACTTTTTGATGTTGAGCAACAGGCTCTGATAGAAGTCCACGGCCTCGGGCTTGGTGGGCTGCTTGACCAGCAGGTAAATCTCGCGCGACTCCCTGGCGTCGTGGAGCGGCTGCAAGTCGTCCATGAGCACGTGGGTGTAGTCCTTGAGAAACTTGGCGACCGTCTCCGGCATGCGCTCCGGGTCTTCGGCACCCTCGGCGAGGTCGAGGAAGTAGTCGAAGATGCTGAGCTTCGTCACCTGCGGCAGGATGGGCACCTCGGCCTGCTTGAAGACCCACTTGTAGAGGGCCTCGCCCGAGGTCACGTTGGTGGTGGTGGCGATGCTCGTATGGCTCGGGGTGGTCACCCCGAGCGTCAGGGCATGGTCTTGAAACTGCCAGCTGTGTCCCGCGACCCAGGTTTCCACCAGCGGCTGCGCGATTCGCTTGTAGAGCTTCTCCTGATAGCCGCCCATGGTGATGTCCACCTCGCCGCCTGTGTAGCGGCTCAGGCCATAGGAGGAGGTGTAGCTTTTGCCGCTGTCCACCAGCGCCTTCTGAAGACGGCCGATGTCGTCGCGGGCGGCCTCGCGGGCGCTGTTGACGCCGTCGAGCGTGGCGAGCTTGGCCCAGTTGACGATGCCTTCGCGGATGGTGCTGGCACGCCTCTTCAGCATCTGGGTCAGCTCATAGAAGGTCTTGAAGACGAGGGCCATCTTCTCGCTCTCGGCCTGCTTGCCGACGTCGTTGATGTAAGCCTTCTGCGCGGTGGCGGCGCGGCTCCGCTTGAAGAGCCCCGTAAACTTGCCCTCCATCTGCGTCCTGCTCTGGTTGACGCGGGTCTGCCACTGCTCCGGCGTGAAGTCGCGCTTGCGGATACGCTCTTCGGTCTTCGAGATGACATGCTCGGCGAGGGCGTCGCACTGCAAGGCGACCTGGTCGAGGAAGGCGACCGCCGAGCCCACGGGATAGGCGCGCAGGGGCGCGACCTTCGTGTCCGATACGTCGGCGTTGAGGATGTGCGTGACCTGCGCTTCGAGCGCGGCTGCCATCTCCTCGTCGAGCCGCTGCTTGACGCGCTCCAGCGTCGGGTGAATCTTGGCCCAGTAGAGGTCGAGCCGCTGCTTGCAGACGTTCGCCACCTCCTTGGCGGACTCTTCGGGCTCCTCCTTCGTCAGGTCGCTGGTCGGGAACGGCTCGTCCTCGTTGTCGCGCAGGAGCGGGTCGTCGTCGAGAAGGGTCAGGCTGAGCCCAGGCTCGTCCGTCTCCGGGACGAGCAGGCTGCGGTAGACGTTGACGTTGGCATTGGCGAACGCTTCGAGGCGGGTGTGCTCGGGACGGCCGGGCAGGTAGTCCACAATCCGTGTGAAGAGGTTGGGGATACCCTTCATGCTTTCGAGGGCGAGCTGGGCGTAAGCCTGGTCGCCTATCTCGGCCTTGCGCAACTCGGGCAGCCCGCCGTCGGCCCTCTCGGTCGGGAAGATGCTCTCCAGGAACTCGCGCGAGAACCGGCCGGTGAAGATGTGCCCGTACTGGCGCGCGGGGAGCACTATCTTGTGCGACCCGACGGAGTGGAACTGCGCCGGGAGCATCTGGTTCCGCTGCACCTGATTGGCCAGACGCGCCGAGGCGTTCACCAGATTTTCGAGAATCCTCCACCCGTACGTCCGGTCGATGAAGACTTCCAGGCTGTCGGCGATGCAGGGGCTGACCCCGGCCCACGGCGGGGCGTCGGCCAACTCGCCCACGGCGTCGAGCAGGAAGACGGTGTCGTAGAGTTTGCTGGAGAGCGCCACCTGGTCGTTGACCGAATAGCGGATGGGGAACGGAACCTCTCTGCCGGCCACCGTCTGAAAGCGCGTGAGTTCGCGGAACGCGGCGTAGGAGCGCGGAATCGCCGTCCGCTGCACCAGCTCATTCCAGACCATGCGGAAGGCGCTGGGGAGTAGGAAAAAGCCAACTATCCAGAGCTTCATGCCCATGCGCGCGGCCACCTCGCGGATGATGGCGGCGGCGTCGAGGAACATGCCCGCGCCCGTGCCGCCGCCGAGCGAGCAGATGACATAGACCATCAGGCTGTCATCGGAATCGACGTTGGCTTCGCGCATCATGTGCCGGAGCTTGCCGGTGATGTCGCCGCGCTCGATGCCGAGGGTGAGCGCCATGCGCCCGAACTGTCGCCACTGGCCGGCCCCCAGAGTGATGTCCATGGCGGCCTGCGGCAGCTCGCTCAGGTAGTAGCTGGCGGGGAACCAGGAGAGGTGACGGGCGTGTGGCTCCCGCGCCTGAATGCTGACGGCCGTGTCGTAGATAGAGCCGACCAGCGGCAGGTATTCGAGGTTCTCGACACGCACCTGGCCGAGCTTGGCGACCATCTCGTCGTGCTGGTCGGATGAGGAACCGACCGTTATCTTCCCCGTCCCCTTGAAGGCGTCCTCGCGCGCCTTGGCGTGGATGGTGTCGGCCAAAAGGAACTGCACGTCCTTCTTTGTCGCCTCCTCCCCGTAGGCCGCGAACAGGCGACTCTTGAGGAGCGTCAGCACCCAGTCACCGGTGCCCCCTAAGCCCACGACGAGCGATTTCTTCGGCATGTCTCTTCTCCCTAACCCTCGGCCGTCTTAGAACGGCTGTGCCACTGAATTCCTCCCGCGCCGCTTGACGCGGACGAGCGCCTCCACGTTGGTGGGCACGCCCGCGAGCTGCGTCGAGTTGCCTTCCTGCCCGGCGGCGTCCGCCGTCAGAATCACGGAATGCATCTTCTCCTTGTGGCCGTTGCGGACGGGGTATCTGACCTTGACGACCAACCCGCCCGCCCACGGCCGGAACAGTCGCTTCGCCTTCAGCCAGGCGGGCTTCCAGTCCGGCTTACTCTCCGCGCCGACCTTAATTTTCACGCCCGGCCCCTTCCAACTGAAGAGGTAGTCGTTGGTGATGGGTTTGGTTATCTCGTCCTGGAAGGACGGCTTCACGACGAGGATGACCCGCTGCCGCCAGACCCAGGTGTCCCAGATGTAGTAGGCAAGCTTGCGCGCGTAGCGGTAGCCGCGGTGCGTGACGAACGCGAGCGCGAGCGCGACCAGGCCGAGGATGAGGGCGAACGTCCAGGGCGACTCGCCGAGCACGACGGGGACGGCGAGCGGATTGTCGCGCAGCGCAGGCAGCGCCGCGTCCCGGTCGAACTCCGGGTCAGGGCCCGCGCGCTGCAACCTCAGAACGGCGAAGTCCGGGTGGAGCGCGTCTTCGTTGACACGCACTTCGGCGAACGCCTCGTCGTGTCGTCGCAGCCAGTCGAGCGAAATGAGGGGGAGGCGGATGGGCGCCTCCGCGGTGAAGGTGTCGCCGGAGACGCTCATCGGCCGCCAGTCGGTGAGCTGCGTCCCGTCGCGGCGCAGCAGGCGGAACTCGAAGAGCCCTTCGGGGCGCGTGCTGAAGTCGCCCGGCCGCACCGGCGCGTCGTCCGGAGAGCGTTTGACCGAGAAGGCCGGCCGCACCGTCAGACGCCCGAAGAGTAGTGACAGCCGGGGCGGCAGCGTCGCGCCGCCGTCGAGTACCAGCAGCGTCTTGTTCGTGACTTGCAGGTCTTCTTCGTGCGTGAAGACCGTCACCGTGGTCTGGTCTGGGAGCACGGTCGTCCCGGTCATCAGCAGGTGCGCCGTCCCGTGCGCGGGGAACTGAAATGCGCCGCCGGCGGCGAAGACGCCCTGCCCCTGATAAGTCAGCGGCACGTCTGTCTGCTGGCCGTTCGGGTCGGTGACCTGGAGCGTGGCCTGCACGGGGTAGGCGGGCAAGGGCTGGAAGGGCTGCTGGCGCTCGGAGAGCACGTTGTAGGCGAACCGCACGGGGAGTTGTGCGTTGACCAGCCCTTTCGGCTCCTGACGTGAGACCTGCTTGTAGAGCAGGTCGACGGTAATCTTCGAAGCCTGCCGGTCAAGCTCCCACAGCCCAGGCGGCGGCTCCTCGACGGTGATGCGGTCGTAGGTGACCTCGTTAACGTAGGTGACGCCGGGCGTGCCGGGCACGACCGGCCGTCCCAGCCCGTCCTTGACCTGCGCCCGCCCGCCGCGCTTGTCTTTGAAGACGGTGAACGTGATGGAGCGGAGGTAGGGCGGGCAGTAATAGGGGTTGCCCGCGAGCGTCTGCGCGGGAAGCCCAAGCCGTTCGCGCAGGATGCGGTCGACCAGCACGGAGATTTCCGTCCCGCTGCGGCCCGCGAAGGCTCTGCCGCCGGAGACCTGCAACCAGTACGGCCCCCACGCCGGCCAGTACGCGTCGAGGTTGTTGCCCGTGATGCCGACCACGTCGAGCG
>WUUC01074504.1_pt1 | contig 12750 bp, 28 predicted proteins | sample 6278441 | NCBI WGS metagenome assembly WUUC01 (sample SAMN13675441, study PRJNA597444) | soil metagenome | isolation source: soil | place: USA: Washington | collected 2017-10 | reverse complement strand
CTCACAAGAGCTTTAGCCAAACAAAGGAGAACATCATGTCGGACACCACCGCTATCACCGAGACCGCTGCCACCGAGTCTGCCGCGACCAAGGCCGCCAAGTCCAAGGTCCGCGACGCCGAGGCCATGAAGGCTGTCGCCGCGAAGGCCCCGACCAGCCTGCAGAAGCACTACACCACCTGGCTGGCGGAGAAGACCGGCTTCACCTTCAGCAACGACGACGAGGCAGCGAAGATCGTCCAGCTGGCCGTCAGCCTGTACCACGACTACCAGGCGTCGCCGGAGCGCGCCGAGCAGAAGGCTCTGGAGGCGTCCACCAAGACGGTCAAGGCCCCCAGCAAGGTCAAGCAGGAGCTGGCCGCGCGGGACGCCGAGATCGCCAAGCTGAAGGCTGAGCTGGAGGCCGCGAAGAGCACCCCGGCCGAGCGGCCGGCAGAGCCGGAGTTCGCCACCTCTGCGAAGACCATCCGTCGCCCCCGCACGCAGTCCGCGAAGTAGCGTGTACTACCCACAACTGAATAGGAGTCCTGGCCCCGTTAGGGGGTAGTCAGCGGGTTAAGATCGCACCCCGCCAGGACACTTCTTGTCCCCGACCTAAGACAGAACAAGCAAGCGATAGACTAACTTCGAATCAAGGAGAATCTAATGCGGACCAGCCACGCCGTTTCCGAGTTCGGCACCTACACGTACGACACCGACGTCTTCGCCGAGACAATGAAGCTCACCGTGGCGCAGCTGCGAGAGCGAGTCCACGGCGGCTGCGAGGGCATGGAGTCCGGTACCCGGACCAAGGTCAACCGGCTGCGCAAGGCCGACCTGGCCGCCATGGTCGCGGAGTGGGACACCGCCGCGCGAGACAACGAGAAGGCCGCTGACGCGCAGGAAGCCTGGGACGCCGAGATCAGGGCGGACCTCGGCATGGACGAGGACACCGACCGCGAAGCCATCGAGTTCCTCAAGAGCGTGGCGCAGACTCTGCCGGAGTCGGTGCAGCTCCCGACCACGGAAATCGAGACGGGCCGGCACGCCTGTGTGGTGCAGATCGGTTCGCGTCTGTACGATGGCACGATGGTTTCGGTCACCAACCGACGGACCACCTTCTGCCAGCCGACTCTGGCTGCGGTCGAGGTCAACGGGGTCCGTCGCCTGGTCTCGTCCGACATGCTGCTGTGCCACTAGACCACAACTGAATAGGATGGACTTCTGCTAAACGGAAAGCTACCCGCACCACAACATGAAAGCGCACCCCCGGTGTGGATTCCAGAGCTAGCCGCTATGCCACAATGTGCATAGCACTTCGTGGCGAATAAGACTCTGGTCCTCACAGCGCACGTGGCCCTCGCGGGAGAATGCCGGTTCGAATCCGGCAGTCCAGCAAGGAAATGTAAATCGACTGAGAGGCAAGGAATGAACCCGTTCGAATTGCTCTGGACCTGGATCGTCAACCTCGGCAAGAGCATCGTAGATGTTTACCAGATCTTGCCGGCCCCGGTCCAGACCATTGTCAATGTGATCGGGATCGTCGCCGTTGCAATCGTCGTTCTCAAAGGACTTTTTGGAAAGGGATCGTCATGAGGAACTTCGCCATTGTCGTCATCATCATCGCTTCAGCCGTGCTTGCCGGTCTCGGCGTTGCCACCGTTACCGTCGGGGAGCCGGCAGAGGCTGCAACAGCCATTGCGGTTACCCGAAACTACAGCATGCCGTGCTACTTGCAGATCCGCGAGGCGCACCCTGAAGTGCCAAGAGCCGAGGACAACCGCACCGCGTACCTGGCCTGGCACAGCAACCCGGACAACCGCACCGCGCGGGACGCCTATCTGGAGCAGGTTCGCCAGTGCAAGGCGAGCCATGAAGCACGATTCGGCAAGTGGAACTGGAACAGCATGGTTCTGGTTTCGATATCCAACAACTGAAGGGCGAAAATGAACAAGATCTCGGTTGCGGCTTTGGGCGGAATGCTTCTGGTCACACTTCCGTTCCTGGCGGCGTGCCCTGAAGGCAGTCGGCCTAGTGGTCCCTCGACCAGCTGTGAGGTGCTGGGTCGGAGCACGAACAGCGCCGGTGAGCCGTACATCATGCTCGACTGCAACGACGAGGATGGCAACCTCGACGGGCAGACCGACATCACGCCGTTGCTGCCGGCCATCGACAGCTACCCGAAGTGCAATGTCACCACCTTCTGGCCGGCCTGTCAGGACGCCTGATGGAATCGGCAGACTTCCTGAGGGTTCAGAGGGCGGTGGCGCAGAACGATCGTGCCGTTGAACGCAAGTCGACTTACGTGCGTCAGCACGAAGGCAAGCTTCTGTTCAAAGACGAGGATGGCGAGTATTTCCTTGCCTGGTGCACGAACGGTCTCGTCATTGACGAGAATCCTGACGTTGAGGAAAGATCATCATGAGCAACGAGAATCTTGATAGTTCAGGTGCCGCATATCCGTGGCCGAGCACTCTATGGCAGATGGTGATTCAAGCCGCGCCACAGGAGGCGATTCACGGCAGTCGGGACAACCCTGCCGAGAACGGTTGGCTGTACACGCTGGCCAACGAGATGAAGACGGACACCGGCATGGCGATGTGGGAGCAGCTTTGCAACGAGCTGGATCGCCGTGAAAGGGAGACCTCCACCCGGAACGACCGGGAGGTTGCAAGATAAGGAGGGGTCAACATGAAGGATCGTGACCTCTGATCACCCGAAGGGCCACACGCTTTCAACGCCGCGTGTGGACTAAACGACTCGGCTTAGTAGAGCGCCCTTCATCAAGCCCCATTAGCTCAGCGGACAGAGCAGGAGATTTCTAATCTCCAGGTCGCAGGTTCAAATCCTGCATGGGGCGCGTCAGCAAACAGAATGGGAGCCAGCATGAAGATGAAGGTATCGCCGACAGCGCTTCTCGCAGCAATCGCGATCGTGCTGATGGGCACGTCCGGATGTGCGAGCATCGCCAAGGGCGAGGTCCTGGAGGTGGAGGAGGACATGGGCAAGGACGGCCCGGTCCTGGAACTGGAGGTCGCTCGCGAGGCGAGCGAAGGTTGGGGATCTCGGGACACGTATGAGGTCCACGTGGACGCTGACAGCGACTGCGAGGTCGGCGACATCTACCCGGACTGCGACAACGACTGATGAACGGCCGAGCTGGCGGGCTCGGCCTTCATCCAGGGAGAAGTATGGCCACATTCATCAGCAAGTTCGACCCTCGCCGCCAGGACCATCGCGCGCAGATGATTATCTGGTTGATTGCCCTGGCCCGCGAGGTGAAGAATGGTCCATCCGGACCCGCATTCAGGGCAAAGCCGTTTCAGACGGCCAAAGAGTATGGCTGGATTCCGAAGACTTGTCGCACCAAAGCGCAGGGCTTCGTGTACCTGGTCGACCTTGCCACACAGGGCTTCGGCTACGTTCCGCAGTCCACCGTCAAGGAGCAGTATCTGGCACTGACTGCGCCGAAGCCGAAGGAGAAGGCATGAGCACCCGAAACAACGAAGAGCGTCTGAGGCAGATTGACGCCGACATCCATCGGCTTTTCAAGGCGATGTACGGCACCTACGAATTCCGTGCTCCAGAGACGTTCCCTCTCCTGGAGCAGTTGCTCTTGGCGATGGCCAATCCGGAGGCCGGCGACTGGCAGGAGTCGCGTATCAAGGCCATCGAGGAAAATTTCGCATGAGCGGCATGAGCATCAGGGAAGCGCTTACCAGCGCAGTCAATGCCATGGACACGCACGAAGTTCCGCACATGTATGCGGAAGCTCGCGTGCGAATCGTGCTGATGCTGGAGCAGGGAAACTGCGGTGAAATCTCGCCTGGGATTGCGCCGCTGACCGATTCCATCAACGCATTGATATTTGGATAGGAGGAGGAAATGGAAGATCTTCAGTGCCTGGAGACTCGTGTCGATGCCCTGGAATCTCGTGTTGGCGATCTGACCGGAGCACTTCGGGAGCACATCGAGAACACCATCAAACTCGGCGAGCAGATGGCCGAGATTGTGAAACGTATGGAACAGTTCGTCAACGACTTCAACGCTCATGGCCACGAAATTTACTTGCGTGGTGGCCAGAACGACGGCGGCTTGACCGGCACGCCCGTCAAGGCCGATGGCTAGCATCAAATGCGGGCACTGCAAGGACACGCACAATTCAGTATCGGAAGTGCGTGAGTGCTCGAAACTGGTACGTATGGCGGATCTTCCACAGAGAGGTCTCCAGACCTCTTCAGGCCAAGACTTCTTTAGAGGACACCCGACAGAAGCGGGCAAGCGTGAGCTGATGCAGCGTGCGCTGAAGGGGCCGTTGTATTGCGGACACCGCGACAAGGCCGGCGATCTCTGCGCCGAGCCCGTGGAGCTGACCGCTGAAGGCGAGTCTACGCATGAATCCAGGTTGGTAAACCTGGAGCACGACGTACTGGCCGTTTCTGCCGGGCAGCTCGCAAGACTCCGCGCGGGGAAGTCCGTCAACACGCAACAGCTGACTAATGCCGAAAGCCGTCGCAGGGATTTGGCGAATCCTGTCACTGAGGGTTGGTACAAACTCGGTGACGACATCTACAAGGTGCAGCGTGCCGTGCACGGTAGCGGCAACCTGTATGCTAAGCTGCTTGTTGTTGAAGAGCTTGCAGATGAAGAGCTGAATGAAGCCCAGCGCATCTGGAAAGAGCGCGAACCGACCAGGATGTTTCACTCGGCCTCTTGGCAATATGCCCAGGGGGCCATTCGCCGTCTTCGCGGTGAGCACAGACTCTCCGATGAGGATGCCAAGATGTTCGGCAGACTGTACGGAGTTTGCGTCAAGTGCGCTCGCACTTTGACGAAGGAAGAGTCAATTGAGCGCGGCATGGGCGATGTCTGCGCAGGAAAGGGTATCTGAAATGGGCAGGGTTAAGGGCCAGACTCTTCAGTCTGACATCTTGGATGTCATCAAATCTTCTGGCGGGGCATGGGTCTCGCTTGTGGAGATTGAGCGGAGAGTTCAATGCTCCAGGAAATCGCTGCTCAGCGCTCTGCTGAGCATGGAGAAGTCCGGCAAGATCATGAAATTCGGCAGCAACCGCAGCGGAGACATCGCCTCCTATCGGTTGTCTCGCGAGGAGTTCATCAACAATGCCGAAAACCAGGATGAGCCGACGGTCACAGAGAAGGCTATCACAGTCAGCATCGAATCGGCTGAGCCGTACGCTCAGTTCGAGGTGGTCGGCGAGCTGATCCAGAACGGCCAGTTCAAGGGCACCATCGTGCAGCCTCGCACGCCGGGCTGGCCGATGCGGCCGCACCTGATCACGGAGCTGTGATATGATCGGGCGCATCAAGGCATGGTGGCGGAAACTTCTGGAAGACAGCAAGCCGCGTGATCCGGAACAGCACTTCAGAAGAGGTGGAGATGGCGATCCGTACGGCCAGTTCCAACCTAGAAATAGACAGTACGGGGAATCGACGGAGTCGGGGCATGACGAAGGAGACAGAGATGGCCGGTAACGGCTTTCCGCACTTGGATCTGCACGACCTGAAGGACGTGTGGAGACTCGGCAACATGGCTCAGGCCTGGGCATCACAGCCGCTGGCGCTTGGTCCGGATGATCTGACGCGCTACCAGGAGCTGTGCCACCGCTACGGTCTGGCGCCTGCCGAGGTTCTGATGGAGTTCCAGAAGATGGCATTCCTTCCGACGGGAATGCCGGCTTCGGTTCCGGGGGAATCCTCGAAACCGCGTCCGCATCCCCGGCAGGAGGTCGATCAGGCCCAGCAATCGGGCGATCTCGGCGCGCTCGTTCCGCCCGGGGACCCGTGGGAGGCTCCAGGAGACGACAATTCCAGAGACCTCTGATGACCAGCAACTACGATCGCTGCCTTCCGGTAGCATTTCCGTATCTGGTTGAGGTACCGCACAGCGTGGCGAAGGAAGCTGTGCAGGCATTGGTGTATCTTCGGTCAGACGTCCCGAACTTGAGTTCATTTGCTGTGACAGCGGATGCCAGAATGGGCTGGACAAAGCTCTGGCTTTCCACGGTCAGTTTGAAGTGGCTGGGCATGGAAGAGGGCAACAACCAGCTAAGCAAGGATTCTCAGTGGATCTTCCAGAAAATGCTTGAGCAAGAGAAGCAGGAAAACCCTCTGAGGTTCATGTAGCCATGACCACGCAGCATTGGGACATGGTTTGGGCAGGATTAATCGGCATTGGCATAGTCGCAGTTCCCCAGGCAATCTATTGCGCCTATGTCTGGATTATGTACAAGCTAGGCAAATAGATTTCTGCCCCGGTTGCCACTAGGGCAGATTTGGATCGCTGGGACCACTGGTCGTACGGGGTCAGTTGTGGTCTGGAGCATGGGCGATATGGCGTCCCGTGTGGTCGGTTCGAATCCGGCCAGCGAGCGAAAACCTCTGTAACAAAGGAGCAGGAAAATGGATGCAATGGGAATTTACGACAGCATCGCCGGTATCAGCGCAGAACTGACTCAGCGCCTCAGGGAAGAGGGCAGGCGCGAGTTCAATGAGGCGCACGAGGCGTGGCTGGCAGAGCAGGAGCGCGAGGCCAACAAGTACAACTGGATTCAGGCCAAGGAACTGGTTCACGGCGTCACCGTCTGCGAACGTGCAACCAAGGGCAACAAGGTGTACCGGTACCGCGTCACCAAGCGGCTGGTGCCCGAGAGCAAGTTCGATCGCCACGTCAAGGTCCAGGTCGACAAGAGCAAGGTCTGGCGGTACGAGCCAGAAGAGCTGGTGATGGTGCTGGCGTGAACAACAACGACAACATCAAGGGGACGTGCGGCTGCGAGTGCTGTACTGGAGGGTTCTGCGGTGGCTGCGGTCACGCAGGGTGCGGGAGGCGATAGGTGAGCAAGAAGCTCATTACATACGGACACAAGGTGCCGCACGGCAAGTCCATCCGCGAAACCATCTGGGATGAGCTGGATGACGTCATGGATCTCATGATGGAGTCCGGCCAGCCGGAATGGGAGCAGCTGCCCGACGGCCGCGAAGATCCTGACAGGATTGCTCGGGTGTATCAGCAGTACGGTAAGTGGCAGGGCATCGCAGAGGGCATCTGCTTCGTCATTGCCCTCTTCGAGCAGCCTGAGCACCCAGACATCAACAGCGTGAAAGGCACGGCTGTGCTGCGCTGGGAGGAGAGACAGAAGGAATCAATCCCAGAAGATAGGACATTCGACGATGAAGTTCAGACGTCTGATCCTGAACCTAGCAGTGATTTGGGCTCTGTGGAGGGAGAGCCCGATCCAGACCAAGGCCCCCGCGCGGGGCAAGCATCGGAAGCGAGGTAGTGATGGATGCTCTTTCGCATATGTTGAAAGAGGCCGGAAAACTCGAAAAGGCTGGCGAGGCGCATGGCTGGTCCGTGAAAACGACGGACAACTCAGCAGCCTTCTTCAGAGGCGACGTCGGATTCGTACGAGTGGATTGCGTTTCGATTCGGGGACAGGAACGTATTTCCATCTGGTGGGAGAATAAGCGTCTGGTTGAAGCACCGGTGTACGAGCTTGCCGGAGCTGTCAACAAGCTTCGCAATGCGAGCGCATGCGTTCAACAGATGGCTAAAACTCCAGACTTCGAGAAGTCTGCACGCAAGACCCGTGCGGCGCGTCGCAGAGGCATTGAGGCCGAGGAAGTCACGGCAGATCCAGAGACGCTGCCATGGGAGTATCTGCCCGAGGACTACACGGACGCAGATATTCTCCGAGCCTGCTATGCCAAGACGGTGGTTTGGCGTAGCACCACTACTGGCGAGGTTGAGACCGATGTTGTAGTTCGTTCGATGGATGCGGAGCGTCGAACTGGCAATTTCAATTCCACGAACTACCACATTAGTCGGAGTTCTACCGGCAGGATGATTCTCAACTTCCTTGGAGTGTTGGGATATCGCTCGGTGGCGTTCGATACGATTCTCCGAATTGGCTCCAGCGAAGAGGCTGCGAGGCGGACGCAGGAGGAGATGCTGAAGCTTGCCCGAGCAGCCGAAGACGACAAGGAGAAAGTTGTAAGGAAGGCGGTGAAGAGAATTGGCTGAGGACGACCACTTGGAAATGGCGTACGAAGATGCTAACGGCCATTTCGAGGATGACACCAGCGACGCAGACGTCTTTGAGATGCGAGCGCTTGCCGGTGACGATGATGTTGATCTCGATGATGACGATGAAGATGACGGTAGTTACGATCGTGAAGCAGACTACTGGAGCTGGAGCGGAAACGGAGCATAGGTAGAAATGCCGCGAATCACCCCGACTCACACGATGAAGATCCCGCCATCATTGAACACCAGGGAAACAAAAATTTCGGCTTGGGCATCGCAAATTACTCGCGGAGTGAGATTGCAAGTTTCAGCCGACTTGCGAATTCCAGACAGAACCACCTGGGAAGAGTTCAAGCTGCTCGTGGACCGAGCGTTTCAGGATGACGAGAATGTGCCGATGAGAGACAACATTGTGAAAGTCCAAAAGGAGGATTGATGGCAGGATGGGAGCCCGCAACGAAGGAGCAGAAAGAATACCTCCAGGCTCTGCGGGAAAAGGCTGCAACTACTCGCCAACTCAAGGAAACCGGCGGGTTGAACCGAAATGAGATCAGCAAGGAGATCAATAAGCTTCGAGTTGAGCTTGGTGAAATTCCTCCTATGGATGAAGAAGAGGAGGCGGATGTGATTGATTTTACCAAGCACGTGCGGTATTCAAGGCATTCGCAGCAAGATGACGACGAGCTTTTCAATAAGAAGCAGATGCGGATTTTTAGAAATCTGCTGCGCGTGGAAGAGACTAACGCATACAGCGCGCGTGTCCAGTATGTGCGCGAGCCGCCCAACTTCTGCGAGCCAGAAGAGGCGTTGCCGATTGTCTTTCAGAAGTATGCGCACACTATGAATTGGGGCAAGTACCGGACGGGTTGGGTTTGGACTTGTCGCAACTCGATTCACAGGTTCCCGGTTTGGGGCGGATCGTATGACGGCTGGTCCGCTACGATACTAGGGGCAGAGAGACACGCAATTCGCTACCACAAGGATCTGATCAAAGGTCGGGCGGTGTACCCATGAATGATATGGCCGATCTCATCTTGACGGTCGCAGGCCTTCTGCTGCTATTCGCAATCGGATTACAGTTGGGCAGGGCCAGAAAAGATCGGGCAGAAAAGACTGTTAAGTCTACTCTGTCATTCAAATGCACCCATGGCCCGAACAACCTTCTTTGCAAAATGTATGGTTGTCCGGACGACCCAGACTGGCGCGGAGACGGGTGTAAATAAATGGAAATCCGGGTTGAGAAAGTCGGCAACCGCATCCATCTGAAGTCAGAGTACCGCGCAGACCTTCCTGCACGGTGTAAAAGCATCGCTGGAGCGAACTGGGCACCTTCCAAAAAGGTGTGGACTTTCCCCCTGGATTATCCAACCTGTCTCGCTCTGCGAAGGGAGTTCAAGCATGCACTCAAGATTCTCCCAGAGCTCAAAGCGTGGGCGAAGGTCGAAAAGCAGCGTCACGAAGAGCTTCTTGCGCTTGCTGCTGCGAACGCTGCAGATCTTGGGCGTCTTGCCGAGATTTCACCTGCGCTCGCCAACGCGATGGGCCATCGCCCGTACCAACAGATTGGCGCGGCTTGGCTGGCTCGTGCCAGCCAGGCACTTCTGGGTGACCAGCCGGGCTTGGGGAAAACTCTTCAAGCGATGGGTGCGGTTATAGAGGCAGGCATCACCGGTCCAATTCTAGTGATTGCCCCTAAAACCGCTGCCATCATCACTTGGACCACAGAGCTTCGGAAGTGGCTGCCGAACGACCTCGTGTGGTGCGTTACCGCGCTAAACGGCAAGAAGCGCGAAGAGGCGTTCCAGCGCATCCGAGAGTACTATGCAGCAATTCCTGAAAGCGAGCCTGAACCGCGCCTTTGGGTGTTGTGCAATCCCGAGATGGCTCGCATGAAAGTTCGTCCGCCTGAGGATGAGAGTGAGCGCAATCCGAAGCTGGAGCGTATCGCCAACTACCCGGGCATGTTCAAGATGGAATGGGCATCAGCAATTGTCGATGAGAGTCACACTTGTTTGGTGACTCAGAAATCGCAAGACTGGAAGATGACGCAGCAACGCGCGGGCCTCCATAATCTGAAGCTTCGCGAAGGTGCGCTAAAGATTGCTATGTCTGGTACGCCGATGCGAGGGAAGCTCATCAACCTATGGGGCACCCTCAATTGGCTGCGACCAGACAAATATCCGTCATTTTGGAATTGGGTCAAGAAGTGGTTCAATTGCTATGATGGAACTTGGGGCGATATCATCATCGGCGACTTCAAGGAAGGAATGGAAACTGAGTTTTACAGAGACTTGGAATCCATCTTATTGCGTCGTACCAAGGGCGAGGTTCTTTCAGAGCTTCCAGAAAAGATGTATGCAGGGGAACGTCTGGAAGGCCAAGCGGACGCTGCCGCGCCGGGATGGTGGCTTCCGATGGATGGTGAGCAGCTCAAGAATTACAAGGCTATCGTAAAGGATGCTGCCGCACAGTTGCAGGGCGGTAAGCTGATGGCCAATGGTACTCTTGCGATTATGACGCGACTACGCCAGTTCGCATCTGCTAGCGGTCGTATTGATTCGTTCGGAGAGTTCCAGCCATGTTTGCCAAGCAACAAGTTCAGCTGGCTTGTTGAATTTCTGGATGAACAGGGTATCTCTGAAACTGATCCTTACGGTGACTCCAAAGTTCTTGTTGCCAGCTGGTCGACGCGCTTGTGCAATCTATTCCATCGCGAGCTGGAGGCACTGGGTATTAGGGCGCATCTTCTTACTGGCGAGACTAAGGTTGATGACCGACTGAAGATGGTAGAGGAATTCCAGGGCGAAGGTGGCCCTCGCGTGTTCATCTTCAATACCAAGGCCGGTGGCGTATCATTGACACTGGATGCTGCCGATGATGTTGTCCTGTTGGATGAGACGACAAATCCCGATGACCAAGAGCAGGTTGAAGACCGAGCGCACCGTGCGAGCCGGATGCACCAGGTCAACGTTCACTACCTCCGGACGCTTGGATCCATCGAAGAAGAGCTTGCACTTGATGTCGGCCTGCGCGAAGCCATCCAGAAGGAGATGATGGATGGTCGCAGGGGGCTTGATATCACCAAAAGAATTCTGGAGAAAGTATGAACTATTACTGGGCATATCTATCTGGGGTCTGTATCATCCTGATTATTGCGGGAGGGATGTGGCTTTGGGGATGGAACGTCGGTTCCAAAGTCGGAAAACGCGAAGGTGACCGAGAAGGGTACAACCGGGGATTTCGCCAGGGCCAGAAGCAAGTCGAACAGGAGAAGCTTGCCAATCCATTCCACAAACGGATGAATCAGGCGAATCGACGCGCACTGCCTCGCCCTGATTCCGCTGGCCCGATCCGGGTTCACAGAGCCAGAATTACCGGTGACCATCGACTTCCAACCAACCGATCATTGGAGGAGCAGAGGAGAATTCTGGAGGCAAATCTCGGCAAGACAAAGTTGAATCCTCCAACAAAACTGAATCCCAGCCCTACTTCAGAAGAGTAATTGCATTGTTAAGCGGAGACCGGGTCCGATTAGCCATGGGCCCGGGAGTAGGGTAAGGTAGACTTACGCAATCAGGCCAGCATGGTACAAATAAGGAGAAGGAAATTGACTGAGACCACTGCCCCCGAAGCTCCTGCGGCCGACGCTCCGGCTGAGTCTGCGGAGAAGGCTGCTGCCAAGGGCAACCGCGACTTCACGAAGATCCTGGAGAAGGACCCGACCAACCTTCACGTGCACTACTGGGGTTGGCTGCAGGAAAAGACCGGCTTCGAGGCCAAGACGGACGACGCTGAGGCGACCAAGATCGTCCAGATGGCTGTCTCGCTGTACCAGCAGTACCAGGCGTCTGCAGAGAACAAGCAGCGTCGGGTGGACGAGGCAAACGAGCGCGAGGAGAAGGCCGCCGAGGCCAAGGCTGCTCGCGCTGCCGCTGCGGCCGAGAAGGCGGCCAAGGCTGCTGAGGCCAAGGCTGCATCCAAGAGCGAGGCTGAGGCCGCAGGCGACGAGAAGGGTGCGACGCGCCAGCCCCCGCCGCGCAAGGGCAACGCGAAGACGACCGCTGCTGCCGGCAAGGCTCCGTTCTAAGCCTTCGGTGGGATCGAGGCCACACGGCAGGTCTACCGGGGAAGGGTGGACCTGCCGCTGTGGTGGATAGTCAAGGGGTGCGAGTGTACACGGTCTGGCTCGCACAGCAACGTACGGCCTCGGGGTGAACCACTTAGGCGTTTCGCCGTTCGGTGGCATGAACTCGTAAACAGTCGCCCTTGACTGTCCTCCAGAGCGAAGTGTGGAAGGAGGGGCTGATGCCCAACAGCGCAGAAAAGAATAGGCAGCGCAGAGAGCTGCGGGAATGGGTGTCAGACCCAGACCATAGAAGCGGCGGATACTGGAAGGCGCCACTGCCAGAGGATAGGCATGGCAAGTTCAGTACTTACAGCAATTGGGGCTGCTGGTGCCCACGTTGCGAGGTCGCAAATGAAGAGCATAGCCGGACTCACCGGGCTAGGATGTCAGCTGCGTTGCGGCGAACATTGGATCACATCATCCCAAACCAGCGTAACAGCTGACAACTAAATATCAGGGAAGCACTAGCCGCGTTGGAGGCAAGGCTATGCGAATTTACCACCAAAAGGCAGATGCGAGCGAAAACAAGCGCATCTGTCATTCTTGTGCACGAAACAAGCACAAGCAATGCGATCACCACATGAACGATCAGGCAT
>WUUC01004880.1_pt1 | contig 12753 bp, 9 predicted proteins | sample 6278441 | NCBI WGS metagenome assembly WUUC01 (sample SAMN13675441, study PRJNA597444) | soil metagenome | isolation source: soil | place: USA: Washington | collected 2017-10 | reverse complement strand
ATCCCAGCTTGTCTTCCAGACCCTGACCGCTCTCGTTCGAGAAGGGCAGGTTGTTGGGATCCACGCATGCTCGCAGCAGGCGCGGGTGGGCGTGACCCGCCGAGCCTGTCAGGCAGAACGCGGCGAGGACCACAAGTGCACAGAGCGATCTCCGCATTGTCCACCTCATGGCAACGAAAAGGTATAGAGCGTGCCGCCCTTGCTGACCCGCGAGGGCAGGTCGCCCATGGCACCCACGAAGCCCAGCGCCGCGGTCGTGTCGTTGGGATCCAGATCGCCGGACACCACCGCGCCGGCCCAGCCGCCCACGCCCGCAAATACCGAGACATATTGTTTGCCGTCTGGTCCGCGAAAGGTGACAGGCTGACCGATCACGCCGCTTCCCAGCTTGACCTTCCAGAGCTCCTGCCCGTTGTCTGCATGCAGCGCCTTGAACCAGCCGTCCATCGTTCCGTAGAACACCAGCTTGCCACCGGTGGCGAGCACCCCGCTCCAGACTGGGAACTCCTCGCGCACGCGAAAGCGCGCGGTTTTTCGCACGACATCCCAGCCGATTAGCTCCCCGCGATGGCCACCCGGCCCAGCATACATGCGCGTATGCGCGCCGACGTACGGTGTGCCAGCGACGTAGCTGGCCTCGTAGCCCTGTTCGTCCTGGCAAAGGTTGTTGGCGGGAATGTAGAGCAGAGCAGTCTGTGACGAGTAGGCGGCAGGCTGCCAGTCCTTGCCACCCGGTGATGCCGGACAGATGTTGCGTGTGGTCCTGCCCGTTCCCACGCTTCGTTCGGACACATACTGCAGACGTCCCGTCTGCAGGTCGACGCCACGGCTGGTAGTGATGTGCGCGAAGGGCGTCGCCGAGAGAACCTCTCCAGTGATCCGATCCAGTACGTAGACGTAGCCACTACGGTCCGCATGCAAGAGCACTTGCCTTTGCCGTCCATTGACTGGTAGGTCGACCAGTATGTTCTCGTTGATTCCATCGTGATCGAACATGTCGTGCGGGCTCCACTGGTAAAACCAGACTGCCTCGCCGCTGTCGGGCCTGCGTGCAAACACGCCGCAAGTCCATTTGTTGTCGCCTTCCCGCTGCTCCGGATTCCACGGGCCTGGATTGGCAGTGCCGTAGTAGAGAAGATCGAGCACCGGGTCGTACGATAGAAAGCCCCACACCGTGCCGCCACCCTGCTGCCATTTGTCGGGAGGCCAGCTCCGCACCCCCAGGTCCGTGCCGCGATCCGCAGCGTAGAAGGGCTTGAACGCGCTGCCGATCAGCACGTCTCGATCCGGGCCGGTGCTGTAGGCGCGCCAGAGCAGCTGACCGCTCTCGAGGTCGAGCGCGCTGAGCCAGCCGCGCACGCCGAACTCGCCGCCGCTGTTGCCCACCAGCACCTTGCCGCGCACGACGAGCGGCGCCATGGTAATGGTCTCGCCGCGGTTGATCTCCCCGAGCTTGGTCTTCCAGAGCTCCGCGCCAGACTCCGCGTTCACGGCCACGGTGTGGTTGTCCAACGTGTTGTACAGGATTTTTCCCTGAGCGTAGGCGGCGCCTCGATTGACGACGTCGCAGCAAGCGACCCCTTGCGCGGCGCGATTCGGCTCGGGATCGTAGATCCACTTGAGCTTGGCGGACGAGGCGCCCAGCTGAAGCGCGATCAGCCGATTGGGAAAAGGTGTGGCGAGATACATGGTCGTGCCGATCACCAGCGGCGCGGCCTCGTGACCTTTGGAGATGCCGGTACCAAAGCCCCAGGCAACCTGCAACGAGTTCACGTTGCCGGCGTGGATGTCTGAGAGGCCGCTGAAGCGGGTGTTCTCGTAGTTTTTGGCGGCCATCACCCACTGAGTATCGTCGCGCGTCAACTTCTCCAGCTCGTCTGGCGGCTGGTCCGCTGCGCCTTCAGCGGCCTCGTTGGCGGGCCCGCTTCCCGTAGCGACGGCGATGCCCCACGGAGAGCGACCTACCGGAATGCGCTTGAGTAGCCGCCTGTGCTCCACGTCGAGGACGCTGACATCATTGGACGGCCCGTTCGCGGTATACAGCTTGCGTCCCGTCGGGCCGATGGCCACGCCCCAGGGGCGGCTCCCCACTGCTGCGATCTGACCTTTCACGGCGCCCTGCACGGGATCGACGAGTACGACCGAGCCGCCCCGCCCCGTGGTCACGAACAGTGTCGTCTGATCTGACGAAAGCGCGAGACCCATGGGCCGCGCGCCCGGCATGGAGATCGGGATCTCTCCCACCAAAACTTGCTTTCGTGCGTCCACGATGCTGACGGACGCGCCCAGCTCGTTGCTGATGAAGGCGCGGGCACCGTCTGCGCTGAAGACCACGCTGCGGGGTCGCTTCCCGGTCTTGATTTTGGCTGTGACCGTCTGAAGCGCCGTATCGATTACCGACACCTCGGCGTCCTGCTCACTCGTGACATAGACGCACGAGCCATCTGGGCAGGTGGCAACCCCTTCGGGTTCGCCGCCCACCTGCAGCCGATGCAGCACCGCTCCGCTGCTCACCTCCACAATACTGGTGAGACTGGCATCTTCGTTGGCGACGTAGAGGAAGCGCTCGTCCGCCGACAGATCGAAGGATTCGGGATCGCTGCCGCTCTTCAGCGTTTTCATCACGCGGCCCTGCCTCAGATCGATGACCGCGATCCCGTCTGCATTGCGGTCCGGTGCAGGCAGCGTGGATCCGTCCGTTCCGGGTGGAGCTTTGGCACTTCCGCTGACGGCCACGTAGAGCGTCTGCTGATCCCGACTGAGGTGCAGGCCGCGCGGACGCTTGCCCACAGGGATGTTGCGCACGAGTTGGTCGGTATCGGCGTCGATCACCGAAATGTCCCCCGAGTCCTCATTGCTCACGTAGATGCGAGGTCCGTTCGCGGCCAAACGCGACGGGCCAGCTGCTTGCGGCGAGTCGTGCGAGCTGCGCGACTGACCGCAACCCGCTGTCCATGCCAATGCGCCTACCGTGAGCGCCGAAAGAGTCAGGTGGAGCGGTGGTGATGTCATGGGAGGTGCAAGCGTGCTCGGGGATGCAACATACGAGCCTCAGAACGCCGAACACTCTCTACGACGAAGACGTCGACGTCTATCACAGAGATGAGGACGCTCTTGCATCGGTGAGAAAACCTGACTCAGTGGGACCTTTTTGAGAGTGACAAAGAAGAAGGTGATTGGAGCGCTGCTCTTCGGGTCGGCTTTCAACACGTTGCACGCTCATTGCTTCTGTGCGGCGTCCCAGGAGGAAAGCCATGGTCCGTTATCGATGGGTGGGCGCTGCACTGGCAGTGGCAGCGTGCCAGCAACCTGGCGCTGTCGAACGAAGGGACGGCACGGACCATACTCGCGTGGGCCCCGCTGAGGGACGCGCGCCGGATGCCAAAGTCGCTCCCGGTTGCGGCGAGGTGCCGAGCGCCCAGGAGCTAGAGCGATACCTGAAGGTCGTGCCCAATGAGGGCGAGGCGGGCGGCCTGGCAAGCGGGAAGGCCGAGTGGGCCGCGCTGGTGAATCGCGCCGGAATGCTGTGTGCGGTGGCCGTTTCGATGCCCGACTCGGCAGTGGCCTGGCCGGGCAGCCAGGCGATCGCCAAAGCCAAAGCTTTCACTGCCAATGCATTCAGCACCGACGCCGTGCCCATGTCGACCGCGCGTCTGTATACGTTGAGCCAGCCTGGCCACTCACTGTCTGGAATCGCGGCGGGCAACCCCTTCAATCCGGACTGTCTGTCGACGCCCCAAGAGAAAAGGGGCATAGGGAAGGTGTGCGGCGGCAGCATCGCTTTTGCCGGCGGCGTCCCGCTGTATCGTGGAAAGCGCCGGGTGGGTGGGCTCGGCGTGAGTGGCGACACGGCCTGCGCCGATCACGAAATCGCGAAGCGAATCCGCAGTGCGCTGAACTTGAATTCGCCGACCGGCGCGCAAGCCGACGAGATCCAGTACCGCGGCGTGGACCCCCCCTCCCTGTTCGGCCACCCGCTTTGCCTCAACACGTGGCGCGACGGCAAGCGGCTCGGCGACGAGCCGCTCTTGCCCGGCGAGTAGTGCTGCTAGACCCCGAGATGCCCATTGCTACGGCGATCGGGCACGGTGAGATGCGCCGCAGGACGCCCGGCCTGCGCCTGAGCTAGACAGCGGCTGAAGTAATCAATAGTAACGGGCAGGCCTTCCATGAGGCTGACTGTGGGCTCAAAGCCGAGGTGGCGTGCAGCCTTCTGAATGTCAGGTTTCCGTTGTTTCGGATCGTCCACCGGGAGCGGGCATTGAATGATGCGGCTCGAGCTCTTCGCGATCTCGAGTACGTGGTTGGCCAGCTCGCGGATCGTGAATTCGCTCGGGTTGCCCAGGTTGACTGGCCCCACTTCGTTGCCTTGCATGAGCCGAAACAAGCCATCCACCAAGTCGCTCACGTAACAGAAGCTCCGCGTCTGCTGGCCATTTCCGTAGAGTGTGATGTCTTCTCCGCGCAGCGCCTGGACGATGAAATTGCTGACGACACGTCCGTCGTCGACGGCCATGCGCGGACCGTAGGTATTGAAGATGCGAGCCACCCGAATATCCACGCCTGCTTCGCGGTGGTGGTCGAAGCACAAGGTTTCGGCGCAGCGCTTTCCCTCGTCGTAGCAGGCCCGGGGCCCGATGGGATTGACACAACCACGGTAGGACTCTGGCTGCGGATGCACGTCGGGATCGCCGTAAACCTCGCTGGTCGACGCGAGCAGAAAGCGCGCGCCCGTGCGGGCGGCAAGGCTCAATCCGTTCAGTGTGCCGACCACATTCGTGATCACCGTCTTGATAGGATTGCGCTGGTAGTGAACAGGGCTGGCCGGACAAGCCAGATGAAAGATCCAGTCTGCAGCGACATCATAGGGCGACGTCACGTCCTGCAAGACGAAGCGGAAGTCCCGCCGCCCGATCAAGTGAGCGATGTTCGCGCGGGAGCCCGTCGACAAGTCGTCAAGCGCGACCACATGCAGTCCCTCTTGCAACAGTCGATCGCACAGGTGGGAGCCGACGAATCCAGCGCCTCCGGTCACCAGAGCAGTTTTCATCGTGCGCTGCCTCTCTGATCTCGGCGTGCCGGAGCACGCGGTATCGCTCGACCGTAAGCAACAAACACGCCCTTTTACTCTGACGTCGCCGTCGGAGTTGCTTCGATTCGCATCCAAAATGGATAGTCAGGCCGCTCTATGTTGGCTTGGTGCTTGCCTGTCTGCTTGCGTCTTCTTTCGTACGCCGCGAGGACCTTCGATGATCGACTCTGTAATGATCTGGAACGAGCCGAACAATCTCTCTCACTGGGATTTCGAGATCGATCCAGGCTGGCGTCGCTATGCAGATTTGGTTCGGCAGGCGTCCTGCGCCATTGCCAGCGAGGCGCAAGGCCTCACACGGGTGCTCGGGGGTATCTCGCCGATCGATCCCGGATTTCTGCGCACGATGAACGAGCACGGAACGCTGGAGCACGTCGACGTCGTCGCCGTTCACGGCTTTCCGCTCGACTGGAACCACTGGCAAATCCACGAGTGGCCGGACAAGTTGGCTGAGATAGCCAGCACGGTCGCACACCCCATCTGGGTCACCGAGGTGGGCGTCTCCACATTCGGTGCGGAGGAGGTTCAGGAGTTCGGCTTGAGGCGCAGCGCGGAGCTGCTGATCGGGAAGGTGCCTTGCATCCATTGGTACAGTCTGTACGACTTGCCGCGCGCCTGGCCAGCCACCACCCGGCATCGCGAGGCGGAGGGATCATCGTACTACCGACACTTTTATATGGGCCTGATCCGTGAAGACGGCACGCCCAAGCGAGCGCTCAAAGTACTCGGCGATTACACCCCGGCGCTCGGCATATGCCAGTGGTTTCACTTCGAGGATCACCGACTCGATGCGGCCGTACGCTGGCTGAAGGAGCTCGGTGTGAAGAAATTGAGGACCGGCTTGAGCTGGGCCGACAGCTACCGTCCGAACGCCGAGCGCTGGTTCGACCAGCAGATGCGCGCGCTCGAGGATTTCGAGGTGACGGTCACCTACTGTTTTACGCCGGAACACCTAGGCGAGCGCCCGCACCACACGAGCCCGCCGAGGCGAGTGGACGAGTTCGCCGACTTCTGCGCCCGGATGACCCGGCGCTACGCGACCTAGCGGACAACAGCTTGCTGTTCGCGAAGAAGGTCAGTCAAGGTGGGCTCGAGGCGAATCTCGGCCAGCAATGCACGCGCTTCGTCACTCATTCGCGCCAATGTATAGGCGACCTTACTGGCCGTGTGTTCAATCCCGAAGTAGCGCAGAAAGCCCGGACTGTTCAGCGAGAAGAAGGACAGCGCGTCCGCGTCGTTCAATAGCTTGAGCTCAACGTCATCCGCAGGCTGTTCGTGGCGCGCCACGAGACTGGAGGTACGGTCGATCGACTCACTCGGTAGCCCAACGTTGGCAAGGCAGGAGCGCAACATGTCCGCGCCTGCCAAGGCGTGCTGTTGCTTAAAGCTCAGATAGTCGTCTGCTGATTGTTCGGTGCGCACATCGGCTTCGCTGACGAGCCGTTCGATGTCGTGGAAGAGCGCGGCGACTTGCAGCTCGAGCGATGCTCCGGGATCCAGGCGCAATACCCATTGCCAAACATCGATCGCGTGATCGAAGTCCGCGCGGACCAGCGGCTTGTGAATGGGATGGAGATCGCGGTGCCGCTCGAGAATGGCGGTGAAAGTGCTGTTTCTCGAGTACCGGTTGCGCTGCTGGAACAGACGCTGGTAGCGCGTGAAAATCTGTCTTGCTGCGGTTCGCAGTGTGCTTCGGGGTCCCGAAACGCTGAAGAGGAAGCTGTGGCTGGGACGCGCGCGGTCCTCGGCCTCGTGCACACGTTTGTCGAATGTTAGCAGCTCTGCCGACGGATTCAGCCATTCATCAGTGGAGATGACAACGGCGACAGAGGTCTTCAGTGGCCGTGTGGACAGCCCATGTCCGCGCATGAGCGTCCGTCGGGTGAAGATCGCGCGCCTGGCGTCGCGCTGAGGCAGCGACCGAGCCTCGTGCCGTGTTTCCATTTCGTTTTCGTCCTTTCTGCATTCCGTGAGGCGCCAATGCCGTCACGTTCCAGACACACGTGAGGCAACACGTTGCACACTCAGTGCATCGACTTGGAGCGTGTTGAGCCGGGAGCCCTGCATATTGAAAGCTTTGTTGGCCGCAGAGCAGAGAACCACGCGGCGCCGCATGGACGTATAAGCATTCCCCGCGCCCCAAAAGGTATGTACCTTGCAGTCTGTCGGAGTGTTCGCCCCATGCAGGCGCCTCGCGCGCCAGAAGGAACGCGCCATGTCCAAGACGATGCGCGCGGCGGTGATCACTCGTCCCGGCGAGGTCGAGATCATCGACGTGCCCTTACCGCAGCCAAAACCTGGTGAAGTGCGACTGCGGTTGGAGGGCACGGGCGTGTGCGCATCGAATCTCCCGCTCTGGCAGGGAGCGCCTTGGTTCTCCTATCCGATGCCACCCGGTCAAGGTGGACACGAGGCGTGGGGACGGGTGGACGCGGTGGGCAGCGATCAGGACGCCGCCTGGCTCGGTAAGCGAGTGGCCGCGCTGTCTTACAACGCCTATGCGGACTGTGATCTGGCCAGCGTCGATCGGCTGGTGGAGCTGCCTGAAGAGCTCGGAGAGCAGCCGTTTCCGGGGGAAGCCCTGGGCTGCGCGATGAACATCTTTCGGCGCAGCGCCATCCAGCCAAAGATGCTGGTCGCGATCGTCGGCGTCGGCTTTCTGGGAGCCTTGCTGACCCGGCTGGTGAGTAGGGCCGGAGCCAACGTCATCGCCATCTCGCGCCGTGACCACGCGCTGAGCACGGCCCGCGACATGGGCGCGCGTGAGACCATCGAGCTGCGTGACCATGCAGAGATCCTAGAGCGGGTCGCGCAACTCACGGAGAAGCGGCTGTGCGATTGCGTGATCGAGGCGACGGGCAAGCAGTGGCCGCTCGACCTGTCGGCCGAGCTCACGCGCGAGCACGGGCGTTTGATCATTGCGGGTTACCATCAGGACGGCCCCCGCACCGTCAACATGCAGCTCTGGAACTACCGCGGGCTGGATGTCATCAACGCGCACGAGCGCAACCCCGCTACGTGTCTGCGCGGCATGGGCGAGGCGGTGGAGGCAGTCAAGGCCGGCTGGCTGGATCCGAGGCCGCTCTTTACGCATGAATTCACCCTGAGCGAGCTCGGCGCCGCCTTCTCACATACGCGCGATCGTCCGCAAGGTTTCATGAAGGCCGTGATCCGCCTGGGGAGGGACACGTGATCGGCGCAGCTTCGAGGGCGCAGGCACGGCCACGGCTCGGCTTCGTGGGAGTCGGTTGGATCGGCCAATTGCGGCTGCGTGCGCTCGTGGAGAGCGGCGTGGCCGAAGTGGCGGCCATCGCAGACCCGTCGGCCGAGCTGCGCAGCAAGGCCCTTGAGCTCGCACCTGCTGCGCAGTTCGGCGAGAGTCTCGAGGACGCGCTCGATGCCAAGCTCGACGCGGTCGTCATCGCCACGCCCAGCGCGCTGCACGCGTCACAGACCCGGAGCGCGCTCGAGCACGGCCTGGCAGTGTTCTGCCAGAAACCGTTGGGGCGAACGGCGCACGAGACACGCAGCGTGGTGGAGGCTGCGCGCCGCGCAGATCGGCTGCTGGCGGTGGACCTTTGCTATCGAGGCACACAGGGGATGCGCGCGGTCAAGCGGGTCGTTGCATCGGCTGAGCTGGGGCCCATCTACCATGCGCGTCTGGTGTTTCACAACGCTTACGGTCCGGACAAGCCCTGGTACTACGACCTGGCGAAGTCAGGCGGGGGTTGCGTGATGGATCTGGGTGTCCACCTGGTGGACCTGGCGCTGTGGGTGCTCGAGTTTCCACGCATCGAGCGCGTCGAAGCTGCTCTGTACGCAGGCGGAGAACGGCTGTCACCGGCGTCGGAGCGTGTCGAAGACTTCGGCAGCGCGCGTCTGGAGACGGATGCCGGAACGACGCTCGACATCGTCTGCTCGTGGAACATGCCGGCAGGGCAAGATGCGGTGATCAGCGCCGAGTTCTATGGCGCGCGGGGCGGCATCCGCTTTCACAACGTGAACGGCTCCTTCTACGACTTTCAAGTGGAGCGCCTGCACAAGACGCGACGCGATGTGCTGGTGTCACCGCCCGATGCCTGGGGGGGGCGGGGTGTCGTCGAGTTCGCCCGCCAGCTGAAAAGCGCAGGCACCTTCGACACGCGCGCGGAGGAGCTGGTGAAGGTCGCTGAGGTTCTCGATCGCATATATGGACGCAGCTAGAGGATTGGCTGAGCGGAGGGCAGGATGTCTCAGGAGACGGTTCTAATCACGGGCGGTGCAGGATTCATCGGCAGCCATCTGGGTGACGCGCTGGTGCAAGCCGGGTACCACGTGCGCGTGCTCGATAGCCTGTTGCCTCAGGTGCACGGAAATACCGCGCAGAGGCCGAGCTATCTGCACCGGGACATCGAGCTGATGGTGGGGGACGTGCGTGACGAGGACGCGCTGAAGCGCGCGCTCACGGGCGTGGAAGCGGTGTTTCACTTCGCCGCGCGCGTTGGTGTCGGCCAGAGCATGTATGAAATTTCTGAGTATGTAGACACGAACGCTCGTGGTACTGCGGTGCTGATGCAGGTGCTGGCGGAGCGGCCCGTGAAACGCCTGATCGTGGCCTCGAGCATGAGCATTTACGGGGAAGGCCTGTATCGCTCGTCGCGCGGGACGCACGAGAACGTGACACGCAGCATCGAGGATCTGAGGCGAGGGTTCTGGGACCCGCACGACGGCCACGGAAACGTGCTCGAACCGATCCCGACGCCCGAGACCAAACACGCGACCTTGGCGTCCGTGTACGCCCTCTCCAAATACGACCAGGAACGCCTGTGCTTGATGCTGGGCGAGGCGTACCGCATTCCCACCTTGGCCTTGCGCTTCTTCAACGTGTACGGCACACGCCAGGCGCTCTCGAACCCGTATACCGGCGTGCTGGCCATCTTTGCGTCACGCTTGCTGAATCGCAAGTCGCCCTCGATCTTCGAGGATGGAAAGCAGCGCCGCGACTTCGTGCACGTCAGTGACGTGGTGCAGGCATGTCTGCGCGCGCTCGCAAGCGACGCGACGAACCTTGCCATCAACGTCGGTAGCGGCACGTCTTACAGCGTGCTCGACGTGGCTCGAGCCATGGGCGAAGCCATCGGTGGCCGCCATGTCTACCCAGAAATCACCGGCAATTACCGCGTAGGCGACATTCGGCACTGCTTTGCGGACATCTCGCGCGGCAGGCAGCTGCTCGGCTACGCCCCGGTCGTGAGCCTGGCCACGGGACTCGGCGAACTCAGTGAGTGGCTGGGCGGTCAGATCGCAGTCGACCGCGTCGACGAGATGCGCGCTCAGCTCGGTGCACGCGGTCTCACGCTGTGAAGAGGCAAGCCATGCATGCAATCCAAGGAAAGCGTTCTGACGGCCGTACCAACGGCGTACACGACGATAGGCCGGTGCTGATCACGGGCGGTTCGGGCTTCGTGGGAGCCAATCTCGCGCAATGGTTGCTGGACGCCGGCCGCGACGTGGTGCTGTACGACAACCTGTCGCGCGCCGGCGTGGCCGACAATGCGCGTGCATTGCGGGACCGCTACGGAGGGCGCGTCCAGCTGGTCGTGGGCGATATTCGAGACAAGCGGACTGTCGGCCAGCTGGTGGCCCGAGCTAGCGCCGTGTTTCACCTGGCCGCGCAAGTAGCGGTGACCACCAGCTTGTCCGATCCGGTGCACGATTTCGAGGTCAACGTGCGTGGCACGCTGCACGTCCTCGAGGCGCTGCGGAGCCTGGACAAGCCACCGCCGCTGGTCTTTACCTCCACGAACAAGGTGTACGGAGCGCTTTCCGACGTGGCGCTCAGGGAGCTTGGCACTCGCTACGCGCCGCTGGACGCCGCCATTGAACGCTCAGGCATCGACGAGCAGCGGCCGCTGGCGTTCTGCAGCCCGTACGGTTGCTCAAAGGGAGCTGCCGACCAGTACGTGCTCGACTACGCCCACAGCTTCCAGCTGCCCGCGGTCGTCTTCCGCATGAGCTGCATCTACGGGCCCAAGCAGTTCGGCAACGAAGACCAGGGCTGGGTCGCGCACTTCTTGATCCGCGCAGCCCAGAGGTTGCCGGTGACGGTCTACGGAGATGGCAAGCAGGTGCGTGACGTCCTCTTCGTCTCGGACTTGGTGGACGCCTTGCTGCTCGCCGAGCAGCACATCGAGTCGCTGCGCGGGCAGGCCTTCAACATCGGCGGCGGTCCAGGCAATGTCATCAGCCTGCTGGAATTGCTGGAAATGGCGGGCGCGTTCGGCGGAGCACCCTTGCAGGTGCAATACGCGGCCAGCCGCGTGGGAGATCAGCCTTATTATGTCTCCAATCACGCTCGCTTCAGTGGGTTGACCGGCTGGCGTCCACGTGTGGATGTATGTAGCGGCGTGCGCATGCTCAACGACTGGTTGCTGCGCTACCGGGTTCCGAGCAGAAGCGGTGCGCGCGCCGTCGCGGCCGATCTGGGAGTGTTGATGAGCGCGCGTGGAGCTTCCACGTGACCGAGCGTGGCCCGCGTGTGTTGATGACGACCGATACGGTGGGAGGCGTGTTTGCGTACGCGCTCGACTTGTGTCGGTTTTTGCATCGCGCGGGTGTCGAAGTCGTGCTGGTCACGCTCGGGCCGTCGGCATCGGCCGAGCAGCGCGCGGAGGTCGCCGGCATCCCGGCCGTCACGCTCGTGGGGCTGCCGGGGCGACTGGAATGGATGGACGAGCCCTGGCACGACGTGGACCAGGCAGGCCGTCGTCTGCTCGAGCTGGCGCGCGACGTTGGTGCCCAGCTCGTGCATCTGAACGGCTACGCGCATGCAGCGTTGCCCTTTGGCGTGCCCAAGCTGGTGGTCGCACACTCGTGTGTCTTGTCCTGGTGGCTGGCCGTCAAGCGCGCCCAGGCGCCTTCTCGCTATGACGAGTATCGCCGCCGGGTCTGCAGAGGCCTGGCTGCGGCGGATGCAGTGGTCGCTCCCACTGCGTCCATGCTGCGCTCCTTGAGCTTCCACTACGGCTCTGACTTTCGTGGCATGGTGATCGCCAACGGCGCGGAGGTGGGACGCTTTTTACCTGGCGAGAAGCGGCCCAGCGTGTGTTCGATCGGGCGTTTCTGGGATCCCGGCAAGAACCTGGAGTGCCTGGTTCGTGCCGTGAGTGATCTGCCGTGGCCGCTGCACGTGGCGGGCGAGCTTGTTTGGCAGGGCTCCCGAGAAGCTGGCGAGCACGCCAACGTACGCGCCCTGGGGCGCTTGAGCCGCGACCAGGTGGCAGCGCTGCTGGCGACGAGCGCAGTCTACGTGCACCCCGCTCGCTACGAGCCTTTCGGTCTATCGGTGCTCGAGGCCGCGCTGGCCGGCTGCGCGCTGGTACTGGCCGACATCCCCAGCTTGCGCGAGCTCTGGCAGGGCGCCGCTCACTTCGTGGATAGTGACGACGAGGTCGGATTGCGTGCTTGCCTCGAGCGACTGCTCTCGGAGCCGGAGCTGTGCACTGCATGGGCCCGGCGGGCGCGGGCGCGGGCACTCCGTTATTCGCTGGAGACGTTCGGGGCAGCCTACCTGGCCCTCTATGCACAGCTCACCGGCGGAGTCGTCGGCCGGCCTACGAGCTCGGGCAGGACCTCGGACGCCTCCGAACAGATGTGGAGAGAACGATGCGCATCGTCTGTTT
>WUUC01046565.1_pt1 | contig 12755 bp, 11 predicted proteins | sample 6278441 | NCBI WGS metagenome assembly WUUC01 (sample SAMN13675441, study PRJNA597444) | soil metagenome | isolation source: soil | place: USA: Washington | collected 2017-10 | reverse complement strand
AACCAGTGCCCGATCGACCAATATTGCGATGCTGCGCCCGGCGAAGACGGCGTGTGCGTCGACCGGCCGGAAGACGATGAGCCGTGCACCGGACGCAGCCAGCCCTGCGCCGACGGTCACGTCTGCTACCTAGCGCCGGACGCCGAAGCGGACGACCCAGGCACGTGCCTTGCACAGCGCAACACCGGTGAAATCTGTGTTGCGGACCGGCAGTGCTACGGCGGTGTTTGCGAAGACGGAAGCTGCGCGGCCCCGCTCATGTGCGAAGAGCTCTAAGGCTGTGCCACGCTGTGCCGCGAGCATGACGCGGCACGCCACGCTGGTTGTCTGCGCACTCGCGGGGCTCGGCCTCGCGTGCGGTGCGCCCCCGGCCGATGGCTCGCTCGTCATCAACGAGGTCGTCTCGGAGAACGACGGCGCCGCGATCGACGAGATCGGCGAGACCGATGACTACATCGAGCTAGCCAATCCGAGTCAGAGCGTGGCGCGGCTCGACGCGTTCGTGTTGCGCGATGAGAGCGGCCGCGTGCACGTCTTGCCGCGCGTCTTCGTGCAGCCGGGACAGTCGGTCGTTCTGTGGGCCGACGAGTCGCCCGAGCAGGGCGCGCTGCACTTGCCGTTCAAGATCGACAACGACGGCGAGCGCATCGAGCTGCTGGCGCGCAGCGGCGAGGTGGTCGACACGGTCCAGGTGCCTGCGCTGGCGCTCAACGAGAGCTACTCGCGCGCCCCGCACGCGACGGGCGCCTTCGAGCGCTGCCGCTTCGCGACCCCGGGCCACAACAACGGCGCGCGGTGCGAGCCTCCTGCGCCACCCGCGATCGACGGCGAGTCGCCGTTCTCGCCGTTCGCTTGGCCTTCGCCATGGCCGCCGATCAACGGCCCGCTGGTCCTGAGCGAGCTAGCGCTGCGACCAGCGCCCAGCATCGAAGTGCTCAACGCATCCGAGGACACCGTCGAGCTCTCGCGCTTCGCGCTGCGGCTCTCGCCTCAAATGCCTGGCGAGCCGTGGCCGACGCTCAGCCAAGGCGTAGCGCTCGCATGGCCCGAGGACGCGGCCACGCTCGCGCCCGGCGAGCGCGTGCTGATCGAGGTGCCGGACGAAGCGCTCGAGGTGCTCGAGGCGCGCGACGAGCTCGAGGGCGTTGCGACGATCTTCGAGGGCCAGTCGCGGCGCGTGATCGACCGCATCGAGTTCATGCACTGGCCCGAGGGTGCCGCGCTCACGCGCATGCCGGACGCGACCGGCCGTCCGCGCTTTTGCCGTACGCAGACGCTGGGCGAGCCGAACGAAAGCTGCGATGAGGTCGAGGCACGCGACGTCGGCGACCGCGTGCGCAACCTGTATGCGGAGCACGACTTCGACGCGCTCGCGGTCGGCGATACCAGCTCGACCGCGCCCGGCGTCAAGTTCGTCGTGGACATGCTGGCGGGCGACGTCGTGCACTTCTTGAGCGGCCAGCGCTGGCCGCTGCACTACACGTTCATCCGCGAGCGCATCGATCACGATCCGGAGCTCGACCGCTGCGACCCGGTGCAGTCCGCCGAGTTCAACGCCGGCTGGCGCGCGTTCAGCGAGGTGAACTACTCGCGCAGCGAAGGCCGGCGCTACCTGTTGGGCACGCTCGAGCACCACCCCGGCACGGACCTGTGGACCGTCGCCTACACGCTCGGCGATCAGATCAGCGCGGCGCAGATGCTGCACGGCTTTTTCACCGTGATGGCGCACGTGCGTGAGCCCGGCCGCTTCGTCTTGCGGCCTTCGGAGCCGCGTCAAACCGAGCTCATGCGCTCGCTCGATGGGCGCGTACCGATCGTGACGATGAACGCGCCGTTCGAAGGCATCGAGTTCCAAGCGCTCACCGAGGGCGTGGGCTTTGGAGTCCTGACGTTCGTGCCGGCCGCGGAGCTCGGCGCGGCCGCGCTCGGGCGCGACGTGATCGTCGTGACCGACGACGTGCCCAACGACATCCCGCTCGTCGGCGGCCTGATCACCGAAGCGCTGCAGACGCCGCTCGCGCACGTGAACATCCTGAGCAAGAACCGCGGCACGCCCAACATGGCGCTGCGCGGCGCGCGGCAGGATGCGGCGATCGAGCCGCTGCTCGGCGAGCTTGTTCGGCTCGAGGTGAAGGCCGGTGGCTTCAGCGTGGAGCGCGCCGACCCAGAGGAAGCCGATGCCTTTTTTCAAGCGCGGCAACCGACGGGGCCACGCATCGTACCGCGCCTCGACACGAGCGTGCGCGGCGTGCAGCCGCTCGCCGACAGGAGCCTTCTGGACCTGCCCTCGATCGGCGCAAAGGCCGCACAGCTCGCCGAGCTCGCGCGCGTCAACGGCTCCTTGTGCGGAGGCGCAGTGCCGACACCGGCGCAGCCGTTCGCGATCCCGGTGGTTCACTCGATCGAGCACTTCGAAGCGAGCGGCGCGGCGACACTCTTGCGCGAGCACGAGGCGGACCCAGCGTTCCGATCGGATCCAGCGGCGCGCGCCGCGGCGCTCGAAGAAGTGCAGCACCTGATCCGCGATACGCCCGTCGAGCCGGAGCTCTTGGCCGAGGTGAAAGCCGCGATCGACGAGCGCTTCGGCGACATCCGCGTGCGCATGCGCAGCAGCAGCAACACCGAAGACCTGCCGACCTTCAACGGCGCCGGCCTCTACACCTCGCTGAGCGTCGCGCTCGGCGATCCGGACCGCTTGGTCGACGACGGCATGCGCACCGTCTGGGCGAGCCTCTTCAGCTTGCGCGCGTACGACGAGCGCGAGGTCGCGCACATCGATCAGTCCGCTGTCGCGATGGGCATCCTCGTGCATCCGGCGTTTCTCTCGGAGCGCGCCAACTCCGTCGCGATCAGCCGCAACCTGCTCGACCCCACGCGCGCGGACATGCACTACTTCAACGTGCAGCGCGGCGAGGCCAGCGTCGCCAACCCCGCGCCCGGCGTCAGCACCGAGCAGCTCACGCGAAGGCTTTTCCCGTTCCCCGGCTCACCTGAGATCGAGTACCAGAGCCGCAGCACGTTCTCGCCCGAGGCGCCGGTCATGTCGCTCGACGAGGTGCGCTTGGCGTCGTGCTACCTGCGCAGCATCCACGCGCACTTTCGCGCCAAGCTCGATCCGGCGCGCGAGAACCGATGGTTCGCCGTCGACATCGAGCTCAAGCTCATCGGCGATGCGCGGCAGCTGCTCATCAAGCAGGCGCGCCCCTACTCGTTCGGCCAGGCCGACGTTCCCGTCGACTGCCGGGAGTTCTGATCAGCTCAGCTGCCGCTGCGGTGGCTGACGACTCGCCCCTGCACGAGGCGCACCGTGAGCGCGTGCTTGGAGACGACCTTCGGGCGCTCGATCGCGACCTCTTCCTTGCGCTGGTAATCGCACTGCATCTCCCAACACTCGGTTGCGGTGAGGCGCGGCGTCATGCATTCGCCGAGCGTGATCTCGACGCGCGGCGAGGTCAGCATCGCCTTGGCATACGCCTGAACGGTCTTGTACGCGTCGACCGGCAGCGAGCCGCAGCGCTTCTCGCGGCTCTGCTGCTCGGCGCGGACCTTCTCGAGGTGCACGCGCGCGCGATCGTCGAGCCGGCGCTGAATCTCCTCGGCTCGATCCGTGTAGATACTCTGCACGTACTCGCTCGAGACGTGAAAGCGCTTGGCGATGCGCGTGATGATGCGCTCTTCGGCGAGCGCCTTGTTGCTCGCCGCGGTGACCTCTTCGAACGTCGCGTCGAACACGCTGCCCTCAAAGGCTTGCAGCGCGTCGTGCAGCGCCTCGTAGCGCGCGCGCACCTTGCCGACGTCGGCCGGAAGCTCGCCGGGCGCTTCACCCGCGAGCGAAGCGGCGTCGAGCGGCGCGAACAGCGCGCCGAGCTTGCCCAAGCGCTCGCGCGCTTCTTCCCACTTGCGCTTCTTGCCGAGCAGCTCGACCGCGGTCACCTCATTGTCGATCTCGACCAGCGCCTCTTCGATGTCGCGCGCGCGCGCCGCGGCCGTGCGCTGCGTTGCTTCAACCTCTTGCGCGGCGAGCGCCGCTTCCGCGGCCTTTTGCTTCGGATCGCCCGGCCGAACCTGGACCACGAGCGGCGGCACCGCGACGCCCGTGTGCTGCTCGCCTGCACCCGCGCGCGGCTGCGGGCACGTCCCCTGCAGCCGCTCGAGCAGCTCGCAGCGCAGTGGCGTGTAGCCTTTGTACGTCGCGCGCAGCGCGATCTCGTACGTGCCTTCGGGCGTGTCGTCGGTGGCCGCGATGTGCAGCGTGGTCTCCGCGATCTTGCCGGCCATCAGATCGGTCGCGCCGATCGAGAAGAGCAAGCCGTACGCTTGGTTCGGCAGCTTGATCTCGTATGTCGGTAGCCGGCCGTTGGCCCACGCGCGCGGCTCGACGAGCAAGCACGAGACGTCTGGCCCATGCGGCCGCTTGCAGCCCGGCAGCGGCTCGAACGCTGCGCTGCTCGTCGCGGCCGGCAAGAGCGCTTCCGAGAGCCCCGTCATGCGGACGGCGATCTCTTCTCCGCGCACGAGCGCCGCCTTCTCGACGGGCGGCGGCTTACCGATTTGATCGAGCTCGACGCCGGACTCCACGAGCGCGATGCCGATCAGCAGCACGAGCGCCGCGCCGAGCAGCGTCACCAACACGACGCCCGTCTTGCGGCGGGCGTGCGTGCCGAGCGATGGCCGCGCGGCGACGATGACGCCCGCGCCCAAAGCTTCCTTGCACACGTCCTCGAGGCGGTTGGCGGCGTGCTGAATCTTGGCCGTGTCGGGCAGCTCGGAGCCCGGCGCGCGCCACAGCTCGAGCTGACGCTGAATCGCGTTCACCGACCGCCGCACCATCGCGAGGTTCGTGAAGTCGTTGGCGTAGCGCTCGAGCAGGCGCGCCAGATCCGGACGACCCGCCTGACGCAAGGCGTCGATCAGGTCCTGCAGGCGCTCTTCGATGTCTGCGATCGCGCTCGGCTGAGCCATGGCGACGGTGCTCAATCAGCGCCTGCGGCGGCGCGTTGTGAGCCGTCGATCATACGTGGCCCAGCGCGCTTGCTGCCAAAGCCGCGTATGCCGGTTTCTTCGTCGCCTCCTACTGGTCAGGTAGTGTGCGGAGCGTGACTACATCAGCTTTGCGCGCAGAAACCCTGCCTCTCGCCCCACCCCGAGCCCGCGCGGGTCGCCGCGCTTCGGCCTTGCCTGCGCCGCTGCGCGCACCGGCGGCCAGCCCGTTCGTGAAGTGGGCAGGCGGCAAGTCGCGGCTGCTCGGCCAGCTCTTGCCCCTCTTGCCGGCGGGCGCGGAGCTGATGCGCCACGTCGAGCCGTTCGTCGGCGGCGCGGCGATGTTCTTCGCCCGCGCGCCCGAGCGCGCCCTCTTGTGCGACGTGAACCCGACGCTGGTCGCGACCTACGAGACGGTGCGCGATCGCGTCGACGACGTGATCGCCGAGCTCGAGCGCTTGTCGAGCGAGCACGACAGCCGTGACGACAAGACCTATTACCGCGTGCGCGAGCTCTACAACCGCAGCCGCTCGCTCTCGGCCGTCGAGCGCTCGTCGGCGTTCATCTACCTCAACAAGACGTGCTTCAACGGCCTGCACCGCGTCAATCGCCGCGGCGAGTTCAACGTGCCGGCCGGCCGCTACAAGAACCCGCGCATCCTCGACGCCGAGCTGCTGCGCGCCGCGAGCCGCGCGCTGCGAAACGCCGACCTGCGCTGCACGGGCTTCGAGCAGCTCTTGTCGAGCGCGCGCCCCGGTGACTTCGTGTACTTCGACCCGCCGTACGAGCCCGTCTCGAGCACCGCGAGCTTCACCGCGTACGCCCAGGACGGCTTTCGGCGCGAAGACCAGCTGCGCTTGCGCGACATCTTCAGCGCGCTCGACAAGCGCGGCTGCAAGCTGATGCTCTCGAACAGCGACGTGCCGTTCTTGCGCGACATCTACAAGGACTACCGGCTCGACACCGTGCAAGCCGCCCGCGCGATCAACCGCGACGCGACCAAGCGTGGCCCGGTCAGCGAGCTGGTCGTGCGCAACTACTGAAGCGGTCGCTACGGATAGACCCGCGGCACGCGCGGCGAGATGCTGGTGAGCACCTCGTACGCGATCGTACCCGAGGCTTCGGCGAGGTCGTTGGCGGTGAGCACCGCGTCGCCCTGCCGCCCGATCAGCTTTACGTCGTCGCCTACCGCGACGTCGGGCAAGTCGGTGACATCGAGCGTGGTCAGATCCATCGACACGCGACCGACGATCGGGCAGCGCTGGCCGCGCACCAACATCGCGCCGCGGTTCGACGCGCTGATCATCAGGCCGTCGCCATAACCCATCGGCACGGTCGCGATGCGCGAAGGGCGCGCGGTGCGGAACGTTTGGTCGTAGCCGACCGGCGCGCCGACCGGCAGCTCGCGCAGCGCGATCAGCTCGGTGCGCACGCTCATCACGGGCGTGAGGCCTTCGGCATGCGAGCCGCTCGGCGCGATGCCGTACGTCACGAGGCCCGTGCGCACGAGGTCGTAGCGCGCGTGCTCGTGCATGTACGTACCCGCGCTGTTGGCCGCGTGCACGAAGCGCGGCTTATGGCCGCGGTTGCGCAGCGTCGCCACCGCTTGATCGAAGCGCTCGAGCTGTGCGCGCGTCTCGACCGCGTCCGAGTCGGCGCTCGACAGGTGAGTCATGACGCCCTCGAGCCGCACGCTCGGCATGCGATCGAGCGCGTCGAGCATCGCGCCCAGCTCGCCCAGCTGCACGCCGAGGCGCGCCATCCCGGTGTCGATCTTGAGGTGCACCGCAACCGGCTTGCCGCGGCTCGCGCGCGCGAACGACTCCACCTGCTCGAGCGAGTAGACGACCGGCGTCAGGTGCGCGCTGAGCACGCGCTCGTGCGCATCGCCGTAGACGCCGTTGAGCACCAGGATCGGCGTCGTCACGCCGCACGCGCGCAGCGCCAAGCCCTCTTCGGCGAGCGCGACACACAAGCCGTCGACCTTCTCGCGCTCGAGGCTGCGCGCGACGGGCACGATGCCGTGGCCGTATGCGTCGGCCTTCACCACCACGAACACGCGGCTCTTGCCCGCGACGCGGCGAACGCTGCGCAGGTTGGATGCGAGCGCAGCGAGATCGATCTCTGCGCGTGTCGGTCGCGTCGGCGGTAGGCGCTGCGCCGGGCCCAGTGGAAGCGGCAACACCTCGGCCTGCATGGCCCGATGGCTAGCCCCCACCGCCGCCAAGGTCAAGGAAACGGAGCCCGCCATGGCGCGCCGCAAAGCCTCGCGCGCGCGGTTTTTCCACGCTTTCTCGCGAGGTCTGGGCAGCTCGGAGCACCCGCGCTATAGCTCGCCGCGTGCGCATCCAAGTGAACGGGCAGTCGCGCGACATCGCGACCGGCGCCACGGTGCTGGCGCTCTTGCGCGAGCTCGGCATCGATCAAGGTCCGGTGGCGGTCGAGCGCAATCGCGTCATCGTCCCGCGCGCTTCGCACGCCGAGACGCAGCTCCTAGAGGGCGACGAGCTCGAGGTCGTGCAGTTCGTGGGCGGAGGTTGAGCTGGGTTATGAGCACTGAAGGCACGACACAGGGCATTCGCATCGGCGACCTCACGCTGAGCTCACGGCTCATCGTCGGCACCGGCAAGTACAAGGACCTCGCACAGACGCGCGCAGCGCTCGAAGCGAGCGGCGCGGACATGGTGACCGTCGCCGTGCGGCGGCTCGATCTGTCGACGCCGCAGGGCGACCCGATCGCGCGCTACTTGAAAGAGAAGGCCTACAAGCTCTTGCCGAACACGGCTGGCTGTTACACCGCGGATGAAGCCGTGCGCACCTGTCGCCTCGCGCGCGAGCTGGGCATGAGCGGCGTCGTCAAGGTCGAGGTGATCGGCGACAAGAAGACGCTCTTCCCCGACGTCGCGCAGACGCTCGAAGCTTGCCGCACGCTGATCGCCGAGGGCTTCACGGTCCTGCCGTACACGAGCGACGACCCCGTGGTCGCGCAGCGCCTGCAGGACATGGGCTGCGCCGCAGTGATGCCGCTCGCCGCGCCGATCGGCAGTGGCCTCGGCATTCGCAACCCGTACAGCATCGAGATCCTGCGCGAGCTGATCCACATCCCGCTGATCGTCGACGCCGGTGTCGGCACGGCGTCGGACGCAGCGATCGCGATGGAGCTGGGCTGCGACGGCATCTTGATGAACACCGCGATCGCCGGCGCGCGCGAGCCGGTGCGCATGGCGCGCGCGATGCGGTTGGCCGTCGAGGCGGGCCGCGAGGCGTTCCTCGCCGGGCGCATCCCGCGCAAGCTGCACGCGAGCGCGTCGAGCCCGCTCGAGGGTGTGGTCGGCTCGCGCACGGCGAGCTGATTTGTTCGACCTGTATTTGATCACGCCCGAGCTGCCGCCCGATCGCATCGAGCGCGCCGTGGCACGCGGGCTCGAGCGCGCGCCCAGCGGTCGCGTCGCCGTGCAGCTGCGCGCCAAGCACTTGGATCCGAGCACGCGGCTCGCGTTGGGCGAGCGCTTGCGCGAGCGAACGCGCGCAGCCTCGGCGCCATTGCTCGTGAGCGCCGAGCTCGCGCTGTGCACTGCCCTGCACGCAGACGGCGTGCAGCTCCCCGAGCAGGGCATCAGCGTGCGCGAAGCGCGCCGCGTCTTGGGACCGAGCGCGTACGTCGGCGCTTCGCGGCATGACGTCGAAGGCGTCGCCGGAGCGCGCGAGCAAGGCGCGAGCTTCGCGACGCTCAGCCCGATCTGCCCTTCGCCCGGCAAGGGCACGCCGCTCGGCTTCGACACGCTGCGCACCGTCGTCCGCAGCGTCGCACTGCCGATCTACGCGCTCGGCGGGATCGGCCTCGCTGAGACACCGGCCGCGCTGGCCGCAGGTGCGCATGGCATCGCCGTCATTCGGAGCGCGCTCGAGCAGCGCGATCCCGCGCGGGCCGTCGCCGAGCTCCTCGCGTGCATCGATCGCGTGCGAGCCATCGCAGCCGGACCCTGACCTTTGGGTACACGCGCGACACGCGCGATTCGGCACCTTCTCAGAGCCGCTTGCACCGGCTCGCGCCACACAGATGGGAAGCGCGCGGGCCGTACGCTACGCTTTGAAACAATTGCCTCGAGCTTTCATGTCGCTAGCTACCTCGCATGTGTGGAATGGCGCTCGACTCATGGCGGTACTCGCTGCGCTTAGCGCGGGCGGCTGCGCCGCAGTGGTGCCCGGCGAAGTGACGGCCGCTGCCTGCTCGACGCCCACCATCGATGAAGATCACGACGGCCTGATCGACTGTAAAGACCCGGATTGCCACGGCTTCGAGCACTGCCGTGTTCCCGGCGATGACGCGCCCGACGCCGGCAACGCCGGGCGAGGTGGGGCGAGCGCGAGCGGCGGCAGCGGCGGCAGCGCGGGCAGCACGCCGGTGAGCGGCGGCATGGGCGGCTCGAGCTCCGACGACGCAGGCGAGGTCGAGCCGGTCGACGCAAGCGACAACCCGATGGGGATGGACGCGACCGAACCCGAGCCCGAACCCGAGCCGTGCGGCGGCAGCTGCGGCGTCGGCGCCGTCTGCGACCTCGCCACAAATGAATGCATGTCGACGGGCTCGATGGGCGGCCTCTATGCCATCACCGTGCTCAGCGCGACGGCGCCGCGCGAAACGCCGATCGCGCAATGCGTCGATCCCTGCCAAGGCCCGGCGGTGTGGTGTCCGTGTCCAGCCGATCCCTTCGTGCGGGTCATCCGCGTTCGGCCCGGCAGCGATCCGGAAGATGGCGCCGACGAAGACGAAATCGTGAAGACCGCGACGCTGCGCGACAACGAAGCGCCGATGTTCATCGAACCGCCGACGCAGCTCGAGCTCTTGAAAGGCGACGTGCTGCGCTTCGAGCTGTGGCAAGACTTGGTGTTCAATAACGACGCGCTGGTGTTCGAGTGCACGCCAGACCTCGCAGAGGTTGAGCCCGGTGAGCTGGCATGCACGGCGATGAGCGGCGCCAGCGGAGCCGAGCCGTTCTCGATTCGCGCGCGCCTCGACGCGGTGCCGGAGTGAACGTTTACCGGTATTGACACCCCCACGACAGCTGCCTAGATCCATTCGCAACTAAGAATGAATCTAAATGCGGCGAGCGAGATCGTGGATGCGTTGCGTGCAGCCGGCCTCAAGGTCACGCCGCAACGCCTCGCGATCGTCGATTGCATCGCGCATGACGAGACGCACCCGACAGCACAAGAGCTCTACGAACGTTTGCAGCCGCGCTTCCCTACGATGGCGGTTGCGACCGTCTACAACACGCTCGATGCGCTGACAGGCATCGGTTGTTGTCGCCAGCTGCACATGGGCGGCTCGACGCGCTTCGACCCCAACGTCGCGCCGCACGACCACGCGGTGTGCGAGCGCTGCGGCACCATCCGTGACGTTGCGAGCAGCGCGCTTGAAGCGCCTGCCGCAATCGCCCTGACGCGAGCAGCGGTGCCAGACTTCGCAGTGCAGCGCGTCGAGCGCATCTACCGCGGCGTCTGCGCGCGCTGCGCGACCACGTGATTTCGAGCAGTACCGCTTGAGCAAGCCAACCAAGGAGAGAGCCGTGGGACAACTCAAAGGTTCGAAGACGGAGCAAAACCTCAAGGATGCGTTCGCGGGCGAGTCGCAGGCCAACCGCCGCTACCTGTACTTCTCGAAGATCGCGGACGTCGAAGGTTACCCGGATGTGGCGGGCCTGTTCCGCGACACCGCCGACGGTGAGACGGGCCACGCGCACGGCCACCTCGACTACTTGAAGAAGGTGGGCGACCCGGCGACGGGCAAGCCGATCGGCGCGACCAACTTGAACCTCGCCGCCGCCGTCGCAGGCGAGACGTACGAGTACAGCGAGATGTATCCCTCGATGTCGAAGATGGCCCGCAGCGAAGGCTTCGACGACATCGCCGAGTGGTTCGAGACGCTGGCGAAGGCCGAGAAGTCGCACGCGGGTCGCTTCCAGCAAGCGCTCGACAGCCTCGACTGATCACGCGCTCGCGCGTGGGCTTCCGCGTGTGGCGCGGGAGCCCACGGCGACGGGCTCTCAGAGAGCGCCATCGAAAGGTCCGACGCATGCGCCCCGAGCAGACACCGACCTTCGACCCGCACGATGCGCGCTACTGGGATCCGAAAGATCTCGCGAGCGAGCTCGAGCGCGTCTTCTCCATCTGCCACGGCTGCCGGATGTGCGTCGGCTACTGCCCGTCGTTCCCGGAGATGTTCAAGCGCGTCGATGGCTACGTGACGCTCGAGAGCGGCGAGATCGATGCGTTCAACGCCGAGGATTACAAGGTCGTCAACGACCTCTGCTACCAGTGCAAGCTCTGCTACATCAAATGCCCGTACACGCCGGACGACGGGCATGCGTTCATGCTCGATTTCCCGCGCTTGATGCTGCGCCACAAGGCGCAACGCGCAGCGCGCGACGGCGTGACGCTGCAAGACCAAGTGCTCGGCGAGCCCGAGCTGCTCGGTAAGCTCGCGGGCGGACGCTTCGCCGCCAAGGGCAGCAACTTCGTCAGCAAAAACCGGCTGCTGCGCAAGGTGCAGGAGAAGGCCACCGGGATCAGCGCCGAGTTCAACGTGCCGCCCTTCGCCGAGGTGTCGCTGCACACGTGGTTCAAGAAGCACCGGCCTGTGCCGCAAGCGGGCGAGCGCGGCGAGGTCGTGATGTTCTCGACCTGCACCACCGCCTACAACATGCCCTCGACCGGCATCGCCGCGATTCAGGTGCTCGAGCACAACGGCTACCGCGTGCACTTGCCCACAGAACAGACGTGCTGTGGCATGCCCAACCTCGACGGCGGTGACGTGCCCGCTGCGCTCGCGAAAGCCGAGAAGAACGTCGCGGTGCTCGCGCCGTACGTCGCGCGCGGCATGCAGGTGATCGTGCCCGGCCCGACCTGCAGCTACGTGCTGAAGAAGGAGTATCCCGAGCTGCTCGGCGGCGGCGAGGAAGCCAAAGGCGTCGCCAAGGCCACGCTCGACATGATGGAGCTCTTGCGCCTGCGCTTGCGCGACAAGACCTTGAGCAAGGCGTTCGTGAAGCCGCTCGGCAAGGTCGCCTACCACGCGGCCTGTCACCTGCGCGCGCAGAAGATCGGCTTGCCGGGCTCGGTCGTGCTCGGCAAAGTGCCCGACACCGAGGTGACCGTCGTCGAGGAGTGCTCCGCCGTCGACGGCACGTGGGGGATGAAGGCGCAGTACTACGAGCTCGGCCGGCAGTACGCGCAGAAGATGGTCAACGGCATGCGCGCGATCGCGTTCGACGTGGTCGCGAGCGATTGCCCGCTGTCCGGCCAGCGCATCGCAGGCGAGCTGGGCACCCTCGCCTTTCATCCGATCGAGCTGCTCAACCGCGCCTACGGCTTGCCCGAGACGGGCGCTGCTTCATCCCCAGGTTTCGAAGCACCCGCAGGCAAGGTGGAACCATGAAGAAAGTCGATCGCAGCGAGCTGTTGGATCTCGGCCCCTACGAGCAGATCCGCCCGCACTTTCGCCAGCGCGTGATCGAGCAGAAGCGGCGGCGCCGCGTCGAGCTACCGAACTTGTCGCTGGTGTTCGAGAACCACGACACCGTGCTCTTGCAGGTGCAAGAGATGCTGCGCACCGAGCGCATTACGGACGAGCGCTCGATCGCGCACGAGCTCACGACGTACAACGACTTGATCCCGGAGCCCGGCCAGATCTCCGCCACGCTGTTCATCGAGTACGACGAGGCAGCCGAGCGCAAGATCATGCTCGAGAAGCTGGCGAGCATCCGAACCGGCGT
>WUUC01166735.1_pt1 | contig 12756 bp, 13 predicted proteins | sample 6278441 | NCBI WGS metagenome assembly WUUC01 (sample SAMN13675441, study PRJNA597444) | soil metagenome | isolation source: soil | place: USA: Washington | collected 2017-10 | reverse complement strand
GGCCGCGCGGTTCCGGGCGGTGGAGTGCAACGCCGCGCTGCCGGTGCTCGCCGCGCAGGAGTGGCTGGCCGACTGCGCGCTGGTCGTCGACACCGACGAGCCGCCGGCTACCGAGGAGCCGGTCGTCCCGACCGCGGCGCAGGCGGAGATCGGCCGGCGGGTGGCCGCCCTCGTCCCGGACGACGCCGTGCTGGAGCTGGGGGTGGGGCGCGGGCTGGCCGGCGTCGCGGCGGTGCTGCGCAGCCGGTCGCCCGCCTCCCTCCGCGTGCACACCGGACTGCTCACCGACGACGTGCGCGCCCTCGTGGAGTCCGGCGTGGTCGCCGGGACGTTGCCCTGCGCCCCGGGGGCGTGCGTGGTCGGCACCGCGATCCGGGGCTCGGCCGGGTTCCTGCGGTGGCTCGACGGAAACCCGCAGGTGCGCCTGGTCCCCTCCGGCGATGCCCATGACGTGGCGCACCTGGCCGGATTCACGCGCTTCACCGCGGTGAACTCGGCGGGCCGGATCGACCTGCTCGGCCAGGTCGACTGCCCCTCCGACGATGCCATGTTCGGAGGCGGCGGCCTGGTCGACTACGCGACGGCGGGCGCGCTGCGCGGTGGTTCTGTGATCGCGTTAGAGGCCCGGGACGCCAAGGGCCGTAGCAAGATCGTGGTCCGGGCCGCGCATCCGCAGCTGCCTGGCTCGGCGGTCACGCACGTCGTCACGGAGTTCGGGACGGCGGTGCTGCACGGCGCGACCGCTACCGAGCGGGCAGCGCGGATCCTGCAGGTCGCGCACCCTGACGACCGCGAACGGCTCGCGATGGAGGCAGGCCTGCGCCCCGGCGGGAGCGATGTGATGAAGCGGGCCCCGCTGTGGCCACTGCTGGCCGGCGCCATTGCGGGTGCTGCGGTGCAGGGTGCAGCTGCGGCCGACCCCGCCCCGGTGGAGGGGGCTCCGTGACCCGCCGCGCGCTGCTGCTGTGCGATCTCCAGGTCGCGGTGTGCGGGCCCGGCGGTGCGCTGGGCGCCAGTTCCGGCGCCGCGGCGCAGACCGCCGAGCGCGGTGTCCTGCCCCGGGTCGCCCAGGTGCTGGAGCGGGCGCGCCGGAGCGACGATCTGATCGTCCACGCCCGTCTGGCGTTCGACGCCGAGGGGCTACGGCGGGTCAACCGCAGCCCGGCGTTCGCCGCGTTCGAGGAGCGCGGCGTGCTCGCCGAGGGCTCGCCGGGCGTGGAGTTCTGCCCCGAGGCCGCGTCTGCGCCGGGCGAGCTGGTGGTGACGAAGGGCGGGATCAGCCCCTTCGCCGGCACCGGTCTCGACGAGCGGCTGCGCCGGGCCAGCGTGGACACCCTGCTGGTCGCCGGGGTCGCCACGAACTTCGTGGTCGAGTCCGCCGCCCGGCACGCGGGAGACGCCGGCTACGCCGTCGCCGTCGTCGAGGACCTCTGCGCCGCCCACACCGCGGAACTGCACCGCTTCGCCATCGACAAGACCCTGCCCCTGTTCGCCACGATCACCGACTCAGCGAGCGCCTACCCGGCGCCCTGACCGGGAGGAACGGAGAGCCCCGTGCTCGGAGAGATGTTCGTGCTCGACGCCGTGACGCACGCGTACAACTTTGACACCTCCAACTACGCGGTGCCGGAGCACGCGAAGATCGTCGCGGAGCTGTCGTACTACATGGCCCGCAATCCCCCGGACCCGCGCTACCGGCTGCCTGCGGAGATCTACCTCAGCGACTGGTCCATCGAGGACACCGCGAACCTGCTCTTCCGGGAGAGCCCCACGGACGCGGCGATCATGCACCCCCTGCCGATCTCCGCGTTCCACGACGGCCTGGTCTCGGTGGAGAAGGCCGCGGCCGCCCGCGAGCGCTGGCCGCAGCGCTTCCTCGGTGCGTACGCCGCAGTGGACCCGATGCTCGGCCGCCGCGCGCTGACCGAACTCGAGCGCCAGGTCGACCTGCTGAACCCTGTCGGACTCAAGCTCTACCCGAACAGCTGGGCCACCGGGGAGATCGCCCTCTGGCGGATGGACGATCCGCAGGTTGTCTTCCCCGTGTACGAGAAGGCCGCCGAGCTGGGCATCCGGCACATCGCCGTGCACAAGGCCGTGCCTATCGGCCCGGTACCGGTCAAGGACTCCTACAACCCCAGCGACATCGAGGGCGCGGCCGCGGCGTTCCCGGAGCTGAACTTCGAGATCGTCCATGGCGGGATGGCCTTCCTCGACGAGACGGCATGGCTGCTGTCCCGCTTCGAGAACGTCTACGTGAACATGGAGATCCAGAACATCATCCTGGAGCGCCGGCCCCGGGCGTTCGCGCAGATCCTGCTCGGGCTCGTCCGGATCGGAGGGCACCGGCTGTTCCGTCGACTGTTCTGGGGCTCGGGAACCACCCTCTACCATCCGCGCCCGGCCCTGGAGGCCTTCGCGGACTTCACGATTCCGGAGGACCTGCTCGACGGCGCGGGCCTGTTCGGCCCCATCCGCCAGCTCCGCCCCGAGGACCGGGCGAACATCCTGGGCGGCAACTACGCCCGTGTCCACGGCCTGGACCTGGGGCAGGCACGGCTCGCTATCGCCGACGACGAGTTCGCCGCGGACCAGCGGGGCCCGCTGCCCGAGCCCTATTCCACCATCTCCGAGGCGGAGGCCGTGGCGAAGTGGCAGGCCGAACATGTCTGAGCAGCGGCAGGCCGATGTCGTCGAACGGCTGAACGCGGTGCTCGACCCGTGCAGCGTGGCGGCCGGTCGACCGATGGGGCTCGCCGACATGGGGCTCGTCGAGCGGGTCGAGGTCGGCGAGGGCGGTGTCGACGTGTACCTGCGGCTCACCTCGCCTGCGTGCTACCTGATGACACACATCCGGGACCGGATCATCGCCGAGTTGGACGGGATTGCCCAGGGTCCGGTGACCGTGCACGTCGACGAGGGGCTCGGCTGGTCACCCGCGCTCATCGCCCCGCACCTGCGGCAGCCGGTGGCCCGGTGACCTTCGTCGATCTCTACCACGTCGGCATCGTCGTGCGGGACCTCGACGCCGCAGCCGAGGAGCTGACCCGGCTGCTCGGGCTGGACTTCGCCCGCCCGCGGGCGGAGTCGCTGCGGCTGCGGACTGCGGCGGGTCCGGCCGACTGCACCTTCCGCTTCACCTACTCCCGCGGCGCGACCGGACCGGCGCTCGAGCTGATCGAGGCGACGCCCGGCTCACCCTGGTGGCCCGGGGAGGGACCCGCGGTGCCCGAGATCCACCATCTGGGCTTCTGGGCCCCGGACTTCCCCGAACGCGTCGCGGCACTGGAGGCCGGCGGCGCACCCGTCGAAGTCACGGTGCGGGGTGGGGCCCAACCGCGGCTGTTCACCTACCACCGCACCGTGCATGGGCCGCGCATCGAGCTGGTCGACGGCGCGCGCCAGGCCGAGATCCTTCGGTAAGAGGCGTCGTAGTGAAGCTGGAGTCGACGTACGCCATGCGGCCTCCGCGGGCCGACCCCGAGGATCCGTTGGCTCGAGCGGCACAACGCCGCTCATCGACACGCGGTGTCGATAGACTGAATGCTCAGTATCCTTCATAGTTCGTCGCTCGGGACCACATTTCCGCCGTTGATGCCGGAGGACGAGAGTGACCCCCACCGCCCGCACACGATCGAGGCAAGACCTCTGCTGGACCTCCGAGGTCGTCTCCTGCGAGTACCCGAACCGGGTCGCCGTGATCGACGCCGAGCAGGGACTGCGCCGCACCTACCGCGAGTTTGAGGACCGTGCCCGGCGCATTGCCAATGCCCTCGAGCGGCTCGGGATCGGCGCCGGCGACCGTTTCGGCCTGCTGATGCAGAACTGCGTCGAGTACCTCGAGGTGCTCTACGGCGCCGCCAAGCTCGGGGCCACCGCGGTCCTGGTCAACCGCAGGCTCAGTGCCCGTGAGATGGCCTACGAGCTGACGGACTCGCAGTCCGTCGGTCTCCTGTACTCCACCGGCTACGCCGATGCGGCCGCCGAGGTGCTGCCCCTCGTGGACCGTGCCCTGTGGACCTGCCAGGCCGCGCAGGGCGCTGCCCATATTTCGACCGACCACGACTTCGAGACCCTCCTGGAGGACGTGGGCGCCGAACGACCACGGGTGGACACCGACTTCTCCGACGCCGGCTGGGTGATCATCTACACGTCCGGGACCACCGGGCGTCCCAAGGGCGTCGTGCTGACCCAGGGGAACGTCGTGGCGGCGGACGACATCACCGCGCGCTTCGTGTGGGGCCGCTACCGGGACCGCCTGGGCCCAGTGGTGCGGAGCCTCGTCACCGCCGGCCTCAACCACATCGGCGGGCTGGTCACCTCGTCCACGCCCGTCCTCGCCGACGGCGGCACCCTTGTCCTGCTCGATGAGTTCGACCCGGCCAAGACGCTCCGGACGATCGAGCAGTACCACGTCAACATGGCCTTCAGCGTCGGGATGATGTGGAATCGCGTCGTCGAGCAGGAGCTGGCGGCTTACGACCTGTCTTCCCTGCAGGTCGTCGGCACGTGCATCGCGCAGCACACGGACGAGCAGCTGCGCCTGCTCTCCGAAGGGCTCGGCGCCGAGGTGTACTTCATGTTCGGACAGACCGAGACCACGACCGGGCTGGTGACCACCCGGCGCACATCGGATCTGACGGAGCGCCGCGGCACCCTCGGCAAGCCGCACGGCTACATGGACGTGCGGGTCGTCGACGCCGCGGGCGCCGAGGTGGCGGTCGGTGAGGTGGGGGAGCTGCAGTACCGCGGCCCGACCGTGTTCAAGGAGTACTACGGGCGCCCGGACGACACCGAGGCCGCCTTCGAGGACGGCTGGTTCCGCAGCGGGGATCTCGTTCGCGCCGACGCGGACGGCTACCTCTACTTCGTCGACCGGCTCAAGGACATGGTCAAGTCCGGCGGGCTGAACGTGTTCACCATCGAGGTGGAGCAGGTGCTGATGGAGCACCCGGCGGTGGCCGACGCCGCCGTTGTCGGGATCCCGGACGTGCGATGGGGCGAGGCGGTCACCGCCTTCGTGGTGCCGGCTCCGGGCAGCACGCCGGACCCGGACGAGGTGATCGCGTTCTGCCGGGACCGGATCGCGCACTACAAGTGCCCGAAGGCCGTCCACGTCATCGACCGGATCCCGGTCAACGCGCTGGGCAAGAAGCTCAAGAACGAGCTGCGGACCATGGTCAAGGAGGAGCAGGTGCCCGTGCTGCCGTAGTGTCCGGCGAACGCCAGAGGCCGTCGAAAAGGGGGAACGACATGGTCGACCGCGACGTGATCCTCAGCGCGGCGACCCGCCTCTTCCACGAGAAGGGCTTCGCCCGCGCCACGACGGACGAGATCGCGGCCGAGGCGGGAATCACGAAGCGGACGCTGTACCGCTACATCGGGTCCAAGGAGGCCTTGCTCCTCGCCATCCACGAGAAGTTCCTCGGACGGGTGCTCGCCGCCGTCGATCAGACGGGACCTCCGGACGAGCAGGTCGCGACGCTGCTGCGCAACTACGTCCGGACCGTCGTGACGAACCTCGACGAGATCCGGGTGTTCTTCGAGGAACGCACCCACCTCTCGGCGACCAGCCTGGCCCGGGTCGTGGAGCTGCGGGACCGGTACGAGGCCGTCTTCCGCGACACCCTGCGCCGGGGAATGAGCGACGGCACTTTCCGCACCTGCGACGTCCCGGTCGTCACAGAGGGGGCGCTTGGCGTCGTCGCGAACATGTACGAGTGGTACCGGCCCGGCGGCAGGCTGTCGGCGGACCAGGTCGCGGACATGATCGTCGAGCTGGTGCTCGGCGGGCTGCCCGCGGTGGCGCGGATGCTGCCGCCTCGGCCTGCCTCGGAACCGGTCGCGGCGCCTCGGCGGGCCGCGGAGTACGAGGAGCAGCAGGAGTGGGCGAGCAGTCCGGTGCTGTCCCGGATCCTCGACGTGGCGTCGGAGATGATGTACGAGCAGGGTTACGACAACATGAGCACGCGCGGTCTGGCCGAGGCCGCCGGGCTCACCAAGAGCGCCCTCTACTACTACATCCCAAACAAGGAGACCGTGCTCTTCCAGGTCAACCTGCGCCTAACGCTGGCTGGCCTGAGCGACGTCGAGCGGATCAGCGCGCAGACCGCGGACCCGGTCGAAGCGCTGCGGCAGATCGTGGTCACCCACTGTGAGACGGTGGCGCGCAACATGGGCGCGCTGCGAGCGCTCAGCTACGAGATGCGCTTCCTCGGTTCCGAGCACAGGGACCGGATCCTGGAGCTGCGCCGTGCCTACGTCCGCGCATTCGCGCTCGCCGTCCGGCAGGCGGTGGGGGCCGATCCCGGAGACGCTCGCACGGACATCGCCGCCCTCGCGGTCATGGGGACGCTGAACTTCATGCACCACTGGTACACCGAGGGTGCCCGGCTGAGTGCGGGGAAAGTCGGTGAGACGCTGTTCGAACTGGTTTGGGCCGGGCTTCGGGCCTCGACCGGCTGAATTCAACCAGGTATACTGGGTGCCCAGTAGAGGAGGTGGGGCATGCGGGTTCGCGTGAACCGGGCACTCTGTCGAGGGCACGGGGTGTGTACCGGCAACGCGCCGGAGGTCTTCCTGTTCGACGACGAGGACAAGGCCTATGTCGGGCACGACCTCGTGCCGGAGGGACTGGAGGAGGATGCCAGGTCCGCCGTGCACAGCTGTCCCGAACATGCCATCGAGATCGACTTGCCATAGGTACACTGGGCGCCCAGTGACGCCCGTGAAGGAGTAGGGCCCATGCAGGGTGTCACGTACAGCCCGACGGATCCGGAGGTCCTGGCCGACCCGTTCGGCCACTACGCCGCGCTGCGCCGGGGGTCGGCGGCGCAGTACCTCGAGTCGGACGACCTGTGGGTCGTCTCTCGGTACGAGCACGTGGACGCGGCGCTCCGCAGCCCCGGGACGCTGTCGTCGAAGGCGCTCTGGGCGCTGTTCGGCGGGGTGGTGAGCGCGCGCCCGGGGGAACGGCCCGACGTCAGGGCGCTCGCTGCCGCCCAACCCCGCAGCCTGATCGCCATGGACCCGCCCGACCACGTGCCGCTGCGCCGTCTCGCCGCGCCGATGTTCACGAAGAAGGCGGTGGACGGCTACGCGGGCCTGATCCGCCGGATCTGCGAGGAGCTGACCGACGAGCTGCTCGAGCGGCGTGAGGACGGTGAGGTCGACCTGGTCGAGGCGTTCCACCATCCGTTGCCGGTGCGAGTCATCGCCGACATCCTCGGCATCCCGGCCGAACGCAAGGCGGAGTTCAAGGTCTGGTCCGACATCCTCATCAAACGCCTCTCGAGCGAGGGGCACACCGAGCCTGAGCAGATCGAGCTGAAGCGGATGATGGAGTACTTCGGGGAGATCATCCGGGAGCGCACCCGGAGCCCGGGGGACGACCTGATCAGTCTGATCATCCAAGGAAACCGCGAACTTCCCGTCCCGCTCACCGAGTGGGACCTGTTCAACTTCTGTTCGCTGCTGCTCTCGGCCGGCAACGAGACGACCACGAACCTGCTCGGCAACCTCTTCAACGCCTTCTTCGACCATCCCGACCAGCACGCGAAGGCGCGGGAGGTCGCCGACGTCACCCCGGTCGTCGAGGAGATCTTGCGCTACGAGTCCACGGTCCAGGGCCTCGTGCGGCTGGCCAACCCGGGTGCGGTCATCGGCGATGTCGAGCTGCCTCCGGACGCGATGGTCCTGCTGCTGACCGGATCGGCGAACCGGGACGAGGCCCGCTGGCCGGACGGGGACAAGTTCGACATCGAACGCCGCAGGCTTCCCCACCTCGGTTTCGGCACGGGCATCCACCACTGCCTCGGCGCTGCACTGGCCCGGCTGGAGACCGCGATCGCGTGGGAGGTGCTGCGGCGCCGTACCGCCACGATCGAACGGACCGCGCCCGGCACGCGGGCATGCAACATCATCCTGAGGGGCTTCTCGGCCCTCCCGGTCCGGGTGCGGGCGGCGTGAGTGACCGGGCGGTCCACGGCGTGGTCGCCGCGGCCCTGCGAGAGCTCGGCGTGGACACGATGTTCGGGGTGCTGGGCGACGCGAACATGCTGGTCGTCACCGACTTCGTCGCGGCAGGTGGTCAGTACGTCGGGGCGGTCGACGAGCGGGCCGCGGTCGTGATGGCCGACGTAAACGGCCGGATCCGGGACACCGTTGGGGTCGCGACGGTCACCCACGGGCCTGGCATCACGAACGCGCTCACCGCGATCGTCGAGGCGGCGCGGGCGCGGACCCCGCTCGTCATCGTCACCGGTGACACCCCGGCGATCCCGGGGTACCTGCAGCAGATCGACATCGCGGCGCTGGCGGCACCCGCCGGCGCTAGGGTGCGCCGGATCCTGCGTCCGGAACACACCGCCGACGAGGTGGCCGCGGCCGTGCAGGACGCCGTCGCGGTGCAGGGGCCGGTGCTCCTCGACATGCCCTACGAGCTGCAACGGGAGCTGGCCTCGACAGGTCCGCTCATCCGTCGGCCCGGCGCGCCACAGGCCGTGCACCCCGACGAGGACGCGCTCGACGTGGCCCTCGGCCTCATCGCGTCGGCTCGGCGACCGATCGTGCTGGCCGGACGCGGAGCGGCGCGCTCCGGAGCGCGGACGGCCCTCGTGGAGCTCGCCGAGCTCCTCGGTGCGCCGCTGGCCACGACGCTGCTGGGCCGCGACCTGTTCCGGGGCGAGCCCTTCGACCTCGGCGTGACCGGAACGGTCGCGCACGAGGTCGCGATCGAGACCGTGGGCGCGGCGGACTGCGTGATCGCCTTCGGGGCGGGCCTCAACCGCCACACGACGGCGCACGGGGCGCTGGCCGAGGGGTGCGCGCTCGTGCAGGTCGATGTCGACCCGACCCGGCTCGGGCGGGGAGCGCCGATCACTGCGGGCGTGGTCGGCGACGCCACGGTGGTCGCCCGGACGATGACCCGGCTGCTGCGGGAGGCGGGCCACACCCCGTCCGGGTTCCAGTCGCACGCCCTTTGGGAGCGGCTCGCCCGGCTCGATCCGCGCGCCGGGTATACCGACATGTCCACCGACGAGACGATCGACGTCCGCACGGCCATGATCGCCCTCGATGCGGTCGTGCCCGCGGACCGGATCGTCGTGACCGACGTCGGCCGGTATGTGCTCGCCCCGTGGCAGCACGTCCACGTCGCAGAGCCCCTGCGGTTCACCCACACCGGCAGCTTCGGCTCCATCGGGCTGGGCGTAGCCGGCGCCGTCGGGGCCGCGGTCGTCGACACCGGCCGCACGACGCTCGGCATCGTCGGCGACGGCGGCGGGATGATGGGTCTGGTCGAGTTCGGCACCGCGGTGCGGCACGGCCTTCCGCTCGTGCTCGCCGTCGTGAACGACGGCTGCTACGGCGCCGAGTGGGATCGTCTGGAGGACTTCGGGGTCGACCCTCGCCTCTCGCTGATCCGGTGGCCGGACTTCACCGACGTGGCGCGGGCGATGGGTGGCGACGGCGTCACCGTTCGTCGGCAAGTAGATTTCGACGCGGTCGCCGAGCACGTTCGTGCCGGGCGCCTGCCCCTCCTGGTGGACATCAGGATTGATCCCTCGGTGCGGATCGGGGACATCCGCTGAGGCCGTCCGGGTCGGGCCCGAGGGCGGTCGACCGTTGCGGGGGAAAGCTCTACCGGAACGGCCTCGTGAACTCGGAGGCCCGAGCGGGTGGGTGCGAGGTGGGGTGGCAGCGGATTCGGCATCCGATGTCCGTCCCATCGTTGACACGACTCACCGCCGGATGGGTATACTGTGCGCCCAGTACATTAGCTGGCCCGCCCCGTTCCCTCGCTCACCCGGGCCGCATCGACGGCCGCAGGCTGACGTCCCCGCGGCAGGCGCGGTGGTGGCCACCCGACGGCCGGCAAGGACACCCTCCCGTTCATGACGGGGAACGGCTGCAGCAGATCGTCGACGTTGATCCTCGCGATGTCGGCGGAGTGACCTGCCCATATCAGCGAGGAGCGACCGTCGAGATGTACGACGGGGGCGAAATCAGGCCGCGGGGTTGTCGATCAGCGCTCTTGCGCCTCCTGATGGCGCAATGGTTTGACTTGACTTCGAGTCAAATTTGCCGGATGCTTTTTCCATCCGGTTCGGACTAACCAGGGCAAGGAGGAGGTCATGGCTTCACCGTCGAAGCTTGCACACGTGGTGCTGTTCACCCCGCAAGTGGCGGTCATGCGTGACTGGTACGTCACCGTTCTCGAAGGCCGAGTCGTCTTCGAGAACCAGCACGCCGCCTTCATCACCTACGACGACGAACACCATCGGATCGCCGTGGCCGACCCGGGTGGCGCCGCTCGCATGGTCGAGGAGAAGGCCGGGACCGCCGAGGGGATGCTTCGACCGAGTGCCGTGGCGGCGTACGACCCGGAGACTGCGCCGAAGGTGAACGAGTCGCCCTACGGCCTGTCGCACATCGCGTTCACCTACGGCTCACTGAGCGATCTGCTGGGAACCTACGATCGCCTCCGCGCGCAGTCGATCCTGCCGGGTTCCACGGTCAACCACGGCCCGACGAGCTCGTTCTACTACGCCGACCCCGACGGTAACCAGATCGAGCTCCAGGTCGACAATTTCGCCGACGTGAACGACGCGACGACGTTCATGGAATCGCAGGCGTTCGCGAACAACCCGGTTGGAGTCATGTTCAATCCGGACGAGTGGCTGCGTCGTTTCCGCGAGGGTGAGCCCGAGCTGTCGATCACCGCGCCCACGTGGTGAGCGCCGAGGCGAGGCCGTCGGGGATGGCAGGTCGGCCCGAGCCGGACATCCCCGAGGTGCAGGCGAGAGCGGCGTGCCTGGACGTCTTCGGCTCCTTCTTTCGCCTCGTCGACGACGGTCGTGCCGCCGACACCGCATCGCTGATGACCGGCGACGTCGAGTTCACGATCAACGGGCGGTCGCTGCGCGGGGACGAGGTGCGGGCGATGATGGCGGCGCGTGCGGCGGACACCTCGCGGCGGACGGCCCATGTGGCCACGCCGCTCATGTTCCGCCTCACCAGTGCGCAGGAGGCGGGACTGACCAGTCACCTCCAGCATTACGTGCTCGGCGACGATCGTCCGCACGCAGCACCCGACACGCTCGCGCTGATCGACGATGTGTTCCGGCGCAACGAGGCCGGGGCATGGCAACTCGCCCGGCGCACGCTCACCCGCATCGCGGGGGTCTGATCCGTCCGCTCGCGGCGCCGGGGGTGTGGGGCGCCCGGTCGGTGGACCGGGCGCCCCACACGATCACGAGGAAGCATCATGGAGCTCTACGCACTGTCCGACGGTATTGCGCGCCGAGAGGGCGAAGAACTCGCACTTCTCGATCTTCCGCACCCTGACGTCGGCGCACTGGTTGCGGACGACATCTGTCTCGCGCGCACTGCCCGCGTCCGAGCCCGTCGTCCGATTTGGGACGCGCCGCTCAACGCACCGGTGCACAAACCCGCGAACCTCGTGCTCAGCGGGCTCGTCTTCCGCGGACACATCGCCGAGGCCGGCCTTGCCGAGCCGACCGAACCGCAGTTCATCCTGGCCAACGGCGGGCCGCTCGACGCTCCGGGCGCGCCTATCGTCCTGCCCACGGACGCGCCGGACGAGGTCGACTACGAGGGCGAGATCGCGCTCGTCATCGGGCGCGTCGCCCAGGACATCCCGGAACGGAAAGCGTGGACGGCAGTGGCCGGTCTGACCATCGTCAACGACATCTCCGAACGCGAAGGTCAGCGGGCCGCGATGAGCGGCCCCGCATGGGATGTCGCGTCCATGGTCCGCGCCAAGCGCCGACCGTCGTTCAAGCCCTGTGGACCCGCGGTCGTGACGGCCGACCAGTTCGACCCCGATCCGGATCTCGTTGTCGAAACATTGCTGAATGGTACGACCGTCCAGCAGGACAGCACGCGGAACATGCTGTTCGGTTTCGGCGAGGTGGTCGCTGCGATCTCACGCCGGATTCCCCTGCGGCCGGGTGACGTCATCTGCACCGGCACGCCGGCTGGCGTCGGACTGGCCACCGGCCGATACCTCGTCGACGGCGACACGATCACGGTCCGGGTGCGCGGTCTCGGCGAGCTGTTCAACCCCGTGTCCGCCGCGGTTCCGCATCGCCGGCCCGGCTTCGAGGCCGACACCCGTTCGTGACCCGCACCCTCCAAGAACACCCCCAAGGAGCTGTCGAATGTTCATCGTCACCGCCGTCGTGTCGGTCGTACTGGCCGCCCTCCTCCTGGTTTCCGCCCGGGGCAAGATCACCCGTGAGCCCAACCAGATGCAGACCTTGAAGCGCGTAGGTGTGCCGGAGGACAGGGTCTGGCTCCTCGCCGCGGCGGAGATCGCCGGCGCGGTCGGCCTCCTGGGCGGCCTCTACTGGTCGCCGATCGGGATCGCTGCCGGCATCGGCGTCGTCCTGTACTTCATCGGCGCGGTCGCCGCTCATCTCCGGGTCGGGGACTACAAGATCATGCCGCCGACGATCATCCTCGTGCTCGCGGCCGCAGCGTTGGCGGGGAGGCTGCTGACGATGTGACGTGTCCCGGCTCCGCGGGCCGCATCGCTCACCGCGCCGCAGGCTGGAAAGTAGAGTGGGCCGGGTCAGCAGGCGCAGAGGGGAGCGGCACGGATGCGGGCATCGAGGGCAGCCGGGGCGCCTGCGCCGCCCCGAGGCGCCCGCCGGGATGCCCTCGTCAAGGCTGCGGTCGACCTGTTCTCCGATCGACCGTACGAGGACATCTACATCAGCGACATCGCCGAGG
>WUUC01026754.1_pt1 | contig 12757 bp, 9 predicted proteins | sample 6278441 | NCBI WGS metagenome assembly WUUC01 (sample SAMN13675441, study PRJNA597444) | soil metagenome | isolation source: soil | place: USA: Washington | collected 2017-10 | reverse complement strand
GACTCGGTGGCCAACGCCATCCGGGTGAACTCCGGCAACCTGCCCGACCAGGGCATCATCGGGCCGGTCGCCGGGCTGGCGATGCACACGACCGCGACCGGCGCCATCGTCGGCGCGATCGTGATCCAGCTGATCGTCCTGGTGGTCAACGCGCTGGCGAGCTCGCTGCGCAATGTGGCCACCGAACTGCTGCAGCAGCGGGTCACCCAGGACGTCCAGCTCACCGTGATGAAGCACGCGAGCGACCTGGAGCTGGCCTTCTTCGAGGACGCCGACTCCTATGACCTGGTCCGGCAGGCGCAGGAGGAGGCGGCGGTCCGGCCGGTGACGATGATCGAGAACCTCTATGGCCTGCTGCAGGCGGTCGTCACCTTCGCCAGCGTGATCGCGTTGCTGGTGGCGCTGAACCCATGGGTCGCGCTGGTCGCGCTGGTCGCGCCGGTGCCGGCGTTCCTCGCCAACTCCCGCTTCGGCAAGATGGGATTCCTGGTGTCGATGTGGGCATCGCCGATCCGCCGCCGGATGCAGTACCTCAGCACGCTGGTGACCACGGACACCTACGCCAAAGAGGTGAAGCTCTTCGGGCTCGGCCCGTACTTCGCCGCCCGCTTCGAAGCCCTCGGGCAGGTGTTCTACCGGCGGCTGCGCCGCCAGGTCGCGTCCCGCAGCCTGGTCACCACGCTGTTGGGGACGCTGACCACGCTCGTCACCTCGCTCACGTACCTCTACGTCGCATTCCAGGCCGTCGCCGGCCGGCTCTCGCTGGGCGATCTGGTCATGTACACGACGGCGGCGGCGACCCTGCAGGTCGCGGTGCAGAACCTGTTCCAGGAGATCACCGGGATGTACGAGAACAATCTGTACCTCAACATCCTCTACCGGGTGCTGGCCATGCGACCGGCCATCGTGCGCCCGCCGCGACCGGTCGCGCTGCCGCGGCCGCTGCGCGGCCACATCGTGTTCGAGAACGTGAGCTTCCGCTACCCCGGAGCGGACTCGCCCGCGCTGCGGGAGGTGAGCTTCGAGATCCCGCCCGGCAGGACCGTGGCCGTGGTCGGACGGAACGGCGCCGGCAAGTCGACCCTGGTCAAACTCCTGTGCCGGCTGTACGACCCGGAGCAGGGACGCATCCTCATCGACGGCGTTGACCTGCGCGACCTCGACCCCGACGAACTGCACGCCGCGATTTCGGCGACCTTCCAGGACTATGTGACCTACCAGGCCACCGCCGCGGAGAACATCGGACTCGGCGCCGCGGACCACCTGTCCGACCGGGCCCGAATCGAGGCCGCGGCGGTCAAGGGCGGCGCGCATGAGCTGATCACCGGCCTGCCCGCCGGCTACGACACCGCGCTCGGCAAATGGTTCGACAAGGGGATCGAGCTGTCCGGGGGCGAGTGGCAGAAGATCGCGCTCAGCCGGGCCTTCGTCCGGGAGGCCAGGATCCTGGTGTTCGACGAACCCACGTCGGCCCTGGACCCGGCCAGCGAGCATGAGCTGTTCACCCGGCTCAGGCGGCTCGCCGAGGGACGCAGCACGGTCTATGTCTCGCATCGCTTCTCCACGGTCCGGCAGGCCGACCGGATACTCCTGCTGTCCGGCGGCCGGCTCGCCGAGGAGGGCGCCCACCACGACCTGGTCGAGCAGGGCGGCGAGTACGCCCATCTGTTCTTGACCCAGGCGTCCGCCTATGTCGACGTGCCGGTCCCGGCGATCACCGCACCGGCCGCATCGCAGGGCCCCACGAGCTGACGGAGGGAAGACCCGTGACCGAGGGACCGCTCATCCCGCGCGACGTGCTATTCGGCGAGCCCGCGTACACCAACCCGACCCTTTCCCCCGCGGGCGACCACATCGCGTTCCTCGCGCCGCACGACGGGGACCCCGAGGTATGGATCGGCACGTGGCGGGATCGCGACTTCCGCCGGCTGACCAACCTGCGGGGGCAGCCGGTCAACGAGTACGTCTGGGCGCGAGACGGCCGTCATCTCCTCTACTTCACCGACCACGACGGCGACGAGAACCACCACATCGTCACGGTCGACCTGACCGACGGCCGGACCCGTGACCTGACGCCGTTCGACGGCGTACGGGCCAACGTCGTCGGCCTGCAGCAGCGGGTGCCCGGCGAGGTGCTGGTGCAGATGAACCTGCGGTCGCGGGACCGCTATGACCTCTACCGTGTGGAGCTGAGCAGCGGCCGGCACCGGCTGATCGAGACGAAGCCGGGGCTGACCGGCTGGCTGACCGATCAGGACCTGCGGGTACGGGCGGCCCAGCGCGACAACGCGGACGGCGGGTTCACCGTCATGGTGCGCGACGACGAAGACGGCTCCGGGTGGCGAGCCCGCCTTACCCTCGGCTACGAGGACGCCATGGCGACCCACCTGCTCGGCTTCACCGGGGACGGGAAGGACATCCTGCTGCTGTCGCCGTTGGACGCGGAGACGACCCGGCTGCTCCGCCTGTCCGCCGTCAACGGAGCGGTCGACGTGCTCTACGAGGAGCCCGGATACGACGTCACCGACGCCAACCTGCACCCGCTGACCGGCCAGGCGGACGTGGTGGTCGTGGAGCGCGAGCGGCTCGAGCCGCTGGGCCTGACCCCCGGCACCGCCCGGGACCTGGACCGCGTCCGCGCGCTGAGCCGGGGCGCCCCCGTCGTGCTCGGCCGCGACCGGGACAACCGGCGCTGGCTGCTGCAGGACAACATCGACAACGGCCCGGCGACGTACCGGATCTTCCAGCGCGACGCCGGCGCCGCGGAGACGCTCTTCACCCACCAGCCGGCCCTGGCGCAGTACACCTTGGCCCGCATGGAACCGTTCTCGTTCACCGCCCGGGACGGGCTCACCGTCCACGGCTATCTGACCTTCCCGCCCGGCCGGCGGCGGGCCCTGCCGGCCGTGCTGAACGTGCACGGCGGCCCATGGGACCGGAACCGGTGGGGCTTTCGAGCCGAGCCGCAGTGGCTGGCCAACCGCGGCTACCTGTGCGTCGAGGTGAACTTCCGCGGCTCGACCGGCTACGGCAGGCGCTTCATGATGGCCGGCGACCGGGAGTGGGGCGGCCGCATGCAGGACGACCTGGTCGACGCACTGCGCTGGACGGTGGACGGTGGATACGCGGACCCCGACCGGGTGGCCATCTGTGGGGCGTCGTACGGCGGATATGCCGCGCTGGTGGGCGCGGCCTTCGCCCCGGAGTTGTTCCGCTGCGCGGTGGCCGTCGCCGCGCCGGTCAACCTGCGCACCTTCGTCGAGTCGGTGCCGGACCATTGGAAGCCGGTCGGGTCCCGGCTCACCCGCCGGATCGGCGACCCGGCCACCGAGGCCGATTTCCTGTGGTCCCGCTCGCCGCTGTCGCGCGTCGGCGACATCCGCGTACCGCTTCTGCTCGGATACGGCCGCAACGACGCCCGCGTACCGCTGAGCGAGGCCGAGCAGTTGGTGCGGGCGCTGCGGGCGGGCCGGGTCCAGCACGAGTTCATGCTCTTCGACGACGAGGGGCACGGGTTCATGCGGCGGCACAACGTGCTGGCGTTCCGCGCCGCGACCGAGGCGTTCCTCGCCCGCCATCTCGGAGGCCGCCATGAACCAGCCGCCTGACGCGCTGGCCGGATACCTGGTGCTGGCCGCCCGGGTGACGCTCGGCCTGGTCCTGCTCACCTCGATCACCACGAAGATCCGCGACCGCGGCGCGTTCCGGGAGTTCCTCGGCTGGCTCCGCCGGCTCACCGTCGTCCCAGCGCGCCTGGTCGTGGCGGTGGGCGTGGCGATGGTGCTGGCGGAGGCGGCCGCGCTCGTGCTCCTGGCGGTGCCCGCGGCCTACCCCGGCGGGCTGGCCCTGGCCGCCGGGATGACGGCCTTCTTCGCCGCCGCGATCGGATGGACCCGCCGGCGTGGGGTCGTTGTGCCCTGCCGGTGCTTCGGCCGCGCCACCACGCCGATGGGACCGGTCGAGATCGTCCGGAATCTCGTGCTGACCGCAATGGGCGCGGCGGCGGCGATCACGGCGCAACTCAGCCCGCCGCCGGGCCCGTCACCGGTGATCGTCGTCCAGGCCGCGTTGCTCGGTGGCGGCCTCGCCATGGTCGTTGTTCGCCTGGACGACGTGGTCCGGCTGTTCGGCCGCGCGGGCACCGTATCCGCATCCGGCACGGAAAGAGGTTGATGAACCATGTCCTCGGCCATCACGGTCGTCACGCTGGGCGGGCTGTCCCTGCTGAACCTGGCGTTGCTGCTCGGCGTGGCGTACCGGCTGAACCAGCTCACCGGCCGGCGGCCGGGCCCGGCCGCGCCGGCTCCGGCGGCGGCCGCACCTCCGGTTCCGGCGCCGCCCGCGCTCGGCGCGCGGGTGGGTGACTTCGCCGTGCCGGGGACGGCGGGCGAACCGCTCCGCGGCGCGGATCTGCGCGGCCCGACCCTGGTCGGGTTCTTCGCCATGGGCTGTCCGCCGTGCAAGGAACTCGCCCCTCGGTTCATCGACTTCGCGAGCACCTTCCCCGGCGGACGCGATCACGTCTGGGCGATCATCGAGGGGGAGCAGGAGGACCCGGCTCGGCTGGCCGCCGAGCTGGGCCGGGTCGCCCACGTGGTCATCGAACCGGTACGCGGGCCCGCGTCGACCGCCTTCGGCATCGACGAGTTTCCGACCGTCTTCCTCCTCGACGGCGACATCATCACGGCGGTCGATTACGAGATCGAGCGGCTCGAGCCGGCGCTCGGTTAATCAACGGGGCGGTGCTGATCGGCGGGGCGGTCACCGGCTCAGCGACGACTCGGCGGCGCAGGACACCCAGCACATCCGGCCGGGCGGGCCCCAGCGGTCCAGGGCCGGGTCTCTGGTGAGGATCGCCCGCTGCAGCCGCTGCAGCCGCGGTGTGGGCTCGATGCCCAATTCGGCGACGAGGGCGGCCCGCAGCCGCTGGAACATTTCCAAGGCCCGCGCCGGATGGCCGCAGCGATAGAACGCCACCATGAAGTGGGCACAGAAACCCTCGTGCATCGGGTGCGCGGAGACGAGCGTGCCGAGTTCGCCGAGCAGTTCCACGTGCCGGCCGAGCCGCAGGTCCGCCTCGATGCGCAGTTCGTGCACCCCCAGCCGGGCCGCGTCGAGCGCGATGACCTCGAGCTCGAGCACCTTGCCCACCTGCATGTCCATCAGCGCCGGGCCACGCCATAGCGTGAGCGCCCGGCCGAGCAGCGTCGAGGCGGTCTGGTCGTCCCCATCGTCGAACGCTCGCCGCCCGGTTCTGGTCAGCACATCGAACTGGTGGACGTCGACGTCATCGGGAGCCACCTCGAGGGAGTAGCCGCCGTGCCGGGTGACCAGTACATCCTTCGCGCCCAGGGCCGGATCACGGGGCAGCGCGCGGTCGATCATGCGCCGTAGCTGGAGGATATAGGTCTGCATCGTGGTGGTGGCGCTGCACGGCGGCCCTTCGCCCCAAACCTCCTCGATGAAGGTCCGCACGGTGACCACCCGGCCGGCGTTGAGCGCGAGCAGCGCCAGAATCTGCCGGGGCTTGGCCGCGGTCGGCGCCACAATACGGTCATCGATTCGGACGGCCAGTGGTCCCAAGAGGGCGATCTCCATTTCTGCCCCTTCCGGAAAGATGGGCAATCAATGCGCCGAAGCCGACCGCCTGCGTACGTACCTGCGGCGGGGCACACTCCTACCTCGCCAGAGTCTGTATATGAATCGGCGCGACGGCCCAGTTATCCGATCACGAAAAGCACCATGAAAAATTCACGCCGCGCAGGTGATCGGCGCACTACCGAGATGCCCGGGACACGCCGCAAAATCCCATCGAACCACCGGACAACTCAACAGGAGAGGTACGTGAACATCATGTCCGTCCCCGCCACGACCATGCCAGAATTGCCGGTTGACGCCGACCACGATCTCCGCATCGAGGATCTCGACGGGGCCGGCCTCGACTTTCCCTTCTTCACCCTGTGCTACGCCGGTACAGACGTGCGTCTGGCGCACGCCTCGATGACGGGGTGACACCGTTATGGGCACGGGGGGCGCGCCGCCGGCCGAGAATCACCAGCCGGTCGGCTTCAAGAGTCACCTGCGCGCCGAGACGATCCCTGGCGACGCGGTGTGCCTGATCTCGGCGCGCGGGACGACAGTGCTGTCCGGGTCGGCGGCGCCGGTGCTTGCCGGGCTGCTCGACGGTACGCGGAGTTTCGCCGAGGTGGTGCGGGACGCGGTGCCGCGGCTGCCGCGGCTGACGGCGAGCCAGCTCGGGCGGATGCTCGGCCGGATGGCGGAGGCCAACCTGATCGGCTGCCGGGGATCGACACCCCGTCCCGGCGCCGATGCCGCCGCCGCGTACTGGGATCTGGCCGGGCTGGACGGTTGCCGGATCGCCGGGGCGCGGCCCGGGCCACCGGTGGAGATAGTGCCGCTGGGGAACGCGGACGCGGCCCAGGCCGCGGCCGCCTGCCGGTCCTCCGGCCTTGCCGTCTCCCCGGCCGACGATCGTCGTCCCGTGTTCTCCCTCGTGCTCTGCCAGGACTATCTCGATCCGGAGTTGGCGGCGGTCAACCGGCGGCACCTCGCCGCCGAACGTCCATGGCTGCTGGCCAAGCCGGGCGGCAGCGACCCATGGATCGGGCCGGTGTTCCAGCCGGGGACCGGGCCGTGCTGGTCCTGCCTGGCGGACCCGCTGCGCCGGCATCGCCGCGTCGAATCGCTGCTGCCGCCCGCCCCGCCGGGCGGCCCGCGGATGCGCGCCCCGGAGGCGGCGCTGCCCGCCTGCGGAGCGCTGGGGCTGCACCTCGCGGTGCTGGAGACGGCGAAATGGCTGGCCGGATTCCGGCACGACGGCCAGGGGGCGGTGTGGACCCTGGATACGCTCACGCTCGACGGCCGGCATCACCCGGTCACCCGCCGCCCGCAGTGTCCGGTGTGCGGTGACCCTGGACTCGTCGCGGCCCGCGCGGACCAACCCGTGGTGCCGCGGTCCCGGCCCAAGCCGGCCGCCCGCGGCGAGGGCGACCACCGCCGGTCCGCCGCGGCGACCTTGGCCGCGTACGGGCATCTCGTCGATCCGGTCACCGGCATTGTCGCGGAAATCCGGTGCGACCCGCGCAGTCCCGCGCCGCTGCACTGCTGCCGGTCCGGGGCCAACCTCGCCGTCACCGGGCACAGCCTGGCCGCGATCAGGGCCGGGGCGCGGATGCAAAGCGGCGGTACCGGCGTCACCGCGACGGCGGCCAGGGCGAGCGCGCTGTGCGAAGCGGTGGAGCGCTACTGCGGCTCTCGTTTCGGCGATGAACGCGCGGTGCGGGCAAGCTATCGGGAACTGGGCGACCGGGCGGTGCATCCGGACCGCTGCCAGCTGTTTCACCTGCGCCAGTTCCAGGACCGCGCGCACTGGAATGCGACCAGCCCGCCGTTCCAGCGCGTCTTCGAGCCCTTCGACGAGCTGGCGAAGATCGATTGGACGCCGGTGTGGTCGCTGACCGAGCGGCGGCACCGGCTGCTGCCCACGGCCATGCTCTACTTCCAGCCGGAAGCCACCGGCGGCCTCGCCTCGGTGCACGCGGACTCCAACGGCTGCGCCGCCGGCGCCAGCCTGGAGGAGGCCGTCGTGCACGGCTTCCTCGAGCTGGTCGAACGCGACGCCGTCGCGCTGTGGTGGTACAACATGACCCGGCAGGCAGCCGTGGACCTGCGTTCGTTCGACGACCCGTGGGTCGCCGATCTGCACGCGGCGTACACCCGGATGGGCTGCCAGACGTGGGTGCTGGACGTGACGTCCGACCTGGGCATCCCGGCCATGGCGGCGGTCTCCCGCCGCACCGGCGGGCCGGCCGAGGACATCGTGCTCGGCTTCGGCGCGCACTTCGATCCGCGGGTCGCGCTGCGGCGGGCGATGACCGAACTCGGCCAGCTGATGCCGGCGGCGTCCGCGGCCGGCGGCGCCGCGCCGGCCGATCCGGCCCTGCGGGACTGGTGGGCGTCCGCCACTGTCGAGAACCAGCCGTACCTGCGCCCGGACCCGGGCCAGGCCGCACGCACCTTTGGCGGTTACCGCTATGCGCCGCGGCCGGACCTGCTTGACGACATCGAGCACATCTGCGCGCTGGCCCGGCGTCATGGCCTGGACGTCCTCGTTCTCGACCAGACCCGGCCCGACATCGGGCTGCCGGTCGTCAAGGTCGTGGTGCCCGGCCTGCGGCATTTCTGGGCGCGGTTCGCGCCGGGCCGGCTGTACGACGTTCCCGTCCGACTGGGCCGACTCGCCACGCCGAAGACCTACGACCAGCTCAATCCGGTGCCGCTGTCGCTGTTACCCGGTTACCCGGCGCCGATCCTGCCGTCCCGTGGCACACCTTGACCGTGACTCTTGGAGCCTACGTTGCACGTCACTCACCGCGCGGACGCCGGTCTGCCGCATTCGCGATCCCAGCTGTGGTCCCTGCGGGAGGACGTGCTGGTCGAGTGGGAGTCCCCCGATGGCGATGTGGTACTGCACAGCCGCTGGGGCGACGTCTCGCTGCCGCGACCTGGCGCCGTGGTCTGCGAGGCACTGCGGCGGATGAGCCTCGGACCGGTCGCGCTGGAGAACATCGTCGGCGAGGCACCCGGACAGCTCGCCGAGCGGACGCGCCTGCATCTTCTCCTCGACCGCCTCCAGCACCTGGTGGTCCGGTCACTCGGTCTCGATGACGCCCGGCCGCTGCTGTCCGTCGTGCCGCTCGCGCCGCAGTCCCGGTTCCGCCCCACGGCCATCCCCGCGGGCCTGCCGGTACGGATGTCCAGGTTCGCTACGTTGCGTACCGACGGACACGACTGTCACCTGGAGTCTCCGCTTTCGCTGCATCGGGTGGTCCTGCATCGTGCCGAGGCGATGTGCCTGATCGGTGCGCTGAGCCGTCCCACCACTCCGGCCGCCGCGACGACCCTGGCGGCGTCCAACTCGGGCCCGCTGACGCCGCACGCGCTGTCCTACCTCGCGGCGAGCGGCATGGTGGTCCGCGCGCTCAGCGCTCCCGCGACGGAGACACCGGTGTTCGACGAGGACATCGACCCCGCGCTGGCCGGATGGTCGCCGGTCGACTTGATGTTCCACACCCGCAGCACGCTCGGCCGGCACGACCAGGACTTCGGCGCCACCTACTCCCTGGGCCAGCCGCGCTGTCCCGAGCCGGTGGTGAAGCCGCCGTACACCGGGCCGGCCATCCTGTTGCACCGCCCGCGCTGGGAGGACCTGCTCGCCGCCGACCCACCGCTGACCGTCGCCATGGAAGGTCGTCGCTCGACGCGCGACTTCGGCGCCGAACCGCTCACCGCGGAGGATCTCGGCACCCTGCTCTACCGGGCGGCACGGGTACGGGCTTTGATCGTTCCGCCGGACGGCGACGAGTTCTCGCCGCCCACGGCGAGCGACCGCCCCTATCCCAGCGGCGGCGCGGCCTACGAGCTCGAACTCTATGTCTCGGTGAACGAATGCGCGGGCATCCCGCGCGGCGCGTATCACTATGACCCGCGCGGTCATCGGCTGGAACCGGTGAGCGCGTTCACCGCCCCGGTACGGGAGTTGCTCGAAACCAGCCGGATGGCGGCGAACCTCAGCCGGCCGGCCCAGGTGCTCATCACCATGACCGCCCGCTTTCGGCGGGTGTCGTGGAAATACAGCGGGCTGAGCTATTCGCTTGTGCTCAAACACGTGGGCGTGGTCATGCAGACGCTCTACCTGATCAGCACCGCCATGGGGCTCGCGGCATGCGCGGTCGGCAGCGGCAGCATCGAGGCGGCGGCCCGCGCATTCGGCACCGACTGGCGAACCGAATCGAGTGTAGGGGAATTCCTTATCGGCAGTGGGCCGGACGTTCCACCGCCCCGGACCGGACCACGACGCGGAGTGAACGACGCGTCCTGGTGGGACGCGGCGACAGCCCTCCTGCGGGCCGATCAGCGCCGGGCGGCACTTCCGCGCACGCGACACAAGGTCGTATTATCACTGCGGACTTGACTCTAACGGGGGGCTCCGGTGAGCAACCGCGTGCGGCTGCATCGCGTGCTGCCATCCCGTCGTGGCCGCGAACGCGCCGAGGGGCCGGAAGCCGCCGCACCGGAGGTCGCGCTGGCGTGGTTGACCACCGTTGTCGCGCTGTGTTGCTTCGCATTCATTGCGGTTCTTAACATACTGGCCCTCGCGCTCGGCCGTACCGCCCTTGTCGCTTCGCTGGCGTGCTTTGCCGGCATCTTCGCGCTGCAACTGGCGCATTCGTCGCTAGATGTGCGGCCATGGCCGGCAAGCCGCCGATTCCTGACGCTTTTCGCGCAGGCGGTTCTCACCTATCTGCCGTTTCTCTGGGTCGGCCGCTCGTGGGGCGGCATGGCCGGTTTTCTGGCCGGTTCCGTGCTGCTCGTGGTGCAGGGGCCGAGCCGGTGGCTGCTCTTCGCCGCGGTCGCGGCGAGCGTCATGGTGCCGAGCCTGCTGGCCGGCATGGGGATTATCGACGTTTCCTATATAACGGTCTCCACCCTTCTTACCGGGCTCATCGTCTACGGACTGCGCAGGCTGGCGTCGCTCCTCGAGGAGGTGCACGCGGCGCGCGGCGAGCTGGCCCGGATGGCGGTGACACGGGAGCGCCTGCGGGTGGCCCGGGACCTGCACGACCTGCTCGGCTACAGCTTGTCGGCCATTACGCTCAAGATCGAGCTGGCGCACCGGCTGCTCCCTACGCACCCGAACCGGGCGCAGCGCGAGGTGGCGGACATCCTCGTCATAGCCCGGCAGGCGCTGGCCGATGTACGGCTGGTGGCCAGCGGGTACCGGGACATGTCGCTGTCCGCTGAAGCGCGCTCGGCGCAATCTGTTCTGTCCGCCGCCGACATCGATATCCGGATTGACATATCGTGCGGTACGTTGCCCACTCACATCGACACGATCATGGCGACGGTCTTGCGTGAGGCCGTCACCAATGTGCTGCGGCACAGCAAGGCCGCGCGATGTGTCATCGAAGCGGTCGACGAGGAGGGCAGGATACGGCTGACCGTACGCAACGACGGCGTCCAAAACATAGCGGCGCGGCCATTGACGAGTGGCAGCGGACTCGGCAACCTCGCCAAGCGACTTGGCGGTATTGGCGGACATATATCGGCCGGATTGCGGGAGGACGGCTGGTTCCACGCCACCGCGGTGGCGCCGATACCGCAGGTCAGTATCGTTTCCGCCGACCGACCGTAATCGGCCCACCGGGCAGAACGGTTCGGAAAATCGCGGCGACGTAATCACTTAGTGTCACGGGGTAATTTGGCCGGACCTGGTAATGCATCGGATCGGGTCAGTGGCGGGTCGGCTTCGTACACTTCTTATGCGACGGCACGGCGGAGGTCGGCGAGAAGGCAGGGCCGGGATTTGCGATCGCTGAGAGTTCTCCTTGCCGAGGACGTTCACATGGTCCGCGGGGCGCTGGTGGCGCTGCTCGAGCTAGAGCGAGATCTGTGCGTGGTGGCATCCGTCGAGTCCGGCGACGAGATCGTGCCGGCCGCGCTGGAACACCGCCCGGACGTCGCGATCATCGACATCGACCTGCCGCGCGTCGATGGACTCACCGCCGCGGCCATGTTGCACAAGGAGCTTCCGTCCTGCCGCACGCTGATCCTGACCAGCCTCGGCCGGCCGGGCACGCTGCGCCGCGCGCTGAGCGCGCATGTGTCGGGATTCCTGCTCAAGGACGCCCCGCCGGAACGGCTGGCCGACGCGGTCCGCGGGGTGGCGGCCGGCCGCCGCGTCATCGACTCGGACCTGGCCCTGGCCGCGTGGGACAGCGGCGAGAACCCGCTGTCGCAACGCGAGATCGAGGTGCTGAGACTGGCGTCGAAAGGGGCCGAGGCCGCGGAGATCGCCGCCGACCTCCACCTGTCCATCGGTACCGTGCGCAACTATCTGTCGACCATCGTCACAAAGCTCAACGGCCGCAACCGGGTGGATGCGATCCGCATCGCCGAAGAGGCCGGCTGGATTCCCTGACCCGTATCGCCAAGATCAACCGTAGCCTGCGTTTCGCTACCCGGTCGAGGAGCGTCAAACTCGCTGACCGGGACCCGGGACCGGGACGCCGTCGCCGGCCAGCCGAATGCCGCCCTCGACTGCTGCCCCGACCTGCACGTTTGCTTGTCGGCAGGCCGGGGTAGCGGGGGTTACGTAGACGGCTGCCAGTCAGGGGGCGCAGTGGCCGAAGCACTCGACAAGCCGAAACGAAACCGGGAGCCGCGGGGCACTCCCGGCGAAGCGGCGGGAACGGAGAAGCCTGGGGACAACCGCCCGCCGGCTGCGCTGGCGCGCGGAGAAGGCCCGACGTCTATCTCGACGTGGCGCAGCTCAAGGTCGACGAGATCTCCCTCGGCGTGGAGAACCTCGAGGCACACGTGTCGCTTTCCGCCGCCGTGCTCGACCTGCTCAAGCTCAACGTCGGGGCGGACGCGTTCCTCGGCAAGGTCGAGCTGGAGATCAAAGGTGTCGAGGCGCAGGCGCTGCTTGAGGTACGGCTGGACAACGTCGCCGTCATCATCGACCGCGTGTTGACCACGCTGGATCGCAATCCGGAGATCCTCCAGCGCATCGGCCGCGGCGTGGAGTCGGCGGCGCGCAGCCTCGGATCCGGCACCGGCAAGGCGGTGAGCGAGATCGGCAGCGGCACCCAAGACGCGGTCACTGAGGTGGGCCGGGGTGCGGGTGGCGCCGTTTCAGAGGTCGGTAAGGGTGCGGGTGGCGCCGTTTCAGAGG
>WUUC01090963.1_pt1 | contig 12758 bp, 9 predicted proteins | sample 6278441 | NCBI WGS metagenome assembly WUUC01 (sample SAMN13675441, study PRJNA597444) | soil metagenome | isolation source: soil | place: USA: Washington | collected 2017-10 | reverse complement strand
TGAATTTCTGTTCACTTTGTTTGATGGCGATCTCGCCATTTTTCTGATCAGTGATATCAGTGAGGTATCCTTCAATGAGGCCAAGACCCTGCTCATTATACAGACCGCCACCAGTTTCGGCTACCCACCTCACTTCACCTGAACGGTGAACAATCCGGTATTCGAATTTATAGTTTCGATGATCCTTCAGCGCGTTACGGAAAAGGCGATCGATGTTTTCCCTGTCTTCGGGATGGATCAGGTGCTGGATATCGATCGTGCCGTTGAGAAAATCTTCGGTTGAGTAGCCGGAGATCCGCTCGATATTTTTGCTGATGAACAGGTTCGAAAAGGTGTCGTCGTTGTGGCAGAGATAGATGACGCCCGGTACATTCTCTGTTAATAACCTGAATTTCTGTTCGCTGTCCCTGAGTGCCGATTCACTTTTCTTTTGTTCAGTGATTTCGCGAACAAGGACAAGGGCTGTTGTGGCTGAAAAAGGAGTGATCTTTCCCAGGTACCATAGATCGTCGCCTTTTTTAATGGAAGGATACTCAATGAATTCGGGCTTGCCAGTCTCCAGTGCCCGCGTGATAGCGCTTTGATACCGGGATGCAAGATCCTCATCGAGAACATCGCGCATGCGTTTCCCTGCATAGGCTTCACGTTGTTCAAAAAGCAAGTCTTCCCGTGCGGTCCACAGATTGAGGTAAGTACCCGCGGCATCGACTTCAAGTACGATGTCGTCGAGCGATTGCACGAGCGCGTTGAGATGATTGCGTGAACGGCGCAATTCCTCATCAGCTCTTTTTTGTTCGGTGATATCAGTAGCGATAGCGATATAACCAGTCACTTCGCCGCGCTCATCCCAGATCGCCGATAGTGACAGCGACACAAACACCGGCGTTGCGTCTTTGCGAATGTATGTCCATTGACGGCGTTCAGAATTTTTCGACGTTGCCACTTTATATACGAATGCATCGAAGTGGTTTTGGACAGGAGCAGGCAGTTGACGGTTGAGATCGGATGTGTTATTCTGAATTTCCAGTGGTTCGATCAAATCGATGAAATGGCGCTTGCCAATCAATTCATCGGTCTCATACGCAAGGAGTTTTTCCGTTGCGCGGTTCACGCTGGAGATTAATCCACTCTTTCCTGTCGAGATAACAGACAGTTCTGTGGAATTCAATATAGCCTCATGCAGGACGTAGGATTCTGCAAGGGTATTGAGAAATTTGTCTCGTGTTAGAATGTCGGAGTCCGGCATGGGAGGTTGCATCCCGGAATAAGTTTAGGTGAGAGGTAAATCTATGTAAAATTAACGAAATCCCCTTTGACGCCGGGCCTCAAATATTACGACAGCAGCGGAGGTTGAAACATTCATTGAATCGACCTTTCCCTGCATAGGGATAATCACGTTGCTGGTGGCCGCATTTACCCATTGATCAGATAAACCTGTCGCTTCCGCACCCATAACGATGGCACCTCCGACTGTGAAATCGGTTATATGATAGGGTTGAGCTGCCTTTAAATAGGTACACCAGATGGCAAGGCCTTGCTTCTTTAGCCAGATTATGGTCTCACCGGAGGTAGCCACTGCCATCGGTTGAACAAATACGCAACCCATACTGGACCGGATCACATTGGGGTTATAGATGTCCGTCTGGGGATCGCAAAGGATCACGGCGTCTACACCGGCAGCATCTGCCGTTCTTAAGATCGCGCCCAGGTTACCGGGCTTTTCGACTGCTTCCAGTACCAGCACAAGCGGATCCTTGGGAAGGGTGAGTTGAGCCAGGCCATGTGGTTTCATCTCTGCTACCGCGATCACTCCGCCGGAATTTTCCCGGACAGCAATTTTTTCGAATACATCCTGTGAGACGGGGACTACAAGTTTATTGCCGGTAAGGTCGCTGCCAATATCAGAAAGGTCTGTGAGCTCGGGACAGTAAAATATGTTACCGATCTTATAGCCCGCAGCGATCGCCATCCGTATCTCATTCTTTCCTTCGATGATGAAGAGTTGTTGCTTCCGTCGTTCGCGTGGTTTCTCCAAAGCGAGCAGACTCCTGACTTTTGGATTGGAAGTGCTTGTGATCGTGAAATGTATTTTCGAAGGATCTGAGCTCATGCACTTTTGCTAACTCCAAATTAACCATTTGCTTTGTAAGCGTGAAACTCGCTCATTCATCTTCGTGGAAAGAATATGAACTCATTGATAGTGGCAACTTCGAAAAGTTAGAGAAGTTCGGAGCTTTCATCCTTATCCGTCCAGAGCCACAGGCAATCTGGCAACCGGTACTTCCGGAGGCAAAGTGGAAGCGAATGGCACATGCACACTTCAGCAGAGATCAATCGGACAAGTTTAGATTTACTGACGAGGCCAAGGGTGGGTGGAAGCAGTTAAAACGAATGCCTGAAAACTGGACGATCAACTACGAGTACAATGATCTAAGGCTTGTTCTTCGATTGGCCTTAACAGGTTTTGGTCATGTCGGAATTTTTCCAGAGCAAGGATCCAACTGGAATTTTATTTACGACACTGTAAAATCATGGAACGTGGCAAAACCACGCGTGCTCAACTTATTTGCTTATACAGGTGCGGCGTCAGTAGCAGCGGCGCTGGCAGGAGCAGAGGTAACACATTGTGATGCATCGCGACCCGGCCTGAATTGGGCCAATCAGAATATGCAACTCAATGGCCTGTCAGGGATACGCTGGGTTTATGAAGATGCGTTGAAGTTTGTTCGACGTGAAGTGAAGCGGGATAATAAATATCATGGTGTGATCATGGACCCCCCGCCCTATGGTCGTGGCCCGGATGGAGAGAAGTGGACCTTGGCCGAAAAGCTCGATGAACTTGTTCAACTTACAAGTCAGTTGACAGTTGGATCACCTGGCTTTTTCATTTTATCGATGTATGCAGCAGGCTTTTCTTCGATCGTGGGTACGAACGTGATCAGAACACACTTCCCAAAATCTACTGTCGACTTCGGCGAGTTCTTTCTAAAATCGGCTCATGAGAGAGATCTACCGATGGGAACGTTTGCCAGGTTCACCATTTAAGATTTTTGATTTCGATTTTTGATTTCCCTTGATTCGATTTCCAACCTGATTCGGTCCGTAGCTCAATTTTGATCGAATGTCGTTTCTTGGGGAATGTACGTTTCAAAAACGCGAATTAAACGGCCTGTCACCAAATCACAAGTCTAAAATCTTAAATCTCAAATAGGAATGCTATCTTTGCGCCTCATTTTGGAGCATCTGAGGCAATGGAAGTCAGTAAAATAAGGAATATCGCGATAATCGCGCACGTCGACCACGGAAAAACGACACTAGTAGATAAGCTTTTGCACGCCGGGCACTTGTTTAAGGCCCACGAAAATCCTGGTGAACTCATCATGGATAGCAACGAGCTGGAAAAGGAGCGGGGTATCACTATCCTCGCTAAGAACGTTTCCGTGCGCTACAAGGATTATAAGATCAATATTATAGACACGCCTGGCCACAGCGACTTTGGTGGTGAGGTAGAGCGTGTCCTTAACATGGCGGATGGATGTCTCCTCCTGGTCGACGCGTTCGAAGGGCCTATGCCTCAAACACGGTTCGTGCTGCAGAAAGCGCTCCAACTTGGCTTAAAACCAATTGTGGTGATCAACAAGGTGGACAAAAAGAATTGTACGCCGGATGAAGTGCACGAATCTGTGTTCGACCTCATGTACACCCTCGATGCCACCGAAAACCAGCTGGACTTTCCGACCTTTTACGGTTCGGCAAAGCAGGGTTGGATGAGTGTTGACTGGAAACAGCCTACAACGGACATCGTTCCGTTGCTCGAAGGTATTATCGAACACATACCTGCGCCGGTGACTGAGGTAGGTTCTCTTCAGATGCTGATCACTTCGCTCGAGTACTCATCGTACATCGGCAGGGTCGCTATCGGTCGTGTGCATCGTGGATCGGTTAAACCTGGTCAGCAGATCGTACTCGTAAAGCGTGATGGTTCGATTGTTAAATCGAGGATCAAAGAACTTTATGTCTTCGAAGGTTTCGAAAAACAAAAAGTAGATGAAGTCAGGGCGGGCGAAATTTGTGCGCTTGTTGGGTTGGAAGGTTTTGAGATCAGCGATACCGTTGCCGATCCTGAAAAGCCTGAAGCGCTGAAGTCGATCGCAATCGATGAGCCTACTATGAGTATGTTATTCACGATCAACAACTCACCTTTCTATGGAAAGGAAGGAAAGTATGTGACATCGCGTCACATTAAGGATCGCCTGGATAAAGAATTGGAGAAGAATCTCGCGTTGCGCGTTATCGATACCGGATCGGCCGATTCGTTTATGGTATATGGCCGTGGCGTACTTCACTTGTCAGTGTTGATCGAAACCATGCGTCGCGAAGGATATGAATTGCAGATAGGTCAACCACAAGTTCTATACAAAGAGATTGATGGCGTGAAATGTGAACCTGTCGAAGAGTTGACCATTGATCTTCCTGAGAATGTCGCAGGCAAGGCGATTGAAACTGTGGCAATGCGCAGAGGAGAAATGGCAAATATGGAGCCCAAGGGCGACCGGATGATCCTGAAGTTCATGATCCCGTCACGAGGGATCATCGGCCTGCGAAATTATTTGCTCAACGTAACTGCGGGTGAAGCAATTGTTACGCACCGTTTCAAGGAATATCAACCGTATAAAGGCGACATTCCTGGTCGCGACAGTGGTTCGTTAATTGTAATGGAACAGGGCGAGGCAATTCCGTATAGCTTGCACAACCTCCAGGACCGTGGCAAGTTCTTCATCAATCCCGGAGACCCTGTTTATGAAGGTCAGGTGATTGGTGAGCATAGCCGCGGTGGTGACCTGGTTATCAACGTCACAAAGACGAAAAAATTGACCAACATGCGCGCCACTGGTTCGGAAGAAAAGATGCGTATCGCACCGCCTGTGATCTTCTCACTTGAAGAAGCTTTGGAATACATCCAGGCAGACGAGTATGTTGAAGTCACACCAAAGTCTATCCGCTTAAGAAAGATCTATCTCAACGAAAACGAGCGGAAAAGAGATAGGAACAAAACCCTTACGAATGCATAGACTGTTGTGCATAGCGTTCATACTGATGTCCGCTCCGCTGTTTGGGCAGAAGTGGATGAAGTGGAAGGCAGAGGCAGACACGCTATACAGCCAACAGGAATACAAGAAGGCCATTCCCCTCTATTCAAAGGTTATTAAGTCAGTCAAAGACGACAAGCAGGCCATGTTCGATGCCCTGTACAAAAGGGCAGTGTCATATTATTCCACCGATCAGTTCCAGGCCACGCTCGAAGACCTCAACGAGTTTGTGAAAGGGTATCCGAGTGTACCCCAGGCGAGGATACTGAGAGCATTGGTTCATCGTCAGCTCGACCATGAGGAGCAGATGCTGAATGATCTGGCTGAAGCCCTGCGCGCCGATCCTTCCAATCCCGGGCTGTTGAAATGGAGAGCATCGATTTATCTCGACATAGAAAAATACGACCTCGCCAAAAAAGATCTGGAGACTGTAAAGCTTTTCACTGAGGATACCGAAACCGAAATGTATCTTGGAATTGCCCAGTATAACCTTGGGCAGGTAGACGACGCGCTGGAGTCGTTGAAGAAAGCGATCAGCCTCGACCCAACAAATCTTACAGCCTACTTATATGGCAGTAGTTTTTGCCTCCAGGAAGACCGCTATACGGAGGCATTGGAGTATGTAGATTTTGTGCTGCGCCTCGATCCCGGGAATGAAACAGCACTGTTCTATAAGGGAATTTCCCTCGTGGAACTGGAACGTACTGATGAGGGATGTCGCTGTCTGAGAAAATCCTTTTACGGTGGCAATGACGATGCCGGCGACTATTTGGAGCAATACTGCTTCGGAAAATTGTAAGCTGGCAGTTCTCGACCCCATTAAACCTTTGGCCCTTTGTTTGTGTCTAAATAGCAGCCAGTCTTCGGACAGGCATGCAATAGCGGGCGGGTACTAAGCCTTCGCTTTTTGCGTTAACTGATAATACGGCAAACATGTTAGTAAGAAAAGTAATCGGAATACTGTTGTTGGCGGCTGCGGGGTTGTTCGGGTGTAAGACCCAACCGGATCTCTCTGAATTGGTAAACGACATGGTGGTGATGACCAGCTACGATACGCTGACGAATTTCTCCAACTTTCCTACTTATACGCTTCCGTTAGATACGATCGGCCTCATCTCTAACTCCAGTTCGGAGACTTACCTGGCCGATTCTTATGCGAAAATGATCAACAGTGCGGTGAGAAGAAATTTTACTGAAACGAATCGCGTGCGCGTGGAAAAAAACCAGGACCCGGATCTCGGTGTTAATATATATGTGGTGAATGACCTGAGTATCTATCAATCTGTCGTGTATCCTGGGTATGGATATCCAGGCTATGGTTATGGAGGATATTATGGTTATTACAATTATCCCTATATAAACACACAGGTTTCTCAGCAAGCGATCCTGGTGATTGAAGTGGTAAGCCTGAAACAGGTGGACCCGGCGACGAACGAGCCGAAGAAAATCTGGGTCGCTAACATCGGAGACCTGATCAGCTCGTTTGAACCAGAGAAAAAAGTTACTGAGGCTATCGATCAGGCATTCGTTCAATCTCAATACCTCACGCGATGAGAGTGCTGTTGATATTTGTGTTTTGTGTGATCGCCAGCCAGGCCTCCGCACAGTACTATGACAAGATGTTCTTCATTTCCTGGAATGCCAACCAGCCACTATCCAATTCAGACTTTGCCGGTAAATTCAGTTCGCGTGGAGCGCGGGTTGGCTATCGTGAATTACTCAACGAAAAATTTACATTCGGAGTAGACCTTACCTGGTCTACATACGACGACTATATCGACCGGCAGACCTACCAGATGCCCGGTGGTGCTATTACAACCGACTACGTTAACTATGCGAACGTATACGGGGCGACGCTGGCGGGCGAATACTATTTTCTCACGGAGCAGAGGATAATGCCTTATGTTGGTTTCGGGGCAGGCATCGGTTACCATAACTACAAGGCCTACTATAATGTTTTCTCATCCGGCGACAACGCATTCGGGTTGCTGTTACGCCCGCAAGCCGGCTGCTGGTTCAAGTTCAGCGAACGAAAATCATGGGCGGTAAATACGGCAGTGCACTTCGATTTTTCAACTGCCAGAAGCGCAGACTTCGGCTACAACAATTTCGCAAGTGCGGGATTCCAGATAGGTTTAGTTTATCTGGACTGGTAGGTCTTTGATCCGGCGTTCATTCGCCAGCCGGTCTTCAAACATGGGCTTTTAAACTTGAAACTCAGGTGGAAGCGCTTATTTTTGCGCATGCCAGAGCAAATCCTCATTCTTGACTTCGGTTCTCAGTATACTCAGTTGATAGCCCGGCGAGTTCGGGAGTTGAATGTTTATTGCGAAATACACCCTTTCAGTAAGATTCCCCCCATTCACGATGGGATCAAAGGCGTAATTCTCTCAGGAAGTCCTTGCTCGGTTCGCGACCAGAATTCGCCTGATGTTGATCTCGATGCTTTCAAAGTGCCAGTGCTCGGCGTGTGTTATGGCGCACAGTTGATCGCCCATAAAGCTGGTGGATTGGTACAGCCTTCATCCAACCGCGAATACGGAAGAGCGAGGCTTACAACCGTAGATCACCACAGTAACCTGCTGAAGGAAATCTCGCTCGACACCCAGGTGTGGATGTCGCATGCTGACACCATCTCCACTTTACCAGAAATTTTCGACGTGATCGCCAGCACCAGTTCTGTAAAAGTGGCGGCCTTCAAACACAAGCAAAAGGAAGTTTATGCAATTCAATTTCATCCGGAGGTAACGCACACGCTCGAAGGCAAGAATCTCTTACGGAACTTCGTCGTTCAGATCTGTGGTTGCAGCCAGGATTGGACGCCTGACCAATTTGTTGAGTCTGTGGTTGAAGACGTGAAGAGGCAAATAGGAAAGGACAAAGTGGTGATGGCATTGTCGGGTGGAGTCGACTCTACCGTTGCAGCCACGTTGATACATCGCGCTATCGGAAGCAACCTGCATTGCATTTTTGTGGACAACGGCTTGCTAAGGAAAGATGAATTCGAACAAGTACTGACGTCGTACAAGGGTATGGGGCTCAATATTAAAGGAGTCGATGCCAGGAGTCAGTTTTATACTGCTTTGAAAGACTTAAGCGACCCCGAGGCCAAACGCAAAGCGATAGGAAAGACCTTCATAGATATTTTCGATCACGAATCACATCAGTTACCCGATGCACGTTGGCTTGGTCAGGGAACGATCTATCCGGATGTCATCGAATCTATTTCAGTGAATGGGCCGTCGGTTACGATCAAGTCACACCACAACGTTGGTGGCTTGCCGGAAAAGATGAAGATGAAAGTGATCGAACCCCTGAAGACATTGTTTAAGGACGAGGTTCGTCTCGTGGGCAAAACCCTGGGTATCGATCCGGCCATTCTAGGCCGTCATCCGTTTCCCGGTCCGGGCCTCGGTATTCGCATACTCGGCGACATTACCGCCGAAAAGGTACGGATATTGCAGGAGGTGGATAGTTTGTTTATCGGAGCCCTGAAAAAGCATAACTTATATTCGCAGGTATGGCAGGCAGGAGCCATTCTTTTGCCTGTTCAATCGGTGGGAGTTATGGGAGATGAACGCACATACGAAAAAGTAGTCGCCTTAAGAGCAGTGGTGAGTGTAGACGGGATGACTGCCGATTGGGCACACCTGCCGCATGAATTTTTGAGTGAAGTATCATCAGATATTATTAATAAAGTAAAAGGTGTCAACAGGGTGGTCTACGACATCAGTTCCAAACCTCCGGCAACAATTGAGTGGGAGTAGGCCAGGTCGATCCATGAAGCTTTCCTGTTTCAAATATTGCTGTGTCGTTCTGTTGTTTCTCGCTTTTCAGGCGGGTGCGCAGGATTTTAAACGTCAATACAAACACGCCCGCGATCTGTATAGCGAAAAGCGATACAATCTCGCGATGGAAGCGTTCAAGCCACTCATCACATACGATCGCAACAACGTTTATACGGAGTACAGTTGCTTTTTCTACGCATTGTCGGCATATCATCAGGGATTTAATGCTGTAGCCAAGGACATGTTCATCCAGATCCGCAACCTGTACCCAACGTGGGACCAGTTGCCGGAAGTAAACTACTGGTTGGCAAAAGCCTATTTTGATCAGCGTGAATATTTTCAGGGAATGCTTATGCTTCAGGAGACGCATGGCAGCACGGCCGACGACATTGTTCAAATGAAGCGCCACTATCTCAGCCAGATCACCGATGCTGAAGTTTTGCGAATGGCCAGTGAAGAATATCCCGGCGATCCTGAAGTGGGCCGCGCATTGGCAAGAGTGCTGGCGAAGGAGGTCTACAATCCGAACATCCGCCGCCAGTTCGATTCAATCCTGTACAAATTCAGTTTTCACATAGACGAGTTTCCCGTAGATCTTGGGCCCGTGTCTGTAAAGAAGGAACGCTATAATGTTGCCATACTTTTTCCTTTTCTCACCGAGTCGCTTGTTCCTTCGCCAACAGGCAATCGCGCAAATCAATCCGTGCTCGACATTTACCAGGGAATGAAGCTCGCCGCCGACACGTTGGCAAGTCAAGGTATTCACCTCGACCTGCGTGCTTACGACACCGGGCGCGATGCGACCGCCATCAGGAGATTACTTGAAGAGCCGGAGTTGAAAAATGCCGATTTGCTCGTTGGTCCATTGTTCACTGACCAAACGAAACTCGTTCAACAGTTTTCAATGGACAACAGGATAAACATGTACAACCCTGTTTCCAATTTTTCTGAGTACAATAAGGACAATCCATTCGCATTGCTTTTTCAACCTTCACATCAAACAATGGGTGAACGTGCTGCCGAGGTTATCGCCACCAATGTCAGCAACAAGAATTGCATCGTGTACTTTGGCGATTCACCACGAGATTCCATCATGGCATTCAGTTTCATGAAAAAAGCAGAGGAGCTTGGCGTAAAAATTGTGTTGGCTGAAGAACATAACAATGAGACGGCAGGACGAATCATTACTACACTCACATCGGCAACCGAATACGATGAATGGAAAAATCCAATTCAGTTCAAACTAAAACTCGACAGCGTTGGGAGCATTTACGTTGCGTCCGACAATGCGCTGATCTACTCGAAAGTCAATAGCAGCATTACACTACGTGGTGATTCGATTGCAATTATCGGCAGTGAGAACTGGATCAATCCGGAAAACACATCCGTCGACTTTGGCAATTATGAAAGACTGAAGATCCTCCTGGCATCCTTCAATCATACGTCCCCTAAAAACCCCAACTTCATTGAGTTCCGGCGGAAGTACATCCTCAAACACGGTGTCAGTCCCGGCTTTTACGCAAAACTCGGGTACGAATTCGCCTACTACATCGGACACATGCTGCACGAGTATGGAACCTACTTCCAACCGGGTATGAACTCAAGGGGATTTACGAAAGGTCTTTTGTACGAAGGATCCGACTATACCAACAGTCGCGACAATCAACATGTTCCGTTCGTATACTTTCGTAATGGCGAGTTGACGTTGTTTAATCCAAAATAAGTGCGGAAGTGTTAAAGTGTTGAAGTGTTGAAGGTGCCGGATCATCGGTCTTCATATTTCTGGACCAAATAACTGAGGCCGCGACTCGGGTCGGGCATAACTCATGCCCTTGACCACCTGAACACTTGAACACTTTTTTATGTACCTTTGACCACACACCATGAAAAGGCACCATTTTTTAGTGTTGGCCCTGTTTTTTGCCTCTTTTCAATTGCTGGGCCAGGACGACAAAACCGAAAAAAACGCAGTCACTTTCGAGGAATTGTATGACGAGCCGTATGCCGTCAACAAGCTCTTCATTGGCTTTCAACCATTGTACGCCGAGTTGTTTACAACTAACGTCAATGCGGGATTTGGTGTAGACGCGCACTATTACTACCAGGACAAAGCTGATTTCAAAGCGCACCTGCGAAAAACATATGGTCAGCAATTCTATGATCTTAACCGCGAACTTGCCGCACGCAACAGCGATGTGGACAACATCCCCGAAATCTTCAATTACTTTGAGATTGGCGGCACCTATCACATCAAGGATTTCGAAGCTGCGTCGAAAACAAAAATGATCCTTTATAAGAACAGTTATAAGGGAAACAAGTGGGCGTCGCGTGTACCATTACAAACTGAAGTTCCCTCCAAGTTGAGAAGGATCTATGGAGCGAGATTGGGAGCGGTGATCTGGAATAGTACCACACATCTCAACAGCGTGTTGGCCAAGCAGGGAATGACGAACGCCGACCTGGTGAATTCTGCAGGTGTTGGATTGCCACTTAGTACCCTCAATCCCGAAACCAATCTGCAAAAGGAATTCAATGTATTCAGCAATGTATTCTGCACTGCCATTTACGCCGGTGGCTCGATCACCCGGATCCGCAACGTCGCAGTTGCATTCGATAACTATGAAGGAGCGGCAGATGATGGTATCGTGACATATTTTTTCGACATCATGTATGCGCCTCAATTGAAGGTTGATCCCGTTAAGTATAACGACGACGAGTATTCAGCTGAGGTGATCAAAACTTCGGCAATAGGCTTCCGTCTTGGCATGGATGGTAAGTTCAACCGGACATTGAGTTGGGGTTATGGTGGGGAGGTTGGCATGCGTCCAAGTATGCAGGGCCGAACTTTTTTTGCCATGTTCAAGCTCACCTTTCCGATGTTCAGCACGAACCTCGACAACAAAGTCGAATCATTCCAGAAGTAATTTTTACATCTTGGTTAGGAACTTGGATGTATCTTTGGATACGTCGACTTAACCTATGGCCGGGAGCATACTGATCATCAACATCAAGGGATTAGTGCAAGTGCGCGAACAACTTTCAAGGTTCGTCGCCGGTCTGCAGCAAGCCGAACTGCCAATACTTCAGGATGCCTACCTCAGGATTGACGACGGAAAAATTTCGGGCTACGGCCCCATGACTCAACTCGGCGCGCAATCCGGCCAGATTATCGATGCTTCAGGAAGTTTTGTTTTCCCCAGTTTTGTTGATTCACACACTCACCTGGTTTTTGGCGCGAGTCGTGAGGAAGAATTTGTTATGAAAATACAAGGCGCAACTTATGAAGAGATTGCTGCCAAAGGAGGAGGGATTCTCAATTCGGCAAAAGTGGTACGCGAGCTGAGTGAAGCATCATTGTTTGAACGCTCACTACCGCGCGCATGGGAGATCATAAGGTCCGGTACCGGTGCCGTGGAGATCAAAAGCGGCTATGGGCTGACGCTTAAAGATGAGTTAAAGATGTTGCGTGTGGCAAAACGTATTGGAAAGGAAACACCGTTAACAGTCAAAACAACGTTCCTGGGCGCACATGCTATACCGGCTGGGATCAGCAAAGAGGATTATATCGAACAGATAATTAAAGAGATGATCCCTGCTGTGGCAGAGGAACGGCTGGCAAATTTCATTGATGTCTTTTGTGAAAGAGGGTTCTTTTCGCCCGAACAAACTGAAGCGATCGTTGAGGCGGGTAAAGAGTATGGGCTAAAACCAAAGATTCACGCAAACCAATTATACCGGTCAGGTGGCGTTCAGGTTGGCGTGAAAACCAAAGCCATCAGCGTCGATCATCTTGAAAATATTGGCGAGGAAGAAATCAACCTGCTGAAAGGATCAGCAACGATGCCGACGGCTTTGCCCGGCGCAGCATTTTTTTTAAATC
>WUUC01210934.1_pt1 | contig 12761 bp, 4 predicted proteins | sample 6278441 | NCBI WGS metagenome assembly WUUC01 (sample SAMN13675441, study PRJNA597444) | soil metagenome | isolation source: soil | place: USA: Washington | collected 2017-10 | reverse complement strand
AGGACGAGGGCGAGGCGCGCCTCGCCCAGGACGCCATCACCGTCCGCTGCCTCCAGACCCAGGACGGCGGGCTCCCCCTGCGCGAGGACGACCGCGACCTCGTCGCCTACGTGGCCCGCTCGTACTGAGCCCTGACAAAACCTGAGGGTTACCCGCGGGAACGGATTGACCGTTTCCACGCGTAGTGGTCGAATGCGCGGCACAACGGACAGAACTGGGCAATTGGCGGACCAACCCGGCGGCCCAGGGGAAGGGACGGCTCGGTGCGATCAGGGATCGCCCGGCTTCCGCGGTCGAACGGCGGAGTAGGGACGGGTAGCAGAGGACGAGCGCGGCGACGCCGGGCGGCGGCGATCGCAGCCGTGCTCGCCGCGTTCGCCGTCCTGCTCGCGGCGCTGACCGCCGGCGGCGGCGCCACGCCGGCGCGGCGGGTCAGCGCGTCGAGCGGCACGACCTCCACGACGTCCCCGCCGATCGACGAACCGACCCTCGGTGCGCCGCGAGCCTTCAGCGCGTCGCTGGGGAAGGGCCTCGCCAACGGCCGCACGCGCATCGAGCGCTCGCTCGGGTGCGCCAGCGGCGGCGACGCCGACTACTGGCACTTCCAGTCCGAGTCGCCGCTGCCGGCCGGCGTGCTCACCGGGGCGACGTCGACCCTGCCCGGCGACCTCCGCCTCTACGCCGACGTGCACGGGCCCCACCACGGGATCCGGTCCGATCCCGAGCCGCCGGTCGAGGGACCCGATCAGCGCTCGGCGTTCCTCCTGCCCGACGGGAGCCACGTCGGGATGTCGAACCAGCGCGGCACCGTGAAGCTGCGGCTCCAGTCGGGAAGCTGCGACGGCCGCACCGGAGACGGGTTCACGCTCGACTTCGACGGCACCACCGCCTCCGTCGACCACGACGAGGCGACCGCGATCTGGGAGATCGTCTCCGCCACCGGCAGCTACCGGGCCGCCGAGGGCATCGGCTGGTTCGACCTGTCCGCCGACGTCTCACCCGGCGCCGACAACCCGTGGAGCCTGCTCCTGGACGGCAGCATCGCGGTGCTGCAGCCGCGCCTCGACGTCGGCATCGCCGACACGTACTGGGGCCGCGACGGCGTCGACTACGCCAAGCGCCAGGTCGCCGTCGTCTACGACGTCACCAACGTGGGCAGCGGCGACGCCTTCGGCGTGCTCTTGCGCTCCGCGGCCTCGCCGACCCCGGGTGCGTCGCTGATCTCGATCATCATCAACGGCGACAACATCCTGATCGACGGGAACACCCCGCTCGGGACGTTCCCGCGCTCGCTCGGCGACCTCGAGTCCGGTGAGCGGACCCAGGTGACCCTCACGTGGCAGCTCCCGCTGCCCGCCGGCAACCCCCCGTGCGGCTTGGTGATCCTCGACTGCGAGTTCGACACGACCCTCGGCTTCACGCTGCCTGACGCCCTCGACGTGGCCACCACCCCGTCGGAGACGTTGCACGCCAAGGCCCCGCACCTCCCGCCGCCGCTGTGAGCACGATGACCTCCCGACTCCCGATCTCCCGGCCGTGGCGGTGGCTCGTCGCGGGCCTGCTGCTGGCCGCTCTCCTCCAGGCGAGCCGCGGCCCGTCCGACCTCGGTGACGCGCAGCGCGCCGCCATCCCGTTCCCGTCGCTCGTCTACGACATCGAGGCGGAGTCGAACGGGCACCAGGCCTCGATCCTCAACCTCGGCATCGGATACGTCGGTGCGCCCCAGGCACCGATCCCCGTGGACGTGGACGGCGACCTGCTCCCCGACGTCACCGTCGCGGTGAACCTGCTCGACACGCAGGGGATCCACAACCCGCCCGAGCCGGGCGACATCATCCGGCCGAACATCGAGATCAACCGCTTCCCGCTGGAGCTCGGCACCACGCTGCTCGGACGTCCGAGCCCGCCGCTCAAGATCAACGTCGCCCTCGACGTGCACGACCTCGAGGGCGAGGAAGACACGATGACCGCCCGCTTCGGCTACGACACCGGTGTCGGCGGCTCGATCCCGGGCTACTTCCAGGCGACCGTCGACGGCCTCGAGGACTTCTTCAACCCGGTCACCGCGTCGATCAGCACCAAGGGCGACCTGGTCACCCAGCGCTCGCAGCCCCTCTGGTACCGCGGGCCGCTCACGGTGATCGGCGGGTTCGAGCAGGGCGACTTCGACGCCGACCTCGGACTCGAGTACGCGCCGTTCCCCGACCAGGTCGAGGTGACCTACGCCCGGGACGACGAGGGCAACCACATCGACTACTCGCACGCCTTCGACGGCGAGGTCGACCTCCAGGCCAACGCGGTGATCGAGGACGCCGGTTCGCGGATCGACGTGGCGGCCCGCATCGATCGGCTCCCGCGCCAGCTCGGGGTCGACATGGTGGACACCGCCGACGGTGGCGCGATCCACTTCGACTCCGCGGCCGACGGCCGGCTGCCTGACGTGGACGTCCGCTTCCGCGGACCGCTGGTCGGTGACGTCTTCGACGCCCACCTCGCCATCGAGGACCTCCCCACCTCGATGGACGCCGACTGGTCGATGCCCGACGACGGGCCCGTCACGGCGTCCTTCGAGAGCTCCGGTCAGGGCATCGGCGCCATCGAGGCGCTCATCACCAACCAGGATGGCGACCCGCAGGGCCTCCCCGCGTTCGCCTTCACGGAGAAGCAGGTGGTCGCCGCCCACCTCAAGGCCAACGAGGACGGCACCCAGGCCATGCGCCTCGGCGCCCGCATCGAGCGGGTCCGCCAGGCGAGCGTCACCGCCTCGCCCGATGGCGGGATCGACGCCAACGTCCAGATCGGAGACGGAGAGCTGCCCCTCGAGCTGGCAGGATCCGTCGACCTGCGCGGGGCGGGCGGACCGCTCGTCGAGGCCGGCTCGACCCTCTCGCCGCTGCCCGGGAACGTCAACATCTCCCTGGTGCCCGCCGGCGAGGACGGCAAGGCGGACCCGATGACGCTCCGCTACGAGTCGAGCGAGTCGGTCGACGTCGACGCCGACGTCCGGGTCGTCGACGAGGCAGCCCGCGCGACGGGCTGTGGCTCGGCGGGCGTCCTCTGCGGTGACCTCCGCATCCGCCACATCCCCGGCGGCATCCTCAGCCCTGACGACCGGCTGGGCAGCATCGAGGCGCGCATCGGCGACTTCGTCAGGGCCGATGGCAAGCGCGAGGCCCGCATCCAGGTCGACAGCGACGGTCCCAGCCGCCCGGACTTCTTCGCCGACGTGGAGATCGGCCCCGGCGTGGTCGAGGGACCGGACCAGACCGCCGGGCGCCCGCTGGTCGCCCACGCCGAGGTGCTCGGGCTCGCCAAGCACCTCTACGTGCGCACGGTCGAGGGGCAGGACCAGACCCTCCAACGAGCTGAGTTCCACACCTGCATCCGCGACTACGACCTCGACGACGGCGACGGCGCCTGCGTGCCCGACCCGAACGACGAGCCCGACCCCCGCATCGGCGCCCTCGAGTTCTCGCTCGCCAACTTCCGGCCCGAGGACCGCGACGACGCCAACGTGCAGGTGCCCGCCGCCTACGCCGCCACCCCGAACTTCGCGACCATCACCGCCCGTGGCCACGATGCCGGCTCCTCGGTGGCGTTCGAGGCCACCGGTCGGATGCAGGACATCCGCGAGGTGCTCTACGTGAACCAGGGCGCCTTCGGCGTGCGGACCGACATCGGCGGGAACGACCCGCTGGCCGCCGTCATCGACATCGAGGACATCGCGTTCGGTGAGCCTGACGGCCGCCCGGCCGACCCGGAGATCTACGACGTCACCGGCGACGTGCTCGTCGACCCGCTGCCCCGGATCATGACGGTCTGCTTCAACTCCTCCGGGCAGGCGATCCCCGCCCAGCCGGCGGCCGACGTCACGGAGCCGTGCGAGGACGCCAACCCGTTCGAACCCGACGGCGACGCGCTCGAGGCCTCGCCGATGTCGTTCGCCTACGACGGCGAGATGCGTCCCGGGGAGCCGCAGGAGTTCGACGTCGATGCGGACGCCGAGGTCGTGTACCACGGCGACGACGGCGACAGGTCCCAGGTCGACGACAACCAGACGGTCCGTGGGCACCTCGAGATCGACAACATCCCCGCTCGGATCCGGGCCCACGTGCTGGAGCCCGACGACGAGGACGGCGGTCCCCTCCGCGTGCTCGTCGACGCGCCGACCCTTGCCGACCAGCTCACGGTGTTCGCGTCGGCGGCGCTCCTCGATGGCGACCTCCAGTGCGAGGACCCGCGCGTCCCGAAGCGCCTGGATGCGGACACGACGCAGTCCGCGGTGTGCGCGCAGGGGCGGATCGCGAACGTGCCGGAGCGGCTCACCCTCGACTACGACGCCGACGTCCCGGTCGACAACTTCGTGCTCGACAGCAGCGGCGAGAAGCAGCTCGACCTCGTCGACCTGAAGGTCTCGTCGGTCACCCGCAACGAGCCCGAGGGCGGGGGGGCCGCCCGAGCGCAGGTCCTCATCGCGTCGGGTGAGGTGCTCGACCTCCCCCGGAAGGTCTCCGGGACCCTGCGGACCCCGGCGCCCGACCGACCGGACGACCCCGTCCTGATCGACCTGCGTGCGCCGAACGGCGACGAGAACCTCGTCGGTGCGATCAACGCCCGGGTCCGCAACTTCGTCGCCCCCGACCCGGTGGAGGGGATGCCCGCCCAGCGCGCCGGGCTCACCGACCCGAAGGCGCTCGGCCCGGACGGGCAGCCGATCGGCGACTGGGCCTCGTTCATCCAGCGCGGTGACGCCTTCGAAGGCGAGCTCCACATCAGCCGGATCGAGCGCGTCGGGTTCAAGAACCAGGTCGACGAGACGGGCAAGCGGCTCGACACGAACGTCATCAACGTCGACTTCGGACGGGACAAGACGATCCGCGGCTACGTCGACATCGACAAGGACGGCACCGACCGGGTGATCGGCGACGTGACGCTCGAGCAGATCCCGGCGGGCCTCCAGGTCTGCTTCCGCAGCCCGACCGACAAGACGGCCGCCCCGAAGGCCGGGACCGCGACCTTCTGCGACACGACGCCATCCGGCGCCGCCGACCGCGCCAAGGTCGGCGCGTTCGAGGCCCGGATGGCGTCCGACGCCGGCGCCGAGCTCGACATCGACGCCTTCGTGCGCAGCGCCCAGGGCGGCGGGAGCGACATCCTCGCGGCGCGGGTCGACATCGACAACATCCCCAACGTCGTCGCCGGGACCTTCGGCGACGGCAGGGTGGACGTCGGCGGCTTCCGGCTCGACGGCACGCCCGACGGCATCGACCGCATCTACGGCCACGCCGCCAGCTTCGACCTCACCGACGACGGGTGGTCAGCGGCCAACCGCCCCTACGACCCCCGCTTCGTGCAGCGCGCCCCGTTCCCCGCACCGTTCCCGTCCACCCAGCACGTCGCCGTCCGCGCCGACGACACCGACTTCGAGCTCCGGGCACGGATCGGCGAGGTGGAACCGAGCGCCGTCAGCGGCTCGAACCTGCACCGCATCCAGCTGGGCGACCAGCCGTGCTCGAAGCCCACCGGCGTCGACTACGGGGAGGGCGCGGCCGACTACGGCCCCCGGCCGGACTTCCCGCACCTGCCGACCAACGACGGCTCCGAGCACACCTGCATCCGTGGCGACTTCGAGCCCGTCGGTCCCGACGAGGTCGACCCACTCGCCCTGTCGCTCGTCGTCGACAAGGGCGGCAAGCGCCTCAGCGTCGACCGGGCCCAGCTCGACGACATCCCCGAGTTCTTCCAGATCAACGTCGCCGACGCCGAGCCCCTGCAGGACCAGGACGACAAGCGGTTGCGCCCGCACTGCATCGGGGTGGGCCGCACCCAGCCGGCCAACTGCGTGGCACCGCTCGTGCGCCTCGACACCCCCGGCAACAGCCGCCTGAGCGGGGTCGTCCAGTACGGGTCGCTCGCCGACCTGGGCCGGCTGGCGACGGTCGCGCCCCGCGAGACGCTCCCCGACGACGTCGACGACGACGGCAACCCGGCCTTCGCCGGCAACGACATCCGGGCGCGGGTGGGCTCGTTCGGTGAGTCCACCGCCGCCCGCGCCGCGTTCCGCATCCCGATCCCGGCCTCGTTCACCATCGACCAGGTCCAGTCGTGGTCGATGCAGAACCTGTCGAACAAGGCGAACTACCTCGACGCCAGCGATCTCCACTTCCGGTACGCGGCGCGCAACGACGACGGCGCCTCGGTGGGTGTGCTGCTGAAGCTCAGCGCCATGATCCACTCGTTCACCGACGGCACGCAGATCCTCCTGTCAGATGACGACCCGAGCCTGGGGGTGCAGATCCCCGGCGACCTCGGGGTCGAGCTCTACACCCGCAACCACAACGGCAAGGGCCGCAACTTCATCCAGATCGACGGTCGGTCGAGCGCACCCGACCTCGACCTGCGGGCCCGGCTGCTCGGCACCGGTGGCAGCCCGATCGGGCGCCTCGACGCGCAGGTGCGCGACGTCCCGGCCATCACGTCGACGGCGTACCCGGTCGCGAGCGCGCCGCTCAACGCCTACGGCCAACCGTCCTTCCGCATCCGCGCCGAGACCCTCGGCGAGGGGAAGGAGCCACCCGACCCGTCGGGTGCCGACACCGCCAGCGCCGGCGCACCCCCCAAGGAGAAGGAGTGCTCGCCGCTCCTGTGCATCCTGGTGCAGGTCCGCCTCAAGAGCGCCAACGTCCAGTTCGACTTCAAGCCCGACGGCGCCTCACCGGTGCGCCTCCTCGAGGCGGTCATCCGCACCGACGGCGCCAAGAACGGTGTCGAGATCCGCGGGTTCGCCGACATCGACAACGACGCCAACGACGACGGCACGCCCGACGCCGCCCCCGCGCCGTTCCTCGCCGGCGCCCAGCTCGAGGTCGACCCGCTCAACATGTTCATCCACGCCGGCATCCCGCTGCTGGCGAGCCTCGACTTCGTGCTCATCTCCGACCTCGACGCGGCCGCGAGCATCGGCGGTGGCTTCGACAACGCCACGCTCTGGAGCGAGGGCACCTACGACCCCGGTGGCCTCGTGCCCCAGCTGGTCGGCCCGGGCAGCGACCGCTTCAAGCTCGAGCAGAACCTCGTGAAGATGACCGTCACCAACAACGGTCCCAACGGCTCCTACTCGCAGATCGGGCCCATCGACTTCAACGTCGACATCATGCACGGCGAGGCGTGGGCGCTGTTCGTCAAGCTCATCGGGATCGACTGGGTGCCGCCGGGCATGAGCCTGCGCCTGCCGTTCCTGGAGTGCGACGCCTTCGGGCTGGTCGGGAGCTCCGTCGTGCAGGTGCCCGTGCCTGCCCTCGACCCCGACGGCGACTCCTCGCGCAGCGTCGTGGCCTGGCCCTTCTTCTCGCCGCCCGCCGGTCGGGTGGTCTACAGCGGCCTGCTCGGCGGTCCGCTCACCCTCGTCGGCAACCTGGCCGGCCCGTTCTTCTGCCTCGTCGACACCGAGCAGACGCTGATCGACGACGGCGCCAAGCCGCACCCGGCCGACCCGCTCGGCACCGGCATCACCGGGAGCGGCGTGCCGGACGCGCGCGTCGACGCGTCGGAGCTCGTCTTCCCCGCCGAGGACACCGGTCCGGTGCAGCTGCCGAACCTGACCGTCAGCGGCTCCACGCCGGCGCTCTGCGGCACCAAGACCTACCAGGACATCACGGTGCCGGGTGGCGTCACGCTCAACGTCGCCACCTCCGCCAACGCGACCAAGGTCGACGGCGTCGAGGCGTGCCCGGCCGGGTCCGAGGGCGCCCTCGAGCTCATCGCGGCGGGGAACGTGTCCGTGGCGGGCACCATCCAGGCCAGCGGCCTCGTCACCACGACCAACGCCACCGGCAACGGCGGCGGGGGTCACGGCCAGGACCGCTTCATCTTCGACCAGGGTGCCGGTGGTGGCGGTGGCACGTCCGGTGTGGGCGGTCCCGCCACCGGCGACGACGGAGACCCGTTCAAGACCGAGCCCGGCAACGCCGGCTCGACCACCTCCACCCCCGCCGGTCCGGGTGGGGCGCCGGGGCGCGGCGGTGGCGTCATCAAGGTCATCGCCGACACCCTCAACGTGTCCGGGGCCATCCGAGCCGACGGCACCTCGGGCACCCCGAAGGGCTCCGCGCCGGCGGATTGCTTCGATCCCGACACCGACGGCGACGGTCCCGACACCGGCAAGGCCAACACCGGCTTCGCGGGCGGCGGAGGCGGGTCCGGTGGCGGCATCGTCATCCACGCGGCCGAGTACGTCGTGAGCGGTGCCGTCAGCGCCAACGGCGGCGCGGGCGGGGCCGGGACCCGAGGCGGTGGTGGCGGCGGCGGCGGCGGGAACGTCAAGCTCAGCACCGCGCTGTTCGCCGGCAACGGCCCGACCGCCAACGGCGGCGCCGGTGGCGACGACACCTGCGGCGACACCGCCGACGACCCGGGCAACCCAGGCGGCGCCGGCGACGGGTGGACGCCGTCCACCGCGCCCCGCCCGAAGAGCAAGGTCGACATCAGCGGCGTCCAGGGCTTCGGCTTCTGGAACACGACCGCCGGCGACAAGTCGCTCGTGCTGCCGTACCGGGCCGCCGCCGAGATCAGCACCGATGCCGACGGTCCCTACGACGACAGCGCCACGACCAGTGACGACTTCGACGTCGCGCTGTGCGCCAGCACCCGCACCACGGCGACGAACCTGCCGACCGACAAGCCCCTCTCGCAGGTCCTGATGCCCAGCGGGCCCGACGGCATCGGCGTCGACGACCCGTGCGGCGACTTCACCTTCGGGGAGATCGCCGGCAACCCCGGCCTCAGCCAGCCGCAGCTCCTCGCATCGGCCGAGCACGACACCCGCCGCACGAGCGGCGCCTCCTTCACGCTGCCGAGCCTGAGCCAGGCCTACTACGGCTTCTACACGGTGGTGTTCAAGTCGGCCGACAGCGCCAACAGCTGCTTCGACCACGACGACCAGACCCCCGGCAACTTCTTCGACTTCAGCCAGGAGCAGGCGTTCGACGAGGCGGTTTGCACGCCGGTCGAGGAGGCTCCGACCGCCCCCGACCTCGCCCTCGGCATCGACAACGAGGCCCCGAACATCCAGTCGCTCTCGGTGCACGGCGTGGCCGTCCGCGACGGCGAGGGGGCCCCGATCGCCGGTGCCGAGCCCGTGCCCTCGAACGTGGGCGCCATCCGGCTCGCGTGGAACGACACCGACAACGTGGCCGTGGTCGGCCGCGAGTGCACCGGCGCCCACGGCTCCATCGGGATGCGGAGCTGCGTGAGCGGCCAGACCGTCGACCTGACCGGCGCCGACGGGGTCAAGACGGTGGCGGTGCGCCTCGTCGATGCAGCCGGGAACGAGGACACCTTCACCGCCACCGTGCAGCTGGACCGGGCCGTGCCGGCGTCGTCGGGCGAGATCGTCGCCGGGTCCGCCCCGCTCAACAGCAACGGCTGGTACGACGCCTCGCCGGACTTCCGGCTCTTCGGCCTCGACGACGGCACCGGCACCGGCGCCGGCGACCCGGCCTACGAGTTCCAGTTCGACGAGGCCGGCATCCGCCCGTGCGCACCCGTCGACTGCACCATCGACACCGACCTGCCCGGTCGGGGCCGCCACCGGCTCCGCTGGACGGGCATCGACAAGGTCGGCAACCGGTTCACCGCCGACGACGACCCGGGCACGCCCGCCGTCGACGGCCGCAAGACCATCGCCGTGAAGGTCGACGGCGACGAGCCCATCTCCGACCTGCTCAGCGTCCCTGCGGTGCCGAACGGCGCCAACGGCTGGTACTCCGGCGCCACGTGGATCACCTTCGGGGCCTTCGACCAGCCGGGTGCGTCCGGGTTCGTGAAGGCCCCCGACGACGCCTCGCAGATCGGTGGGGTCAGCTGGACGAAGTCCCACAACGGCGGTCCGGCGCTCGCGCAGCCGCTGTTCAACCCGCAGGTGCCCGTGCCGGTCCGCCTCGAGCCCGGCCGCACCGACATCTGCTGGTCGGCCAAGGACCAGGCCGGCAACACCGAGGGCGAGCGCTGCCGCACGTTCTTCGTCGACGAGGGCGACCCGGTCACCTCGCTGCCCTCGTCGCCCCCCGGGCCCGACGGCGCGTCCGGCTGGTACGTGGCGCCGCCCATCGTCGACCCGACCGTGCACGACGCGCTCCCGAACGGCTCGGGCGTGGGTGCGGACCTCGGGAGCGACCTGTGCACCCAGAAGCCGCTCATCTCGGTCGGTGCTCCCAGCGGCACCTGCCTCTCGATCGACGGCTCGCCGTTCTTCCCGGTGGCCCACGAGGCCGGCCGCACGCCCAACTACCTGAGCCGGCTCGGCGAGGGTCTCCACGAGCTCCGTGCCTTCTCGACCGACGAGGCGGGCCGACGGTCGGCGATCACCACCCGCCTGTTCCAGGTGGACCTGTCCAACCCGGTCGCCACCGCTCGGACGATCATGCCGCGAGCCTCGGTCGGGAAGTGGTGGCGCCACCAGCCGACCGTGGTGCTGCGCGCCGCCGACGGCGACCGGCACGGGTCGTCGGTGCAGGAGATCCGCTACCAGCTCACCGGCACCACCGCGGTGGCTCCGTGCACCGTCAGCTCCTGCACCTACACCAAGCCGTTCACCGTGCCGCAGGGCGTCTTCCGGATCACCTACTGGGCCGTCGACGCCGCCGGCCGGATCCAGGCGCCCCAGACGCTCAAGCTCGCCGTCGACACCACCCCGCCGGTGCCCAGGGCCGGCCAGCCGAAGCCGTCCCTGTGGGTGCGGAGCTCGCTCGGGCTCCCGCTCACCAGCCCCACCGTCGAGCTCCCGTTCACCCTCCAGGAGAACCTGTCGGGGATCGACCACCTCGACAACAACAGCCCGAACAAGGACAAGGTCCGGGCGCTGGTGGTCGTCTACGACGCCCTCGGCTACCCGGTCCGCACCCTCGATGCGGGGCTCTTCACGGTCAAGCCCGGGCAGACCGTGAGCGGGCTCGTGAAGTGGGACGGCAAGGGGGCCAACCTCACGTCGCTCGTGCCGCTCGGGACCTACTACTACCGGGTCGCGGCCGTCGATGCCGCCGGCAACGTCGCCATGAGCGGCGAGTCGAAGAAGCTCCTGATCGCCGTCCGGCTCCTCTAGGGTCCTCGCCCTGAGCAAGAAGCTCCTCGCCCTCATCCTGGCCGTCGTGGTGGCCGGCGGCATCGTGCTCGCGGTGGTCCTCGCCGTCCGCGGGGACGACAGCGACGACGGTGTCGCCGGTCCCGACACGACGACCACCACCGAGGCGCCCCTGTCCGACGAGGCCCAGGAGCTCGTCGACCTGCTCGCCGAGAGCCGGGAGCTCGATCTCCACCTCGTGTTCGAGCCCACCGAGCCCGGCAGCGGTGGCGCCACCCTCGTGGTCGACGTGTGGTGGAAGGGCGAGCGGGCCGCGCAGCAGATCACCGTGACCGCAGGCGGGCAGACGGAGCGGGCCATCGCCTACGTGCTCCCGGACGGCAACGTGCTCTGCCAGCGACCGCCCGACGAGGCGTGGGCGTGCCAGGAGTCCGTATCCGTCGCCACGGAGGCCGGGGAGCCCGCCGGCATCATCGACGCCCTGGCATCGGACCTCGGTGGCAAGGACGTGAGCGTCGAGGAGGCCCAGGTGGGGGAGCACGAGGCTCGCTGCTTCACGATCGAGGGTGAGACCGGCGGGGCCGTGTGCGTCACCGACGAAGGCATCCCGGTCCGCTTCACCCTCGGCGACTCGCAGATGGTGCTGGCGTCGGTCGAGCGCTCGGTGGGCGACGAGGTGTTCGAGCCGCCAGCGGAGGTCTCGGAGCCGCCCACCACGAGCACCACAGCCTCCTGACCAGGGCGGGCCCGGGTGGGGTCCGAGCAGCGCTGCTGGTACGCTCCCAGCGCTATTTCGACGTTCGTGGTGTGGACGGCGTGGGCCTCTGGCCCGCGCCGTTGCTGTGTCAGGAGGAGGTGAGCGCCGGTGACGACCACCGAAGACCGCATCCGCGGCCTCGTCGCGCCCCTCGTGGAGTCGGCGGACCTCGCCCTGTACGACCTCGAGCTCGCCGGAGGGGTGCTGACGGTGCTGGTCGACGCGCCGGGTGGCGCCGGCATCGACGCCATCAGCCGCCTGGCCCGCGCCGTGTCCCGCACCCTCGACGAGCACGATCCCATCGAGGGCCGCTACACGCTGGAGGTGAGCAGCCCGGGGCTGGAGCGTCCGCTGCGCACGCCGGCGCACTTCACCGGCGCGGTGGGCAGCACCGTCAAGGTGAAGACCCGGCCCGGGGTCGAGGGCGACCGGCGCGTGGAGGGCACGGTCACCGCCGCCGACGACACCTCCGTCACCGTGCGCGACGTCGACGGTGTGGACCGAACCCTCGTCTACGACGACATCGAGCGGGCGCGCACCACCTTCCAGTGGGGCCCTTCCGAGAAGCCGACCAAGAAGAAGGCAAAGGCGAAGACACCATGACCTCCATCGACTTCGGCGAGGCGCTGGCCGCGCTGGCGCAGGACAAGGGCATCAGCGTCGACACGCTGCTCGGCGCCCTCGCCGACGCGCTCGAGTCCGCCTACAAGCGGATGCCCGGTGCCAACGAGTACGCGTGGGTCACCATCGACCCCGACTCCTTCGACATCCGGGTGTTCGCGCAGGAGATCGACGAGGACGGCGAGCCCTACGGCCCCGAGATGGACGTCACCCCGGACGACTTCGGCCGCATCGCCGCCATGACCGCCCGCCAGGTGATGACCCAGCGGATCCGTGAGGCCGAGCGCGAGCTCAAGTACGAGGAGT
>WUUC01134945.1_pt1 | contig 12761 bp, 9 predicted proteins | sample 6278441 | NCBI WGS metagenome assembly WUUC01 (sample SAMN13675441, study PRJNA597444) | soil metagenome | isolation source: soil | place: USA: Washington | collected 2017-10 | reverse complement strand
TGTGTGGGAAGTACCAGGGCGTGAGCACGAGAGTGCGTTTAGCCATGCCTCAGGCCTGCCTACCTCGCGTCCAAAGCATTGCTAAACCCTAACATGCTTTTCACGAGGGCGCCCGCGCGGGCCCGCCGCGGCGGGCCAGTACGTCGGCTCACGAGTCAATTTTGAGGCTGCCAGGCTGCCCATGCGTCGGGAACGCGCTTCGCCCGTGTTTCGGTGCGGCCTCGCGGGACGGACCGTTCCAGTGGACGTTTGATCGGACCCGCGGAAGGCCGATGTGACGTCGCGGTAACCGGCGAGGAGCGGTTGGTTGGCGCCGCTTCTCGGTGCTAGACTCCGGCTCCCCCGCGGCCCGCGCAACGCGTCAGTAAGGAAGGCCCGGCACGTTCAGCTCGACCGAAAACAGGCCGCCGCGGCCGCCGCCCGAGAAGCTGCTGATGAACAACGTCCGGCGCTCGGGTCCTCCGAACGCGACGTTCGTCAGGCCCAACCCATCGTCGAAGCCGTCCGGGCCGATTTGCCCGAGTAGCTCGCCGGCGGGGCTGTAGACGCGGATGGTGCGCGGCCCGTTCAGCACCGCGTAGATGTTGCCGGCGCAGTCGACCGTCATACCGTCGGGCTGCGACAGATCCGTCGCGATGTTGCCCACCGGAGTGGGAACGCCCGCCGCGTCGATCGAGTACTGTCGTAACGCGAAGTTGCCGCCCGACACGTACAGTGTATTGCCGTCCGGAGAGAGCGTGATGCCGTTCGGATTGTCGAGCGATTCGTCCACGACGCTGATCGCGCCGGCGCCGAGCGGCGGGGCGATACGGTAAACGCGAGTCCCGCCCTGAATGCGCCCGTCCGGCGATTGGAAATCCGGATCGGTGAAGTAGAGGTTACCGTCTGCGCGCACCACCAGGTCGTTGGGCGAGTTGAAACGCTGGCCATCGCGCGTCTGGTTACCGCGCGTGACGGGCCCATTGGGCAACGTCAGCCGCGAGATCCCGCCCACGTCGTGCGCCGCGAGCAGCAAGTTGCCGTCCGCATCGAGGGCGAGGCCGTTGCTGCCAGCGTCCGGAAATACTCCCTGCTCGTAACCACCAGCGGCCGAATAGCGGCTGATCCGGGAGGCGTTGCCCGCCGTGTTGATCTCCGAGAAATAGAGCGCGTCCCCGGCCCAGACCGTGCCCTCCCAGATGAACTGTTGGCCGCCCTCCACGGCAGCGAGCGGCTGGATGTCGAGCGCCGCCGGCAAGGGGCTCTCGAATGGCCCCGGGGGACACGACTCCGCACCCACGCGGCCGATCGCCGGCACACCGACGGCGCCACTGCCCCCGCTGCCTCCATTGCCGACGCCAGAGCTGCCAGCCGCAGGCACGGACGCAGAGCCCCCGTTGCCCGTGTTGCTCGGAGCCGAACCACCCGCGCCCAGACCCAGGCTGCCGCCGTTGCCTTCACTGGCGTTGCCCGGGACCGGGCCACTGCCGCCCACCGCACCGCTCGGAGCAGGTGGCGACGGGTTCGGCACGCTCGAGGATCCACCGGCGCCCGCCCCGAAGGCGTTCGGGGGAGGCGAGCCCTGGAACGAGGGCACTCCGTCAGCGTCGCCGTCCGCCGCACCACAGGCCACCAGCGCGACCGAGCCAACGAGCGCTGCCAGAGCCTCTAAACCAACGTGGAAACGACGAATGCGGGTAACCGACATGAACACGTCCTACCACCACGCCCTGCCCCGGAGTATGCGATCTTCCAGTGCCACTCTCTCGCAGCTGCTCTTGCCGAATGAAGCGGGTCAGGCGTGTGCGAAGTGCACCAGATCAACGCGCCTTTTCCGGAGCGAACGTCACAACCTGGGCCGCCTGGACACTCGTTCTGCATCGGCATAGGGTCCGCGCTCTACCGGCGCGACGAGCCGTGGCCCAGCAGATCACCCCATGATCACCAACGTAAAAGCGGGTCCGTACACCATCGCCGGCGTCTCACTCGCAGGCATTCATACGAGCTTGCAGGTGCGCGAGCTCGGCGTGCTGTTCGATGCAGGCATCGCGCTACGTAGCACGGCGGGAGCGGAACACGTGTTTTTGAGCCACGGGCACGCCGACCACTGCGGCGCGCTGGTGAGCCTGCTCGGCATGCGCGGGTTGATGCGCATGCCCCCACCGATCGTGTACATGCCGGCGGAGATCGCTCCCAGCACCGAAAGTGCACTCGCCCTGTTCGGTCAGCTGCAACGCCACGAGTTTTCCATCCGAAGCGAGCCGATGCTGCCCGGGGACGAACGGGCGCTGCGGCCCGATCTGAGCGTACGAGCGTTTCGTACGCATCACACGACCCCGTCGCTCGGTTATCAATTTTTCAACCGGGTGCAGAAGCTCAAGCCCGAACACCTCGGGTTGTCGGGCAAAGAGATCGGCGAGCGGCGCAAGCGCGGCGACGATCTGTTCGACGTCGAGGAGCGGCTCGAGCTAGCGTACGCGACCGATACGCTGATCCACGTGCTGGACACGTCGCCGTCGCTGCTCACCACGCGGGTGCTGATCCTGGAGTGTTCGTTTCTCGATGAACGCAAGAATCTGGCGTCGAGCCGAGCGGGTGGGCACATTCACCTGGACGAGCTGCTCGAGCGCGCCGATTCTTTCCAGAACGAGGCGCTCGTGCTCATGCACTTCAGCCAGATGTACGCGCCGGGCGAAGTGCACCGCACGCTCGAGCGGCGCTGTCCGCCTTCGTTATTCAAACGCATCGTCGTGTTCGCCCCGAGCAAGGGACCCTGGCCGGGTTGAGGCCGCGATTGTACCCTGGCCACTAGACCGACCCAGCGCAACCGCCGCGTTCAGGCGCGGGGAAAAACTCGCCGTACACTCGACCAACACGAAACAATCGGGTAAAAGGGCGGCAAATCGGGGATCTGCCCGATGACGTTTGCCCTAGGAGGGTTCCATGAAGCTCGATTTTGCAAAGACGGTTGCTGCGTTGGCGGCATTGGGTTTGTCTGCGGCCGCCTGTGGCGGTTCCACACCCGAGGCTGCCTCGCCGGAAGCACCCGCCGAGTCTGCCGAGGCCACCGAAGCGCCGACAGGCGAAGCGACCGCCGCCGAGGGTGTACCTACCGCCGAGGGCGCCAGCGCGACCGCGGAGGGCAAGGAGTGTTGCAAGGCCATGAACGAGTGCAAGGGCAAGGGCGGCTGTGCCGTCGAGGGCAAGCACGAGTGTAAGGGCAACAACGAGTGTAAGGGCCAGGGCGGCTGTAACGGGCACTGTCCGAAGTAAGCCCGGTCTGAGGAGCGGGCAACCGCTGACCGAGCCGCCGAGCGCAGCTGGCGGAGCGATGCACGGCCTCCGGCACGGAGCCGGCGTCAGGCAAACCAAAGCCGACGCCGACCGTTCCGGGGGCTGTTGTCGTTTGAGGTGCTCGTGTTATGCCGAGCGGATGATCCCCTGCGCGCTGGTCACCGGTGCCAACGGTTTCTTGGGCTCACGCCTGGTTCGATTGCTCGTCAGGCGCGGCGAGCGTGTCAAAGCCTTCGTGCGCGCCGGCTCCAACCTGAGTGCCCTGCGGGGTTTGCCAGGCGAGCAGGTCGAGCTGTGCGTGGGAGACATCCTGAGCGGGCACACCGTGTATCGCGCGCTCGCCGGGTGCAACCGCCTCTATCACCTCGCTGCCGGTTGCGCCCCCTGGCACCGCGACCCGCGCCGTGTCCTCGGGCCCGCGGTCATCGGCACGCAGGAGGTGCTCCTGGCGGCTCAGCGACGCAACATCGACAAGATCGTGCTCACGTCATCGGCGGTGACGCTCGGCTCGACGGACCACGCCGTGTTGATGGACGAGGGGCACGACTTCAACCGGACGGGTGCAGACCCGACGCTGGTGGCCAAACATCGCGCCGAACGGGTCGCGCTCGAGCAAGCTCGGCTGGGTTCCCCGGTGGTGGTGGTCAACCCCACGGTCATCGCGGGCCCGGGAGACTGGCGCCCGACGCCCGGCGGCAGCGTGTTGCTCGAGTACTTGAACTGGCCCACATCGCGCCGGCTGCGCATTCCCGTCAGCGGCGGCCTGAACATCGTGGACGTGGATGACGTCGCCGTCGGCCACCATCTGGCGATGCTCAAGGGGCGCATCGGCGAGCGTTACATCCTCGGCGGGGAAAACCTCGACCTCAGGGATCTGGTGCAGGGCGTGCTGCCGGAGGCGACCGGCCTCTCCCCTGCCCTGTCGACGATCAGCCGCCGCCGGCTGGAGTGGTCATGGCGGCTGCAGGACGCCAGCGCCCGGCTGCGTGGCGCCTCGCCCGTGACCACGGCGCGTCTGGTGCGCGACCAGGTTTGCCGTTATGTGTGGGTCTCGAGCGCCAAGGCCGAGAACGAGCTCGGCTACACACATCGCTCCGCGCTCGAGGCCCTGGCGCGGGGCGTGAGCTGGTACAAGGAACAGGGTTACATCTCGAACGGCGTCGCCCTGCATCCCAGCCACGTGGGCTGAGCGCCAGCGGTGTGCCGCTGGCGCCCCGGGCGTCCCCTCAGGTGAAGCGCAGGACGTGCCAGTTTTTGCGGCCTCGACGCACCAGCACGACCTTCCCGTGCAGCAGGTCGGCCTCGCGGAGGCGCCGGTCGAGCTCGACGCGCTGCCCGTTGATGCTGATGGCGCCGCTCTCGAGGAACTGGCGGCTCTCGCGCTTGCTGCTGGTGACGCCGGCGCGAACGAGGAGATCGACGAGCTCGAGGCCTTGCCCCGAGAGACCGCTGCGTTCGAGCTCGGTGGACGGCGCGTCGTGGAACACCTGCTCCAGGCTCTCCGCGTCCAGACCGGACACGTCCCCCGAGAACAGCGCTTCGGCGGAGCTCCGCGCCTGCTCGACGGCGGCCTTGCCGTGCACCAGCTCGGTCATGTGATCGGCCAGCGCGCGTTGAGCGACCCGCTTCTCCGGCGCCGTCTGATGCTCGGCGGCGAGCGCTTCGATCGCGTCGCGTTCGAAGAACGTATAGTTTTTGAGCAAGCGGATCACGTCAGCGTCCGCCGCGTTGAGCCAGAACTGGTGGAACGCATACGGCGAGGTGCGGTCTTTGGTGAGCCAGACGGCTCCGGACTCGGTCTTGCCGAACTTGCCGCCATCCGACTTCGTGAGCAGCGGCACCGTCATGCCAAAGACCTCGCTGCCACGCTTCTTCCGAACGAGCTCGACGCCGGAGACGATGTTGCCCCATTGATCGGAGCCCCCGAGCTGCACCGTCACGCCGTGCGTGTCGAACAGGTGCAAGAAGTCGTAGGCCTGCAGGATGAGGTAGCTGAACTCCGTGTAACTGATGCCCTGCTCGCGGCTGCTCAGGCGCTCGCGCACCGAGTCCTTCTGAACCATCATGTTGACCGAAAAGTGCTTGCCGACATCCCGCAGCATGTCGAGGTACGAGACCGGACCGAGCCAGCTGTCGTTGTCGAGCAAGAGCGCGGCGTGGGGGCCTGAAAAATCGAGGATCGACTCCATGATCTCGCGGATCTTGCTGACGTTGTGCGCGATCTGTTCGCGGGACAACACGGGCCGTTCACTCTCCTTGCCCGAAGGGTCCCCAATCAGACCCGTCCCGCCACCGACCACGGCCACTGGCCGGTGGCCGGCGCGCTGAAATCGCTGAAGCAGGATCAGCGGCATCAGGTTACCGACGGTCAACGAATCCCGCGTCGGGTCAAAGCCGGCGTAGACCGTTCGGCTCTCCGTTTCCAGATGGCGCCCGAGGCCTTCTCCGGCCGCATCCGGCGTCGCCTGGTGAAACTGACCGCGGTACTTGAGATCCTCGATGAGCCGACTCATGACGAGGTCGACCTTACTTTCTACGCTGCATCGAAGCGACGATTTTTCCACGCTGTGCGGCAGGCTGGAAAGCCGCCGAACCGCGACGCTTCATTTGCGATGGCACATCGGTACGCTTCCCGCGTCGAGGACACGCGGCAGGTGTCAAGGTAGGGTGGAAGAGGATGATGTGCGAATAATACCGAGCACGTGGCGCCCCGGGTGGTAGTACTCTGTCGCGGCATATGCGACTCGGGTCCAAGCAAGCGGTAGCTCGGCGCCAAGGCAACGAATTGGCGATGGCTCGCGGGTCTCGCGTGGCGTTTTGGGCCAGTGCGGCAGCGCTCGCGCTCGGCTCGGCTACCCTGGCCTGCGGCAGGCCTGGCGAAGGGGGCGGCCTGCCGGAGGCGCTACTCGGCAGCCTCGACCAACCCATCATCGGCGGCGCGCTCGATGAATCCACGAGCGGCGTGGTCGGCCTCGCGCTCGACCTCGGTACACGCGTCGCCGGCCACTGTAGCGGCACGTTGATCGCCCCAAACCTGGTGCTGACCGCACGGCATTGCGTGGCCTTCACCGAGACCGCGAACGACGAGGGCATCGTCGAGTGCGACACCGCCAAGTTCAACAATACATTTCCCGCCCGCATGCTGCTAGCGTCACCGGATCCGGTCCGCCCCGCCGATCCCCGGGATCCGAGCTACGTGCGCGGGCGCGAGGTGCGCACGCTGGGCGACGACGAGATCTGTGGTTTCGACATCGCGCTCATCATTCTCGAGGACCTGGTCTCGCCGGTGGCGACCCCGATTGACCCGCGCCTCCAGGTTTCTCCGGTCGACCGCGAGCCGTTCTCGACCATCGGCTACGGTCTGACGAGCCTGGGGGATCCGTCCTCGGACGGGACGCGGCAGCGCGCCGATGGTAGCGCCGTGCGCTGCAGCGGAGAGGCTTGTGTGTCGCTGTCGGGCGGTTCGATCCGCCCTTCCGAGTGGGCCAGCGTCGACGCGCCGATCTGCTCGGGGGACTCGGGGGGCCCGGCGCTCGACGAGCAGGGTCGGGTGTTTGGCGTCGCCTCGCGCGGCGATCCAAATTGCGAGATCGCGGTCTATGGCGACGTGTCCAACTGGGCCCCGTTCATCGTCGATACGGCCATCTCGGCCGCGTTGATCGGCGGCTACGCTGCACCCGATTGGACCCATGAGGCCGGCACCGCATCGGGCGGCAGCCTCTCGAACGTGAGCGGAGACCGCGGCGGCTGCAGCGTCAGCGCGGCCCACGGCGCCCCTCGGGGGCTCTCGTCCCTGCTTGCCGGAATGCTAGTCTGCGCAGCATGGTTACGCCGACGAATCGGACGCGAGGCGAAGGCCCCGACGCGCCGGGCTCCACCGGCCTGGGCCGCCGGCCCGTCATCGGAGTGAGTCTGTGTCTGGACCCGGGCCAAAAGCTCCGGGCGGGCAGCGACTACTGGTACATCAATCGGAATTACACGCGAGCGCTGGCCCGCGCCGGCGCCGCCCCGCTGCTGCTCTGTCCCGACGCTCCAGTCGACGCCTGCCTCGCCGCCTGCGACGGCCTGGTGTTGTCTGGCGGCGGCGACCTGCCCGAGAGTTTTCGAGAGGCATCGTTTGAAAGTGGCGCCTGGACGAGCCAGGTTCCGACCCAGGCCGAGGCGCTCGAGCGCATCGACTGGGAGCGGGCGCTGCTCGACGCCTTCAGCGCCCGCGGCAAGCCGGTGCTCGGCGTGTGTTTCGGCATGCAACTGATGAACCTGCACTTCGGCGGCACGCTGCGCATGAACCTGAGTCAGCACGAGAGCACGCTCGACCACGGTGGCGGTGGGCGAATGGCGGCGCACGCCGTCACGCTCGCGCCGGCGTCTCCGTTCTGGAGCGGCCTGGCCCTGCCGGGGCACGTGAGCTCATCACACCGTCAGGGCATCGGGGACATCGCGCCGGGTTTCGAGCGCAGCGCCTGGGCCGAGGACGGCGTGGTCGAAGCGATCGAACGCGGGGGCCTGATCGGCGTGGAGTGGCACCCGGAGAGCGACCCGAGCGGGCCGCTCGTGTATGGGCGCTTCGCGGCAGTCGTCGCCGCCAGCATGCCCTGACGAGCGCCCCCAGCGCGGGCGCGCTCCCGACGATGAGCGGGCGCGCGCTCGAGCGCTACGCCCCTCGGGCCCTCAGAAGCTCCCGCGCAGCTGAACCTGACCGTCGGAGTAACCCACCTGCACGCCGTCCGGTTTCGGTGCGGGTTTCTCGGGGACCACGGCGCGCTCCGGCTCTGGCGGGTCGAGTGTGATCCACAAGCTCAGACCACCCACGATGAGCGCCGCACCCGACATGATGTCTGAGGCGAGCAGCAGCGTCTGCGCATTGTTTTTGGTGTCCGTGATGCGATCGGCCAGCGACGGGTTTTCGTAGGTACTGAAGTCGGCGCCGCGCAGCTGCTCGAGCTCATCCGCCTCGTTTGCGCCCATGATGCCAGTCACGACCGCACCCGCGATCAGGGCGCCGGTGGTAGCCCAGCCGGCGATGATCCAGGTCTGCGCGCTGCTTTCGACGATCTCGCGCTCGCGCACGACGATGGTCTGCTTCTCGTCGGGCTGTACCTCCAGGGTCACGTTCACCGTCTGCTCGTCCCCGCCCGCCAGCGTCACGTTGCTGGTGCGGGGCAGATAACCGGAGCGGCGTAGGGTCACCCGATGAACGCCAGCGTCCACGAGCAACGGCGCATCCAGCGGCGTCTTGCCGACCAGAACGTCGTCCACCAGCACCTCGGAGAACTCCACGTTCCCGTTCACGGTCAGGAACGCCGTGCGGCGCGCCAGCATGTCGAGGTCCTTGTTGACCGAGGCGCGGCGATCGGGCGTCAAGGTGTCCGCGCCCTGCTGGGTGTACTCCTGTAGCGCCCGCCGAGCATTCGCATATTGCCCGAGCTGGATGCAGACCTGACCGATATTGTAGAGCACCCGGTAGTTCGGCACGAGCTCGTACGCGCGGTTGAACTCGATCAACGCCAGAGGGTACTCACCCTCCTCGTACAGCTCGAAGCCTCGGTCGAAGCGCTGTTTGGCCTCCGCCATCACTTCCGGCGACGGCCCAGCCGGCGTGGCGGCCGCGGGCGCGCCCGGGGACGGCCCAGCTTGCACGGCCGGTGAAGGCGCCGACGCAGGCGGAGCAGGCGCTGCCGCCTTCGGTGAGCCCGGGGCGGGATCCTCCGCCCAGACGAGGCCAGATAACCCGCTGGTGGCGACCAGACAGGACAACGCGGACGCGACGACTCTCAGTTTTCTCAAGGGCATTCACCGACCTCTCGCAGGGCCTTTCGAGCCCTACGGAACAAAGCTCAGCCGGCGAAAGGGTTGTCTTCGTCGAGGGCTCGCGGACGTTTGCTGGGGAGCACGCCGGGCTCCCGCGGCTTGACCAGGGTCGTGTCGACCGACGGCGGCGCTGACGCCGGATCGGCCTTGCCCCGGGGCTTGTATTTGCGCTGTTGCGCCGGCAGGGGCGTGAGCTCGAGCACGATTTCGCGTGTCTGGTCGAAGATGACCTGACGAGTCACGCTCGCGTAGTTGGGCGCGCTGGCTCGGACCGAGCGCAGGTCGGCGCGTGGCTGTGTCTGCAACGTGTAGGGGGCCGGCACCGCCTCACCCTCGTCGATGTTGATCGTCGCGTTCGGCGGGATCGTACGCAAGGTGATCTGCACGTCTCGGGGCGGCGGCGCTGGCGTGTCGATCACTGGCGGCGCCGGCGGCGTCACGTTGGTCGTGATGGGTGTCACGATGGCGGGCGCGGGCGTGATCGTGGGGGCCGCCGCCTCGGGCGCGCTGCCGAGCGTGCCCTTCGCCAGGACCACGACCAACCCCAGCACTGCGAGCCCGGCGCCGACCGGCAGCAGCCAGGACGAGGACTTTTCGCGTATGCTTCCGGTGGCCAGGCCGCGATCGACGGTGGAGGCACCCTCGCGGTGGTGCTCCGGAGACGCCGATGAGGTCGGCGTCGAGCTCTGGTTCTGCGCATCGGGGCGATCCGACGGGCGCTCCTTGAGCTTGGCCGCCGCCTCGTTGATGCTGCGCGATTTCGCGTCGATCTCGTCGCCCACCGTGGCGCGCAAGAGCGCAGTGATCTCTCGCTCGTTCGCCTTGGACCCGGAGCCAGCGATCCAACCCTCGAGCGCGACGCGCAAATCCTCGGCGGTCTGGAAGCGCTCATCGGCGTTCTTGGCGAGCGACTTGAGCACGATGGCTGCCAGGTCCGGTGGATACCCCGGGAACGCCTCGACGGGCGACATCACCTGCTGCTCGAGCAGCTGGTACAACGTCGAGAGCGCGCCTTCACCCTGGAAAGGACGCCGCCCGACGGTCACCTCGTACAACACGCAGCCGAGCGCGAAGATGTCCGCGCGATGGTCGATGTCCTTGGCGGTGACCTGCTCCGGCGCCATGTACGCCAGCTTGCCCTTCATCTCGCCGGTTTCCGTCGGCCGATGCAGCTGGCCCTGCGCCTTGGCCACCCCGAAATCAGCGACCTTGATGTGGCCGTTCTTCGAAATCAGGATGTTCTGCGGAGACACGTCACGGTGGACGACGCGGAGCTTGGTGCCGTCGCTGTCCTCTAGCTCGTGCGCGGCATGTAGACCCGCCGCGACGTTGGCCACGATGCGAGCGGCAACGGCCAGGTCCATCCGCCCATTGGGCAGCTTGTCCATGACCTGGCGCATGGAAGACCCGTCGCACCACTCCATCACCAGGTAGAGGGTGCCTTTTTCTTCACCGAGCTCGTACACGCCGCACACGTGCGGGTGGTGAATGAGCGAGGCGATGCGCGCCTCGTCCATGAACAGGCGCTGGAACTCCGGCGTCTGGCTCTGACCGCTGATCGCCGTCTTGACGGCGACGAGCCGCTGCAGCGGAGACCCTACCTGACGCGCGGCCCAGACCCGACCCATACCGCCCTCGCCGACCATGGCGAGAAGCTGATACCGACCGAGTGTATCGCCGGCGCGGGGGCCACTTCGTGTGGCAGCTCTGATTGATGAAGAAGACACGGTGCTACTCGGGACAGTGTACCGCAGGCGACTCGAACGAGCCACTCATGCGCTCTAATGAGTAGTCTCGAGAGCGCCGACGAGAACGGTGAGGCAACGTTGGTACAGCACGTGGCTCGGCCGCGCACATGCACTGACTCTGACGCGGAAACACGCCGCCTATGTTGCATCGAGTGAACGCGAGGCGCCGAGCGATGCCCGCGAGCCTGGCGCCGTGACGACGCGCACGGCAGCACTGTCAGGCACGAGCCCACACCAAGCACCCGACCCCTACCCGCGAACACCACAATCGAGGCTCGATGAGCGATCATGGGGCGCCGGGCTAATCGAAAACGGTGCACCGTCGCTCTATGCGATGAAGAGAATCGCTCGCCCGCTGGCGACGCCGATTGCTAGAATGCGATAGGCACCTTGACGAGTCCCTTGGCAATTGCCCTCCACCACTCCCCAGGCGGGGCCATTCCGTGCCGTTGCAACGGCGTTAAATTGGCGAGGCGTCTAGGATGACCGGATCCGCAGGTCGAATGTCTGACGTCGAGACCGATAGCCCGCTGCTGGCAGCGGGCAAGATGGTGGGCCGCTACCGTCTGTTGTCGCTGGTCGCCAGCGGCGGCATGGCCCAGATCTGGGCAGCCAAACCCGAGAGCGGCGGCTTCTCGCGCACCGTGGCCCTGAAGGTCGTGCGCCCGGAATATGCGTCGGATGAGGAATACCGCCGCATGTTGATCGACGAGGCCGCTGCGGCCTCCGCCGTTCACCACCCGAACGTGTGCGAGATCTTCGAGCTCGGCCAGCATGACGAGGTCGTGTTCATCGCCATGGAGTGGGTCCCCGGCGATTCGATAGCAGGCCTGATCCGCCAGCGCACCCAGTACGTGCCCTTCAACTACGCGCTGGCCGCTCGTGTGATCTCCGACGCCTGCGCCGGACTGCACGCTGCGCACAACGCGACCGGGCCCGACGGGCAACCGATGAACATCGTCCACCGCGACATCTCCCCCCAGAATATCCTGCTCTCCTCGCAGGGGCACGTCAAGGTGACGGACTTCGGTATCGCCAAAGCGCGCGACCAGATCCACTCGCGCACGCGTACCGGCGAGATCAAGGGCAAGTTTGCCTACATCTCGCCAGAGCAGATCCTGGGCAAGACGGTGGACCATCGCTCGGACGTGTACGCGATGGGTTGCGTGCTGTTCGTGACGACGCTGGGCCTCCGCCCTTTTGGACGCGGTACTCACGCGGTGATGTCCAAGATCGTGCAGGGTGATTTCAAAGTCCCGCGCGAGCTCGTTCCCACCTATCCCGAGCGCCTCGAGCGCATCGTGATCCGCTCGCTGTCGCGCAATCCAGAGGACCGCTACCAGAGCGCCGAAGAGATGCGCCTGGCGCTCGAAGAGTGGCTCGCGAAGTCCGGGAAAATCGTCACGCACACCGACATCGCACGCGCCGTCAACGAGCGGCTCAACCCCAAGGTGCGCGATCAGATCCAGGCGCTACGCACCGCCAACCGCTTCACGCCGCAGACGGCGATCGCTGGCCGCGAGGAGGAAGGCGAGGACGATGCCGACAGTTGGGAGCTTCCCACCGCGGTGAGCGGGCTGATTCAGGTACCGGACGAAATCGCACGCGAGGCTGCCCCCTCGGCGGTCCGGCCCCAACCCGGTCCAGTGCCGACCATCGATCACAGCGGCAACGATACGCAACCGAGCGTGGCGCCGCGGCGGCACGCCGAGGTCACCGTCAACCGCGAGTCGACCAAGCTCAGCAATGACGTGCGGGGAGTGCGCGAGGAACTGCAACAGAGCTCCTCGAAGCAGAACGGACGCTCGCGGCCCCGCGCCGAAAGCGTCAACGTCGTCAGCAGCACCACCGGCAACGCCGGCAGTAGCCTCAGCGAGGACCGCAAGCGTCAGATCATGCTGGCGGCGGCGGTCGTGGTGCTGGTGGTCC
>WUUC01191721.1_pt1 | contig 12762 bp, 22 predicted proteins | sample 6278441 | NCBI WGS metagenome assembly WUUC01 (sample SAMN13675441, study PRJNA597444) | soil metagenome | isolation source: soil | place: USA: Washington | collected 2017-10 | reverse complement strand
CAACAGAGATTATTAATGCTGAAAAATTCTTTGGTTTCACCGATGCTGAATCGGATGATAGAAGAGAATGATCTTCGAAATAATCCTAGCGTTTATTTTGCTGGCTAGTATAGTGATAGCACTATATATTATGAGTAAAGGAAGATTGTAATGATTAAAGCATTAGAGATAGTCGGCAACCTACTGGATGAGGCTTCTAGCGAGAACACCAAATTGCCCAATGAATTTACTAGAGGACAGCTAAACGGTGTGACACGAGTTTATCAGACCCTTGTGCAGGAGATGGACAGACCCCAACAACAAGTCCAACCCAATACAGAGAATGAGGACATCCCATTCTCCACTCCACCCGTAAGTGATAGGGGTAGGATGCTTAAGTATGGCAATGAAGATACCAGTACCCAAAAAAATACTAATTCTGCAAATACATCATATTCTTCTGACCCACTTTTGAATGAAGTTAAGGGCATCAAAGATATCCTTCAGAGGTTGGAACAGAAGCTGTTCCCCACCAGTCTTCCAGATCAGTGGTCGGAAGATGCTCAAAAGATATTTGCTGAAGACCCCGATCCTGAGGATAAGAATGTCAGGTCTGCTCAGAATATAGATTATTTTGACCAGAATTTTACACCCGAGCAGGAATCTGATACCAGAAATGAGATGCAGAACCTATCTCCACAAGAGACTCCTGAGCAGGCTGAGAGAAGGGTAATCAACAGACCTTGGAACACTTCATTCGGTAAAGGTCTAGGAGGTTCTGATTTCAAACAAGAGCCTCAAGAGGAAATCCACTATGACCCCGATACCGGTGAGCAGGGTACTGTTAGGAAGATAGGCCAGAAGTTTAATCCTGACGATGAGAAGACCGTTGAGGAATGGGCTAATACAGGTCAACAGGTAAGTCATCCTGGTGTATACTATGATAAAGGTGACTTCAACGAGTTAGAGGATCTACAACCGGGAGAGTAATGCAAACTTTAAAAAAGAGAGCTAAGAAGACGGAGACAAATGAAACACAGTTCAATTCTAGGGACAAAGAAAAGGTAAAGAATGCTGTGTTACACTTAGTAAGTGATGCCCTGGATGAGGGTGTATCAAACATCAATATACATCCTGGGGTTTTGGAAATAAGCCTGCCCCAACAAAATACCGACTTCTCCCTAGTAGTTAGCATTACAAAGCGTAGTGAACAGTCTACATTAGAGGGTAAGTAATGACACAGCTAACTCTATTTGACGACGACTTGAGTGTACCAGAGTGGCCCATAAGAATAACTAATTATCTGTATGAAGATTATACGGTTAGTGAAATGGAAGAATGGTTAGAAGAAGGGTGTGACTTACCCCAGCACAGGTTAGAGGAATTCGCAGAGAAGATTCTTAATCTTTGCCACGAGGTAGCAGTAGACATTGATTGTTATGAGGACGGTACTTGTAAGATTGTAGGTGTAAGATGAAATTCGAAGATGCTTTAGAATTAGCTAGTGATCAGTTATGCAAGGGTCTTACTGTAGAGATGGCAGTTAGAGGAGTTACTAAAGAGGATAATATAGATGTGACACTAACCGCTAATGGATTCCCTCACCTCTACAGAGAAAATCTGGAGGGGATAATAGAAATCTGTAATAGATACAAATGTAATGTAATCATAAAAGATAACACCATTATCTATGCCTAGAAAAAAGATTCACAATGACATACTCAAGCTCAATCTCTTGACTCAGATCAAAAAGATACCACTTGACCTTATTGAGATAGAGAATATACAAGACCGTCTGCATGACAGTAACCTGAAGATGTCGGAACCTGCCCTTTTACACTTATTAAGAGAGTTAATTTTGTCTGGGCGTATCGAAGGCATTATGGATGAAGGCAAACTATGTTATAGGATTAGAAGATGAGATTAGTAGATGCAAAGATCGTTGAGGGTGGTTATAAGATGGGTTTCACATCTTACTATATAGTGGATCAAGATAATAATTTACTCAACACAGAACCTATCTGCCTAGTACCTGATACTTATCATGAGTGGTTTAAAGAACATCTTAAAAATATGAACTTCGAATACTGGGGAGTGAAAGAAAGTCCATGAGAGTAGTAGTGCAGGACGTTAAAGAATGCGCCCGTTGTGGCAATGACCATAAGTTAATCGAGTTTGCACCTTTTACCAATATAGGGCCGATGGATGGGAAGTGGACACATTGGGGTTACTGTTCCAGGCTGGCAGAGCCTATACTTCTATATGTAAAGGAATATAATGAAGATTAGAGGCATTTATCAGATCAAACAGATAGACCGTACACTCAGAGAAGACGAAGTACGTCTAGTGGCAGAACAAGAGATTGCTGCTCAGATAGTAGAAACGGTCTCCACCGAATTAAGTACATATATAGTCAAGGAAGAGCCTTCTCCTAAATACCCCTTCGGTAGATATTACCTAGACCTAGACATCACACCTACGGAGTTCTAATGCCACAAAAGATAGATAATTTAACAGATGAACAACTTGAGACTTGGCGAGATATATGCAAATGGGTATGGTTTTTTGAAAACGCCCGTTACTCAACAGAAGATTTTCCCGCCAACGTTATCCTAGATCAATACTCTCTTCAGAGAGCTTTTATAAGAGGTACCATAAGAGAGTATGATGTGGATGACACCAGACCTTTTATTATATCTGAAGACACAGGCGTAATCTACTACACTGATGAGGAGGAGTAATGAGCAAGGAAGTTTGGGTAAAGGGTTTTTTAGTTGAGCATGGTAGTAGTGACGTTAATCTAAAAGATGCTATAATGCTTCTAGACAAGAATAATAATCCATTGTACTATACTACGGTGGATGCAGATCAGGTTCAAATAAAGGAAGACGATGGCGAACAAGATACTTCAAAAATATAAAGACTGCAAGTTGATTCAGACCGACAATGAATTCATAGCTTTTGTTCACCCAAATGGTGATAGGGAAACCGCCAGGGCATTAACATCTTTGGGTGAAGATCCTGAAAATAACAAAACCTATTATCAGGTGGGTGAGAGTACTGGCAACGATATAAGAAAAGTATTTAGAGACCACGTAAGGAGAACGGTTTAGTGATCTATAAAGGAATGCCCGATTTTTATAAGTGTGGTACTTATAATTTATTCTGGCACGATGGGGAATACTATATACATAACAAGGAGTCAGAGGAGTTTCAGTACTTTGATGAAACCGATGACTGCCTTAATGCTGCGCTAAAAATAGCACCATTCTACAAATGGGAGAGGGTTGACTTTGAGTGATACACTCCTAGTATTGGCGGGAGACAGAAAAGCTTTCGATAAGTGGACTCGTAATTGGGGAGTTCGAATAAAGAATGTATCGATTGTCAGAGTTGAAACAGAAGACGATACAGTGGGTTGGGACGGTAAGGTATTCTATACAGTCCTCCCCGGTTACTCTTCTCTCAAGAACAGTGCCAGCATCCTCAAGACTCTAGAAGATTCTCCTTATCAATTAGTAGCGGCAAACACCATAGAACATAAGCTCAAAGGTATTACCGTTACTCAATCTCCCACACAATAAGATGTGTTATACTACCTCAAATGAATAAAGGAGGTAGGATGAGGAATAAGTGGAAGCCAAGAGAAATAGACAAAAAGGCAGTCAATAAAGATCTTGACGCTATCATTTTCCTCTGTGGGAGAATAGGGGTTGATCTTGAGAGGGAGAGCATTCTGGTTGACGTGGACTATAGCGAGGTTGCAGACCTCGTAGACGGTCTCTACAACAAGATGGACATCGGTAGTCTTGCTCAGGACAACAAGAGGAGGGCAGATCGAGACAGAAAGAAGTCAGAGCAGGCAAAGGGGAAATGATATGGTAAGGAAAATTAGCTTCGGAGAGGATGAGTTCATAGAAGGTGAACTTAGCCTTGGTGAAGAATTGGAGGTTACGGGTCACGGTGAAGTTGGAGTACACCTCGTAGTCAGTTGTAAGGATGACCTTCAGGTAACCCAGATAAAGGATATGGCGGGAAACCCGATGTCTATGTCTCTGAGGGTTGGTAGTAAGGGTGTCGAGCAAGTGTGTCACATCAACTCTCAGGGTCTTTTTCATGCTCAAGGTGTCGATAGGTTTGGGATGAGACAGGAGGCTACGATCAGCATCACAGATGAGGGTATCAAATTAGTTTAGAAAAAATAATAAATAAATCTCTCTAGCCCCTTGAAAGAGGGGCTATATTTGTTATACTACCTGTAGTCGAGAGAAAGGAAGCACATTGGCGACAGTAGTTTACAACCGCACGAAGTACAGTGATGAGACACTCAGAGAGGCAGCAGACTTTGCCCATCGAATCTGTGGTGTAAAGGGAGAGGTGGCGGTTATCGTCCGGTACCATGCTCACTCCACCGGATTCCTGGGGCTGATGCACTCTGACTTTCCTTTTTTCCATGATGTCGCCAACGACCTCAAAAAGTTTCAGGACAAGAAGCACATACTGAAGATTGGGGATTTCAACCCTGATTGTTATGATAAGATTAGGGATCATGAGGTTGCTATGGCCACCAGCGACGGTGCCTTTGGTTATATCACGGTCAGGATGCCCAAGGCCAAGAAGTATCTCACTGCTAGTGATGCAGAGCGTGTTATGGAGACCATATTCCACGAGATGGAGCATATCAACCAGTACCGTGATAAGGAGTGGGCACTGGAGGATTCTGGTTCTCCTGATTGGAGCCACTTCCTTGGTTATTCCAGCAGGAATGCCGCTCGTCGTGTCACTCACCAGAAGCGTCCCATAGAGAGGCACGTCAACAAACTGCTCAAGGATCTTAAGCCCAAGCTTGCCAGGAGCATTGACTATCAGATGTGTGTCGAGGGGCTTCGTAAGGAGTTCACTTCTCCGATGGTAATGAAGAAGGTCTCCAAGCAGAAGGTGAAGTACAACAAGTATGGTGAGCGTATGTCTGACTATCGTAACGTCAAGATGAAGACCCTGCGTAATGGCGACGAGATTGTTACCTGTCCTTGCTGTGGTGAGCAGGCTGTTACTACCATAGGTGACTATAGGGAGACCGTATACACCCACATTGCTGCCGTTAGTGACGAGGTAGTGAGGTTTGGATACCTTAGTGCTGCCGAGGCTCGTTACACCCAGTTCGGGCATATGGTCGATGACGATGGCAACCTCATCGGTGTGGTAGAGTTTGGATACAGGGTGAGTGAGCCATCGGACTCACCCTTCAAGGTTTTTAATTACTCGATGTACAGTTCCCATAGGAGGTAAGAATGGAAATATCAGTAAAATATACAGGCGATCAGAATGGTTATGAGAGAGTCATTGTAGAGAACGATGGTAAAGAAACTGGATCTTTCGAGACAGGTGACTTCCTAAAGGATTTCAATAAAGCTCTTAACTTTGCCTCTACCGTTGACTCTAGTGGAGCCATATGGGTATCTAATACCGTGATGGATTTCCTAAGGGAAGAACCACAATGTTACGGTATAGGAGATGAAGGGATATATAAAAATGACTAGGTACGTTACAGAGGAAGGGCTGTGGAAGCTCAAGAACTTCTACAACAACTACAAAGATGAGTATGATATAAGGAAGCATACTGAAGGGCGGGATGGAAATCCTGATCCTGGTGGCTACTTAAGGACTAAGGTAAATACTATTCGAGAGGTGGCTGCTATCCTAGGGGTTAGAGAAGAGGATTTGGCAGAGTGATTATTAAATTTTGGGAGATTTATTTTTTGGATGAGGACGGTAATAGGATCGACCACACCCCTGAGAACCATCAGGATATGAAGTTTCTAGATGGGGAACAAGCTTGGAATGCCTACTACGATTATTGGGAAAGGGGGATACCTGTAGAAATTTGGAAGATGGATATGACCAATGTAGGTTAATATGTTATACTCCTTAAAACAACGAAAGGAAGGTCATGGTAAAAGCACATCAAGTTCGTAGGGTAGTATTCAAGGGAGAGAAGCTCAGGTTCATTCAAAATCAGGCTTTGAGGTTGAGTCGAGGTGGGGAGTCTACCGTCTACACCGACCCAGAACTTCGTAATCAAAGGTTGGGTGAGAATCAGCTTACGGGCCAGTCCGGTGAAGCTGCTGCCATCACCGTCTGTTATGATTTCGATCTTTACAGGGATAGCGTTAAGAAGAAGAATCCCTTTAGTACAGACTATGGCAATGATATCCCCGGTGCGTCACTTCCCATCGATGTTAAAAGCTTTAACGTCAAGATGCCCCTTGATGAAACTGACAAATTGCTAAATTGTCGTAAGTTGCTTGTATCCAAGGAAGAGCACAACTCAAACTCCGTTTATATTGCCTGTGCTGTACCTCAAGCTCTTAGTATCAACGATAAGATATTCGAGGTTGCTGTTATCGGTTGGTGCTGGGGTAGGGAGATGCTCTTCGAGCAGTGGGTTAACCATAATCTTGATGAAGAGCGGGAATGCTGGCGGTTGAATTTCAGGAAGTTAGAACCCATGCACCGTATGCCCTTCGAACATAGGACGTGGTGGGGCTTGCTCGAAAGGAAAGCAGCATAATAGAACTCACCTAGTTAATAGGTGAGTTAATGAAAAAACTTTCGGAATTCAACAAGTTTCCAGAAGAGATAACTAATGATCCCAGGTGGCGCAATGCCACCTGGAGATTTATGTGTGTCATGAAAAAGGTAACAGACGGTGACACCGCTCTGCTCCTAGCCGATCTAGGCTTCAGGACATATTCATTCTTAAGCATACGAATAGACGGATATGACGCTTGGGAGTTATTCAAGGGCAGTTTGGAGGAGCGCAAAAGGGGTAAAATAGCTAAGGAAGCTCTTCTCGAAAGAATACCTATCGATTCACCTGTAGGAATAATTACAGAAGAAGACACAACATTCGACAGATGGGTTGCTACAGTCCTGTACGTCACACCCGAAGGAACCGTAGAAGACATCAAAATATACATGGAGAAAGAAGGTCATACGAAGAGACAGATCCTAGAGGAGCTTTATGGATAGTTGGTGGAAAGAGGCAGAGGTTAACCATCAGGAAATTCTAGATCAGAATGCCGGTACCCACTTGGAAGGTTTGCCGGGAGCAGTTAATGTGCCTGGGTATGGTCAATTACAATTCGGTGCTCATGGTGAATTACAGGGATTATCAGACGAGTATAAACAGAATTCTGGTATAGGTGATGAAAGACCATCAGATTATTTAAAAGTTGATCCTGATACGGCTGCACAAATTGCTCAAGAGTATGAAGGGTTAGAACATAACCCTGATGACCCTGAGGTTCAGGCATCTTACAATGCTATGATTCAAGAAACCCTAGAACAGTACAACCATTTATTGGAAAATGGCTATACATTTGAATTTTATCCTATAGGATATGACCCTTATCCTAACTCGCCTAGAGAAGCAGTATTAGACTTACATAATAATAAACATATGTACGTATATCCTACTGATGCCGGTTTTGGATCTTCAGAGGAAGAAGAGTATCCAAATCACCCACTTCTAGGGGATAGTGGACTAGTTTGGAACCAACCTCAAGCCGATGGATCTGTTATAGAGAAGCCTGTTACCTATAATGATTTATTTAGGGCAGTACACGATGTTTATGGACATGCTAAAGAAGGAGTAGGTTTTAGGGCAGATGGAGAAGACAATGCCTATAGGCAGCACTCCTCAATGTATTCTCCTCTAGCTAGAGGAGCTATGGCAGCGGAGACAAGAGGACAGAACTCTTGGGTAAACTTCGGCCCTCACGGAGAGAGTAATCAGACTGCCTCCACCGAAGATACTGTATTTGCTCCACAGAAAGCAACTATTTTACCTGAATGGGCACAAGACCCTAATTTACACGCACCGACAGTAAGCCACACTTATTCTTGGTGGCAAGGAGACAATATGAACTGGTGGAACACTAAAATTGCTGACCCTCGTTTTGAGGAAAATAATCAGGGAATGTATGATCTTGTAATGGACGAAGGGGATAATCCTTCTGATTGGAAACCTCAAGATTTCAGAGTGGGTAGTGAGGTTATCCACCTACCTACAGGACAGGAAGGACACATAGAAGAGACCCTAGACGTAGATCTTTATAACGTCCTCTTGGATGATGGCGAGATGGTTCAGGCTACTCCTAAAGAGCTTGAGTTGAATGATATCGACCATGATGGCGACACTCAAATAGATCCATCAGACATTCATAGGTTTACCGGCGACGACCCTGAAGCTCAAAACTTCGAAGATCCTACATTCTCTCTAAATGGTTATATTGATGACGACGTAGACCACCTACAGATTGGAGACAAGGTAAGATGTCTTCTTACTGAAGAGGGTAGAGGGCAGGATGAGTTTATCGACCAGATGGGCACTATTGTCGCCACAGAGGGCAATATGTATACCGTCGAGGTCGAAGGTCTTGGTACTACCGACTTCGATAGAAAATCCATAGAGTTGATGCCTACCGACTTCAACCCTCATTATGGGGGTGAGAAGTTAGGTTGGTGGAAAGAGTCTGCGCCTGTAGATGAGCAAACCTCTCTTTTTGGAGAGGAAGAGCTTGAAACCATAGAAACATCTCCCTATCTACAAAAGATAAATATGGATTATCTTGAAAAGAATTGGCCAATGGAAACACTGGTTGCAAATATTCTTGATGCTTATGCTAATAGTACGGAAGAGGAATACACAGCAGGTATTGAGTGGTACAACAAGGTTCACAATATTGCTAAGGATTTTGCTGATAAGTATGGATATTCCTTTGAGGTTGTCTGTGCTGTGTTCGCTAGATTATCTCCTAACCTGTACTGGGACACAAACTATGTACAGGCGATTGCTTTTATAGAAGCTCACGCTAATGGAACTGCCTCCACATGGGAAGACGTAAGAATATGGACTCCTTATTCCTATGAAGGTAAGCCCTGTGGTTATGGTACCAACAACAACCTAGCATGGCAGATCCTAGAGACTGGCGACACTTCCCTTGTACGTGGAGAGAAAATAGAGAGCTTCATGCATAACTTTATGATGGGGCCAGAAGATCCAGATACCAAGGCTACAGTCGATATTTGGGCAACAAGGGTAGCATTCAAAGATCCATTGGTAGAACCTGCTATTAATGATACAGATGGTTCATATGCCTACCTAGAGCAAGCCTACAATCTTGCTGCTCAGGAAGCTGGATTAACACCTAAGCAGATTCAGGCAGTTACGTGGGTTCATTATAAGAACAAATATGGTAGAAATCGTGGCCCAACAGATTATGTCGATAGGTTTAACGATTGGATAGAAACTCCAATGGAGGAGAGACAGCCACCTAACCCTGACGATCTTGCCTTGAGACCTGGGGAAAAGGGCAAAGAGTCTCCTACTCTATTCGCTAGTTGGTGGCATGATGATGACCTAGATTTTGAAAATGAAGCAGATCCTGAAGAGCAAGAGAGGGAAGCATATGAGTCTAGGGTTTACAAGGGTATAGAGGGACAAGAGAGAAGTGCAGTATATGCCGCTATCCTAGAAGCTGGTGGTCTTCAGACGAGGGACGATCTTAGAGAAGAGTATCGTGCTATCCCTAACACATATAAAAGAAGAGATGGTTTAACTGGCGATCAGATGGCCGAATATCTCTCTACCAACTATCCTGAATTTGGTATAGAGAATGAGAACGATCTTATTAATATTTTATCCGGTTATTCGAATAGGTTTGCATGGTGGACTGGTGCTGCTGCCGGTAGCAATAATGAAGCCATGTATCACATCATAGAGGCAATGGAATTTTTAGAGAACGAAGGTAATGATGTGGTTGTATCTTATTTAAGAGATGCTTTGTCTAATTTAGAACACGATAGCACCTTGGAGGCTTCATGGTGGAAAGGAGGAAGTGTGAATCAATTTGTAAGAATAGCTAATGATGTGGATGGAAATCCAATCAATAAAGGTGGAGTTATTACCGGTGAAGGTGTAGACCCTCTTGCCGGTGAAGTCCTAATAGTGAATGTAATGGGACAGGAGGTGTACGTATCTCCTGCTGACGTGGGTGAGCGTGTAGAGCTACATGATGCTCTTCCTAGTCCCGAGGGTGCATATAAATTCTTTTCTACCAGTGACAGCACAAAATTCTGGGATGATGCCGCTGCGACCTCTCACCCTGAGGTTATATTCTCTGCTGAATCTGATATAGACGAGGATGATCCTCTATTCTTCTACGGTACTTATAAAGGCCCAGACTATGTAGAGATATTCTCAGATGAAGACCTTTCAGACTTGGCTATAAGGAAAATAGAGTCTATGTTTGGTATGGTGGGTAATGCTACATGGAACAACGAGCAAATACCTCTAGGTAATGTTGTTACCTCTATGTGGTGGAGAGGCAATGGTTATGATAAGTCCTGGTGGAAGGGTGCTGCTGGTCTGGGTGACAATGCTGAGTGGTTGATACAGCAGGTAGGTGCCGGTGTAATTCCTTATGAGGATGCCCACCAGCAGATCAGTGATATGAAATTGAGTCTGGAAGATCCTAAGGAGATATTCGAGTTGGATACTAGACTGAAGCTTTTGGAGCAGATGGAGAAGAACCCTATGCCCTCTCAAGGTGTAACACCAGACCTCTCATATTCTCAGACACCAGCACAAGAGAGTGAAGATGCTCCTCTACCTAGGGCACAGTGGTGGGATGCATAGTCAACTATGGGATTTCTAAACATAGCAGAGCAATGGACTGGCTTAGGGCGAGATGAAATTGACTATCTCGCCCAGTTAGGCAACCCCATAAAAGATGTCACTAGGTCTGGTTTTGCTCAAGCTCTAGATGAAAATGTTGAATTTTCTCGTGAGGAGGCTATCTCTGTTCTGTTGGATCAATTAAATGATGCTACCCCCGAAGAAGCTCAAGAGATTGATTATATGTTGAGGGTGCTAGGGTATACAAATAGAACGGCAGACTGGAAAGAAAAGAGAATAAATCTTAGAGACCAGCAAGAACGATATTTACGTGATAGGTACGGAGATGAGTATTGGGCTGATTATATTCCTGCTGAGGACGCAAACTTCACTATAGGCCCAGACGGTAGCCTTGTAGAGGGAGATAGGATGTCCTATCACGAATACTTGACTCAAGAATTATCAACGGTATACGATGAAGATTATATCTTTGATACTTTAGGTGGCGACATAGAACTTGATAAGATGTGTGCTAGGGGGGTTCTTCACGATTTTGGAGATGTCACAAATTTAGCAATAGTACCTGGGTATACCTTTAGAGGTGAGGCTTTGCCTCAAGAGTTAAATAAGAGTCAGATTCAAGTGCTGTTACAATGGTTAGATAAGTTTGATCCTAGAGGTACACAGGATTGGGAGGTTGACCTTGAATTCTCTGCCTACACATTCGAGGGTACGGTAGAGGAGTTCAAAGCTTGGTTAAGTCAATTACTACCTTCTGCGCCTGAGGGCATAGAGATTCCTCTAGATGAGGAGCAGTTAGAATATTCTAAAGAAGAAAATAACATGAAATTTTATAACATTAACAAAACTTCAGCATTACGTACCTCTGTGATACTACGAATACTTAACAACCTGAAAATGGACACCGGTATGGATTGGAAGGGTATAATCGGATTCTCAGACCGTCCACTTCCTGGCTACAATAAGTTTATTGGAGACAAGAATATAAATGTGTTCGCCAGTCCTGTTGAGTACGATGGTACTCCTAATGAAGACGGTTACCCTTTCCACTCTCACATGGCCCAAGCTCTAGAGTCCAAACTAAACGAAGATACTTTCTTTCAGGGTTACTTTGGTAACGGTATCGAGATGATGGGAAGACCTGCTGGTATGGCAGACATCTATACAGAGGAAGAGTATTTTACGGAAGATGAATATTTACCTGAGGAGACTATCAACTTCTTCCTAGACCTATTCTCTGAGGCTGAAGTGATTGAGGTAAATGAAATCAGGATCAAAGGAGAAGGCTCAAATTTAGATTCTAAGCCCTCTGAAGATAAACCTGAGCAGCCAACCCTATTTGGTTCATTGGAGGCTCTTAGAAGCGATCCTCATGCGTCTGAGAGGAAGTTAGCATCTTGTGTAGATAATGTAGTGTTCGGGGTGACCAATAAAAAGTTATCTAAGGACTATCCTACTTGGGCACTGGAACAACTGAAATCTGAGCCTACGGATGGATATGTGAACAAGTTTCTCATCACAGAGGGCAAGGCTTTGTATTGGATACCTCAGATGGGTGATGAGTACTATTATGAAGGTCTACCTTCTCATGGTGATATAGCTAAGTTATTACCAGTAACAGATGACTTCTTTGCCGGTAACCTGAACCTTGATCCTGAGCAAGGAGAGAGCGGTAAGGCAGGCCCATATGGTATTCCTATGATCTATGCTGATACCCAAGAACCCGAAGAAGGAGAAATAGAATATGTAAGTTCTATATTACCCTTCGATCAAATCAAGTGGGGAGATGGAAACTTAGCTCCGATTATAAAGACCGCAGGGCTACCTCGTAATATATCTACAACACCAACAAGAACATATGGTGACAAGTTCCTAGGAAATTCACAAGTTACCTATTATTGGCCACAAGAAGAAGGTCATCATGGAGATGTTCTTTATAGTCTTGAAGAGCAAGGAATGATGTATGAAGATGACGATATCTTCACAGGGAAGACCTTTGATATTGGGGTAAAAGTAGATTCAGATGAACGAGAGATACCTGAAGAGGTTAAGAATAGATTTCTGGAACACTTCCCTAGGAC
>WUUC01023677.1_pt1 | contig 12762 bp, 8 predicted proteins | sample 6278441 | NCBI WGS metagenome assembly WUUC01 (sample SAMN13675441, study PRJNA597444) | soil metagenome | isolation source: soil | place: USA: Washington | collected 2017-10 | reverse complement strand
GACCTGCCGAATCGCATCGTAACTCGCCGCGAGCGCTTCACGAGACGCGAAAGCGCGTTGGTTGAGGATTGAGGGAGAGGGGCTCAACTATGCGGGATGGAAATTTCTAAGTAGACCCGCTGACGCGAACGCGAGTTCAGCGGAGCTGAAATCCCGCTGGACCGCAAGTTTGAAAGCGCAATAAAAAAGCCGCGGCGCAATTGTTATTGAAAGCTTTTTCGCGCCGCGACTCGGGACATCGACTAAACAGTAACGGCTTGTCCTTTCTTGTTATTTGTTTTTCTTCACCGTACTTCTACCGCTTAACTTCGCCCCGCCACCCGCCTGTTTCGCTTCCGCGCGCTTCGATGAAGTCCTTGAAGCGCTGCAGATCGCCTTTCACCCGTGCGGACACGACCCCGATCGCAGATCCGACGTTTTCGACGACTCCCTGCGGGTCGTAGTCGAACTGCGCCATCACTTTGGTCTTCTCGTCGCTGACCCGGTGGAAGGTTACGACCCCGCTATTCGGCGCACCGCTGGTGCTGCGCCATGCGATCCGCTGATCCGGCACCTGCTCGGTAATTTCGGCGTTCCATTCCTCTTCCTTCCCGCCGATGTTCCCGCGCCAGTGCAGGTGCGTGTCGTCAATTTGCCTGACTTCGCGAACGCCCTCCATGAATCGGGGAAATTCCTCGAACTGAGTCCACTGGTTGTATACGGTCCTCAACGGGCAATTCACTTCGATCGACTGTTCCACACTCGCCATTGCTCGATTCCTCCTTCGCTGAAGGTGCGCATCCCACTGCGCAGCCGTTCGATTGATAGTAGTACATCGTCATTTCTCACTCTTGGCTTGCATTCCTGCCTTGGCCTGGACATCCTGCGCCATCTTCAAGTGTTTCTTGAGGTTCGGCAGGGTCTTGGTCGCGTATTCCTTGAGCGGGCCATCGTTGTTTTTCGCGCCTTGTTCGAAAAGCGCAATCATTTCCTTGTGATCCTTGATCTGCGCTTCCATGTACTTCTTGTCGAATTCCGCGCCCGAAGCTTCCGTGAGCTCCTTTTTCTTCGCCATGTGCTTGGGTGCGGGTTGAGAAGGCGGGGTGATTCCTTCCTGCGCAGCAACTTTCATCAACTCGTCGTTGGATTTGGTGTGATCCTGCACCATGTGCTGTCCAAACTGCTTGACCGCGTCGTTCTGCGCCTTCTGCTGCGCAAGCTTGCCGAGTTCGACTTCGGCGATTCCGCCTTGCGCGGCCTGCTTGACCCAACCATCTTCAGCAACTGACTTGGTCGCTTTCGCGTCGGCCTTTTTTTCATCCGCAGCGAGCGCTGGGCTTGCGAGCGCGGCAGCGAAGAGCATCGCGACTAGCGGCTGGTATTTCATGGCATCTCCTCTTTTGGTGAATTTTGACAAGAGCATGCACGGCTTTCAGCTGCGCTTCCATCAGCAAAGCGCGCTTTCTCGCGTAGGACATACACTTACCCCTCGCCGCCGTATCCGCGCGCCTATACCGGTATCGCGGGATAGCCGCATGGTATATGTTGGATACATAAAGCAAAATAAACTGCGCTAAAAAGGAGAAGCTAATGAAACGCTTGTTCAAGGAGAACGGACTTTCGATCGTGCTCGCTGTTCTTTTTATCGTCTTCCTCTACGGCCAGAGTATGACCGGACTCTACAGCTATAACCAGGAACAGCGCGACCATGACGAGCCCGAAGTCACTTACCTCGAATACTTGAAGAGCGGAGAGTTTCTCGAGGCGACAATGGAGAACTGGGAATCCGAATTCCTGCAGATGGGAATGTACGTGCTATTGACGACTTTTCTTTTTCAAAAAGGGTCGGCGGAATCGAACAAGCTCGACAAGCCTATGGATCCGCCGCGCCCGCCGCGCCCGGATGCGCCCTGGCCGGTACGCCGCGGCGGAGTTACGAAACTGCTTTATGAATATTCGCTTTCTCTCGCATTCTTGTTTCTATTCTTGATTTCGATCTGGCTGCATGCCGTCGGCGGAGCGAAAGAATACAGCGAGCGGCAGATTACGCACGGCGGTGAGCCGGTGAGCGTCGGTGAATTCATCTGCACGGCGCAGTTCTGGTTCGAATCGTTTCAAAACTGGCAAAGCGAGTTTCTGGCGATTCTGTCGATGGTCGTGCTTTCGATCTTCTTACGGCAGGAAGGGTCGCCCGAATCGAAGCCCGTCGACGCCCCGCACAGCCAGACCGGGAAGGACTGAATCAAGCGTGACGCTTCGGCAAAGCGTTATGGATCTGCGTCGCCGCGATCGCCGCTCCTGAATATGCGACCGCGATCTGGTTCAACGCGAGCACGACGTCGCCCGCTGCGTAAAGTCCGGGCACGCTCGTCCGCTGATGCGCATCGACGATAACTGCGCCCGTGCCTTCGGCCTCGTCAGTACGGGCTCCCACCTTTCTTGCGAGCGCCGAGTTGATGCAGCAGCCGAGCGCCGAGTACAAGGTATCGAACTTGCGCTCGCTGTCGTCTTCGAAGCGCAACCCGACGATCCGGTTTTTCTCGATAAAAACTTCGGAGACCGGACTTTCGATGACTCGTATCGCGGCATCCCTGACTTGCGCGAGGTCCTCATCGGAAAAGCGGATACGCTCGCCCAAAGTAAGCAACGTCACTTCTTTGGTATATGTGCGAAGAAACATCGCCTCCTTCAAACCGGAAGCGCCGTAGCCGATGACTGCGATGTTGCGGTCGATGATTTCGAACCCGTCGCAGACCGGACAGTGCCGCACGTATCCCAGCCGGATCGCGTGCTCGAGGTTCGGCAGCGCAGGCTCGACGTCGCTCACTCCGGTCGCGAGAACGACGGTTTCAGCGACTATCTCGCGCGCGCCTGGTTCCATTTCAACGTTCGCGCGGAATGCGCCATCGCTCATCGAAGCAATATCTGAAACCGTGCCGCTTTCTACCGTCGCGCCGTAACGCCGCGCCTGCTCGCGCAAGAGCTCGAGCAGTTTCGGTCCCGCGATTCCTTCGGGATATCCCGGCAAGTTGTGTGAAGTTGGAATGAGCGCGGCGCGGCTGAATCCTTCGTCGATGAGCGCAAGGGTGCGGCGGAATCGCGCGAGATAGATCGCGGTAGTGAGCCCGGCGGGACCGGCTCCGACGATGAGGCAATCTACGCGGCGCTTCTTGTTCATGCGGGCTCATTCTATACACGCTGAAGCCGCGCGTACTTAGAGTCGAGTGTTTTTCTCTGCGGTGTTCAACTCTCCCGCTGCCGCAGTTCCACAGAGATCGGCGTTTTCGCTAGCGGTTTGCCTCGCGTTGATCGCCATAGTCGATCGCGGCAGCGTCAGTGAACTTGCCGCACGCAGCGAACGGCGCCCCGGCTTTTCTGTAGACAGTGTTCTAGGTAGAGTCTCGTAAGACATTGAATAACTACGCAAAGTTACATTCCAGTTGTAAAAAATCAAACAAGAGCAGGAGCTTAAGCGGCGTGAGCAGATCTATCGCGGCGGCCGCGAAGGGCAAACCATTGCGGGCCGCACCGCCATTTTGATCGACGACGGGCTTGCCACGGGATCGACGATGCGCGCTGCGGTACTTGCGCTGCGCAAGCAGAACCCAGGGGAAATCGTCGTCGCGGTTCGGTTGCCGTCGTCGATATGTGCGAGGATTTTTGTAATGAGGTGGACGTCGTAGTGTGCGCGGAAACGGCGGAGCCCTTCTTCGCCGTCGGCGCGTGGTACCGCGATTTCTCGCAGACTTCCGACGATGAAGTACGCGAGCTTCTCGAACGATCGCGCTCGCTCGAGAAGCAACGATGAGCGCAGAGATCCATGCGAGCCGCATCGCGAATATTCTTCTCGACTTGAGCGAACCCGAAGCTGAGCGAGCATTGGCCGACCCGCGAATCGATCGGCGTCATCCCCGCGCATCGATCGGCGTCATCCGTTTGCCTCAAAGCGAGCATCTCAGCCACTTTTTTTGCCCGGCTTCCGCGGCAGCTTGATTTTGTGCTGCACTTCGACCGCACGTCCGCTGTCGAACCTCTTGAGCGCATCACCGAAACGACAGAAGAGCTCGAAACCTATCCTTCCGGAATATGAGGAGCAAACCATGAATAAGGCCTTTGTGATGATTGCGGGAACCGGCGTCGGCGCCGGGCTCATGTATTTTTTTGATCCCGACAAGGGACGCCGCCGTCGCGCGTTGCTCCACGACAAATGGCTGCACACGATCAACAAGACGGCGGACGCGGTCCAAGTAACCGCGCGCGACATCAGAAACCGTAGCTATAGAATTCTCGCCGAAAGCCGGCATTGGTTTTCGCAAGACGGCGGTGGCGGGCAGACTCTTGAAGAGCGAGTTCGCGCAGAGATTGGCGCCGCAGCCAGCCATCCGCACGCGGTCAAGACGACGGTCAACGGCGGCACCGTCGTTTTGAGCGGGCCAATACTGGCGGGCGAAGTCGACGCGCTGCTCGCGCGGGTTTCACGGATACCGGGGGTCGACGAGATCGACAATCGCCTCGAAGCGCATCAGCGACCGGGCAGCATTTCCGCGCTACAAGGGGCGCCAGCACGGCGGCGCCGGAGCGGTATCCCGGAAATATTGCAAAGCAATTGGTCGCCTGCGTTACGCTTCTTCAGCGGAATCGTCGGCGGCTGGCTTTTGCTCTACGGCAGCCGGCACGGCGGTCTTCGAGCGATGTTGGCGAGCGCGGCCGGTGTTGGGCTGTTCGCGCGCGGCGTCGCCAACAAAGATTTGAAACGCGTGTTTGGACTGGGCGCGGGAACGAACGCGATCACGGTCAGGAAAACCATCCATATCAAAGCGCCGGTCGAGCGTGTATTCGACCTCTGGTCGAATTACGAAAATTTTCCGCGTTTCATGTCGCGGGTCCAGGAAGTCAGACGCAGCGCCGATAACAGATCGCATTGGGTCGTGGCGGGCCCTGCCGGAATGCCGATCGAGTGGAATGCAGTCATGACGCGCTCGGTGCCAAACGAGGAAATCGCCTGGCGGACTGAGCCGGGCTCGATCGTCGAGCACGCGGGCCGAGTGCGCTTTGCGCGCGCCAACGGCGACGCGACTCGTGTCGATATCGAACTCACGTACAACCCGGGAATCGGCGCGCTGGGGCATGGCGTCGCCGTCCTGCTCGGCGCCGATCCGAAGAGCGAAATGAACGCGGATCTCATGCGGATGAAGAGTTTCATCGAAACGGGACATCTTCCCAGAGACGCAGCGAAACATTAGTTCCTTTCCGTAGCATCTCATTTGGAAAGCACGGGAGGCGCTAGACGCGCTCGCTGCGCGCCCGCTTGAATTCGATGCGGAACCATTTGTTATCATTTCGATCGGAACCACGGGCATGGGGAATAACAATAAGCTGGCTGTCTGGACTGGTCAGCCGTATCCGCTCGGCGCGACGTGGGATGGAGAGGGAGTCAACTTCGCGCTCTTTACCGAGAACGCCGAAAAAGTCGAGCTCTGCCTTTTCGACTCGAAGAGCAAGACGCGCGGAAAGCGCGAGATCGCGCGCGTTCAACTGAAGGAGCGTACGCACCGCGTCTGGCATTGCTATCTGCCGGAAATCCGCCCCGGTCAGCTCTACGGCTACCGCCTCTATGGTCCTCACGATCCGAAGAGCGGCCATCGTTTCAATCCGAATAAGCTGCTGTTCGATCCTTACGCCAAACACATCGTCGGAACGCTCCGGTGGAGCGATGCGCAGTTCGGCTATCGTATCGGACCCGGCGACAAGGCAGATCTTTCGTTCGATCGTCGCGACTCTGCGCCCGGGATGCCGAAGTGCCAGGTGATAGAACCCGCTTTCAGCTGGGCCAACGACAAGCCGCCGAAAATTCCATGGGCGGACACCGTCATCTACGAGACGCACGTCAAGGGATTTACGATCAATCACCCGAGGGTTCCACCGCACCTTCGCGGGACTTACGAAGCGCTCGCGACCGCGCCGGTCATCGAGCACTTCAAGCGGTTGGGAGTCACTACCGTCGAGCTCATGCCCGTGCACACCTTTGTCGACGATCGCCGGCTCGTCGAAAAAAAGCTGCGCAACTACTGGGGCTATAACTCGATCGGATTTTTCGCCCCCGACTCGCGCTACGCGTTCGAAGATCCGGTCAACGAGTTCAAAGCGATGGTGAAAACGCTGCACTCGAACGGGATCGAAATCATTATCGACGTCGTCTACAACCACACCGCGGAAGGCAACCACCTGGGTCCGACTTTGTGCTTTCGCGGAATCGACAATCTTTCGTACTATCGGCTCGAAGGCGACGGCCTTCGCTATTACCGCGACTACACCGGCACCGGCAACACGCTCAACATGACGCATCCGCGCGTGCTGCAGCTCATCATGGATTCGCTGCGCTACTGGATCACCGAGATGCACGTCGACGGTTTTCGCTTCGATCTCGCGGCGACGCTCGCGCGCGAGCTGCACCAGGTCGACAAGCTCGGCGCGTTCTTCGACATCATCCACCAGGACCCGGTCATCTCGCAGGCGAAGCTCATCGCCGAGCCGTGGGACCTGGGAGAAGGCGGCTACATGGTCGGCAACTTCCCGGTCGGCTGGACCGAATGGAACGGCAAGTACCGCGACGATATGCGAAGCTACTGGAAGGGCGACGAAGGTTTGATCGGCGCGGTCGCGTATCGGCTGACGGGATCGAGCGATCTCTACGAGCCGGGCGGCAGACGGCCGTACGCCAGCATCAACTTCGTCACTGCACACGACGGATTCACGCTGCACGATCTCGTTTCGTACAACAACAAGCACAACGAAGCGAACCACGAAGACAACCGCGACGGCGAATCGCATAACCGCAGCTGGAACTGCGGAGTCGAAGGCGAGACCGATCGCAAAGAAATCATTGAACTGCGCGAGCAACAGAAGCGGAATTTTCTGGCTTCGCTCCTCTTCTCACAGGGGGTGCCGATGCTGCTCGCCGGCGACGAAATCGGGCGAACTCAGCACGGAAACAACAATGCTTACTGCCAGGACAGCGAAATCTCGTGGGTCGACTGGAACCTCGACGAGAAAGACGAGAATTTGCTCGCGTTCGTGCAGCGCCTCTCCCGTATTCGCAGGAACCACGTCGTATTCCGGCGGCGCCACTTCTTTCAGGGACGGCACATTCCTCAGACGAAGGTGCGAGGGATCGTATGGCTGCACCCGCATGGACGCGAGATGACCGTCGAGGACTGGAACACATCGTTTGCGCGCTGCCTCGGCGTTTTTCTTTCCGGCAGCATGGAAAACGAGTATGACGACGAGGGGCGGCTCGAGGTCGACGATCATTTTCTGCTGCTCATCAATGCGTATCACGAAGAAATCAAATTCAAAGTCCCCGACCTCGGCTCGGGTGACACATGGCAGATGGTGCTCGATACGACGATAGATTTTGGCCTGAAGCGCGGAGCCAACTACAACACGAACGACGAATATCCGCTGCAGGGGCGCTCGCTCGCGCTGCTCACGCAGCTCAATCCGGAGCTGCGGCACGAGGAAAGCTGATGACTACGGCGCAAAATCAGTTGTCATTCTGGATAGCCGCGCAGCGGCGGGATCCGGAATCCGAATCTTGTCTGCAATCTCTGGATACCGGCGTACGCCGGTATGACGAGTTCAGCTCGGGACGGCCCAGCGCCATTTGCGCGAAAAAAGTGAACAAATCCCTCATCGCTCATCCTTCATTCCTCTTCCCTCAACGGCGTGGCTAGATACAAACATTCAATGCCATTCGGCGCGGAGATTGTCGGCGATGGAGTGCGTTTCGCGCTCTGGGCGCCGAAAGCTCATTCGGTCGAAGTGTGTCTCGAAAGCGAGACGAGCGAAGAGCTGGTTCCCCTCGATCGCCACGACGACGGCTGGTATACGTTCGTCACTTCCGACGCCCGGGCCGGAACCCGCTACCGGTATCGCATCGACGGCGATATTCTTGTCCCGGATCCCGCATCGAGGGCGAACGTGGGCGACGCTCAAGGCCCGAGCGTCGTCGTCGATCCGTTTGCATACGAGTGGAACGATGAGGCTTGGCACGGCCGGCCATGGGAAGAAGCGGTGATCTACGAGCTGCATATCGGCACTTTCACTGCGGGCGGCAATTTTCTGTCTGCGATCGAAAGGCTCGATTACTTGCGCGACCTCGGCATCACCGCGCTCGAAGTCATGCCGATCGCCGATTTCCCCGGCAGAAGAAACTGGGGATACGACGGAGTTCTGCTGTTCGCGCCCGATTCGATCTACGGCACCCCCGAAGACTTCAAGCGCTTCATCGAGGCGGCGCACGAAAGAAAAATCATGGTGCTGCTCGATGTCGTCTACAACCACTTCGGGCCTGAAGGCAATTATCTGCACCTCTACGCCCCGCAGTTTTTCACCGAGCATTACCATACGCCCTGGGGTGCGGCGATCAACTTCGACCAGCAGGGAAGCCGAACGGTGCGCGACTTCATGATTCACAACGCGCTCTACTGGCTGGAAGAATATCGGCTCGACGGCTTGCGGCTGGATGCGGTGCACGCGATCCGCGACGACGAATCGGAAGTCAACATCCTGGCTGAGCTTGCGCAACGCGTGCGCGAAGGTCCCGGCAAGTCGCGGCCGATTCACCTCATCCTCGAGAACGACAACAACGCTGCGCATTTTCTCCGGCGCAACGATCGCGGCGATGTGTCGCTCTACACGGCGCAGTGGAACGACGATATGCACCACGCGGCGCACGTGCTGTTGACGAACGAATGCGACGGCTACTACTGCGATTACGTCGAAGACGCGATCGCGCACCTCGGCCGCAGCCTGACCGAAGGCTTCGCCTACCAGGGCGAGATCTCACAACATCGCGATGGAAAGCCGCGCGGCGAAAAGACAAGCGGCCTTCCGCTCACCGCGTTCGTCAATTTCCTGCAGAACCACGACCAGGTGGGCAACACCGCGTTCGGCCACCGGCTGAACAAGATGAGCGAAAAGCAGGCGCTCGCGGCGATGACTTCGATATTGCTGCTGGCGCCGTCGATACCGCTGATTTTCATGGGGCAGGAGTTTGCGGCCGACCAGCCTTTTCCATTCTTCTGCGATTTCTCGCCGCCCTTGTCCGAGCTAGTGACTGAGGGCAGACGGAAGGAGTTCGCCCGCTTCCCCGCTTTTCGGGATCCCAAAATGCAGTTGCTGATCCCCGACCCGAATTCGCCGGCCACTTTCCAGAGCGCGGTACTCGACTGGCTGCAGCTCGCGAAGGAAACACACTCCCGCCGTCTCGAGTTATTCCGCGAGCTGCTTTCGATCAGGCACCGCGAGATCGTTCCCCGTCTGGGACAAGTCGGCGTCCGCGATGCCAAATATGAGAAGCTTGGGGGCCGTGCGGTCAAACTCGAATGGCGGATGAGCGATCGCGCAAAGCTTTGCCTCTTTGCAAACCTGGACGGAGAAGAGCACGCGGGTCCAGTGCATGCAGGAGGCCGAGCCATCTACGCGACTCACGACCTCGAGAAAATGCGCAGCGCGCTCCCCGCGTGGAGCACGGTTTGGCTGCTGCAGTGAATTCCCCGCCTCATAAACCGCAACGATGAACGACCTGACGCACCAGTCGCCGCGCGCGGAACTCGCGCGCAAGCTGGGAATCGCGCTCAGTTATCACGATATCTGGGGTAACGAGCAGCACACTTCGGAAGAAACTCTGAAGTCACTGCTCGCAATCTTCGGTTACGCCTCGGATGAAGATGTCGCACAAGCGCTCGCCGGCACCGAGGAGTCGCTGCTGCCTCCCGTGGTGGTCGCCTGCGAAGACGACGGCGCGCCGAAAATTTTGCTTGCGGCAAGTGTTGCCGATGGAGAATGGAGCTGGCGGATCATCCAGGAACACGGCGCGCAGCAATCCGACAACCTGGACACGAGCCGGCTCGAGCGCGATCACGAAGGCCGTTACGTTTTCGATCTTGCGCCGCCGCTGCCCACCGGCTATCACAGTTTCGAGCTTTGGCGCGCGAACGAACGCGCAGCCGCGATGCCGCTCATCATCGTTCCCGCGAAATGCTATTCGCCGCCAGCGCTCGAAGGTCGGGTCTGGGGCCCCGCGCTTCAGTTGTACGCTTTCCGTTCGGAGCGCAACTGGGGAATCGGAGATTTCCGCGATCTCAAGAATGTGACCGAGCGCTGGGCGCGCGAAGGCGCGGACATCGTCGGAGTAAACCCGCTTTCTACGCTGTTCCCGCACGACCCCAGACACGCGAGCCCGTACAGCCCGTCCAATCGCTCGTATCTCAACGTCCTCTACCTCGACGTCGACGCCATCATTTCGCGCGAAGATTGCGAAGCAGCACGGACTCACACGCGGCGTCCGGAATTTCAGATGCGGCTTGAAAAACTCCGCGAGTCCGATCTCGTCGACTACGAAGGCGTCGCCGCGGGGAAATTCGAAGCGCTCGAAATCCTCTTCCGCGAGTTCCGCTCCCGTCATCTCGCGCGATCGACACCGCTCGCGCGCGCTTTCCGCGCGTATCAGGCCTCCGGCGGCCGCGCGCTTGTCCTGCATGCGCTTTTCAATGCGCTGCAGGATCACTTCTACCGGCAGGACGCGGCGTACTGGGGGTGGCGCTCGTGGCCCGACGAATACCGCGATCCCGATTCGTCCGCAGTTGTCGAGTTTCGCGAAGCGAACAGCGAGCGAGTCGAGTTCTATCAATATCTGCAATGGCATGCCGACGTCCAGCTCGACGAGATCGGCAAGCGCTGCCTCGAGCTCAGGATGGGAGCCGGGCTTTACCTCGATCTTCCGATATCGGTAGACGCAGCGGGCGCCGGTACGTGGGCAAACCAGAGTGTCTATGCGTTGTCGGCGCACACCGGTGCCCCGCCCGACGAGTGGAATGTCAACGGACAAGACTGGGGACTCCCGCCTTACAACCCGAGGGCGTTGCGCGAGTCCGGCTATGCGCCGTGGATCGCGGTATTGCGCAGCTCGATGCGGCACGCGGGCGCGCTGAGGATCGACCACGTGATGGGATTGATGCGTTTGTACTGGGTCCCGGCGAACGCGAGCGCGAAGGACGGCGCGTATGTGCACTATCGCTTCGGCGAGATCCTGGGAATCCTCGCACTTGAATCGCAGCGCAACCGCTGTCTCGTCATTGGTGAGGACTTGGGGACGGTCGCTCCGGAAGTTCGCGAAGGACTCGCGAAAGCCGGTGTGCTCTCGTATCGCCTGCTTTACTTCGAGAAGAATGACGCCGGCGAATTCCGCCCTTCGAGCGAATATCCGCCGCTCGCATTGACCGCGATAACGACGCATGATCTGCCGACGCTAACGGGCTTCTGGGAAGGCCGGGACTTGGCGGTCCGCAGCGAGCTTGGACTTTATCCTTCGGACAGCGTGCGTGCGCAGGCGATTTTTTCCCGTGCGCAGGATCGCGCGCGCCTGCTGCTCGCGCTTGAACGCGAGAGGTTGCTGCCGCCGGGAGTGACGATCGACCCTGCTTCTGCACCGGTAATGACCGCCGAGTTGTCGCTCGCATTTCACCGCTTTCTCGCTCGCACGCCTTGCAAGGTCATGATGGTGCAGCTCGAAGACGTGCTGGGGGCCGCGGAACAGGTCAACATGCCGGGAACGGTCGAGCAGTATCCGAACTGGAGGAAGAAACTTCCCTTGCATCCGCGACTCGACCAGTTCGTCGAGATTACGCAGTTGCTACGCGACGAGCGCGGTTCAGGCGCGACATCGCAAGCGCCCGCGGCGCACGAAGTACGGCTTGATCAAGTCGAAATCCCTAATTCGACGTATCGCCTGCAATTCAATCGCGACTTCACTTTCGCGCAGGCGACCGAGCTCGTTCACTACCTGCGCGAGCTTGGTATCAGTCACTGCTACGCGTCCCCCTACTTGAAGGCGCGGCCCGGCAGCACGCACGGCTACGACATCATCGAACATTCTTCGCTGAATCCGGAGATCGGCGACATGGCGGACTTCGAGCGTTTCACGCAAACGCTGACGGCGAACGGGATGGGACATATCCTCGATCTCGTCCCGAACCATATGGGAGTGATGGGAGCCGACAACGCGTGGTGGCTCGACGTGCTCGAGAACGGTCAGACTTCGGTGTACGCGAACTTTTTCGACATCGACTGGGAGCCGCTCAAACAGGATCTGCGCGGCAAAGTGCTGCTGCCGATTCTCGGCGACCGGTACGGCGCGGTGCTCGAAGGCGGTCAACTCAAGCTCACATTCGATGCCGCGACAGGAGAATTCAGCGTTTATTACTACGCGCACCGCCTGCCGATCGGGCCGCGTCAATATGCGAAGCTGCTGCGGGCCCGCGCACACCGGCTCGAAACCCGCCGCGGAAAATCGGATGACCTCGTGTTGAGGCTGCAAAGCCTTATCACCGCGTTCGAGCATCTGCCGGCGCGGCGTGAGATCAAGCCGGAGAAAATCGCAGAGCGCCATCGCGACAAGGAACTTTTGAAAGCGCGGCTTTCACGACTTTGCGCCGAAGCGCCCGAAGTTCTGCGCATGATTCAGGAGACAGTCGGGCAGATGAACGGTGTCCCGGGCTATCCCGATTCGTTTGAACCTCTGCACGAGCTGCTCGAAGCGCAGGCTTACCGGCTCGCCGACTGGCGGGTTGCGTGCGACGAAATAAACTACCGCCGCTTTTTCGACATCAACGATCTCGCGGCGCTCAGAATGGAACGACCGGAAGTCTTCACCGCGACGCATCGCTTCGTTGCGAGCCTCGTCGCAGAAGGCAAAATCAGCGGGCTCAGGATCGACCATCC
>WUUC01207352.1_pt1 | contig 12763 bp, 10 predicted proteins | sample 6278441 | NCBI WGS metagenome assembly WUUC01 (sample SAMN13675441, study PRJNA597444) | soil metagenome | isolation source: soil | place: USA: Washington | collected 2017-10 | reverse complement strand
CTGCCCGGTTTGTCGCCAAGGACGCCGCTGGCGCACTCAAACACGGAGACGGTCTTCTGGCGGTAGAGGCGGTCGTGAATTCTCCTGTGGGGCTGACGCTCGACTCACAAGGCTATCTGTATATCTGCGAGCGGGGGGAAAACAAAATCCGTCGCGCCAAGCTGTGGTAATGGCAGGCGGTAGGTTCATCGTTCCCGCTGGTGGAACGTGCGCATGAGTTCTCACGGCTAGGGCATCGCGCCGGGGCATGAGGCGAATGACATCGGTCCACACATCCCGCACCAAGCTGCTGTATTGTCTCTCGAGTCTTCTCCTTCTCGCCCTCATTCTGGGCGGTCTCGGTATTCCCATCGTCAGTTCGGAAGGCATGATTATTCGTGCACAGGCGGTTACGGGAGACATTCCCGTCACGCCTGAGGATCCGCGGTGGCAGAAGATATCCCCCATGACCTTACCTCTGAGCGGGCAGATCATTACACGACCTGTCTGGCCGGAGCCGACGGCCCATGCCTTGGCTGTTCGCGCCGTGCATAACGGGACGGACATTGCCTTTTTGCTTGAGTGGCAAGACAACACGAAAAATGATCGACTGACGCCGGGGACCTTTCGCGACGGAGTGGCGCTGGGTCTGCCGCTCGGCGATGCGCCCGCCTTTTTCTGCATGGGTCAGCTGGATCACTACATCAATATTTGGCACTGGAAAGCCGACTGGCAAAGCGATATCGACCGACGTGCCGTCAGGACGACGGACAAAGACAAATCTGCAATCGGCGAACCGCGGCGGTTCGAAGTGATCCCTCGACGTGCATCCTCGGTAGAGGATTTGATTGGCGGAGGGTTCAGCACCCTGACCACTAAAGAAAAGCAGGGTCGTGTGCAGGGCAAGGCCACCTGGAAGGATGGCATGTGGCGGGTGGTCATGCGCCGGCCTCTGTCCAGTGAAGAACAGGAAAATGAAGCGAAGTTGATTCCAGGACGAATCCAGGCGGTCTCCTTTGCCGTGTGGAACGGCGAGAACAAGGAACGCAACGGTCAAAAAGCCATCGCGCCTTGGTTTCAGCTCTCGCTGGACCCCGTCACAAAAACGTAATCGTACCTGTTAGGATGACAGAGCGGCCGACCGCGGCAGAATAGGCGCCTGTCGAGTCATGAGGACACCACGTTGGAGGGAAGCTCCCACAAGACCCGGTCGCTCCTGAAAAAAGCCCTTTCCCTCGGAAGGGCTTTTTCTGTGTGTGGCGTGCTGCTCACGGCGGCAGTATGCGGACGAGCGAGCGGTGCAGAGACAAACGCGGCTTCCAACGGCGAGATGACGGTCGAAGAAGCTATCCAACTGGGCGAAGAATTCGGGATCGCGGTCGGCGAGGTTGACGAAGAGATTCAGAAAGAACTGAAGTTGCAGCGACCGGAAGGCGTGGCGGTGTTCGAGGTCATCGGTAATTCTCGGGCAGACTATGCAGGCATCAAGGTGCGATCGGTCATCAAGGAAATCGACAAAAAAGAAGTTCGCACCCTCATCGATTTCGGGAAAGCCGTGAAGGCCTCGATCAAGGAATGTAACTTTACCGTGGGGACCTATGAGCCGGCAGATCCTGGCGATCCGGTCGGGTGGGGCGTGAATTTTCATTTTGTCGGCTGCAAGCGGGATTAGGGCAGGGTAGGTTGAACGTGGACGATAAGGGACGGCTGATACAAAAACTCGCGGTGGGCGGACTCCTGCTGCTCATGGCGATGTTGAACGTGACCTTCCATGAACGTGCGATCGCACAGAAGACCGACGGCCAGGCGCCGCCTGATTGGGTCGCAGAGATTGAAAAGATTTTTATTCGGTCTGAAGACTGCAAACAATGCCACGATCGACATTACGAGGAATGGAAGGGAATACGCGAGCAGACGCCGGATCTCAAGTCCTTTGGTCGCGTTGATGCCGCTTTGCTGCACGGCACGTCGTTCGAATCGCCGGTGTTTCGAACCGTCTTGGGATTGTGGATGCAGACCAATCCTACGGTGCAGGAGCGACAGCGCTGTCTCTCCTGTCATGCCCCGGTCGTGACAGTATTCCCGCAACATGCCGAGAAGATCGCGGCACAGGTGTTGGCCGGCAAGCCGCAAGTGGAAGGAATCGGCTGTGCGTCCTGTCATCTCATCAATGCAGTGGAGTCCACGCCACAGCCGCCGCCTACCTACAAAGTGCAACCGGGTGAAATGCTCTACGGACCCTATGCCGACCCGGAAGAGAACTTGGTGCACCCTGCGACGCAGACATCGCTCTTCCGTGGCGCCAATTTCTGCACCTCCTGCCACTTCGACAAGGTCAAGGATGTCACGCAGAAAGATTTGCCCGGAGAAATTCTTCAAGGCACGATTTGCCAAGACTGCCATATGGAGCCCTCTACCGGGAGTTCCACGTCGAAGCGCGGCGCCATGACCAGGGCCATTGGCCGGCATTGGTTCCGGGGGGTCGTTATCCCAGGTACCTTGTTGAAAAATCGGAATCTGCAAGCGGAATGGATGCCGCGAATCGAGGTGGAGGCAATGAAGTCCGGGGCTGGGGTGGAGGGCACGGTGCTCGTGAAGATCGGCAGTCTGCCGCACAGTTTCCCGGACGGCGACCCGGTCCTCAAACAGTTCCTGCTGTCCATTGCCATTAAGGATGCGCAAGGCCATGTGCTCGGTGAGGAGACGAAGCGGTTCGGCCTGCCCTTCGAAAAGGTGCTGCGCGGCCCGATTCCGGATCCCTTCATCAAGGGGGGTACGACACGCCGGGTGCCGTTCTCCCAGGACATCAAGGCGGGAGCAGAACCGGCAACTATTGAAGTGGTATTGAGCTATACATTGATTCCCGAACCGGAGCCGGAGCTCAAAGCCAAATATTTTGCGACCCTGGCGAGTGATCAGGAACGCGCCACCGCCAAGAAGGTGATCGAAGAATACATTCAACCTCGTATGCTGACATACCGGGCCAAGTCACTCTGAGGTGCCGCGCCGGTGATAAGGTGCGGGTGCCGAAGGACGCACGATGTGCGGAGGAAATGCCAACGGTGAAGAATCGACGACAGTTCCTGCAAGGGACCATCATAGGCGCCATATTGCTGGCCGTGGCTCTGACGAGCTATGGGGTGCAGCAGGGACTCGCGCAGGATGCGAAGGCCCAAGCTACCATCGAGAAAGCCTATCCCAATTCGAGCAAGTGCAAGCGCTGCCACGAGCGAGTGTTTGAGGAATGGGAAACTTCACCGCTATCGCACTCGATCCATACGCCGACCTTTCGCGCCGCCCTCGATGCCTACCTGACCTTCTCGGCTGGGAAAGATAAGGCCCTCTGTTTTCGCTGCCATGCTCCGCATGTGCGGGAGTTTGCCGACCACGCCCAGTTGTTCGTGACTCAGGCGCAATCCGGCGAGCCCTCTCTGGACGGTGTGGCTTGTGCACAATGTCACCTCATCAAGCAGGTGGACAGAACGAAGCAGCCGCCTGAACCGAAGTACGATCTCGGCAGCAAAACGATGTATGGGCCCTATAAGGATTTTGCACAGAATCTGGCGCATCAATCGATGGAGTTGGGCCTCTTCCATAAATCGGATCTTTGTTTGAATTGTCATCAGGTGGTGCCGGCTGCAGCAGATCTTGGCAAGAGCAACGACCTGTTGGGTAATTGGGACCAGAGTAAATCGGTGAAGTCAGGGAAGGAGTGCCAGACCTGCCATATGCCGGAACAAGTCGGCGAGTCGGCCAACGGAGAAGCCAAACGCAAGGTGGCGAATCATACATTCCCGGGGCGGATCGGCCAACTCAGACAGGAAGCCGCAAAACTAGAGGTCTCGACGAAGGTAGAAGGGGACAAGACCACCGTCATCGTGGCGGTGCAGAGTCTGGTGCCTCACAATCTCCCGACCACGCATCCAGGGTGGGCTGGCGTGGTGTTGGAGTTGGACATCAAAGGAAAGAACCTCAAAACCGTATTCCACGACAAGCGTGTCTACGGTCGAAGCTACGCCGATGCCAAAGGCCAGAAGACCGTGTTCGACTTTGAGGCGGTGAAGGTTCTTGAAGAAACCGTCCTTAAGCCGGAAGAGAAGCGAGTGGAAACCTTCAGCTTCCCCACGCCCAAAGACACCAAGACCTTCGATGTCGAAGCCATTCTCAGCTATGCCCCGGTCACCGGACCGGCGTCCTTTCTGCAGCGCATCGAAGCCGAGTCTTCCAAGGGCGCGCAGGACCCCGTGTTTCAATCCATCCCAATCGTGAAGTTCAATGAAAATATACCCGTCACCAAATAATCCGTTGTCGTGGTACAGGGGAAAGGCCGTTCCTCGAAGGCCGCGCGCCGACGGTGAGGTGAACGACAAGGCAGGAGATATTATCTACTCGGAGACGATGCGGGAACCGGGGGATTTCATCTTGAAGATTTGGATCGCGCTGTAAATGCTCTTGGCCGGGTGATTGAGGATGAGTCGTGAGTTCGTGATGTGGGTGTCGATTAACTCGTACTGCCCGCCGCTATAGTAGATGTCGCAGTCGTCTACCTCGCAATTTTTATAGACGTGGTTGTCCAGCGACAGCTTGGCCTTGCTGAACTTCTGTTGATCGATCAGGATGTATTCCGGCGCGAATCCCATCGAATCCTCCTCACCCCCGGCGCACTATAACAAAGTCGATATTCTTCCGCAAACCGCGCCTGCCGGTCATACCGCGGTGTGTGCCTAGGTTCCCCTGTCGCTCTCAGGTTGTCCAGCCGAAATACGGGTGATATCGTTGCGAAACGCGTCTCCTGCGGCGGCAAACGATTGAGAGAGCCGCTGGATGTGTCAGAACGTCATCGAAAACCTCCCTCATCAACTCGTGGTTCACGGAGCCCACCCGTCATTATTGGTTTACGGACGAAGGCATCACAGATGAAACATCGGAGAACGCCGCCGAAGTGTGTACTCATTCCGATCGCCCGTCTCAAGAAAACCGGCAAGCAACTGGCGTTCGATATGGACTGGACCCAGGATGGAATCGAAGAGAACCGCTTCGTCCACCCTGTCCGTGAGCGGTGAAGCAATGGCGCCTGGATGACTATCTTGGGATGACCGCCGGACGCCGAAGCTGGATGCAGAAAAATTTGGAGTTGCGACCGAACCGGCCACATCGCCACGGTGACATTCTTGGTCCGCTCGGTGTGAACCGGTTTCGAAGGCCGCTCACGCACCCTCTACACTATTTCTTACACTCGCATTTCACTGAGCCTGGTTCCCTATCCACTCATATTCACGGAGCGGACCTGCCCCACTGCGCGCATCGAATGAGCACATTCCGATCATACACATTTTCAGCGTAAAAAAGATCCTCCCGGACGCCTCCCGGTCACTTCCTTTTCACCTTGATACGGCATGGACACCTCTATAGAATGACGCGACTTTTCAGATAGTTAGCAAGTGTATAGCAGGGAATTTTTTACGAGCCAGTTCAGCTGGATTCTCACTTTCACCATTCTGTCAACAGGAGGAGAACACTGTGAGCGACTCAGCGATTGTGACCTTTGCCCTGATTGCGGCGGTGGCCGGCATTGCCTATGGCCTCTATCTCGCCATGTGGGTTTTCAAACTCGACGCCGGCAACGCGAAGATGCAGGAAATTGCCAAGGCCATCCAGGAAGGCGCCGGCGCCTATATGAATCGGCAATACCGGACGGTCGGCGTGGTGGCCGCAGTGCTGTTTGTCGTGCTGTGGGGGGCGGGAGTGTTTTCAGATAAGTTCGGGATGCTGACCGCGATCGGCTTTTTGATCGGAGCCGGGGCATCGGCACTCGCCGGCTATGTGGGGATGATCATCGCGGTCCGGGCGAATGTGCGGACGGCCCAGGCGGCCCACAATGGCATGAATGCCGCCTTGACCGTTGCCTTTCGCGGCGGTGCGGTGACGGGTTTGCTTTTGATCGGGTTGGGCCTGTTGGCCATTACGAGCTTCTACACGCTGGCCTCTCAGTTTGCGGGGCAGGAAAAAGCGATTCATGCCTTGCTGAGCCTCGGCTTTGGCGGGAGTCTGATATCGGTATTCGCGCGCGTGGGTGGCGGAATCTATACGAAGGCCGCCGACGTCGGTGCGGACCTCGTGGGCAAGGTCGAGGCGGGTATTCCGGAAGACGATCCACGTAATCCAGCGGTCATCGCCGATAATGTCGGTGACAATGTCGGCGATTGCGCCGGGATGGCGGCGGACCTCTTCGAAACCTATGCCGTGACGACGGTGGCGGCGATGGTGTTGGCATTCACGATGTTCAAAGGGGTCAGTGCACCCATCCTCTATCCCCTCGCGTTAGGCGGCGTGACGATCTTCGCGACGATCATCGGCATTCTGTTTGTGAAGGTCAGCCCGGGTGGCGAGATCATGCCGGCTCTGTATAAGGGACTATTTGTGGCTGGTGGCCTTGCGGCCGTCGCATTTTTCCCGATCACGACGAAGATTATGGATAACGTCGGTGGTGTCAGCGGAATCAGCTACTATCTGGCGGCATTGATGGGATTGGCTGTGACGCTCGCGCTGGTGTTTATCACTGACTATTACACATCCAAGAGTTATGCGCCGGTGAAGGATATTGCCAAGGCCAGTGAAACGGGCCATGCGACCAACATCATTGCCGGTCTGGCGGTGGGCATGCAGTCGACATCCGCTCCAGTGGTCGTCATCGGTGCGGCAATTCTCGGCAGCTATTGGATCTGCGGTGGAGCGGAGTCAGGTGGTTTGTATGGCGTGGCCGTGGCGGCAGTGTCGATGCTCTCGATGGCGGGGATTGTGGTGGCGATCGATGCGTTCGGTCCGATTACGGACAATGCCGGTGGGATCGCCGAGATGGCTCACCTGGGGAAGGAAGTGCGTGACATTACGGATCCGCTCGATGCGGTGGGCAATACGACGAAGGCAGTCACCAAGGGGTATGCGATCGGCTCGGCTGGGCTCGCCGCAGTGGTCTTGTTTGCGGAGTTCGCAAGGGAGGTCGCGAAGGGGACTCAATCCAGCACCTTCGACCTTTCCAATCCCTTGGTGCTGGTCGGGCTTTTTCTCGGGGGCATGCTACCGTTTATCTTCGGCGCGCTCTGTATGAAAGCGGTTGGCCAGGCAGCCGGGCTGGTGGTGGAAGAAGTGCGTCGGCAATTCCGCACTATCAAAGGCATCATGGAGGGGACGGGAAAGCCGGAGTACGGAACCTGCGTGGATATTGTGACGCAAGCGGCGATTCAAAAAATGATGATCCCCGGTCTGATTCCCGTCGTCGCTCCGATCCTGGTCGGAGTGGTCCTTGGGCCGCAGGCGCTTGGAGGAGTGCTGGTCGGCAGTATCGTGACCGGGTTATTCGTCGCCATTTCCATGACGAGCGGCGGAGGCGCCTGGGATAATGCCAAGAAATACATTGAAGAGCAGGGCTTGAAGGGAACCGACACGCATAAGGCCGCAGTCACCGGCGATACGGTCGGCGATCCCTATAAGGACACGGCTGGTCCGGCGATCAACCCAATGATCAAGGTCATCAACATCGTGGCGCTGCTCATTGTGTCTTTAATCGTCAAGTAGCCGGTCCGCGATTCCGTCCTTTCGGTGATCGGCTTGACGCCTTCGCCGGCCCTAGGGTAAGGTGACGTGAGGTTGTTACTTCAGCTGTGGTCGATGGACTGGAGGTGCTCCGATGGAGAAACAGGAGAGGAGACCGGAATCCAGGAAAGAATCCCATAACAAGGAAGAGGTCAAACCAAATCCGAAAGTCGTCGAGTCCGGGAAGAAAATGAAAGAGGACATCGACAAGCTGGTCGATGAAATTGACGATGTGCTTGAAAAAAATGCCGAAGAGTTCGTGAAAAACTATGTGCAAAAGGGAGGGGAATAATCCCCTCCCTTTTTGTTTGCGCACTTCGTGTGGATACCTCCCGTTTTGGGCCGATACGTCACCTCAAGGACCGGGCCTACCATGTGCTCTTTCTCGCCCCGAATAGGACGATACCCCGTTTGACAAAATCGGGGTGAGTCGATACCATTTCCCTTACTTCTCAGTCACTTCTGAACTTTCAGATAGAGATAGAGGTTCCATGCAGGAAAGACTATGGGTGTTCCGACCGTCGGATATCGCATTGCAGACCAATTTGTCGCGTCTCTTGTCGATCTCGACCGTGACGGCTTCCATTTTATTGGCCCGTGGTGTCACGACCGCCGACGAGGCAAGCCGATGGATGTTGAGCACTCAAGACCGGCTCCACGATCCCTTTTTGATTCCCGACATGGAGCAGGCGGTGGAACGGTTGCACCTGGCCCTCTGTCGTCAAGAGCGGGTCTGTTTTTACGGGGATTACGACGTGGACGGGATTTCGGCGACGAGCCTTTACCTGTCGTTTTATCAGGGCCTGGGCGGAAATGCACGCGGCTATATTCCGCACAGGCTTTCCGAAGGCTACGGGTTACACGAAGGGGCCATTCGCGGCTTGGCGCTAGAAGGCGTGACACTGTTAGTGACGTCCGATTGCGGAACGACGTCTCACCATGAAATTGCCGTTGCCAATCAACTCGGCATGGATGTGGTGGTGACGGATCACCACCAGACGGATGCCATGAAGCCTCCGGCCCTCGCCGTGCTCAATCCGCACAGGCGTGATGCGATCTATCCGTTCAAGGGTCTTTGTTCGGCGGGGCTTGCATACAAGGTCGTGTCGGCCTACCAGCAGCGATATGGATTTGGGGAGGTGGATCCGGAATCGTGCTTGGACCTCGTGGCCCTGGCGACAGTGGCGGATATTGTGCCGCTTCAGGATGAGAACCGAATCCTGGTTCGAGAGGGACTCATGCAGATCACGCGCGGCGCCCGTTGCGGCATTCGCGCCTTGAAGCAGGTGGCCGGAATTACGAAAGCCTGTACGAGCGAAACCGTAGGTTTTCGCCTTGGCCCTCGCCTGAATGCGGCTGGCCGCTTGGACCATGCGATGATCTGCGTGCGACTGTTGACGACGGATTCCGAACAGGAGGCGATGCAGATTGCAGAGCAGTTGGAACAGCTCAATCGACAACGCCAGCAAATCGAAGCGGACATCACCGACGAGGCGGCGGACTCCTTGCACGAGGATCAGCTGAGCGCTGCGATCGTGTTGGGCTCACGTGACTGGCATCTGGGCGTCGTCGGGATTGTCGCCGCCCGGTTGGTGGATCGATTCCATCGGCCAAGCATCGTGATCGCAATGGACGGAACGGGAATCGGCAAGGGGTCGGCCAGGACGGTGGAGGGATTCGATTTGTATCAGGGGCTGTCAGAGTGCCGGGAGCTCCTGGAGGCCTTTGGCGGCCATCCGAGTGCCGCGGGGTTGACCATCAAGGAATCGCGCGTAGAGGAGTTTCGCCTACGATTCTGTGACGTGGCTGCCAGGTGGTCCAGCGCCGCCCGTCTCGTGCCCACGCTGCACGTCGATGCCGAGGTAAATCTCGCAGAGGTCACTTTCGGCTTGATCCAGGAACTGGAGTCGCTGCATCCCTTCGGCGCGGGCAATCCGGAACCCACCCTGGCGGTCCGTGGCCTCGATGTGGTGGATGCGCGGGTCGTCGGTGAAAAGCATCTCAAGCTGCGGGTGCGACAAGGCCGCTCTTACATATTTGACAGTATCGGTTTCCGCATGGGGTCGTTGGAAGATCTGGGTCTTCGAACCGGGCGGCCGGTCGACTTGGCGTTCAGTCCGGAACGCAATCACTGGAATGGCTACGACCGGGTGCAGTTGCGCATCAAGGCTCTTCGTATGAGCGGAGAGGTGCCGTAAGTATGCCGCACGAGACCGTGACAGAGCTCGACGAGTTGATCGAGCGAGTGAGGAGTTACAACGTCGAGGCGGATTTAGATCTCGTGCGCCGAGCCTATGCCTTCTCCGCCAAAGCACATGAGGGGCAGACGCGGCGATCCGGCGAACCCTACCTGCGGCATCCTCTCGCGGTTGCCGGGTTACTGACGCATCTCAAGACCGATGTGACGGCCATTGTTGCCGGCCTTCTGCACGACACGCTGGAGGATACCCTCGCCACGCCTATGGAGCTGGAGCAGCGGTTCGGAAAGGACGTAGTGCATTTGGTGGACGGCGTCACCAAGATCGGCAAGATCACGTTTCGTAATTATGAAGAAAAGCAGGCGGAGAATTTCCGCAAGATGCTGCTCTCGATGGCGGACGACATCCGCGTCGTGCTGATCAAGCTGGCAGACCGGCTGCACAATATGCGGACCTTGGAATATCTCAGCGAGCCCAAGCGGCAGGAAATCGCCCAGGAAACGCTGGAGATCTATGCTCCGCTGGCCAACCGCCTGGGGATCGGATGGATTAAGAACGAATTGGAAGACCTCTGCCTGAAACATCTGAAGCCGGACGTGTACGAATCGTTGCGGGTCCTCGTGGCGAAGCGGGACGATGATCGGCAGCAATATATTCTGGAAGTCATAGACGTGGTGAAGGCGGCCATGGCGGAGGCAGGATTACAGGGAGAGGTATCCGGGCGGCCGAAGCATTTGTACGGCATTTATCAGAAGATGGAGAAGCAGTCAATTTCGTTTGAGGAAGTGTACGATCTGGCGGCCCTCCGCATCATTACCGACATCAAGATGAACTGTTATGCTCTCCTAGGGGTCATCCACTCCCTCTGGCGCCCCTTGCCCGGCCGATTCAAGGATTACATCGCCATTCCTAAATCCAATCTCTATCAGTCGCTGCATACCACTGTGGTGGGCCCCAAGGGCGAGCATGTGGAATTTCAGATCCGGACGGAGGAGATGCATCGGGTGTCGGAACAGGGCATTGCGGCCCATTGGAAATACAAGGAACATGGGCGCATTGATGAGAAGGACGGGAAGGTCTTCAGCTGGTTGCGGCAGTTCATGGAATGGAATCAAGATCTACCGGATAATCGCCAGTTTATGGATTCGGTCAAGCTGGATCTCTTTCATGACGTCGTGTATGTGTTCACGCCGCAAGGTATGGTGAAAGAGCTTCCCAAGGGCTCCACTCCCGTGGATTTTGCGTATTCCGTGCATACCGAGATTGGCGACCACTGTGTGGGGGCCAAGGTCAACGGCAAAATTGTCCCGCTCAAACACATGATGGAAAGCGGGGACATGGTGGAGATCCTGACCGCAGCCAATCAGACGCCCCACCGCGACTGGCTCAAGTTTGTTCGGACCTCGCGCGCGAAAACGAAGATCAAACATTGGATCAAAGCAGAGGAACAGACCCGCAGCGTCGAGATCGGGAAGCGATTGCTGGAAGCTGAGTTCCGCCGGCATGGGTTGGCGCCGGCTCAGATGATGCGTTCGGATCAACTCCTCGCTGTGGCGAAGCAGGCTGGCCACGAAACCACGGACGAGTTGGCGGCTGCCGTCGGGTTCGGGCACCTGCCGACTTCTCAGGTGCTGAGTAAGCTGGTTCCAGCGGTGCCGACAGCGAGCCTGGCAGAAGCGTCGGACGCGCCGACTGTGTCGAAATCGGTGACCGGCCGTCAGGACGACGCGGGAGTGCAGGTCAAAGGTGCGCGCGACTTGCTGATGCAGTTGTCGCGATGCTGCAATCCTGTGCCTGGCGATCGTATTCTGGGATACATCACGCGGGGCCGCGGGCTCACGATTCATACCGTCGATTGCCCTAATCTGGAAGCATTGGATTACGACAGAAACCGACTGGTCGAGGTGGAATGGGACTATTCCACTCCCAGCACCCACGCTGTGAAGATCTCCGTTGTCGCCGTGGATAAGACAGGCGTGCTGGCGCATGTGTCGACGGCCATTTCGGAATGCCAAGCCAACATCAGCCGCGCCGAAATCACGACCCGCGAGGACCGTAAGGCGATGTTGGACTTCATCGTCGAAGTGATGGATACCGCCCACGTCAGCCGCGTGCTCAAGGCGATTGAAAAGGTCGATGGCGTCATCACAGTGCGACGGGTCCGCTCGTGGCACGAACGCCCTAACTAGAAAAGGCTTCCTCAGGTGTCCTCCCTACCGTAGGCGACGTCAGATGAACCTCACGATGCTGGCAGGGATGGTGGCAGCCACATGGCGTCTTGATCGTGCGACGGCGTTCTTTTTTCGACGAGGCCGGCCGGCGCCGCCATTTCTGTCCTATGCCGGCGGCGTGGGCTTGGTGTTTGTCATCGCGGCCATTGGTCGGCCGAAGCGGACTGTAAGCCCCTTCCTCACCTTGTTCAGTCCGGGCTCGATGTCCTGGCCTGGCTCGGCGCATCGTTTTGTCTTTTCACGATTCTCGACACCTTGATCATCGGCGAATGTTTGATCGCCAAGTGACGGCGGTACATTCTTGATGGGCCCGCCCTCTGCTGCTCGGCGCCGAGGTTGTCGCTGGGGAATCCATCCTGATTCTCTGGCTGGTTATGGATCAATCTCGTGGCGCTGGTTGCATGTTCACCGTGGCGGTAGCAATGGTCGGGGTTGCGTTAAAGGATACCCTAATGAGATTTTCTGCCGGCCTTGAGCTGGGACGGATGGTGAAAGTGAGAGACTGAATCACGACGCTTGAACGTGAGGACGGCGTGACGCATATCGGGAATGAACATGTCACTCTCCTGACTCGTACGCATGATTGGATTGAGTGACGCTGGCGAATGATTAGTGATTCAAAGCGGCGACACGAATTTCTCCAGGCCCACGACGATTCATTTTAGCAACGTGTTTTGTCGAGGCCGCCCGTCGCACACCCCCCGGAGCAGGTCTGCGCGGTACTGCTCGAGACAGCCTCTGCAGTCTCCGGTGTATTACCTG
>WUUC01195306.1_pt1 | contig 12764 bp, 8 predicted proteins | sample 6278441 | NCBI WGS metagenome assembly WUUC01 (sample SAMN13675441, study PRJNA597444) | soil metagenome | isolation source: soil | place: USA: Washington | collected 2017-10 | reverse complement strand
CCGCCATCGCGTCGGTGTGACCGGCGACCAGCCATAATCAGCGTGCGAGGGGTGCAGGGATGTCCGCCCAGGATGAATAGGAGCAATCCCGACCGAAGGCGAATGCGCGCATGATCCGCGTGATCTCGATGCGCAAGGCCGTCCTCGCGGGCGTTGCAGGCGCAGTGGTTTGGGAAGTGACGTTTCGCCTCCTGCGAGCCGTCGGTTTTCCCCTGTTCGACATCGTCCGGCAACTCGGCACGCTGGCATTTCCCGAGGACCAGGTGCCAGCCTGGTGGATCGTGGGCATGGCGGCGCACGCCGCCGTCGGCGCGATCTGGGCCGTCTTCTATGCCTATTTCTTCTGGCACCGGCTGAAACTGCCCAATGTCGCCCAGGGAATGGTCTTTGCGCTGCTCCCAGCGATTCTGGCGCTTCTCATTGCGACTCCCCAGCTCGGCTTGATGCATCGCGGCGGCGACATCGCTCAGCTCGATCCCGCGGCAACTTTACGCGCGCTGCAGACTGGTGATCTGGTCGGACTGTTCCTGGGCCATCTTATCTATGGCGCCGTGCTGGGCAGTCTCTACTCCAGACCCGTCGGATATCCCTCGGAGCGCGAACCCCGAAGGAAGCCCCGGGCCCGAACTCCCTCCCCGGCGGATCGTTCGAGGCGCGGCAAACCCGGTTCAGGCTTCATCTTTGCGACGGGGGTCGAAGGGAGCTATCCGACGATCCAGGGTGGTGCCTGGCGCTACGACCAGATGGAGACGACCGGCCACTATCTCCACTGGCAACGCGACTTCGAACTGGCGCGTGAGATCGGGGCTACGCACCTGCGCTGGGGGCCGCCGCTGCACCTGGTCTACCTGGGCCCAGGTCGGTTCGATTGGACTTTTTGCGACGAAGCGCTCGCCGAGCTTGCCGACTACGGCCCCGAGCCAATCATCGATCTCTGCCATTTCGGGCTGCCGACCTGGCTGGGCAATTTTCAGAACCCCGAAGTCCCCGACGAACTGGCGCGATATGCCGAAGCTTTCGCCCGCCGCTACCCCTGGGTGCGCTATTATACGCCCGTCAACGAAATGTACGTCTGCGCGAAGCTGAGCGCACTCGAGGGGCGCTGGAACGACCAGCGAGCAGACGAACGCTCGTTCGTCACGGCCGCCCACAGTCTCGCGCTCGCGAGCATAAGGATGATGAACAAGATCACTTCGATCCGGCCCGACGCTGTCTTCATGAACAGCGAGAGCGGCGAATTCTTCCAGCCCTGCTGTCCTGACCCGGAAATTCGCCGCATCGCCGATCTCGAGAATGAACGGCGGTTCCTTCCGCTCGATCTCATTTACGGCCACCCTTTGTCCCCGATGATGCGCTCGCATCTTGCCGAAAACGGCATATCGGCGGCGGAGCTGGACCGATTGACCCAAAGGAAAGCTCCGGCACGGGCGATCCTTGGCGTCGATTATTATGAATGGAATGAGAAGCTGATCGACAGCGATGGCAGCCCGCGGGCTCTTGGCGAGCTGTTCGGCTGGTACGTCATCGCAAGCCAATATTATGAGCGCTACCAGCGTCCCATGATGCACGCAGAAACCAACCGGCTCGATGCTCGCGATGCGCCTCGCTGGCTGTGGCGCCAGTGGCACAACGTCCAGCTGCTTCGAAAGGCGGGCGTGCCGCTTGTCGGCTTCACCTGGTACAGCCTTACGGACCAGACCGACTGGGACATCGCGCTGACTGAGCCCCTGGGGCGCGTCAATCCGGTCGGACTGTTTGACCTCAATCGCGATATCAGGCCCGTCGGCTTGGCCTATCGGCACCTCATCGAGACGCATGCCGGGCTGCCCGAATATTTGGAATGCGAGCCGTTGGCCCAGCTGTGGCAGCAGGGTGAGGGCGCATGAGCGGATTTCTTCAGGCGCATGGGTTCGATCCCGGGCCCACGCAGCGTCCCGCACTGGCTGGGGCCGCGGTTGGCTTGCTCGCAACGCTTCCAGCGACGGCGATTCTGATCGCCTTCGGTTCATTGCGTGTCGAGGCTGAAATCCTCGCCCTGCCAGTGCCTGTCGTGACAGTGGCGGGGATGGTCATAATGAGTGTTGCCGGGATCGCTTACGGCTGGCTGTTCCGGCGCGCTGCCAACGATCCGCGCGGCGGATGGCTTTTCGGCGCTTCGTTCGGATTTGCACTCTGGATGGCGGGCGCGATGTTCATTCTGCCGATTCTTGGCGGCGGCGAGTCTCCCGCTGGCAGGGCAGCTATCGGCATATTCCTTTCGCTGGTGATTTGGGGGGCGACGCTGGGCGCGTTGTTCGCGCCGATACACCGGCGATTCCACAAGCGCGCGAGCCTGATCGAGGTGCAGGAGGCCGGAATCGGCACCTCCGCCGCAGCCGGTGGAAACGAGCGTCCCGTGCGCTGAAGTTGTGGGTCCGCAAAAGGGCGCGTCTCCCTTCGAAAATGTTACCGAAATGGAGACGATATTTTGCGGTGAAAGCCCCCTGTTATTAGGACAGGTTTAACCTTCTGGGCCTAGCGCTTGAGGTTTCCAGGAGGAAATCCGTGCGCGCAGGTCGCTTTTCAAAAGTTGCCGAACTGCAGCAGGAGCCCGTGCGGCCCCTGTCGTTTCCCCAACTCTTAATTGTCGACATCGCTGCTACCCACAGCCTCTACGACGCACGTATCGCGCAGGATCGCGTGCGCATGCTCGCCCATTCGGCTGCCTTTCTCCTGATCGCGCACCTTGTCGGAGCGACGCTGATCCTGCTGAGCGCCGTCGGTTCCGACGGCATCTCGACGGCTACTGCGATGACAGCGTTGCCGATGTTCGTGCTGCTTGGGCTCGATGTCGCCTTCTGGCTGGTGACGCGCCGACAGCGCAAGCGGCAGATGGACCCGAAACTCGTGGTCCGGCTGGCGACGGCCTATTGCGCGCTGACCGGCCTTTCGATGATGCTGATGATCAAACCGGCGATCGACGCCGCCAATGGCAATCCGATCGTCTATGCTGCGCTCGCGGCGACCTTCTTCCTCAGCATTCCGGCCTTCCTGGGCATTCCTGCGCTCGTGCTTGAGACTTACTTGCTGGCGCTGCTGGCGCTTTCGCTTCTCGGTACGCCGCCCGAGCTCATGGGTGCGGCAACCGCGCTCGGCGGGTGCCTGCTCTGGTTCAGCCTGGTGAGCGCGCGCGACTATATCCTGATGGTCGGGCGCCGCCTCAGCACCGAATGGCAGGCCGAGAAGGCCCGACGCTTTGTCGCCGAGTTCGAGCAAAGCGGGCAAGGCTGGTTTTGGGAAACCAATGCCGAGGGAGATTTGCTCTACGTCTCCGAGCAGCTCGCCGAGGATCTCAAGCGCCAATCCGCCGAACTGGTCGGGACGAGATTCACCGATCTGCTTTCGGTCGAGGACGCCCGGTCGCCCGAAGCACTCGAGCGCACGCTCGGCTTCCACCTGTCGGCGCGCTTTCCCTTCTCCGAGGTCACGGTCCGTGCCAATACTGAGGAGGAGGTCTGGTGGACCGTCTCGGGATCGCCGAACTTTGACGAGTTCGGAAAGTTTCTGGGCTTCCGCGGTATCGGCACCGATCTCACCGAGAAAAGGAAATCGGACGCCGAGATCAGTCGTCTCGCCCGCTACGATTCGCTGACCAGCCTCCCCAATCGGAGCCTGATGCGCCAGACGCTCGAGGAAGCGCTGCGCAACGCCGAGCGCCGGCGCAAGGGCTGCTCGCTGTTCCTGATCGATCTCGATCGCTTCAAGAACGTCAACGACACGATGGGGCACCCGATCGGGGACCTGCTGCTCCGCCAGGTCGCCGAACGGCTGACCAGCGTCATCGGCGATCGCGGTCAGGTTGGTCGTCTCGGCGGCGACGAGTTCAAGGCTGTCTTCCCGGGGGTCGACGAGCATCGTCCCCTCGCCGAGCTTGCGGAGCGGCTGATCCGTCAGGTTTCGATGCCCTATATGATCGAAGGCCATAATATCTCTATCGGCGCCTCGATCGGCATCGCCATCGCGCCGCCGACCGGGAGCTGCTCTGACGCGCTCGTCCGCAATGCCGATCTTGCGCTCTACGCAGCGAAGGCCGACGGGCGCGGAACCTGGAAGTTCTTCGCGCCCGAAATGCATTCCGAAGCGCGCGATCGCCAGATTCTCGAGCAGGAGCTTCGCGGCGCCGTCGCTCGCGGTGAGCTCGCCGTCTACTTCCAGCCGACTGTCAATGCGATCACCGAGGAAGTGGTTGGGTTCGAGGCGCTGGCACGCTGGACGCACCCGACGCGGGGCTTCATTCCCCCGTCTACCTTCATCCCACTGGCCGAGGAATGCGGCCTGATTCTCAGCATCGGCGAGTGGGTGCTTCGCACCGCCTGCGCCGAGGCTGCCAAATGGCCGACCCACATCAAGGTAGCGGTCAATATCTCGCCAATCCAGTTCGCGCACGCCTCGCTGCCCGGATTGATCGTCAGCGCGCTCAAGTCCGCAGACCTCGATCCTGAACGCCTGGAGCTCGAGATCACCGAAGGCGTGTTTCTCGCCGATAGTGAGTCGACCGACGACATGTTCGCCAAGTTGAAGACCATCGGGGTTCAGCTGGCGCTGGACGATTTCGGGACGGGCTATTCGTCGCTCGGCTATCTGCGCAAGGCGCCCTTCGACAAGATCAAGATCGATCAGTCCTTCGTGCGCGGCGCGGCGACGCCTGGTAACCGCAACGCCGCGATCATCCGCTCGATCGTTACCTTGGCCGAGTCGCTCAACATGGAGACGACGGCGGAAGGCGCCGAGACTCACGACGAGCTCAACCTGATCCGGCAGCTCGGATGTTCGCAGGTCCAGGGCTATATCTTCGGAAAGCCAGCGCCAGCCGACGAGACCTTCAAGATCGCATCGCAGGCGACCAAGGCGATTGCCGATGGCCACCAGTTCAGCCGTGCCCCACGGCACCGCATCATCCGCAAGGCCGCGCTGGAATGGGACGACAGGACGCTCGACGTTCGCTTGCGCGACATTTCGCCAGGCGGCGCGCTGCTCGAATGCAACCGCGGCCTTGCGCCGGGGACGGCGGTGCTGCTGACCCTTCCGGGCTGCACGCCGCTCGAAGGCGAGGTTCGCTGGTCCGATGACGGCCGCATGGGCGTGCGATTCAAGGTCGAATTCGACTTGCGCCAGCTTGCACCGAACAAGGGCGCGAACGTCAACACGAGCATGCTCAAGCCCGAATATCTCTCCACCGAGCAATCGCCGGCGTCGCCCTGGGCGGCGCGGCAGGAGCGGTTGACCCCCGACGAGCTTCGCAAGGCGGGCTAAGCCTTCAAGTCACTTCGCGTTACTGGACGGCAGCACCACAGGTCCGGCCGCGGCTTCCGTCTTGCTCAACTTCGCAATCGCGAATGAATGGATCGATCGTGCGGATCGTGCCGTCCGGATTGTAGAACAATTCGGTGACCTTCGCGCTGCGCAGGTGCGTCCGGTTCGTGAGCTGCGTATCGTGATAGAAGAGGTACCAGCGGTTGCCGACCTGAACGATCGAGTGATGGCTGGTCCAGCCTTGCGGGGGCTCGAGTACCTTGCCCTTGTAGGTGAAGGGTCCGTAGGGGCTGTCGCCGATTGCATAGTTCAGATTATGCGTGTCGCCGGTGGAATAGCTGAGATAATATTTACCCCGATATTTGTGCATCCAGGGGGCTTCGAAGAAGCGGCGCTGGGTGTCGCCGCCGAGCAGCGGCTTCCCCTGTTCGTCGACGATCATCACGTCGCGCGGAGCTTCGGAAAATTCGATCATGTCGCCACGCAGCTTGGCGATCTTGGGCATCAGAGCCGGCTGGTCGGGCTGCTTGAGATCGGTGTTGCCGATGCTTTCGTCATAGGTGCCCTTTGCCCAGCGCTGCAGCTGGCCGCCCCAAATGCCGCCGAAATACATGTAGCTTTGCCCGTCATCGTCGGTGAACACCGCCGGATCGATGCTGAAGCTGCCCTGGATCGGCTGCGGCTGGGCCTTGAACGGGCCCTCGGGACGGTCGCCGACCGCGACACCGATCCTGAATACGTCCGCTTTGTCCTTTACGGGGAAGTAGAGGTAATATTTGCCGTTCTTGTAAGCGGCGTCGGGAGCCCACATTTGGCGCCCGGCCCAGGGCACGTCCTTTATATCAAGGGCGACGTCATGAACGGTGACCGGACCCCCGATGCGCGGCATCGACAGCACGCGGTAGTCGCGCATTTCGAAATGCGCACCGAGATCGTCTTCCGGAGTCGTCCCGTCGATGTCGTGCGAGCCGTAGATATAGATCTTGCCGTTGAAGACATGCGCCGAAGGGTCGGCGATATAATAATCAGTCACCAGCGGCTGTGCTCGGTAGAGGAAACCCTCGGGCGAGCGAGGCCCGTCGGCGACCGTGTCCCCCGTCGTCGTGCAGGCAGCCAGCGGAATCAGGCTTGCCGCTGCTGCCAGGCTGAAGATCATGCGCCTCATTTCATCTCTCCCATTCGTGCCGTCTCGCCCGTCCGCTTCTTGCAGATCACGCGAAACGGTTGATCAGATTCTCCAGATACTCCTGCCTTCCGGAAGGCGGCAGTACGTCCGAATTGCCCTTGAACGCACGGTCGGCGATTTCGGCCAGGCTCAATTTGGTCAGCGCATCCTGGCCGAACTCTTCCCGCCATCCCGCATAACGGTCCTGGACGAATTTCTGCAGACGCCCGTCCTCGATCAGGGAGGCGGCATTGAGCAGGGACTTGGCTAACACGTCGATGCCGCCAACATGGCCGTAGAACAGGTCGACCGGGTCGACCGACTGGCGGCGAACCTTGGCGTCGAAGTTGAACCCGCCGGGGGCAAGTCCGCCGCCCTTGAGGATCTCGAGCATCGCAAGCGTGAGTCCAGGAATGTCGTTGGGGAATTGATCGGTATCCCAGCCATTCTGGGGATCGCCGCGGTTGATGTCGATTGAACCCAATATGCCGAATGCAACAGCGGTCCCGATCTCATGCTCGAAGCTGTTGCCGGCGAGCGTGGCATGGTTGGCCTCGATATTGACGTGCACTTCGCCGACCAGGTCATAATGTTTGAGGAAGCCGTAAACCGTCGCCGTATCGCGGTCATATTGATGCTTCGCGGGCTCGTGAGGCTTGGGCTCGATCAGGATCCTGCCCTTGAACCCGATCTTGTGCTTGTGCTCGACGACGAGGTTGAGGAAGCGTCCGAGTTGATCGAGCTCCTGCTTGAGGTCGGTGTTGAGGATCGTGTCATAGCCCTCGCGGCCACCCCACAGCACATAATTGGCGCCGCCGAGGCGGTGCGTCGTCTCCAGCATCTCGCGCACCTGGAACGCGGCCCAGGCGTAGATCTCCGGATCGGGGCTGGTGGCCGCGCCGGCAGCGTAGCGAGGATGCGAGAACAGGTTTGCGGTGCCCCAGAGCAGCTTGACGCCGCCCTCCTGCATGCGCTTCGCCATGCGATCGGCAATGGCGGCCAGGTTACGGCTATGTTCCTGTGGATTGTCCGCGGTTGCCATCGCATCCACGTCGTGGAAGCAGAAGAAGGGCGTCCCAAGCCGCTCGAAGAAGTCAAAGGCATTGTCCATCTTCAGATCGGCGAGTTCCTGTGAGCAGAGCTGCCCCGGATTCCACGGCCGCTTGAACGTGCCCGCGCCAAAGATATCAGCGCCCGGCCATGCGAAGCTGTGCCAGTAGCACACCGCAAGACGAAGGTGCTCGGCCATCGTCTTGCCGAGGACCTGACGGTTGGCGTCGTAATGGCGGAAGGCCAGCATGTTGTCGCTGTCGGGGCCCTCGTAACGGATAGGCTCGATATCGGCGAAGATACGGTCGGTCATGATTGTCCTCAGAAGCTGGGTTGAAGGGCAGTGTAGAGCGAGCGGAAGCGCGGCTGGCGTTCCGCGAAATAGCTGACGAGGTTGGGTTCGGGTTCCACGGTTGCGGTCACCGGGGGCGGTGGGCAGGCGTCCGCGATAGTGCTTTCGCCGGCAGCGACGCGGGCGAGCCGTGCTGCGCCGAGCGCTGGTCCCACGTCCCCCCCGGCGCGATAGACCAGCGGCTTGTCCAGCGCCGCCGCGATCAAGCGGCCCCAGAATTGCGAACGCGAGCCCCCCCCGACCACCGTGAAGCTTTCGATTTGGGAACCGGCAGCGGCAATGACGTCGATGCCGTCGCGAAGTCCCATTGCCACACCATCCACGACGGCGCGTGCAGTCTCTGCTCGACCTGTGCTCGCGGTGAGCCCGAACAATACGCCCTTGGCGTGCGGGTTGGCGTGCGGGGTGCGTTCGCCCGTCAAATAGGGAAGGAAGATCGGCGTGTGCGCAATATCGGCTTGTTCGGCCGCAGCGAGCAGGGCGGGCACATCGCCGAGACCGAGCAAATCGGCTGCCCAATCGAGGCACGATGCCGCGCTCAGCATCACCGACATCTGGTGCCAAAGGTTGGGAAGCGCGTGGCAGAAGGCGTGCAGCCCGCGATCGGCGTCAGGGCGCAGCGTCTCAGTCGCCACGAAAGCGACTCCTGAAGTTCCCAGCGACAGGAAGGCGTCGCCGTCATTCACGACGCCGACGCCGATCGCCGCGGCGGCATTGTCGCCGCCACCCGCCGCCACCGGAACTGCATCGATGCCCCAGGCCTGGGCGATATCGGCACGCACCGTGCCGGTCGCTTCCGAGCCCTCGAAAAGGCGCGGCATCGCGCTCTCGCTGAGCCCGCTCGCTGCAAGCATTTCCGCGGACCAGCGGCGCGCCGCAACGTCCAACCACGATGTGCCGCTCGCGTCGGCCATGTCGCAAGCCTTGTCGCCCGTCAGGCGAAGGCGGACATAATCCTTGGGAAGCAGCACCATACGAACCTTGTCGAAAATCTCCGGCTCATGCTTGCGCACCCACAGCAGCTTTGGCGCGGTGAACCCCGCCTGCACCGCATTGGCCGTGATCTCGCGAGTGCGCGGTTGGGCCTGCTCGAGCTCGGCGCACTCGGCGCCCGAGCGTCCGTCGTTCCAGAGGATGGCGGGTCTGAGAGGCTGATCGCTTTCGTCGAGCAATGTCGCACCGTGCATCTGGCCGGCGAGCCCGACGGCACGAACCTTGCGGCGATTGCCGGCATCAAGCGATGCTACCGCTCCGCTGCTCGCCTCCCACCAGTCATCTGGGTTCTGTTCGGAGAAAAGCGGCTGAGGACGAGAAACGCTCAGCGGCGCGGTCGCCTGTTCGACGACAGCCCCATCTTCGCCGAGCAGCACGGCCTTGACCCCGGAGGTCCCGACATCGATTCCCAAGAACATCAGGACTCCAGATACAGGTTTTGCAGAGGGCGCCAAAGGGCAGGTTGAGCGTGACAGATGGAGCCATCGGGCCGGTCCGCCCGATATGCAAGCCTATCAGCGGGCGACACGACGTGTCGGCCGGCATTACGCCCGTTCAGCACCCACCCTCCGAAACTCTTATCGCCGGGTCGCATCGCGAGGATTCGGCCGGCCGGTTAGCGCTAACATGCCGGGATCGGCAGCGCAGAGTCAACGTCCTTAGGCGCTTGGCCGGCCCGGTCAATGACATGTGATGGTAAGCCTCCCGGCAACTGCTTTTGTCAGTGGTAATCGATGGCATAGACTCGCGCGCCGCCGCATGTCACTTGGTCGAAAAAAGTGGAGGAGCGGATCATGGGGCTGAGTGGCATCGATATCGCCGTTGTCGTCGTCTACGCGATCGCCATTTTTGGCCTCGCGCAATGGGTGTCGCGCGAGAAACCGGGCCACGAGAAGGATACCAGCGATTACTTCCTTGCGTCGAAGTCGCTGCCCTGGTGGGCTATCGGCGCATCGCTGATCGCAGCCAACATCTCGGCCGAGCAGATCGTCGGCATGTCGGGCTCCGGCTACGCGCTTGGTCTGGCGATCGCCTCCTACGAATGGATGGCGGCGCTCACCCTGTTGATCGTCGGCAAATATTTCCTGCCGATCTTCCTCAAGAACAAGATCTACACCATGCCGCAATTCCTCGAGCAGAGGTACGGCAAGGTGCTGCCCGTCATCATGGCGGTCTTCTGGCTCGCGCTCTACATTTTCGTGAACCTCACCTCGATCATCTGGCTGGGCTCGATCGCGGTGAACAAGGTGGCGGGCGTCGACCAAGACGTGGCTCTCATCGCGCTTGGCGGGTTTGCATTGCTCTACCAGCTCTACGGCGGGCTCAAGGCAGTGGCCCTCACCGACATCGTGCAGGTCACCCTGCTGGTGTTCGGCGGCCTGGTGGTGACCTATCTGACCCTCGATCAGGTCGGCGGCAATCAGGGGGTTATCGCCGGCTTTAGTGAACTGACCCGGCAGGTACCCGGTCATTTCAACATGATCCTGGAGCCCGATCACGCCTTCTACAAGGATCTGCCGGGCATTGCCGTGCTCGTCGGGGGGATGTGGATCGCGAACCTCAGCTACTGGGGGTTCAATCAGTATATCATCCAGCGCGCGCTTGCCGCCAAGGATCTTGGCGAGGCGCAAAAGGGCGTCGTCTTCGCTGCATACCTCAAGATGCTGATGCCCGTGATCATCGTCTTTCCAGGGATCGCGGCAGTGGTGCTCGCGCCCGGTCTCGCAAAGCCCGACGAGGCCTATCCAATGATGATGCAGCTGCTGCCTCCAGGCCTGCTCGGCCTCGTGTTCGCAGCGCTGATTGCGGCAATTATCGCTTCGACCGCATCCAAGATCAATTCGATCGCCACCATTTTCACCCTCGACCTGTACGCCAAGTTCCGCGGCATCGAGACGCGGGCCGAGGACGGGGCAGGGGAAGGGACCGGCCAGGAAAAGCATCTCGTGCTCGTCGGCCGAAGCGTTGCGGCTCTCGCTGTCGTGATTGCCTTGCTGACCGCGCGTCCCCTGATCGGCAATTCTGACCAGGCGTTCCAGTTCATTCAGGAATTCTCCGGCTTCTTCACGCCGGGAATCACGGTCATCTTCCTACTGGGGCTTTTCTGGAAGGGCGCCACTGAGCTGGGGGCGATTGCCGCGGCTCTGGCGTCGGTCGTGGTGAGCGCGATCTTCTGGTATCCCGCCGAATGGGGTGGCAGCGCGGATCTCAACGCGGTGCCCTTCATGAACCGCATGGGAATCGTATTTCTAACGTCGCTCGCGCTCGCAGTCGTCATCAGCCTCGCCCTCCGTGGTCGCGCTGACCCGAACCGCGTGACCATGGAAGGGGTTACCTTCCGTACCCCGGCGATGTTCAATGTTGCCGGCCTAGGCGTGATCTTGATCCTCGTCGCGCTATACGCGACCTGGTGGTGAGCTTGTCGCGAACCGCGCTAAAGCTCACGCTGCTGGTCCTCATTGCCCTGCCCGCGGCATCGCGCGCTGCCGATCCCACGACCGAGCAAAGGGCGCAATGGGCGAAGGAGGCCGAGGAGCGGCGGCGCAGTGATTGGGCCTGGCTGGCTCGCTATCGCGATGCCAATGCCAAACTTGCGCCCAAGGGCAAGGTGCCGCGCGTCGTGTTCATGGGCGACTCGATTACCGAAGGCTGGGTCAACATGATGCCGGCCTTCTTCCTTCCTGGGCGTATAGGCCGCGGAATCAGCGGCCAGACGACACCGCAAATGCTCGTCCGCTTTCGTCAGGACGTCATCGAGCTGAGGCCGGACGTGGTCCAGATCATGGCCGCGACCAACGATGTTGCAGGCAACACGGGTCCCACCACCGACGAGGCGATCCAGGCGAATTTTCGTTCGATGGTGGAAATCGCACACGCCAATTGCATCAAGGTGATCATCGCCGCGATCCCGCCCGCCGCGGACTTTCCCTGGCGGCCGGGGCTCAATCCGGGCCCCCGTATCGTCGGGCTCAATGCTTGGCTGAAGTCCTATGCCCGCCAAAGCGGCTCGGTTTATGCCGATTATTGGACCGCCCTCAGCGACGGCGGTGTCGGTCTTCGTTCCGAATATACCTATGACGGTGTGCACCCTGACGCCGAAGGTTATGCGGCAATGGCCCCGGTGGCAGAAGCAGCGATTAGCCGCGCGATGAGGCTTCGCAAGCCAGGAGCATGCACAAGACTAGCGCGTCGTCATTCTAATCCGGCATCTTGAACCGGACGACGTTGCTCGCCGCGCTGCATCCCAGATCCCCTGCCGGACGGAAGGTCTGCTCGAACTTGGAATTCTGGAATATCTGCTGGGCGGACTTGCCGAACACGAAGGGCGGATAGGCGACGGTCGTCCTGATATTGGTGGCACTCCCGGCGGGTGTGATGTCATATTCGCTTCGCGCCCAACCTTCGAAGCCCCAGCGGATCGCCTCCATTGGATAGTCCTTGCTCGAGGCGCTCAGTCGCTTCATGCGCGGCTGCGCGTCGAGAAGGGCGCATTGATTGGCTTCGAGGCCGCTCTCGGCGAAGGCGGCTCTCGCCGCCTCGGCATTGCCCGACGAGATTTCCAGCGAGGCCAGCCTCACCAGAGCGCCAGTTTTAAGCGGGTCGTTGGGGCCAAGCGCACTCTTCCGGATGTCACCAAGCAACTGCTTGGCGTCTCCCAGCCGGTCGCGGTAGTAGTAATAGTCGGCCAAATAGAGCTGGATCGCGGCCACTGCTCGCGGATCCGCGTTAATCTGCGGGTCCGAAAGCAAAGTTCCCAATTCCGGAACTTTGGTCCAGGGTTTCTCTTGCGTCATGGTTTTGCATGCCGCCAACCGGATCCCCAGATAGGCAAGCACCGGGGCGGGCGCGTTCATCGAGCGCGCTATCTGAAATGCGCGCTCCAAGAATTCGGTGCTTTGCTGAGCGGGAACC
>WUUC01165576.1_pt1 | contig 12765 bp, 11 predicted proteins | sample 6278441 | NCBI WGS metagenome assembly WUUC01 (sample SAMN13675441, study PRJNA597444) | soil metagenome | isolation source: soil | place: USA: Washington | collected 2017-10 | reverse complement strand
TCCAGCACGATGTGGGTGTTGATGCCGCCGAAGCCCATCGCGGTGACGCCGGCCCGGACCGGCACGCCGGCCGGCCACGGCTCGGCCTTGCGCAGCGCGCGCAGGGCCGGCTGCTCCCCGCCCAGCAGTTCGTGCTGGTCGACGCAACCGACGGCGGGCGGCAGCACCTCGTGGTGCACGGCCATCACGGCCTTGATCAGCCCGGCCACGCCGGCCGCGGCCTTGGTGTGGCCGATCATGCCCTTGATCGAGCCGATCGCGGCCGGGGTGAGCGCGCCGGCCTCGGTACGGGCCAGCGACAGCGCCTGCAGCTCGGTGGCGTCGCCGACCTTGGTCCCGGTGCCGTGGCCCTCGAACAGCCCGACGGTGTCGATGCCGAAGCCCGAGCGTTCGTAGGCCCGGCGCAGCGCCAGCCGGTAACCGCTGACCTCGGGACGGGTGATGCCGCCCTTGCCGTCCGAGGAGATGCCCCAGCCGGCCAGGGTCGCGTAGACCCGGTGGCCGGCCGCGACCGCCTCGTCCTCGCGCATGAGCACGACCATGCCGCAGCCCTCGCCGGGCCAGAAGCCGTTGGAGGAGCGGTCGTAGACCCGCATCTCGCCGGTCGCCAGGGCGCCGGTCTTCGCGAAGCCGATGATCTCGAACGGGTCGATGGAGAGGTCGACACCGCCCGCGACGGCCACGTCGACGTCACCGTCGAGCAGCGTCTTGCAGGCGGTGGCGACCGAGAGCAGCGACGACGAACAGGCGCCGTCGACGGTGTAGCCGCCGCCCTTGAAGTCGAAGTGGTTGCAGATGCGCCCGGCGATGGTGTTGGAGAGCGCGCCGGCCAGGGTGTCCTCGTCGATGTCCGGGAACGGGCCTTTGAAGGTCGCCTCGAAGTCGTTCAGGAACTCGGCCAGGTGGTCGTCGTCCCAGTCCTGCTCCTTGAGCGCGGCGGCCACCATGCGGCGCACGTACGGCCAGCGCAGGCGCAGCTGGTTGGCGCGGGAGAACTCGCCGGTGAGGCTGTTGCCGATCACCACACCGGTGCGTTCGCGGGGCAGTCCCTCGGCCATCGGGAAGCCGGCGTCGGCGAGCGCCATGGCGGCGACGTCCAGCGCGAGCCAGTGCGTCATGTCGGTCGACCGGAACGTGCTCCCGGCGATCTTGTACGCGACCCGGTCGAACTCGTAGCCGTCGATCACCGCCGCGGTACGGGCGTAGAACTTGTCGGGTTCCTTCGGGTCGGCGCTGTAGTAGTCGTCGAGGTTCATCCGCACGTCGGGGAGGCGCCGGAACGCCCGCCGCCCGGTGAGCGCGTTCTCCCAGAGCTCTCGCGGCGACGTGGCGTCCGGGTACCGGCACGCCATCCCGACGACAGCGATCCTGGTCATGCTTTCTCCGCCTTTCTCTGGCTGCCGTCGGCAGCGGGCCGCACTCGCATGAACGCGCTCCTCGTTCGCCGGCGCCACTCGGCGTATCCGGGTTCCTGGCCACCGCCGGTCAGGGCGGCGCGGGTCTCGTCGGTGACGGCAGCGGCCTCCCGCACCGACGTTCCGCAGAGGATCTGCGTGCCGAGCTCGTTGTGCTCCTGCACCAGGTCGGCCCGGACCCGGGCACCGGCCGCGAAGGCGGATCCCAGGGCGAGGTCGGCCGCGTGCCGGCCGGCGGCAGCCCGGAACCACTCGAGCTCCTCGGCGGTGGCGCCACCGGCGTAGGTGGCGGCCAGGCCGGCACCGGCGTACAGGTCTGCCCACCGGTCGCCGGAGAAGGCGGCGAACGCCTGCACCACCCGGCGCGGGTCGGCGCCGGACACGAACCAGGTGGCCCGGCCCACGCCCTGGTCGATGGCCTGCGACACGTACGGCTGGTGGCCGGGGACGGGCCAGCGGAAGTTGTCCTCGCGGTACTGCTGATGCACGTACCGGCTGGTCCGGAAGTAGGCCTGGTGGAATCCGTACCCGTCGAGGGCGAGCCAGCGCAGCAGCGGGTCGGCGAGGTGCAGCCGGCCCCAGAGCGGGCGCGGGAGCCGGGCCATCGCCCAGCCGACACCGACGTATGCCATGTACACGTGTCTGCCGCCGCGGCCGGCCAGCAGCTCGGCGACGTGCCGCCCGCCACCGGGCAGTGCGTCACGCACCGCCATCGCCATGGCAGCGCCCTCGTAGCCGAAGCCGCGGAAGGCCGCCGGGATCGTCTCCAGCTCCGTTTCGGCGTCGGCCGCCCCGCGCGCCTCGGCGGCGTACGCGTAGCCGGTCAGGAACGTCCGGCCGATGGTCTCCAGCCGCTCCTTCGCCTCTTCGTTCTTGACGTGGAATCCCCGCACGGCGAGGCGAGTCTGCGAGATGTCCGGGGTGAGAATTCGACGCCGCAGCGCCCGCCATGTTTTCATCAAGGCTCCCGACTAGGTGTTTGAAGCAATTTTCAGCGCCCGCACCGACAATTTCTTCTTCATATATGCGGGACCTCCGTCGCCATTAATGGGCGCGTTTGTCCGCCACCCGGCAACAGGCGGGCGGAAGGGTGACCGGAGGTTTTCTAGCGCACGGGTGTCCCGGCGACGGCCAGCTGCTCGCGAATCGCCCGCCGCCACACCTCGTAGTCGGGCTCCGCGTCGGCGGGCAGGCCGCCCGCGACGACGTCGTCCGCCAGCGCTGCGGCCTTGTCCACCGCCAGGCCGGCGAGCGCCGCGACGGCGACCTCGGTGGGCTCCGGCACGAAGCCGGCGAAGGTACGGGCCTTGGCGGCGAAGACGGCGCCCTGGGCCAGATGCGGCCAGTGCTCGCCGGCCGCGCGGACGAGCGCATGCAGCGCGGGCGCGTCCGCGCCGCCCGCGAACGCGGCGGCCAGCCCCACACCACCGTAGAGGTCGGCCTGACGGGACTCGGCGAAGCGCTGTACCGCCGCGGCGACCGCGTCGGTGCGTCCGTTGTGGATGAACCACAGTGCGCGCCCGATGCCCTGGTCGACGGCCCGCGGGAAGTAGTCGGCCCGGCCGCGCCACGGGTAGGCCGCCAGCCGCTTCTGCTCGTCGACCCATTTGCTGGTCTCGAAGTACGCCCGGTCGAAGCCGTAACCGTCGACGGCCAACCAGCTCATCTGCGGGTAGTACGGCGTGCCGGTGAGATCCGGCAGGATCTTTCGCCACAGCGGGCGGGGCAGCCGGGCCATCGCGAACCCGACGCCGATGTAGGTGAGGAAGGTGTGCGGGACACCGGGGCCGGCCAGCAGGTCGTAGGCGCGCCGGCCGCGCCCCGGCGCCATGGCGTCGACCACGGTGAGAGCCATCGCGGCGCCCTCGTAGGCGAAGCCTCGGTTGACCGGCTCGACGAGCGCCAGCCGACGCTCCAGCTCCCAGAGGTCACGGGTGTCGATACCCCACTCGAATCCGCAGATCACCGCCTGTGGGATGGCTTCCAGGCGGTCGGCGACCGCGCGGGCGGCCGCCCCCGAGACGGTCGGGAAGCCCCGCCGCGCGAAGGTCGTCTCGGCCAGCGCCGGTGTCAACAGCAGGCGCCGCAGGGATCCTAGAGTGGTCGGCATCGTCGTCCCTCCATGACGGAGTCATCAAGACGACTTCATCGTTCTATGCCCTCCCGCGGGACGCGCCTTCGTTCGTGCCCAGTTGGTGGCGGCGGCGCAACAGCATCCGAGCCAGGAGCCCCAGCACCACCGCGACCAGCAGGAGATCCACCACGAGCAGGCCGGCGTTGAGCGGGTCGTCGCCACCGTGCGCGTGCCCGGCCGGCGCTCCGCCGGGCAGTGCCTCGGCCGGGCCGGAGCCGCCCACGGTGAACCGGAACATGCCGCTGAGCTGGCGGCCGTCGGCCAGCCAGACGTGATAGGCCGCCTGGTAGCCGCCGGGCCCGACGGCGACCGGGACCTGCAGGCGCGTCTCGGCCAGCTGCACACCACCGGTGGTGACCGGCGGGCCGCCGCCGTCCGGCACGACGGTCAGGTGATATTCCCGGGCCGCCACCACATCGGTGAGGTCGACAGCCACCTCGGCCGGCGGCCGGTCGAGCGACGCCCCGTCGGACGGCAGCGTTGCGGACACCTGCACCGGGCCACCGCCGCTGGTGAGCGCGGGCGCCAGCACCGCGACGGCAGCCGCCGCCACCGCCCAGCCCAGCCAGCGGGTGCGGGCCCGCCGGGGGCGTGCCCCGGCGGGAGGCGTCGTCACCTGGCCGCCGCCAGTTCCGGCTCGCGCGCACAGGCGCACTCGGTCTGCGCGGCCTCGGCCGGCGACGGCCGCAGGTGGCGGACCATCGCGATCACCATCGGGATGAAGACGACCGTGTTGTAGAACAGGTGCAGCTCCACCCGGGGCAGCACGAGCTGCACCAGGCTGGTCGCCACCGGCTGGCCGAAGAACGTCGTGCCGGCCTGCGCCTGCACGAAGAGCAACAGGTGCTCGATGTGGTGCCAGAACTGCAGTACCAGCGCGACGGTCCACCACGTCCGGGCCCGGCCGGCGAACCCGCGCCGCAGCAGGAACAGGCCGACCAGCATCACCACGGCGTAGCCGTAATGCAGCCATTCCGAGGTGACCAGCCAGGGGTAGGCCAGGCCGAGCACGCCACGGGACTTCGGCACCGGCCATCCCAGGACCCAGATCTGGTACGCCTGCGTCAGGTGCTCGGCCCAGTGGGCGAGCACGATGATCAGGAAGACGCTCAGGGCGGCCCGGTGGTAGCGCCCGTTGAGCTGGTCCAGGAAGCCTTTGCGCTCCACCGGTTCGGTGGCGCTGCCTCTGCTGGTGGTGGTCATGAACTCTCCTCGAGATCAGATCGCCGGCCGGCACCCCGGACGGCGAGTTCCCCACCACGATGGCGGCCGGACGGGCGAGCGAAATCTTCGAGGTTGCTCAGTTCTTCCTGGCCGGTTCCCCGGAATCGACGGCACATCGCTGCCCGATCACGGCGGCCGCGGCATACGACGCCCAGGCCGCCGCCTCGATGAGCGTCCGGTCTTCGCCGTGGTGCTTGCGGAACTCCCCGACCACGTCCGGATCGACCCGGTACGAGGCGCAGGCGGTGAGCAACGCCAGCCGGGCCGCCGCCCGGTCGGCATCCGGCAGCCCGGCGATCAGACGCTCGCACCAGGCGGCGCTGAGCCCGGTGTCGTGCCCCTGCCACCCGGCCAGGTGCTCGGTCACCAGCGCGCGGACCCGCGGCGCCAGCGAACGCCGGCCGGCCTCCTCGAACACCGGGTAGGACGCCGCGACGGCCCGGGCCACGTACGGGTGCGGCGCCGCCCAGTCCGGCGCGTCGGCGGGCGCGGCCGGCGGCAGCAGAGCGAGCGCGCGGCCGGGTTCGCGCGGGTCGCGGAGGGTGGGACGCAACAGACGGCTGACGCCCTGCTTGAGCCGACGCCGCGACCGCGGGCTCAGATTGGGCGGCAGCAGGAAGCTCGACAGGAAGACGTTGACCATCCGGGCCAGGTAGTGGAACGCCACGGCCACCCCGATGGCCTCCGCCCGCTGGTCGCCGGCCAGGCCGGCCGGCAGCGGCGGCCGCTCGTCGAGGTGGGCGCTACGGGCCCACTCGGCGAACTCGCGCAGCCGGGGATCGCTGATCTCCGCGAGCCGGTCCGTGGACAGCGCCTCGGCGTCGTGCTCACCGGAGAGGTCGTACAGGCCGACGGTGTGCATGTCCGCGCAGTACGGGCAGATGTTCGCGACCGAGACCGCGGCCGCGACCGCCTCCTTCTCGGCCCGGCCCACGCCGGTGCCGACCAGCGGCTCGCGCAGCAGGGCCCAGTAGGCGGCGAGCACCTCGGGTGCCGGCGAGTGCAGCAGGGCGGGCGGGATGACCAGCCGCATCTCGTCGGCCACCTGGCCGTACACCTGCGCGACCAGGCCGGTGGCCTGCGCGGCGGGCGTCGGCGTGACGTATTTGACATGGCGCTGGACAACTGATGAGGCGACTCGAGCGGCGACCATGGCCTGCACCTTTCGTGTCTGCGGGGGTGACCGGGCCAGTATCAGTCGCTTCGGCGGCGGCACCGCCCTGTCCGGGACAACACCGCAAGCCGGAAGAAGCGCGGTCCGGCGGCGGCACGAGCGCAACGACGGAGATGCACCGACCCCGGCATCCGGTGACGATGAGTCACGACCGGCGGCACCTTCCGTGGCGCCGCTGTCTCGACAGGAGGCGATGCCGTGCAACCCGGCATGACCGACCCGGACCCGCAGCGCACCATGGTGCTGGAGGCCTTCGCCGACACCATCATCCCCGGTGACAAGCGCTTTCCCGGTGACCGCGCGGTCGCCGGGGTCTCCCCCGACGGCGGTGCGGTCGCGGCCGGGGCGATCGAACTGCTGGAGCATCCGGCCGGCGGCCTCGCCGCCGGCCTGGACTCGCTGGCTCTGGCACTCAACGTGCACGCCGACGACTACGCACTGCGCCGGGAACTCACCCTGGACGCGTCCGTACCGTCCTTCGTCGCCCTGGCGTACGACGACCGGGTCGCGCTCATCGAGGAGCTGACCGACCCCGGACACCCGGAGAAGCAGATGTGGGTGGGCCTGGCGCTGTTCAGCAACATGGCCTACGACAGCGCGGCCCACCTGAGCACTCCGAAAGCGCTCGCCGACGGCCACCCCGGCCTGACGACGCTCGGCTACGAGAAGCCACAGCCGGACGGTCTGTGGCGGTTCCCCGAATACTCGTACGGACGGAAACTGGCCGATCTGCACCCGGCCACCACGACTACCGGACATCCGGCATGAGCGCCGTGGAGTCCGTGGACGTCCTCGTCATCGGCAGCGGATTCGGTGGCGCCATCCCGGCGTACCACCTGGCTGCGGGCGGGGCGCGGGTGCTGGTACTCGAACGCGGGCCGTGGCTGCGCAGCGACGAGTTCGAGCACGACTTCCTGCTCGGTTCGTCGTACACCCGGGTCTTCGACTTCGTCATCGGCGACGGGATGAGCCTGCTCGGCGGCAACTGCGTCGGCGGCGGCAGCGTCGTCTACTTCGCCACCATGCCGCGGGCGCCCCGCTTCGTGTTCGAGCGCCACGGCAGCATCGGGCGCCGGATGTGGCCGGCGTCGATCAGCCGGGACAGCCTGGAGCCCTGGTACGACCGGGTCGCCGAGGCCCTGCCGATCACCCAGCAGAAGTGGGAGGACGTGCCGTTCGGCGGCGGCCTGTTCGCGGCGGCCTGCCAACACGCCGGCCGGACGGCGAACCCGTCACCGTCCGCAGTGGACGTCGCCGAGTGCACGAACTGCAACTGGATGATGGCCGGTTGCCGGTTCGACGCCAAGAAGTCGTTGCTGCTCAACTATCTGCCGGCGGCGATCGCCCACGGCGCCGAGGTGCGCCCGCTGCACGAGGTCCAGGAGATCACCCCGGGCCCCGACGGCGGCTACCGGGTGCAGTATCGCATCGTCGACGGTGAGGACTACCGGATCCTGCACGAGACCGGCGCGATCGACGCGAAGATCGTCATCGTGGCGGCGGGCGCCGGTGCCACGCCGGTGATCCTGCAGCGGTCCGAGCAGTCGCTGGGGACCATGCCGCACGCGGTCGGCCGCTATTTCTCCGGCAACGGTGAACGCCTCAACACGGCGGTCTTCGACGAGGAGAAGGTACGCGACGTGCTCGGGCTGAGCCGGGCCGACGGCCGCGCCTATGCCGGTTACCAGATCGGACGCGGACCCACCGTGGCCAGCTGGGACCGGCTCGACGGCCGGCTGCCCGAGTACGAGCGGTACTCGCTCGAGCAGCTCTACTTCCCGCCCGGGCTGGGCACCATCCTGGCCCAGGCGCCCGGTGCCGACACCGCGAGCTGGTTCGGCCTGAGCAAGAAGGAGATGCTGCGGCGCTGGCAGTCCTGGCTGACCATCTTCATCATGTCCGAGGACGACAACGAGGGTGTGTTCGGGCCGCCACCGGAGACCGGCAACTCGCACCGATTCTCCCAGCAGATGCTCGGCCACGGCCCGCTGCGCTACCGGCCGACGGCCAACACTCAGCGCGGGTGGGCTCTCGCCGACGCCGACATCAAGGACATCCTCGAACGCGACGGCCTGGCCGAGGTGCGGCCGTGGACCAACGACCTGGTCGGCGCCTACACCGTGCACCCGTTGGCATCGTGCCGGATCGGCGACGACCCGGCCACCTCGGCACTGGACGACCGGCACGAGTTGCGGGGCCATCCCGGCATCTTCGTCACCGACGGGTCGTCCGTACCGGGTGCCCTCACGGTCAATCCCGCTTCGACGATCGCGGCACTCGCCGAACGGGCGGTGCCGGGCATCGTGGCGGCGGCCCGCGAACGCGGTATCCCGGTCACCTACGGCGCGCCGTCCCCGGACGGCGCCACCGCCGGCCGCCGAGCCGTCCTCAAAGTGCTCTGACCCATCGCCGTACGCTGCAGGTCGCCGGGCTCCCCCGGCGGCCTGCAGTGCCTCGTTCCCGTCGGCCGCCAGCTCGGAGGAGACATGCGGTATCTGTTCGCGCGGGCGACCCGCCGGATCGTCCTGGCGCACCTGCGCCACCTGAACCCCGTACCGCCGGGCCGGGCGCCGGCCGACCTGGCCCGGGTCTACCGGCAGGTGGAAGGGGAGTTCGGCATGCTCGCACCGCCGGTCGCGTTGCACGCCGCCGCCCCGGCACTGGCAGCCGCGTCCTGGTCGATGCTGCGCGAGACGTTGCTGGCCGGGGGTGCGGCCGACCGGGCGGTGAAGGAGTCGGTGGCCGCCGCCGTGTCGCGGGCCAACGCCTGCCCGTACTGCGTGGACGTGCACGGCGCGGTGGTGCGCGGCCTGACCGGCAGCGCGAGCCCGAGCTCGGTGGAGATCGAACGGTGGGCGCAGAGCAGCGCGTCGCCGGATTCCGTGGTGCCGGCACCGTTCCCGGTGCGGCAGGGCCCCGAGCTGATCGGGGTGGCCGTCGCCTTCCATTACTTCAACCGCATGGTGAACGTGTTCCTGCGGGAGTCGCCGCTACCGGTCGGCCCGCCCCGCACCGCCGCGGAAGGACCGGCCGCGTGGCTGATGGGCCGGCTGGCCCGGCACCCGGTCCAGCCCGGTCTCTCCGCGCCGCTGCTGCCCGCCGCACCGCCGGCCGCCGACCTGGCCTGGACCGGGGATCAGCCGCACATCGCCGCCGCGTTCACCGCCGCGGCCGCGGCCATCGAGGCGGCCGGGGCACGGTCGCTTCCGCCGGACGTACGGGAGGTGGTGACCTCGCTCGTGCGGCAGTGGCCGCCGATCGACCACCGCGCCGCCGACCGGGCGGTGGCCGGCCTGGCCGCTGCGGACCGCCCGGCCGCGAAGCTCGCGATCCTGGTGGCGCTCTCCTCCTACCGCGTGACTGACGAACTCGTGGCCGAGGTGCGGGCCGGTGGCCGCGGCGATCGGGAACTGATCGAGCTGTGCGGGTGGGCGAGCTTCACCGCGGCCCGCGAGATCGGGACGGCGCTGGCCGGTCAACGACCCTGATCCGCCGGCGGGGCCAGTGCGTCGCGGGACCGGCGCTGTGGCGGCGGCGGGCTCAACAGCACCCGGAGCGGCGCCTGCAGCCGGACGTGCAGCGGCCGGGCCGGCGGTGCGGCCAGCCGCCCGCGCAGCGTCTCCACGCCGTCACCGTCCAGATCGGACAGTGCCTCGATGCGGCCGCCCATCGCCAGGACGACGGCCTCGGCCGGCCCGCTCACGAGGGCGCCCGACCCGTGCACCCAGCCGGTGTCGGTCGCTGCCAGGTGCAGCCCGGACAGCCTGTCGCCCAGCGCATAGCCGGGTGACGGCCGATCCGCGAGGTGCCGGAACGCCACCCACAGCCGCTCCTCGTGCACCGGGCGGGTCAGGCCGAGCGGCCGGCGGATGTCCAGGTCGTGCAGGACGATGTCGGTCAGCACCGGGTCGTACCCGGAGCGCGGGATGGTGGTCCGGGCCGCGGCGCCGTCCCGCAGCGTGGCGATGACGTCCGCGATGGGCCGCCGCGCCGCCCGCCGGGTGAGCATCAGGTTCCACCGGTCGAAGTCCGCGCCGGTGGCCAGGATCCCCAGATAGATCTTCAGCTGGCCATGGCGCAGGTAGGTGGTCAGGTGAGCGGCGACCTCGTGCACGGTCCACTGGTCGCACAGGCTCGGCCGGGCCAGCTGCCCGGCAGTCAGCCCGGCGAGCAGGTCGGCCATCCGGAGTCGCTCGTCGACGACCGCGTCATAGATACGCACGGGCCGACGGTAACCGCGGTGGCGGCGGGCCGGGCTCTTCCAGATTGCGCAATGCGCACCGGTCCGCACTTTCGGAGAAAAGTCACCGGGTGCCCACCGGCATCCTGTGCTGGCGCCGTTTTGAACCTTCGAGGAGGCCCCGGTGACACTCCGTCAAGCGCCCCACCCGGTGACACTCACGCCCGCCGACGTCGGCCCTCGGCGCCGCAGCCGGCTCGTGCTGTTCAGCGTCCTCGCCGGAGTGGCGCTGTCGATTCTCTGGTCTTTCGAATTCGTCGACTCGGTGATCGGGGACAACGTCGCCAACACGCTGCTGGGGCACGACGCCAAGGAGACCGCGATCGGCGGCACCGCGGCGGGACTGCTGTTCGCTTTCGTCTCCGGGCTGGCCGGCACGTTCACCGCCTGCAACATCGCCATGGCCGCCTCGGTCGGCCCGATGGCGCAGGCCGACGCCGAGCGGGGTATCGGCGGTGACGGGATGCGCGCCGCGTTGCGGGCCGTGCTGCGCCCGGTCAAGCTGCTCACCTTCGGCATGCTGGTCGTCTCGGTCGTCTACGGCTTCGCCGGGGTGCTCATCGGTGACCGGTTGCCCCAGGTCTCCACGGACACCGTCGGCGGCATGCCGGTCCGCATCATCCAGTCGTCGGTGGTCTTCGGAGTGATCGGGCTGGCCCTGATCTACCTGGGCCTGGCTGCCCTGGGCGTGCTGCCCGACCTCTTCGCCCGCCGGCCGGCGTTACGCGTCTTCGTGCTGGGCGCGCTGATCGGCGGGTTCCTCATCGGGCGTCCGTACCCGCTGTTCAACAAGTTGTTCCACTGGGCCATCGAAACCGGCAATCCGCTGTACGGCTCGCTGGCCTTCGCCCTGCAGTCGCTCGGCAACATCGTCATCGTGACCGCGCTCTTCGCGCTGATCGTGGTGGTCACCCGTGGCCGGTTCCTGACCTGGCTGCGCAGCGGGACCCGGGCGATGGTGGTGACCGGCACGCTCCTCGTCGCGCTGGGCGTCTTCACGGTCGTCTACTGGGATCTGCGGGTACCGGCGATCTTCGGCGTCGGCTGGTTCCCCACCCTGCCGTACAACTGATCGGGGGGCGTTCATGAGTCGCCAGGGAGAAGCGGTGGTGCTCGGCGCCGGAATGGCGGGCCTGATCACCGCCCGGGTGCTGAGTGAGGCGTACGAAAACGTCACGGTCGTCGATCGCGATCCGTTGCCGGAGGTGGCGGCCCCCCGCAAGGGGGTGCCGCAGTCCCGCCAGCTGCATGTCCTGCTGGCCCGGGGGCGCGAGGCGCTGGAGGAGCTGTTCGAGGGCCTCAGTGCGGAGCTCAACGCCCACGGCGCCCCACTGGTCGACCTCAACAACCAGGTGGACTGGTACAACGACGGCTTCCTGATGCACCGCGCGCCGTCCGACGTCATCGCCATCGGGGTCAGCCGCCCGCTGCTCGAGGCCACCATCCGGCGGCGGGTGCAGAAGCTGCCCAACGTCCGCTTCCACCGTCCCGCGGAAGCCACCGAGCTGATCACCACGAGCGATCGGCGACGGGTCACCGGCGTGCTCGTGACACCGTCGGACGGCGCTGCTGAACGGCTCGAGGCCGACCTGGTGGTCGACGCCTGCGGCCGGGGCTCGCGGACCCCGGTGTGGCTCGAGCGCCTCGGCTATCCCGTCCCGCCCGTGCAGAAAGTCGACGTCGGCATCACCTATGTCACCCGCACCTACCGGCGGGAGCCGCACCACATCGGCGGTCTCCTCGGCGCCATCACCAACGCCGTCCCCGGCCGGGCCCGTACCGGCATCATCGCCGCGCAGGAGGACGACCTCTTCGCGGTCGCTCTCAGCGGCATGTTCGGGGCGGAGCCGCCCCTGGACGACGAAGGCTACCTGCGCTTCGCCGAATCGCTGGGGGTGCCGCCGATCTGCGAGGTGCTGCGGACGGCCACCCCGGTCGGCGAGCCGGCCCGGATGCGCTTCCCGGCCAGCGTGCGCCGGCGTTACGAGAAGCTGACCAGGTTCCCGCTCGGCTACCTGGCCGTCGGCGACGCGCTGTGCAGCTTCAACCCCGTCTACGGCCAGGGCATGACGGTCGCCGCGGGCGAGGCCCTGCTGCTGCGGCGCCTGCTGTCCGGCGATCGCGACCAGCTGTGGCGGCACTTCTTCCGCGGCGCCGGCCGCCTGATCGATGTCCCCTGGTCCATCGCGGTCGGCGCCGATCTGCGACTGCCCCAGGTCGCGGGGCCCCGCTCACCACGCGTTCGGTTCGTCAACGCCTATGTGCACCGGCTGCACGCGGCGGCCCGGACCGACGCGGTGCTCGGGACCGCGTTCATCCGCGTCCTCAACCTGCTCGACCCACCACATCGTCTGCTGCGCCCCGCCATCGCCCGGCGGGTTCTCCGGTCCCTCAGCCGTGTCTCGTAGCGGATGCCGGGCCGGTCAGGTGGTGACGCCGAACCGGTACTCGGTGGTGGACCGGTAGGTGTCGCCGGGGCGCAGCACCGTCGACGGGAACGCCGGCCGGTTCGGGGAGTCGGGGAAATGCTGGGTCTCCAGCGCGAACCCGTCGCCCTGCCGGTACAGGCCGCCGCCCG
>WUUC01114999.1_pt1 | contig 12765 bp, 8 predicted proteins | sample 6278441 | NCBI WGS metagenome assembly WUUC01 (sample SAMN13675441, study PRJNA597444) | soil metagenome | isolation source: soil | place: USA: Washington | collected 2017-10 | reverse complement strand
CATTTAGGTAGTGGTCGTCGCCGTTGGCCACCTCTGCCTCCAGGCGCTCCAGCACCGCCGGGTGGCGCAGGAGCAACTCGAACGCCCAGGCCAGCGCGCTGGCCGTCGTCTCGTGGCCCGCGATCAGCAGGGTGACGAGGTCGTCGCGCAGCTCCTGGTCCGTCATCGCCGCACCGTTCTCGTCGCGGGCGAGCAGGAGCATGGAGAGCACGTCCCGGCGTTCCTCTAGGTCGGAGGCGACGCGGCGACGCGCGATCTCCTCGTAGATCAGCTCGTCTACCAGGCGCCGGCGCGCGCGGGAATCGACCGGTCCGAGTATCCGCACCGGTCGGGGCCGAAACGGATCGAGCATTGCCCTAATCCGCTGCGTCAGCTCGTGTTGCCGGGCCCCTTCCTCCACTCCGAACACCGCACGCATGATCACCTCCAGCGTCAGCGCTTGCATGGAGGGCATCAGCGCGAACGGGTGCCCGACCGGCCACGAGTCGACCACCCGATCGGTGGCTGCCCGCACGACTCCGATGTGCGCGCGCATCGGTTCACCATGGAAAAGCGGCAACAGGAGCCGTCGCCGGCGCATGTGCGCCGGGCCGTCCAGCACCAGCACCGAGTGCTCGCCCACCACCTGGGCATTCAGCGCTTGAGCTTCTCCCCCTCGCAGGTGCTCCGGCGAGCCCCCGAACACCTGCCGGACAAGTTCGGGCGCGAAGACCATGACGAGGCGCGGGTTCGAGACGGTGCGCAACGCCACGACGTCGCCGTAGCGCCGGTGGCAGGCCTCGATGAAGCGCAGAGGCGCGAAGGTCAGGGCAAGCGTCTGCAGCCGTTGGGGCAGCCGCGGACCGGGAGGCAAGGGGGCGCGGTCAATCATCCGTGCGGCTCACCTCCAATCGCGGTCCAGATGCCGCTGCGTACCGAGCCGACCTCGACTGCACCGGAGACGCTGGCGGACGAGGACTGTAGCCGCGCCGCAGTCGTGTCCCCCAGCCCAGCTCGCCCGAGAGCGGATACGCTCGAAGCTACGCGCGCGTGAAGGGAGGGAGGTGACACTCCCGTGGAGCGCACGGCTTCCCGCGATGTGGGATCTCGGCTCGGAGCCATGATTGCCACGAACTCACTTGACATCGCCGTGGTGGGCGGAGGAATCACCGGAGCCTTCACCGCCTACTTTCTGGCGCGTCTCGGGTTTCGTCCGACGCTGATCGAACGGGATCGGATCGGCAGTGCGGCCTCGGGCAAAAACCCGGGTGGTTTGAACCCGCTGCACGGAGCCCACATCCCAGGCCTCATGCAGCCGCTGGCGCTGGAGTCGTTCCGGCTTCACCTGGACAACTGGGACGCCATCCGGCAGCTCAGCGGTATCGAGGGCTTCGCACGTCCCGTCACGAAGGTCCACATCGCGATGGACGAGACGGACCTTCCGCCCTTGGAACGCTTGAAGGAGGCTCACGACTCGACTCCTGGCTTCTCGGCTCGATGGATGGACGCGGAGCAGATGCGGGCAATCGAGCCGCGGTTGAATCCCAGCATGCTTTCCGCACTCTGGACCGAGGGAAATGGCGGGACAGAGGCCTATTCGTACACACGTGCCGTTACCGAATCGGCGGTCGATCTCGGCGCCAGGATCGTCACGGCGGCGGTTCGCGGGTTGAGGCGTTCGGGCAGACGCGCGACTCACGTACTGCTCGATGCCGGCCCGATGCCCTGTGACGGCGTCGTGATCGCCACCGGCCCCTGGACCGCCGAACCGTCGCGCTGGCTCCAGGCGCCGGTCCCGATAGAGCCGGTAAAGGGGCAGCTGCTGCAGGTCCGGGGCGCCAGCGTGAAGTGCGACTTCGCCTGGCGCGATGCTGCCGTGTACGGTCGCGGGCAAGATGACGAACTCCTGCTGGGGGGCACAGAAGAGCACACTGGCTTCGATCGAGCCCCGACTGCCGCGGGACGTGCGTCGATTCTCGAGCGCCTCTCTCGCATGTTCCCGCGCATCAAGGAGGCACCCGTCCTGAGGGAGATCGTCGGATTGCGAGCTGCAACCCCTGACGGGCTGCCGATCCTGGGGCTGGCAGGTGGATGGGAGAATGTGTGCCTGGCGCTGGGGGCGGGCCGAAAAGGAATGTTGCTGAGCGCCGGGATGGGGAAGGCGGCTGCCGAGCTTCTGGCCACTGGCAGGACCGGACTTTCCGTGGAGGCGTGCTCGCCGGATCGGTGGGCTGCTCGCCCGAGCGCTTGAGCGTCAGATTCGTGCGCGGCACACGGACCGAAAAATCAGCCCGTGTCGACGGGATCCCATTCCGCGTCTTTTGCAGGGACTGCCTGAGGCCGCTGGGGCGCAGCTTCCGCCCTTACTGCCCCCACTGCGGAGGGATGTCGGAGGTCGAGTACGACCTCGACGCCGTCGAGTTCCGCGACTCGCGCAACCCGTTTGTGCGTTTCCGGGATCTGCTCCCGGTCGTGGACTCGCGCCTGCTCCCCGAGGACGCGGTGCTCACCCCCACGGTCCATGCGACGAAGCTCGGCGATGCGCTCGGGCTGCCGCACCTGTACCTGAAGAACGAGACCAGCCTGCCAACGGGCACCACCAAGGACCGCCAGGCCGCCGTGGCTCTTCCCTATCTCTACGAGTGCGGTGTACGGACCTTCTGCTCCTCATCGACCGGGAACAGCTCTACCGCCTACATCAATGCGATCTCCCGCATACCCGAGCTCACGATGTACCTGTTTACTGCGTCGTCGTTTCGTCACCGGGTGCAACGTTCGGCCGGCGACCAGGTCAACCATTTCATCCTCCGAGACGCTACGTTCGTGGAAGCGTTCGACTTTGCTCGCGAGTTTGCCACGCGCCACGGGTTTGTCTCTGAGCGGGGATTCTTCAACCTTGCGCGTCGCGAAGGCCTGAAACTCGCCTGGCTCGAGGCGGCCGATCAGGTCCCGCGACCGATCGACTGGTACGTTCAGGCGGTCTCCAGCGCGCTGGGCGTCTACGGCGTATTCAAGGGAGCAAGAGAGCTACAGGCAATGAAGCGGAGCGACCGCCTACCGCGCCTGCTCTGTGTCCAGCAAGAAAGCTGCGCGCCGATGGTCTCCGCCTGGCACGACGGGGCGGAGGCCATCCGGCCCCAGGACGTTGTCCGTCAGCCCGTCGGGATCGCGGACTCGCTTCTGCGCGGAAACCCGACGGCGACGTATCCGCACATTCGACGGATCGTCCTCGAGAGCGGCGGCACGTTCGTCGCCGTTAGCGAGAAGGAGATCCGTCAGGCCCGGCAATGGGTCGAGGACCTAGAGGGCATCACGCCTTGTTTCTCGGCTTCGGCCGCCGTCGCCGGCACGGCGAAGTTGAGAAGTCGGGGCGAGCTGCCGGAGGACGACACGGTGCTCGTCAATCTCACCGGCCGCGATCGCCGGGATCCGTCGTGGGACTCGGGCTCGCATTGGCTCAAGCGGTCCAAGTCCGACTGGGTGCCCGAGGACCCCGAGGACGAAGTGGCTCAATCGCTGTGGAAGCGAGCTACCGGAGGGGCGGAAGGGTGCCCGACCTGAGGTCCGCAGCGGACCAGCGAGGAGCTGATCCGTCGCTTCGGCCTCCGCCGGGCCTCAACCGCCGCCCGGCAACGCTGCATGAGGCGTTCGAGGCCCACGCCAAGGCCACCCCCGCTGCTCCGGCGGTCCTCTTCGGGGATCGGGAAGTCTCCTACGCCGAGCTGGACGGGATGGCAAACCGGCTTGCCCGCCGGCTGCGTGAGATGGGCGAGGGTGAGGACCGGTTCGTCGCAGTATGCGTCCGCCGGTCGGTGGAGACGCTGGCCGCGATGCTGTCAGTGCTGAAGGCGGGAGCGGCGTTCGTGCCCCTGGACCCCGCCGACCCTCCGCAGCGGATCCAGGCGGTGATCGACGACGCTCAATCCCGAGTCGTGCTCGCTGCTCACCAAGACCGTCATCGATTCGGCGGGACGGAGACGCTCTGGCTGGAGTCAACACCGGATCGCGACGGGGAAATGGCCGCCGCGCCGAGGGTTCGACCGGAGCATGCCGCCTGCGCCTACTACACATCCGGATCGACCGGCGAGCCGAAGGGCGTGGTGCTAGAGCATGGCGGCTTGCTCAACAAGCTGAGTTGGGCGGACCAGGTTCTGCTGGGCCGGCGGGCGCTCGTGATGCCGGTGGTCAGCCGGCTGGGCGTCGCTGCCTCCCACCGGCAGCTGTTTGTCCCGTGGCTGCGTGGTGGGCCGGTGTGGTTATTGGACGATCGGGTCGCCGGCGACCCGATTGGGCTGTTGGGTGCACTGTCGGGGCAGCCTCAGGCCGCGCTCAGCTGTGTCCCGCACCTTTGGGAGGCGATGCTCGAGGCAGCGGAGGCAGGACTCGCTTCCCTGCCCGACACCCTGGTCGCGGTCTTCCTCGGCGGCGAGTCCCCGAGCCAGTCTCTGATCGACCGGTCGTTCGCCGCGCTGCCCGACATCGAGCTGTGGAACATCTACAGCGCTACAGAGATCGGAACCGCACTGGCCGCCCGCCTGCGCCCTGGCGAGCGGTTGCAGCTCGGTGAGCCGATCACACACGTGCAGGCGCACGTCCTGGATGGCGATCTTCGGCCAGTCTCTGCCGAGGAAGTGGGAGAGCTGCACATCGGGGGGGCAGGCCTGGCTCGGGGATACCTCGGGTGCCCGGCCTTGACCGAGGAGCGATTCATCCCTGATCAGTTCAGCGAGCAGCCGGGCGGGCGGTTGTTCAAGACGGGCGACCTCGCGAGGCGTCGTGCGGATGGCGGCCTGGAGTTCGTCGTCCGGGGCGATCGTCTCATGAAGATCATGGGCTTTCGGATCGACCCTCACGAAGTGGAGGAGGCGATCCGCGAGCATCCCGGACTGGCGCGTTGCGCGGTCACCGCCAGTCGCGACGATCGTGGCAGGGACCGCCTCGTTGCGCATGTCGTTCCGATCGGGGGCTCGTCGCCGACGCTCACCGAGTTGCGGGACTTCCTGAACTCCAGGCTGCCCGCCTACATGCTTCCTTCGCACCTGGTCGTCCTGGACGCCCTGCTGACAACCCCCTCGGGCAAGATCGACCGTCAAGCCCTTCCTGTTCCCGACGCCGAGCACAGCAGGGCGGAACACACCATTGACGCTCCAAGCAACGAGCTCGAGCATTGGGTCGTCAAGCTGTGGGAAAGGGTCCTGGACGTTGATTCGGTCGGCATGACCGATGACTTCTTCGAGCTGGGGGGCGACTCGCTGTCGGCACTCCTGCTGGTGGAGCAGGTGCAGCGCCAGATCGGAGCGGAACTCTCACCCTCCGTTCTGCTGGAAGCGTCCACCCCCGAGCGTCTGGCCAAGCTCATCGCCCGGTCACGACCGGGGCAGCGGCCATCGCCGCTGGTCGCTGTTCGCCCCAACGGTTCACGCACCCCGTTCTTCTGCGTCGCCCCTATCCCAGCAACCACGCTCCTGCCCGTGCGTCGCCTGGGCCGGCACCTGGACCCTGAGCGACCGCTGTACGTCCTCCAGTCCTATGGACTCGACGCCGATGGGGGCGCACCACTTCAGAGCGTCGCCGCCAGCTACGTGTCAGCCATCCGGTCGGTTCAGCCGCACGGCCCGTACCTGCTCGGAGGTCAATGCTTTGGATCCGCAATCGCGCTGGAGGCAGCCCAGCAGCTTGACGCCCAGGGTGAAGTGGTGTCGTTGCTCGTGGTTTTCGACGGCCCTCCACCACCGGCTCGAACACGTGTTGAGTCTCCGCTGGCTCGGCATGCAGAGGATCGTGGTCAACGGTGGAGGCAGCTCCGGCACAAGGGGGAGCGGCTTGCCCGCCGCGCGTTGCGAAATCCTCGCCGTAGCCTGAACGCCTTCTGGAATGCGCTTCGCGACGCCCGCGAGCTCGGCACCAAGCGCCGTCGCACCATCGTCTCCCTCTATCGGCGCCGGCGGCGTTGGGCGCTATTCGAATGGCCCGCCGCGGAGCCGCACCCGGGTCCGATCTGCCATTTCCTCAGTACGGACCTACGTGCCCGCACCGATATCGACGTCGAACTAGGGTGGCGGGAAATCGCCTGCGGAGAGTTGGAGTTTGTCATCGTGCCGGCCACGCACCACGACCTTCTGGCCGAACCCGCCGTCGGCTACGTCGCTGACCAGCTGAACCGGCGCCTGGAAGCGGCAGAGGCGGCCGCCGAGGCGTGACCGTTCGACCGCTGCCTCGGCCCGGGAAGGTCCGAGGGTCAAGATCGGCACGGGCGAGCGAGACGATCGCGTCGCTGCCTCCCGGACCGCGCCTGCCCGGCTGGGCGCAGAGGCTCGCGTTCAACCTCTTCCCCCTCAGGTTCGTCGAGGCCTGCCACCGCCGTTACGGGGAGCTGGCCACGGTTACCGGGTTGACAGACGCCAGGGTGGTGATGGTCTTTCACCCCGACCTCGTCAGACAGGTCTTTCGGGCGCCGGCCGAGCGGCTGCGAGCGGGGGAGGCCAACGCCGTGTTTGGGGAGTTGATGGGGAAGCGGTCCGTGTTCCTGCTAGACGGGCCCGAGCAAGTCCGCCAGCGGCAACTACTGGGGGCGCCGTTTCACGGTGAGCGGCTGCGGTCGTACGAGGCCGCGATCCGCGCAGCGGCGGACCGCGCGATCGATTCCTGGCCGGTGAGGAAGCCGTTTCCGCTGCTTCCCTCAATGCAGTCTCTGGCCGTGGACGTGATGGCGGGTGCAGTGCTGGGGACCACGCCGGACGTTCGGGGGGAGGAGCTCGAGCGGCGCCTGCGGGAGATGCTCGGTCCGCCGGCGGGGCGGCTGGGCATGCTCGCGCTCGCCCTCTCGGCGGGACGGTGGAGCGGCCGGGCGCCGGCGCGCTTCGAGCAACGCCGGCGGCTTGTGGACGAGGCGATCTACGAGCAGATCGATGGGCGCCGGGCAGCGCCCGACCTCGAGCAGCGTCAGGACGTGCTCTCGGCGATGCTGGTCGCCCAGGACGAGAGCGGCGCGGCGATGACCGACCGGGAGGTGCGCGATCAGCTCGTGACCCTGCTGGTCGCAGGGCACGCGACGACCGCGGCCGCGCTGGCCTGGGCATTCGAGCTGCTCCTCCGCCATCCGCCGGTACTCGGGCGACTGGAGGTGGCGCTGGCCGGGGGGGACGGGGACTACCTGTCCGCCGTGATCAAGGAGACGCTGCGCGTCCGGCCGGTAATCGCCGGGCTGCTGCCGCGGCGAGTGGTCCGCAAGCAGCCTTTCGAGCTGGCCGGCTATGCGCTGCCGCCCGGCACCGAGGTCAGCCCGGCGATCGCCGCGATCCATCGCCGGTCCGACTTCTACCCCGAGCCGGACGCATTTCGGCCAGAGCGCTTCCTGGGCCCCGAGGCGCCCGACACCTACGCCTGGCTACCCTTCGGCGGCGGCTCGCGACGCTGCCTGGGTGCGAGCTTCGCCGCCTTCGAGATGGGCGTCGTGATCCGCCGGGTGCTCGAACGGACGCGCCTGACCCCCGTCGGAAGCCGGCCCGAGAGGGCCGTGGGGAGGCGGGTCATGTTCGCGCCCGGGCGGGGCGCGAGGGTGGTCCAGCCCGAGCCGCCGCGGCCGACCCGAGACGGGCCCGCCGACCCTCTGGCCGAGCTGGAGCGGCCCTTCGCCCACCGCCTAGAGGTTCGCGACGAGGGCTGGCTGGGACGCATTCACGCGCGCCCCGAGCTTCATCGCGCGGTGCCCCTGGCCGTCGCGGTCGGCTTGGCCCGAACCCGCGGCCGGCTGGAGTGGCTGCTTCCCAGCGCCCGGCGATCGGCGCTCGCGCGGGCCGAGGGACTGGCGGGGCCGCGGGCCTCGCCGGCCGAGGTCAGGCGCCTGGCCCGCACGCATCTGATCGAGCTGGCGATCCAGACCGAGCTCAGCTGGCACCCCCGAGCGGCGCGGAAGATGCCGCTGCACGGCCTGGAGCACTTGGAGCGCGCCCGGGCGGACGGGCGGGGGGCGATCCTCGCCACCGTTCACATGGGACCGATGCTAAACCTGGCGCACGCCCTGGCGGCGCGGGGGCACTCGGTGTACGGCAGCGGGGGCTTCACGCTGGACGACTCCCCGTTGCGGGGTCACCACGGCCGCTGGTGGAAGACCCAGATGATCTGGGGCGAGGAGGCGGGGTGGCGCTGGGTGGGCCGTGGGGGCTCCTACCCGCTACTGCGGTCGCTGCTAGAGCGCGGCGAGCTGTGCTGGATGAACTGGGACATTCCGGGGCACAACTCGGTGTCGGTGCGCCTACTGGGGCGAACCATGGAGGTCGGACGCGGGCTGGGCCGACTCGCCCTGGAGACCGGGGCTCACGTCGTGCCCGGCTTCGTCTGGCGGGAGGGCACCGGCCAGGTGGGAGTTCTGTTCCCCGGCGTCGACCCCCGGGAGGTGGCGGACGAGATGGAGCTCAACGCGCGCATCGCAGCCAGGGTCGAGGAGGCCCTCGCTCCCCGCCTCGCCCAGGCCCACCGAGGCCTCGCCATCCGCGCCGCCGCCTGATCAGGCGGCCTTGCCTCCTAAGCGGCCGGGCCGGCCAGCCGCTCGCGCAGCGCCACCATGGTCAGCACCGCCCGCGCCGCCTCACGCCCCTGGTGGCGCTTGTCGCCCCCGGCCCGCGCCAGGGCCTGGTCCATGTCGTCCACGGTCAGCAGGCCGAAGCCGCAGGGCACGCCGGTGTCCAGCTGCACCTGCTGGATCCCCCGTGCCGCCTCGGTGCAGACGTACTCGTAGTGGTCGGTCTCGCCACGGATGACCGCGCCCAGGCAAACCACCCCGGCGTAGCGTCCGCTGTCAGCGGCGTAACGCGCAGCCAGCGGCAGCTCGAACGCCCCCGGCACGTCGAACACGTCGATCTCGACCGAGCCCAGGGCCTCCCGCGCCCCGGCCTCCAAGCGCTCGGCCAGCTCTCCGTAGAAGCGCCCGACCACGATCGCGTAGCGCGGGCCGTCGCCGGCCCCGTCCGGGTTCACCGGGACGGAGCCGTGGCGTCGCCTTCGTCGCCGCGGCGCTCGCGATCCTGCTCGCGCTCGTCGTGCAGCAGCTCCTCGTCCAGGGCCAGGCCCTGGTGGTGCAGCGTGTGGCCCAGGCGCTCGCGCTTGGCGCGCAGGTAGGCCTCGTTGTGGGGGTTGGGCACCGACTGGATCGGCACCTGGTCGGTCACCGACAGCCCGTAGCCCTCCATCCCGATGATCTTCTTGGGGTTGTTGGTGAGGATGCGGATGCTCGTCAGGCCCAGGTCGGACAGGATCTGAGCCCCGATGCCGTAGTCGCGCAGGTCCACCGGCAGCCCCAGCTTGAGGTTGGCCTCGACCGTGTCCAGCCCGTCCTCCTGCAGCCGGTAGGCGCGCAGCTTGTTGAGCAGGCCGATCCCCCGCCCCTCCTGGGACAGGTACAGCAGCACTCCGAGGCCCTCGCGCTCGATCATGGCCAGCGCCGACTCCAGCTGTTCGCCGCAGTCGCAGCGCAGCGAGTGGAAGACGTCGCCGGTCAGACACTCGGAGTGCACCCGCACCAGCACGTCGTCGCGGCCGTCCACCTCGCCCTTGACCATGGCCACGTGGTGCTTGCCGTCCACCAGGGAGCGATAGCCGACGGCCTCGAACTCGCCGAAGGTGGTGGGCAGCCCGGTGGCCACCACCCGCTCGATCAGCTTCTCGTTGCGCCGGCGGTACGCGATCAGGTCGGCGACGGTGATCAGCTTCAGGTGGTGGCGCTCGCAGTAGCCGAGCAGGTCGGGCACGCGGGCCATCGTGCCGTCGTCATTCATCACCTCGCAGATCACGCCGGCGGGGATCAGGCCGGCCAGGCGGGCCAGGTCCACGCTGGCCTCGGTGTGCCCGGTACGCTCCAGCACGCCGCCGGACTTGGCCTTGAGAGGGAAGACGTGGCCGGGCTGCACGAGGTCGCGGGGACGGCTCTCGGGATCGATCGCCACCTGGATGGTGCGGGCCCGGTCGGCGGCCGAGATCCCGGTGGAGATCCCCTCCCGAGCATCGATCATCACCGTGAAGGGGGTCTGCAATGCCGACTCGTTCTTGGCCACCATCAGGTCGAGATCGAGCTCGTCGCAGCGGTCCGAGGTGAGCGCGAGGCAGATGAGGCCCCGGCCCTCCTTGGCCATGAAGTTGACCGCGTCGGGGGTGGCGAACTGCGCGGCCATCACCAGGTCGCCCTCGTTCTCGCGGTCGGCGCCGTCGCACACCACCACCATCCGGCCGGCGCGGATGTCCTCCAGCGCCTCCTCGATGGTGCTGAAGCCGGTGCTCACGCTCATCGGGCCACCAGCTTTTCCACGTACTTGGCCAGCACGTCCACCTCCAGGTTGACGGTGTCACCGGGCGCCGCGGCGCCCAGGCTGGTGCGGGCAAGGGTCTCAGGCACCAGCGAGACGGTGAAGGCGGCCTCTGTGAGACCGGACACAGTCAGGGAGACGCCGTCCACCGCGATCGCGCCCTTCTCCACCACGTAGCGCAGCAGCTCGGGGTCGGCGGCGATCGACACCACGCTGGCCATCCCCTCCCGCTCGACCGAGCGCACGGTCCCGGTCCCGTCCACGTGCCCCTGCACCACGTGACCGCCCAGGCGATCGCTTGCCCGCAGCGCCAGCTCCAGGTTCACGGCGGTCCCCTCCTGCGCGGCCCCCAGCGACGAGCGGCGTAGCGTCTCTTCCATCACGTCGGCTTCGAAGCTGGTGGCGTTCGCCTCCGTGGCGGTCAGGCACACGCCGTTCACCGCCACCGAGTCCCCGCGGCTCACCTCCGCGGCCACGGCGCCGCCGATCGTCAGGTGCGCCCCGCTGGCGGTTCGCCGCACCGCGGTCACCGTTCCCATTTCTGCCACCAGTCCCGTGAACATGGCTGCGCCGTCACCACTCGCGCACACGGGCGCTGACCAAGAGGTCGTCGCCACACGCGTGGCACTCCATGGAGGCGACCGGCACCGCCTCGGCGATCGCCTCCGCCCCCTCCCCCTCCACCGCTCCGTGGGCGGTGCGCCCGCCCAGCAGCAGCGGAGCCAGGAAAAGGCGGATCTCGTCCACCTCTCCGGCGTCCAGGAAGGCCCCGGCCAGGTGGGGCCCGCCCTCCAGCAGGATCGAGGTGATCCCCTCTGCCCCCAGCAGGTCGAGCGCCGACGCCACGCGGGCCGGCTCGTTGCCGCCGGTGGCGATCAGCACGTGGGCGCCGGCGGTCTCCAGCGACTCGGTGGCCGACCGGGGGGCGGCGCGCGAGACCACCACCAGGAGCGGCACCTGCGACGCCTCGCTGACCAGCTGCGAGCTGACGGGCAGGCGGGCCATCGAGTCGAACACCACCCGCTGGGGCTGGCGGGCGTCGGGGCGGTGGCGGGCGGTGAGGCGCGGGTCGTCGGCCAGCGCGGTCCCGATGCCCACGGCCACGGCGTCGCACTCAGAGCGCCAGCGATGGGCCAGATGGCGGCTGGTCTCGCCGGAGATCCACTTCGAGTCCCCGCCCTCGGTGGCCACCCGGCCGTCCAGGGTCATGGCGGACTTGAGCAGCACGTGCGGGCGGCCGGTGCGCGCGTGCTTGCGAAACGGCTGGTTGAGCAGACGGGCGCGCGAGGCCAGCTCGCCGTCCACCACCTCCACCTCGATGCCCTCGTCGCGCAGGTGGCCCAGGCCGCGCCCGTTGGCCTTCTCGCTGGGATCGTCGGAGCCCACCACCACGCGGCCGATGCCGGCCGCCACGATCGCCTCCGTGCACGGCGGCGTCTTGCCTTCGTGGCAGCACGGCTCCAGCGACACGTACATGGTGGCGCCGCGCACGTCGCGGTCGCCAGCCGCGGCCAGCGCCTCGCGCTCGGCGTGGGGAGCGCCGAAGGCGGTGTGGTGGCCCTCGCCCAGCACGTCGCCGTCCCGGGCCACCACGGCTCCCACCAGCGGGTTGGGGTTGACCTGTCCGCGGCCGCGCTCGGCCAACTCGATGGCCCGGGCCAGGTGGGTGTGGTCGCTCTGCGTGCCGGCGGTCATGCCCATCCAGGAGGATACGTCGCCTTGTCCGCCACGTCCCAGGAGCCGGAGGCGTCGGCCGGCCAGACCGCGGGGTACGCACGAGCCACCGGCGTCCTGTCGATCGGGCTGGCCATCGCCGGGCTGGTCACATTCGCCTTCTTCTCGCTGGCCAGCCACAGCCTGAGCGCCCAGAGCTACACGCGCATCGTCGTGCTGTGGTCGGTGATGTTCATCGTCATCTGCACGATCTACCGGCCGGTGGAGCAGCTGCTGTCGCGCACGATCGCCCACCGCCGGGCCAGCGGCGCGGCCCACGACCATCCGCTGCGGGTGCCCGCGGCGATCCAGATCGGGTTCGGGCTGGTGTTCGTGGTGACGGCGCTGGTGGCGCGAGACCCCATCCAGCAGGGGCTGTTCGACGGCTCGGCCGCCCTGTACTGGGCGCTGATGGCGGGCGTGACCACGTACGGCGCCGCCTACTTCGCCCGCGGCTGGCTGGCCGGCTACAAGCGCTACACGGTGTTCGGGGCGCTGGTGCTGTTCGACGCCGTGGCCCGGGTGTGCTTTCCCCTGGCCGTGGCGCTGGGCATCGGCGGCGAGGCCACGGTGGCTCTGGGCGTGGCCGCCGCGCCGGCCCTGTCGCTGCTGGTGGTGCCGCTGGCCTTCGGACGCCGGGTGGCCACAGCGGGAGAGGAACACGGCAGCCCGCTGGCTCCCGCGGCCGACGCCGCGCTGGAGGGGCCGGGCGCCGAAGGCGCGGAGGAGGCCTACACCGACCTCACGCTGGCCCACGGCGCGGGCTTCGCGTTCG
>WUUC01042687.1_pt1 | contig 12765 bp, 7 predicted proteins | sample 6278441 | NCBI WGS metagenome assembly WUUC01 (sample SAMN13675441, study PRJNA597444) | soil metagenome | isolation source: soil | place: USA: Washington | collected 2017-10 | reverse complement strand
GATCATCATCCACGGCGACACGGCGAAGCCGGAGACGGCCGACGACACCGCGAAGACGACCACACCGGTGAGCAACAGGCGACGACGGCCGAAGTAGTCGGCCAGCCGGCCGCCGAGGATCAGCAGGCCGCCCGCCGCCAGCACGTATGCGTTGACGACCCAGGCGAGGCCGGCCGCGGAGAAGCCGAGCCCGTCCTGGATCCGCGGCAGCGCCACGTTCACCACGGTCATGTCCAGCAGGATCATGAACTGGAGGCCGGACAGGACCGCCAGCACGAACCACCGTCGCGGGTTGGCGTCCTTGCGCGGGGGATCGGCACCGTCCGGGGCCGTCGCCGGCGTCTGCACGTCTTCCATGGTCATCGGACTCTCCTTGTCAACGGTTGCGTACCGGCCGGACCAGGACCGGGACGGAGTCCCAGGCCCGAAGCGTGTTGTTGAGGCGGCGGCGCGCGGGGCCGGCGAGCTCGATCGTCTCCACCCGCGCGGCCAGCGCGGTCAGCAGGCATTCGGCCTCCAGCCGCGCGATGTTCTGCCCCACGCACTGGTGCAGGCCGAACCCGAAGCCGACGTGGCCGGACGGGTCGCGGGTCAGGTCGAACGCGTCCGGGTCGGCCCACCGGCGCGGGTCGCGATTGGCGGCGCCCAGGCACAGCAGTACCTTCGCGCCGTCGGGCAGGACGTGGTCACCCACCCGCACGTCGCCGGTGACGGTGCGGAAGAAGGCCTGGACCGGCGACGCCCAGCGCACCGCCTCCTCGAACGCCACCCGCGCTAGGCCCGGGTCGGCGCGCAGCCGGGCCCACTGCTCCGGGTGGGTCGCCAGCGCGTGCAGCACCGCGGCCAGCGAGTGCACCGTGGTGTTGACGCCGGCCGCGAACAGCGAGCGCACCAGCTGGGGAGCCTGCTCGGGGGTCAGCTCGCCGCGGTCGGCGGCGGCGAAGATGTCCGCGCCGAGGCCGCCGTCGGCGAGGGCGTCCCGGACGCAGTGGGCGTCGACCCAGTCGGACAGCTCACGCGCCCGCGGCGCGCCCCGCCGGACCAGTTCGTTGCGCGGCCCGTACGCGTTGAGCAGGAAGTCGCTGAATGGCAACAGGTTCTCCCGGCCGTCCTCCGGTATGCCGAGCGCGTCGGGGAACACCCGCAGCGGGAACGCCTCGGCGAGCGCGGACACGGCGTCGAACTCCACCGGCGACCCGGCGGGCCCGGTGGATCCGGCCAACAGCCGGTCGACCATCCGTTCGGCTGCCACCGTCCACTGTGCCCGCAGCCGGCGCTGCGCGGCAGGCCCGAGCAGGCTGGCCAGCACCCGTCGGGGGGCGTCGTGGTGCGGCGGGTCCGCCTCGACCAGCACGCTGAGCCGGCGCCACGGCTTCTGGGTGCGGAAGTTGTAGAGCCCGACGCCCGCGCCCGACTGGAAGTGCTGCCAGTCGCGCAGCGCCGCGTACACCTCGTCGTAGCGGGCCATCGCGTAGACGTCGTGCGCGGCCAGGCGCACCAGCGGCCCGGCGTCGCGCAGTGCCGCCTCCAGCGGATGCGGGTCGGCCAGCACCGCCGGGTCGAACGGATCGGCGTCCAGGGTGGGCAGAGCCGTCCCGGGAGCCGGCCCGGCGGCCGGTCGGGCTGTGCGGTCGGTGAGGGTCATGGCAACCTCCGTCGCGGCGGTTCAGAGGTCCAGGACGAGTCGGTCGCCGCGCGATCGGGACACGCAGGGAAACATGCGTGCGCTCTCGGCGCGTTCATCGTCGGTGAGCAGCGTGTCCCGGTGATCCACCGAGCCGGACACGACGCCGGTCTCACAGGTGCCGCAGGTGCCCTCCATGCACGAGGACAGCAGGTCCACGCCGACGCGGCGCACGGCGTCCAGCACGGTCACTCCCGGTGCGACGGTCACGTTCACGCCCCGGCGGGCCAGCACCACCTCGAACGGCGCGTCCCGCACCGGCGCGTCCTGCCGCCGGTTGACGAACCGCTCGGTTCGCAGCGTGTACGCCGGCCAGTGCTCGCAGGCCGCCGCCACCTCGTCGAGCATCCCCGCCGGGCCGCAGCAGTAGACCCGCACGCCGTCGCGCACCTCGCGCAGCCACGCCCGGACGTCCGGCCGCCCGCGCTCGTCACCGGGGACCACGTGGACCCGGTCGCCGTACCCGGCGAGGTCGTCGAGGAAGGCCATGGTCGCCCGGCTGCGTCCCGCGTACACGAGCTGCCAGTCGGCGCCGACCAGGTCGGCCTGATGGATCATCGGCAGCAGCGGCGTGATGCCGATGCCGCCGGCGAGGAACAGGTAGCGGCGCGACGGCACCAGCGGGAAGTTGTTCCGAGGCCCGCCGAGGTCGACGGCGTCGCCGACCCGGAGCCGGTCGTGGAGCCAGGCCGAGCCACCCCGCCCGTCCCGCACCCGCAGCACGCCGATCCGGTACCGGTGCGCGTCCCACCGGTCGCCGCACAGCGAATACTGCCGGGTACGCCCGTCCGGGAGGAACAGGTCCACGTGCGCGCCGGGGGTCCAGTCCGGCAGGCGGGCACCGGACGGGTGTGCCAGCTCGAACAGCACCACCCCGTCGGCGGCCTGCCGGCGAGCCGTCACGCGGACGGTCAGCCCGCGGGGTGACCTCGTGGCGCTCACTGCGGTGACCTCCAAGGGCGGCGTCGACTCGGACAATCCCCACGCTTCCACCGGGACCGCCGGCCGTCTTCTCCGTTCTTGCTCCTTCCCGGGCCGGGATCGGGCCGGCCCTAGGCCGGCACCCGCGCGCCCCGGACGACGCGGCCGAAGGTGCGCAGGTCGGCCACGAAGAGGTCGGGTTGCTCCAGCGCGGCGAAGTGCCCGCCGGAGTCCAGCTCGTTCCAGTGCACGATGTCGGGCAGCCGGCGCTCGGCCAGGCGGCGCACCGGCCGCGCCACGTCGTCCGGGTACACGGCCACGCCGACCGGCACCGGCAGCGGCGGCATCGGCTGCGGCGGCGTCGACGAGATCGGCAGCAGGTCGGCGTTGTCGCAGTAGAAGTGCGCCGCCGACGTGGCCGTCCTGGTCAGCCAGTACAGGGTCGCGTTGGCCAGCAGCGCGTCCCGGTCGATGACCTCCTCGGGGCTGGCGACCGAACCGGTCCACTCGTAGAACTTCTCCACGAGCCAGGCGAGCTGGCCGGCCGGCGAGTCGGTCAGCGCGTAGCCGATCGTCTGCGGGCGGGTGGCCTGGATCATCATGTAGCCGGTGCCCTCCGCCGAGCGGGCCAGCTGGTCCAGCCGGGCGAGATCGTCCGCGTCGAGGTCGGCGAGGTCGGCCGGGTCGCCCGATGGCGGCGTGAACAGGAAGTTGACGTGGCTGCCGAGGACGTGGTCGCTGTCGACCAGCCCGAGCACGATGGTGACGAACGCCCCCAGGTCGCCGCCCTGCGCCACGTAGCGGTCGTAACCCAGCTCGGCCATCAACCGCGACCAGGCGGTCGCCACCCGGGGCACCGACCAGCCGTGCTGCCGGATCGGGCTGGAGAAGCCGAAGCCGGGCAGCGAGGGGATGACCACGTGGAAGGCGTCGCGGGGGTCGCCGCCGTGCGCGGCGGGGTCCGTCAGCGGGCCGATGACGTCGAGGAACTCCAGGAACGACCCGGGCCAGCCGTGGGTGATCAGCAGCGGGACGGCGTCCGGCTCGGGGGAGCGGACGTGCAGCAGGTGGATGTCCGCGCCGTCGATGCTCGCCACGAACTGGGGGAACCGGTTGATCCGGGCCTCCGTGGCCCGCCAGTCGAAGGTACGCCAGTGGTCGACGAGATCCCGCAGGTAGGACTGCGGGACCCCGCGGCTCCAGCTCACGTCCGGGGTGCAGGCGGGCCACCGCATCGCGGCCAGCCGGTTCCGCAGGTCGTCCAGGTCTGCCTGCGGCACGTTGACGCGGAACGGGCGCATCAGTCCTCCCCTCTCGCCGGGCGGGTGTCCACCGTGGAAGCTACAAGCCGGTGCCCGCCGCGGCATACGGTCCGACGAGCATCCCGCAAGAACGGAGACGTCCACATTGGCCGTCCCTCTGGCGCGGCGCGTACTGCGCAACGCGGAAGAACGGCGGCCCCCCGCGAAGACCTACGGTCACAGAAACGTCCACTCACCTGATCGGGGAGGCGCACGTCCATGGGAACAAGGGTCGGCGGTCACGCCGTCGTGTTAGGGGGCAGCATCGCGGGCATGCTCGCCGCCCGCGTGCTTTCCGACGCCTACGACCGGGTGACCGTCGTCGAGCGTGACGACCTCACCGCCGCCGGCCGTGGGCTGCGGCCGGCCATTTCGTGGGCGGTCCACATCCACGCCCTGCTTGAGCGTGGCCGGCGGATCATCGAGGAGCTCTACCCGGGGTTCGGCGACGACATGCTCGGTCAGGGGGTGCCGGTCGGTGACTACGGCACGACCTGCCACTACTACTTCAACGGCCGGATGTTCGCCGAGACCGAGACGGGGATGGCCTGTGTGGCCGCCAACCGTCCGGTGCTCGAACACTTCCTGCGTACCCGCACCGGGGCTCGCCCCGGCGTCGTGATCCGGGAGCGGACCGACATCGTCGGCCTGCGGGCCAGCGCGGACCGGAGCCGGATCACCGGCGTACGGGTGCAGGGGCGCGACAACGGCGCGGACGGCCTGCCCGGTCCGGTCGAGGTCATCGACGCCGACCTGGTCGTGGACGCCACCGGCCGCGGCTCCCGCGCGCCGCGCTGGCTCGAGGAGCTCGGCTACGCCCGGGCTCCCGAGGAGAAAGTCCACATGAAGCTCACCTACACCACAATGGACTTCCTCGGCCCGCTGCCGTTCGACCCGCTCGGCGAGGACATCGCGCTGGTGCCGACCGCGACACCCGGCTTCCCGCGCGGTGCGATCTTCGCGCGGCTGGCCGACCGCTACGCGCTCACCCTCACCGGCATCAACGGCGACCGGGCGCCGACGGACAGGGAGGGCTTCCTCGCCTACACGAAGACGCTGCCCGTTCCGGAGATCTACGAGGCCGTGCGCGACGCCGTCCAGCGCGCGCCGGCGGGCAGCTTCCGGTTCCCCGCCAGCGTCCGGCGGCGCTACGAGCGGGTGCGCCGTCTCCCGGCCGGGTTCATCGTGATCGGCGATGCGGCGTGCATCTTCAATCCCGTCTACGCGCAGGGCATGACGGTCGCCGCGATGGGCGCCAGCGTGCTCCGCGACCACCTGGCCGGCGGCGTCGAGCCGCGGCCGACGGCCTTCTTCCGGGATCTCGCCCGGGCGATCGACTCGCCGTGGACCATGTCCGCCGCCGCCGACCTCGGGTATCCGCAGGTGCGCGGCCGGCGCACGATCGCCACCCGGCTCGGCAACAGCTACATGACCAGGGTGATGGCGGCCGCCGCCACCGATCCGGTCGTGGCCCGAGGGTTCATGCGCACGATCTCGCTGATCGACCCGCCGCAGTCGCTGATGCGGCCGGGGATGATGAAGCGGGTGTTCGGCGCCCCCACGGCCGCCCCCACCGCCGCCCCCACCGCCGCCCGCACCGCCGCCGCTCCCGCCACCGGGCCGGCCGCCGCTCGGCCGGTCGCGTACGCGTCGACGAAGGAGACCCCGTGACCGCCGGTACGGCGGCCCGCCGCCGGTGGGCGGCGCTGGTCCTGCTCTGCGCGGCCAACTTCGCCGTCCTGCTGGACTCGCAGAGCGTCATCCTGGCCCTGCCGTCGCTCGCCGCGGACCTCGGCCTGGCGCCGGGCGACGCCCAATGGGTACTCAGCGCCAAGCTGCTGACGTTCGGTGGCCTGCTGATCCTGGGCGGACGGGCCGCGGACCGGCTGGGCCGTCGCCGCGTCTTCCTGTTCGGCACCGCGCTGTTCATGGTCAGTTCGGCGGTCTGCGCGGTCGCCTGGAGCGGCGCGGTCGTCATCCCGGCGCGGGCCGCGAGCGGCGTGGCCGCCGCGCTGATGGTGCCCACCGCGCTGTCGATCCTGCTGAACACCTTCCCGGAGGGCCGCAGCCGGAACACGGCGCTCGCCGGCTGGGCCGGCATAGGCGGGATCGGCGCGACGGCCGGCCTGCTGGTCGGTGGGCTGCTCACCCAGGAGCTCGGCTGGCAGTGGGTGTTCCTGATCAACGTGCCGCTCGCCCTGGTCGTGCTGGCGCTCACGCCCCTGCTGCTGGCGGAGAGCCGGGGCGTGCGGCGGCAGCGCGGCTACGACGTGACCGGCGCGGTCACCTGCACGCTGGCGCTGGTGGCGATCATCCTGGCCGTCGGCCGGGCGCCGGTCGACGGCTGGACCAGCGCGCGGACCCTCGGCCTGGTCGGCGCCGCGGCCCTGCTGCTGGTGGTGTTCGTCGCCACCGAGCGGCGCTCGGCGGCGCCGCTGGTGCCGCTGGCGCTGCTGCGGCGCCGCTCGCTCGCCGGCGGCAACCTGGTCACGGCGACCATGGGCATGGCCGCGTTCGGCCTGTCCGTGACCATCTCGATGTACGGGCAGATCGTCCTCGGATACGGACCGCTCGAGTTCGGCGTGCTCCAGTCGGTCATGCCGACCCTCGCCTTCTTCGGGGCCTACGCCGGCCAGAGCGTCGTCACCCGGATCGGCTTCCGGCCGGTCGTCGCGGCCTGCCTGGTGCTGCTCGGCATCGGCGCCCTGCTGCTGTCCCGCGTGCCGGTGGACGGCAGCTACACCGCCGACATCCTCTGGGCGCTGGTGGTGTTCGGGCCCGGCCTGGGCGCGGGGGTGGCGGCGGCGTCCGTGGCCGCCCTGTCCGGCGTGCCGGAGCGGGACAGCGGGGTGGCCTCGGGCCTCAACGTCGCGTCCTTCCAGATCGGTGGGGCGCTCGGCGTCGCGGTGGTCACCTCGGTGAGCACGACGTTCACCCCCGCGCCGGGGGGCCCGGCCGAGCTGACGGCGGGCCTGCGGGCCGGCTTCGTGGCCTGCGTCGCGTTCGCCGCCGCCGGCCTGCTCCTGACGGCCGTGCTGCTGCGCCGCGGCGCTGCCCTTCCCGCGCCGGAACCGGTGGACGCCATTGGGCGGCCGGTCGAACAGGCGCGTACCCGCGAGGCGGAGTTGCCGCTCGTCGGCTGACCCGTCGCGAGGGAGCCCCGCCGTCCGACCACGGCGGGGCTCTCTCGCGAGGCGGGTTTCAGGACGCCGGAGCGGCGGTGGCGTGGATCGCCCGCAGGTACTCGTGGTGGTCGGGCAGGCTGGCAGAGTAGATCTCGCGCTCCTTGTCGATCTGCTCGAACTGCTCCCAGGCGGCGTCGTCGCTCATCATCGCGACGGCGGGCGGCGCCTTGACGAACGGGAAGTCCAATCCGGACAGGATCGCCCACAGGCTGCGGGTCTCGAACAGCCGCAGCTGGCTGGCGTCCGGGATGATGATGCTCTCCGCGTACTCGGTGAGCTTCTCCGCCAGGCTGTCCGGGATCGGCGCCTCGCGCACCGCCCGCCAGAACTCGGTGTCGGCGCGGTCGGTCAGGTGGTAGTGCATGACGATGAAGTCGCGCACGTCCTCGAACGCGCTCGTCATCAGCTGGTTGTAACGGACCTGGCGGCGCTCGTCGAGGTCGCTGTCCGGGAAGTGCAGCACCAGCAGCGCGAGCTGGTACTCGATCAGAGCGATGGTGGTGGATTCCAGCGGCTCGACGAAGCAACTGGACAGGCCGACGGCGACGCAGTTGTTGACCCACGACCGGCGGTTGTGCCCGACGCGCATCTTGATGTGGTTCGGCGCCGTGTCCTGGATCCGCGGGCCGATGAAGTCGCGCAGCTCCTGCTCGGCGCGTTCGGGGGTGGTGGTCCGGCTGGAGTAGACGAAGCCGGTCCCCTCCCGGTGGTAGAGCGGGATCTCCCAGATCCACCCGTCGCCGCGCGCGTTGGCGGTGGTGTACGGCCGCAGCCCTCCGGCCGGGTGGTCGGCGGACAGCGCGACGGCCGAGTCGCAGAGCAGGTAGTCCTGGGCGCTGATGAACGGCTCGTGCAGCGCCTGGTTGATCAGCAGGCCGCGGAAGCCGGAGCAGTCCAGGAAGAGGTCGCCCGCCAGCTCCTCGCCCGTGTCGGTCACCACCTTCTCGATGTGCCCGCGCGGGTCGAGCGCCACGGACCGGATGTCGGCGACCACGTGCCGCACGCCCCGGCCGGTCGCCAGATCGCGCAGATAGCCGGCGATGAGCGCGGCGTCGAAGTGGTAGGCGTACCGGAAGCCGGGGTCCGGCCCGTCGGTGCCCGGCAGCGGCTTGGGCGCCTTGTTCAGCTCGCACAGGCGCTGCAGCGCCATGCCGGCGTCGCCGAACGTGTCCCGCACCCGGGGGTCGCCGGCCAGCTTCAGCTTCAGCCAGAAGTGGGCCAGCGACACGCCGCGACCGAACCGCTTGTGGAACGGCTTCTCGTACGTCTGCACCGGCGGTTCGGGAACGGTGAAGAACGGGTGGTAGTAGGTGTGCCGCTCGGTGCCCGGGCGGGGCGTGCGCCAGTCGTTGAACCGGACGGCGGACTTGAACGCCGCGTTGCACCGCGGCATCCACTCCTCCTCCTTCATCCCGAGAAACGCGAACGTGGTGCGCAGCGTCGGGACGGTGGCCTCGCCCACGCCGATCCGCCCGATGCGGGCGGACTCGACGAGCGTTATGTCGACCCGCCGGCCGAACGCGCGGTTCAGGTAGGCGGCGGACAGCCAGCCGGCGGTGCCGCCGCCGACGATGACGATCTTCTGGATCGGACGTGCCATTGTGTCTCCCTCGTGAACGACGACAGGGATACGACCGGTGGCCGTATCCCTGTGCGGCGATATGCGGATGGGTCAGACCGCGGCGGCCTGTGCCGGCCTGGCGATCCCGGCGTACCCGACCTGGACGAGCTGCTGGGCCACGCCGGCGTACCACTCGGGCGCGTCGGGGGCCGTGGTGTCCAGCCCGTCGACGTAGCGGGTGAACAGCGAGAACATCGCGGCGATCAGGACCGTGTCGTGGATCTCCAGCTCGGTGGCGCCGGCGGCCTTGGCGGCCTCGACCAGGTCCGGCCGGACGGCCTTGCCGCTCTCCCGGGCGGCCAGGGCGATCTGGAGCAGCGCGCGCAGCTTCGGCGACACCGGCGCGTTCGCCGGGTCGGCCTGGGTCGCCGTCACGACGTCGCGGCCGCCGTCGAGCTGGGCGGCGGCGAACGCGCCGTGCGCCTCGGCGCAGAACTGGCAGTCGTTGCCCCGGGACACCACCGCGCCGATCAGCTCCCGCTCGCCGCGGCTCAGCGTGCTCGGGCCGCGCAGCAGCGTCTCCACCAGCTCGCCCAGCGGCTTCGCCGTCTCCGGGCGGTAGTCGAATAGACCGATGATTCCGGGCTTTGCGGGGTCCACTGTGATGTGCGACATGCGTCCTCCAGGGGATTGGCTTTACCACCCATCCTCGGCGCCGCGCGCCCGGCCGCCGTCTTCCAGGTTGCTCTGCCCGCCGCGCATCCAGGGAGAAGACTGCCTGGGCTCAACCAGGGCAGAGTTGGCGCTTGACGGAGGAACGTCAATACGTCAGACGCGGTCATTCGGGCCCAGCGACGTCCGGCGCGTTTCGATCGCCGCCACCCCGGCGAGGACGAAATCTGGAGTGCGGGAATGAACGTTGAGCGGATTGCAATCGTCGGCATCGGCCTCAGATACCCGGACGCGAGCTCTCCGGCGGAGTTCTGGGAGAACGTGCTCGCCGGGCGCCGCGCGTTCCGGCGGCTGCCGGACGAGCGGATGAACCGCGCCGACTACTGGTCCGCGGATCCCGCGGCGCCGGACCGCTTCTACGCCGAGAAGGCGGCGGTGCTGCGCGACTTCGAGTTCGACCGGGTGGGTTACAAGGTCTCCGGCAGCACGTTCCGGTCGACCGACATGACGCACTGGTTGGCGCTGGACGTGACCACCCGAGCCCTGGCCGACGCCGGCTTTCCGGACGGGGACGGGCTGCCGCGACGCACCACCGGCGTCGTGCTCGGGAACAGCCTGACCGGTGAGTTCTCGCGCGCCAACGTGATGCGGCTCCGCTGGCCGTACGTGCGCCGGACCGTCGCCGCCGCGCTCGCCGGCCGGGGTTGGCCGGACGATGAGATCGCCGCGTTCCTGCGCGACATGGAGGCGCAGTACAAGGCGCCGTTCCCGGAGATCAACGAAGACTCGCTGGCCGGCGGCCTGGCCAACACGATCGCGGGCCGGATCTGCAACCACTACGACCTCGCCGGTGGCGGGTACACGGTGGACGGTGCCTGCTCCTCGTCCCTGCTTTCCGTCATCACCGCCGCGAACGCGCTCGTCGAGGGCGACATGGACGTGGCGATCGCGGGCGGCGTCGACCTGTCGATCGACCCCTTCGAGGTGATCGGCTTCGCCAAGACCGGGGCACTGGCCACCGGGGAGATGAAGGTCTATGACCGGGGCTCCAACGGCTTCTGGCCCGGCGAAGGGTCCGGCGTCGTGGTGCTGATGCGCGAGTCCGACGCGGTGGCGCGCGGCGCGCGCATCTACGCCTGCGTCTCCGGCTGGGGCATCTCCTCCGACGGCAAGGGCGGCATCACCCGGCCGGAGGCCGGCGGCCACCGGCTCGCCCTGGAGCGGGCGTACGCGCGCGCCGGCTACGGCGTGGAGACCGTGGCCTACTTCGAGGGCCACGGCACCGGCACGGCCGTGGGTGACGCCACCGAGATCGAGGCCCTGTCCGGTGCCCGCCGGGCCGCCGCTCCGGACGCCGCCGCGGCGGCGCTGAGCAGCGTCAAGGGCAACATCGGGCACACCAAGGCCGCGGCGGGGGTCGCCGGACTGATCAAGGCGGCCCTCGCCGTGTTCCACCAGGTGATCCCGCCCGCCACGGGTCACCACGACCCGCACCCGACCCTGCTGGCCGACGGGGCGGGCGTGTACGTGCCCACCGAGTCGCTGCCCTGGCCGGCCGATGGCGAGATCCACGCGGGCGTTTCCGCGATGGGCTTCGGCGGGATCAACTCGCACATCACCCTGGCGCAGGCGCCGGGCGTGCCGCGCCGGACCGGGCCCGACCAGCGGGCGCGGGAGCTGGTCGCCGGCCGGCAGGACGCCGAGCTGCTGTTGCTCGACGCGGCCGACGCCGGCGCGCTCCGCGACCGGGTCGCGGTACTGCTCGAGCTGGTGCCGAGGCTGGCCATGGCGGAACTCACCGACCTGGCCGGTGCGCTGGCCGGCCAGCTGGCCGGCGGGCCGCTGCGCGCCGCGGTCGTGGCCGCGAACCCGGACGAGGCGGTGCGGAAGCTGGACCGGCTGCTGGGCCTGCTGGACGCCGGGGAGACCCGGGTCGTCGACGCGGTCGACGGCGTGTTCCTGGTCCACCGCTCGGGGCCGCCCAGGATCGGCTATCTGTTCCCCGGCCAGGGGTCGGGTCGGGGCGGTCCGAGCGGCCTGCGGCGCCGGTTCGCCGCGGCCGACGAGGTGTTCCGGGCCGCGGCGCTGCCGGACGGGGACGCGGTCAGCACGGACGTCGCGCAGCCGCGGATCGTGACCGGCTCGCTGGCCGGGCTCAGGGTGTTGCGCGCGTTGGGCATCGACGCCGACACCGTTACCGGGCACAGCCTCGGCGAGCTGACCGCCCTGCACTGGGGCGGCGTGATGGACGAGCGGCAGCTCCTGGACCTCGTGCGCGTCCGCGGTCGGGTGATGGCCACCGCCAGCGCGGGCGGGGGCGCGATGGCCGGGCTGGCCGCCGACCCAAGCCGGGTCGAGGAGCTGGTGGCCGGGGAGGACGTCGTGATCGGCGGGTACAACGCCCCCGAGCAGACGGTGATCTCCGGCCCGGCGCCGGCCGTGGAGCGGGTGTGCGCCGCCGCGCGTGCCGCCGGCGTCACCGCCACCCGGATCAACGTCTCGCACGCGTTCCACTCCCCGGCGGTGGAGCCGGCGGCGGCGGCGATGGAACGGCCGCTGGCCGACGCGCGGTTCGCCCGGCTGGGCCGCGCGGTGGTGTCCACGGTCAGCGGTGACCTGCTGCACGCCACGAAGGACGTCGCCGAGCTGCTGCGAGAGCAGATCGTGCTGCCGGTGCGGTTCCGGGAGGCCGCCGCCCGGGTGGGTGAGCGCAGCGACCTCGTGCTGGAGGTCGGGCCGGGCCGGGTGCTCACCGGACTGTTCCAGCAGATCGTGCCGGACGTTCCGGTGTTCGCGGTGGACACCGACAGCCCGTCGCTGGTGCCGCTGCTGCGTGCCGTCGGCGCGGCGTTCGCGCTCGGCGCGCCGCTGGACACGGCGGAGCTGTTCGCCGGCCGGCTCGTCCGCCCGCTGCCGGCCGACGGCGCGATGACGTTCCTGGCCAGTCCGTGCGAGGCGGCGCCGTTGGCGAACGGGGCCCTCGCGACGGCGCTCGCGGCGGGGCCCGCGGAGGAGCCCCCGGCCGCGCCCCGGGGGGCGCGGGCCCCCGTCGCGGGCGCCACGACCGGCGCGCCGGACGACGGGGGGAGCACCACGCTGGACCTGCTGCGCCGGCTGGCGGCCGAGCGGGTCGAGCTGCCGCTGGAGACGGTGACCGCGGACACCCACCCGCTGGACGACCTGCACCTCAGCTCGATCACGGTCGGTCAGATCGTCAACGACGTGACCCGGGCGCTCGGGCGGCCCCCCCTGGAGGGCATGCCCAACTTCGCCACCGTCTGCCTCGGCGAGCTGGCGGAGATGATCGACGAGTTGACCGAGACCGCGCACGCCGAGGAGCAACCGTCCGGCGAGGTCCCCGGCATCGCCCCGTGGGTCCGGCCGTTCGCCGTCGAGTACGTGCCGGCGGCCGCGCCGCCCGCGGTCGACGTATCTGCCGGC
>WUUC01041871.1_pt1 | contig 12768 bp, 10 predicted proteins | sample 6278441 | NCBI WGS metagenome assembly WUUC01 (sample SAMN13675441, study PRJNA597444) | soil metagenome | isolation source: soil | place: USA: Washington | collected 2017-10 | reverse complement strand
GCGGCCGCTGGGGCCACAAGACCGGTTGCCAGAACGCCGACGTGTTCTCGGGCAACATCTGGGACGACACCGGCGCAGGGGCCTGATTCAGCGCCGACCACGGCCGGACCTGCTCGCTGCGGGTCCGGCCGGCGGCCGGCGCTAGGCCGCGACGCTCTGCGGCGCCGCGGTCTGGGACCTTGCGACGTGGAACGCGACGCGTTCGACGACGTAGTCCTGCTGCTCGTCCGTCAGGCCCGGGAACAGGGGCAGCATCAGCGCATTGGCGGCCGCCTCGTCGCTGTGCGGCAGCGGCGCACGCAAGGGCTCGGGATAGGATGCCTCGTGATGGATCGCCATCACCCCCCGGCGTGTCGCGATTCCATCGTGGAGGAGCTGGCGCATCAGTTCCGTGCGCTCGATTCCCGCCTCGGGGACCACGCGCACGGCGTATGACTGCCACGTCCGGATCGCATACGGCGGGTCGTACGGGGTCTCGATCCCATTGATGGCGGCGAGCGCCTCGTTGTAGCGCTCCGCCTGCCGGCGCCGCTCCGCGAGGATGTCGTCGAGAACCTCGAGCTGACGCAGGCCGAGTGCGGCCTGAATGTCGGTCATGCGGCAATTCCAGCCGCGCTCGGGATAGCTCTCGATCACAACGTCGTTGGCGTTGTGGCGCGCGAGATCGGAGACGTCCATGGCGTGCTGGCGCAACCGGCGCAGCCGCGCGGCGACTTCCGGGTCATGGACAGCGATCATCCCGCCTTCGCCCGTGGTAATCACCTTGCGCGGGTGCAGCGAGAAGCACGACAGCGGGCCGAGCGAACCGATCGGGCGACCCTTGTAACTGCTGCCCACGGCGCACGCCGAGTCCTCGACGATCGCGAGCCCGTATTGCTCGCCGAGCGCCAGGAACGCATCCATGTCGGCGGGCAGGCCGATCTGATGGACCGGCATGATCGCCTTCGTCGCCGGCGTGATCGCCTGCTCCGCGGATGCCGGGTCCAGGTTGTAGGTCTTCGGGTCGATGTCGGCGAACACTGGCGTCGCGCCGCACTGCCAGACGGCGTTGGCGGTGGCGATGAATGAGATCGACGGCACGATCACCTCGTCGCCGGGCCCAACGCCGGAAACGTAGAGCGCGAGGTGCAGCGCGGTCGTGCAGTTGGTCGTGGCCACTGCATCGGGAGCCCCGACACGCGCCGCGTACGCTTTCTCGAACGCCTGGACGCGCGGGCCCTGGGAGACCCAGCCCGACGCGACGGCCTCCGCGACGGCAGCGCCGTCGGCCTCGGTGAACGCCGGCTTCGCGAACGGAACCTGCATCAAAGCGCCTTCACGAGCGGCGCGGTCCCGGCTTCGCGGGCCGCGCGGTACCAGGTGACGAGACGGGTCAGCCCTTCCTCCAGGTCCACCTCGGCTTCGAAGCGCAGGTCTCGGCGCGCCTTGTCCGTGTCGGCCAAACGGCGCGTGACGCCGTTGACGGAACGCTCGGGGCCGTACTCGATCTGGAGGTCCGAGCTCATCACCGTGAGCAGGGTCTCGGCCAGCTCGCGCAGGCTCGTCTCGGTTCCGGAGGCGACGTTGTAGACCTCGTCGGTCACATCCGCGCGCGCGGCGGCGATGTTGGCGCGGGCGATGTCGCTGACTTCGACGAAGTCCATCGTCTGGCTGCCGTCGCCGAAAATGAGCGGCGGAAGCCCATTGTCGATCCGCTCCATCCAGCGCACGAGCACCTCGGTGTAGACGCCGTGCGTGTCCATCCGCGGGCCGTACACGTTGAAGTACCGCAGCGCGACATAGTCGAGGCGGTTCATCGCATGGAAACTGCGCAGGAGCCCCTCGTTGAAGCTCTTCGCCGCGCCGTAGAGCGTGTCGTTCGCGTACGGGTGGTGCTTTTCGGTCGTCGGGAAGTCCTCGGCGAGCCCATAGATGGACGCGGTCGAGGCGGTGACGACCTTGCGCACGCCGGCCTTGACCGCGGCCTCGTAAACGTTGAACGTGCCGTCCACCAGGACCTCTAGCGCGAGGCGCGGTTCCTCTGCGCACTGGGTGATGCGGATCGCGGCCTGGTGGAAGACCACGTCGATGTCCCGCGTCACCTCGGCCAGAAGCTCGCAATCGCGGATGTCGCCCTCAACGAGCTTCACAGGACCGTTCTCGAGCGCCCACGCGAGGTTGTCGCGCCGCCCGCGGACGAGGTTGTCGAGGACGACGATCTCCTTCGCCCCCGCCGCAACCAACTGGTCGGCGAGGGTGGAGCCGACCACTCCGGCGCCCCCGGTAATGAGCATGCGCTCACCGCTAATCACGTTGCCTCCGATTCATGCGAAAACTTCAACTGCCAGAGGAAACGTGCCGGGCGAGGGGATTCTTCCGCGGGAGAATCGCGCCGTTCGATCCGTTGATCTTGCGCCGACACACTCGACAGCAGGAGAAAGTGGCGAATGAACAAGGTCCAGACCGGCGCGAGCGTCGGCATCGTCGGGCTCGGATACGTCGGGCTGCCGCTCGCCGTCGCCTTCGCTGAGGCGGGGCGGTACGTCGTGGCCGTCGACATGGACGCGACCAAAATCGCGGCCATCAACGAATCTCGTAGCTACATCGAGGACATCCCGTCCGAGCGGCTGGCCGCCGTGCGTGACCGCATGCATCCGACCACTCGCTATGCGGAGCTGGCGCAGGTGGACGCCGTGATCATCGCCGTACCGACTCCTCTGACGGAGAATCGGGAGCCCGATCTCCAGCCGCTGGTATCGGCGGGCACGGCGCTGGCGAACGTGCTCCAGAACGGCCAGCTGGTCGTGCTCGAATCGACGACCTACCCCGGCACCACGCGTGAGCGGCTGGCCCCGCTGCTCGAGGAATCCGGCCTACGTGCCGGTGATGGCTTCAACCTCGCGTTCTCGCCCGAACGCATCGATCCGGGCCGCACGGACTACACCGTCAAGACGACTCCCAAGGTCGTCGGCGGCCTCACGCCGGTTTGTCTGGACCGCGCGGCGGAGCTCTACAGCGCGGTCTGCGATCACGTGGTTCCGGTGACGACACCCGAGGTCGCGGAGCTTACGAAACTGCTGGAGAACATCTTCCGTTCGGTCAACATCGCCCTGGTGAACGAGATGGCGATGCTGTGCGACCGGATGGGCATCGACGTCTGGGAGGTCGTGGAAGCCGCGGCGACCAAGCCCTATGGCTTCATGTCGTTCAAGCCCGGCCCCGGCATGGGTGGCCACTGCCTGCCGGTGGACCCGTTCTATCTGGCGTGGAAGGCCCGTGAGTACGACTTCCAGACCGAGTTCATCGAGCTCGCCGGCGAGGTCAACGCCGCGATGCCGCGCTACTGCGTCGACAAGATCGCCGGCGCCCTCAACGATGACTCGCGCCCCGTGCGCGGCTCGCGCGTGGCGATCATCGGGGCGTCCTACAAGGCGGGCGTCGGCGATGTGCGCGAGTCGCCGGCGATCAAGATCATGAAGCTGCTGGCCGAGCGCGGCGCGCAGCTCTCCTACCACGACGACTACGTGCCGCGGGTGCCCGAGTTCGATCTGCGATCCCGGCCGCTGGATGACCTGCTCGCCGACAGCGACGTCGTCGTGATCGTCACGGTCCACCCGGAGCTCGACCTCGAGCGCGTGATGGAGCGCGCGCCGCTGATCGTCGACTTCCGCGGTGTGACGAGCGGTCGCGCCGCCAAGCGCGTGGTGCGCCTCTAACTACGCCCGGCGCCGGGTGGTGAGGTAACGACGTCGCCGCCCGGCAGGCTCGATGGGGGCGCGGCGACCGGCTTGGCGTTGAAGTCGTCCAGTCGGCCTCGGCCGCGGAGCCGCTCGACCCGGCGCCTGATGCGGTAGGCCGCGAGCCCGGCTGCCGAGGTCGCGCCCCTGGCCAGCCACGAGCGGCGGCGCACCGGCGCGTCCGCGATCGTCTCGCGATAGACCTCGAGCTGAATCTCAGCGGCGCGATCCAGCGAGAAACGCGTCTCGACGAGACGCCGGCCGCGGCGGCCGAGCTCATCGCGTAGCGCCGCGTTGGAGACGACGTGCTCGAGCGCCGCCCGCAGGCGTGCCGGCCCCTCGTCTGCTCCGTGACCTATCCCGTACCACCCGTTGTTGATGAAGAACTGCTCGTTCTCCGGCGTCAGCAGCTCCCAGAACCCATGCTCGCCTTGCACGATCAGGGCCGACTCGAAGGCCAGCGCCCGCAGCGCTGACGTGCCCATCCCAAGCGTCACATCGGCGGCCGCGTGTGCCGGTCGGGGGTCAGAGAGGCTGCCGGTGAGGAGCACCGCGCGCCGACCCGCAGAAGCGTTAGCCCTGGCGGCGCGTTCCTCGAGGGTCGTACGGGCACCACCGTCGCCCACGATGACGAGTTGGACCGACTCGCTTCGAGCGAGCTCGCCGATGGTGTCGATGGCGACCAGCAGTCCCTCTAGTTTGAGCTCGACGGCGAGCCGCGTCACACAGACGATCGTGAGGGCGTCGGGCTCGAGCTCGTATCGGCGCCGAAACTCCGCCGTGTCGACGGCCGCCGGGTCGTCGTGGCGGATGTCCACGGTCGGCTCCACGCAGTGCACGATCGGCCGGCCCTGCTCGCGCTCGTGCGCCGCCAGGTACTGCGTACCGACGATCAGCGGAAGGTCCCGCGGGAGGAACGGCGCGACGGCGGCGGACATCACGGTCGCGATCGCCGGCACGCCGAACACAGCACGCGGGCCCCAGTAGGCCTCGACGGCGGTTGTCCACTCGAAGCCGTGGACCAGCTCGATCCCGCGTTGGCGGACCAGCTGACACAGCGACTTCATGACCACGGGCGACGGGCGCCCGCGCGGGCGCGGCGCCTCGACGAACTCGAGCTCGAGCTCCGCGATGCGCGATACGAGCGGGCCGAGCTGGCCGAACACCACGACCTCATGCCCGCGGTCGCGGAGCGCGCCCGCGAGATCGATCGCACCCAGCTGGCTCCCGCCGATCTCCAGAACATGCGGGTAGAGGACGAGCTTCACGCGCCCCTAAGTTAGCGTTGCCGCGGCGAGCGGAACGGGCTCGCGGGGCTCGGACTCGGGACGCAATGCGTGCGGCTCCGACAGCATCACGACAGGTTCCCTGCCGCGCTGCGTGACGACCACCGCCGTCAGGCCGGCCATGTAGAGGAAGATGTACGTGGCGTGTGGGAAGGCGAGCACGTCGAAGAGCAGCGAGACGGTAAGGAACGACATCGCCGACGCCGCGCCCATGAGCGCCATCGGAGCCCACCGCCGGTCTCGCCCGGCGATGATGCGTCGGGCGCTGAAGATGACGGACAGAATCATCGCGATGTAGGACAGGAGGCCGACGACCCCCATCTCGATGGTTCGATGAAGTAGCTCGGAGTCGAGGATGCGATAGGTCAGCCAGTCGTAGCTTCCCCAGCCGCGTCCGAACACCAGGTGCGTCCAGACGTCCGGGCGGACCGCGTCGTAGTCAGCGGCGCGGTCGCTCACGGTGCTCACGCCTAGCCGGCTCGGATCGAACTGCGTCGTCGTCTTCCCGAGGGCGCCGGGCGCCGCGATGTGGACGACGATGATGAGAATGAACCCGAGCGGTGCGAGCCTTAGAAGCTCACGGCGACGGAAGTACGCAATCGTCGCGACCACCGCGAACGGAGCCAGCAGCGCGCTCTTGCGGGAGGTCGAGAGTGCGGCCGCCAGCAGTACGCACGCGGCGAGCGCGTAGAGGAGACGGTTCCGCCACTCAGGCGCCTTCATGGCCGACACGAGCGCGATCGGAAGCGCCATGGCCAGCATCGCGACCGTCTCGAGCGGCATCGCGGCGGGGCCGCGCGCCATCCGGCGTCCGATGTTGTCCACGGCGCCCGCATCGAGCTCCGGGACCGAGAAGAACCCGGGCAGAAGCCTGCCGGACATGTCGTAGAAGAAGTTCTGCTTGAAGCGGTATTCGAAGATCACGCCGAGCCCGCAGATCACGGCGAGGATCAACGTGTACTTGAGAAACGGCCAGACCTCGTTGCTTCGGATCGCCGTGCTGGCGATCAGGAAGAGCGACACATACGCCATCAGCAGCGGCAGCTGCTTCACCGAGCCCTCGAGCTCGAGCGTCCGGTTGAGATAGCGCGAGTCGAGGATCACGCTCACGAACGCGCACACGACGAACGTGCATACGGCCGCGTGGATCCATGTCGGTCGTACGCGCGGCGCGAGTCGGCCGCCGACCATGAAGCCGATCGCCCAGACAGCGAAAACGAATGGCAGGATCAGGCGGTCGAATTTGAGATCGACCGGCAATTGGACCGTGAGCTCGATGTCGTTGAACGGCACCAGCCACAACACCGCGAGGAACCCGGCGAACATCCACGGGAGAAGGCGCGAGGTGTTCGGCCACGGATCGTCGGTCGGAGGAACAGCGGTCGGTTTGGAATCCTCCTGCCGGCGGGTCGCGTACAGGAGCCCGGCGGCGGTGAGCGCACCGCTTAGCAGGAATGCGAGAACCGCGATGGCCATTGGCATCCCCGAACTCACGACGGCGCCGCGCGCCGGGCCCATCCGACGCAGGGTCAGGCGGTGCGCGGACGGGACGCCCGCCCGATCGGCGGATTCCTTGATCTCAGCCTCGAGCGCGGCGGTGACGGCATTGGCGAGCCGGACCGCTTCCTCGGTCGTCGGAGCGCGTGCGTACACGTCGACCACTGGTGTCGATTGGCGCGCTTGCGCCTCCACCGAGTAGGGCTTGCCGATGCGCGACAGGTCGTTCGCGCGCTGCTCACTGCCGGGTTGCACGAGATCGAACGGCACATTTGCGGTGCTGCGAGCCTCGGATCCGATCTCGTCGAGCGGGATCTTGGTGTCGCGGCTGATGCGCTCGAGCACGGGAGGGGTCACCGCGGTCTGGCTGAGCAGTTCGGCACGCCGTATCAGCGTCGAGACGGGGAACGCGTCGCGGTTCAGGAGGCTCGGCGAAGGCGTGTCCACGAAGATGTGCGTAGCCGCGGCGGAGACCTGCAACCCACGCGGGTTGATCCCGACCGCGAGCGCCGTGAAGACGGTCGCCACCGCGGCCGCGAGCGCCAGTACCGCCGGGACTCGAAAGCGGCCGTTCACGCTAGGGATTCACCACGACCGGTGTGGCTGCGCGTCGGTAGCGGACCGTCCGGATGCTCGCGGCGAGTGCCATCACGCCGAAGCACCACAAGCCGAACACGAACACGGCCGCGACAAGGCCCATCGCGCGTCGCGGTCCGCTCTTGATCTCGCGGGTGCGCAGGGGAGCCAGGTCTTCGACCATGAACTTCAAAATGTCCGGCTGGCCGCGGTGCGCGTCCGCCTCGGCTTTGAGCACCTCGATCGCGCTGGCGACGAGGCGGCCGGCGTCCTCGCGCCGCGGTGCGCTGGAATCGATGGCGATGATCGGAAGGTCCGGGACGGCCTCGATCACGATGATGTACGGTGCCTCGGCTGCATACGCCGCCTCCAGCGCCTTCTCCGGTAGCGGGGTCGCCACCCGCGGAGCCGAGAGATAGGGCGCCTTGACGAGGAGCTCGTCGGGCTTGACGCGCATCCGCTCCGCGATCCTGTGTCGCAGCGCGTCGGTCTGCGCAAGATCGGCGAGTACGGCGGCACGCGAGGTCAGCGTGTCGGCGCCGATCGGTGCGGTGTCGGCCAGTTGCGACGTCGGCGTGTCCAGCACGACGCGTGCCGTCGCGACACCGAACCGCGTCGTCTCACCCGGCATCGCCTTCCAGCCGACGGCGATCGCTACGAGGGCACCGATCAGCAACAACAGACGGTGGCGCCACAGCAGCGCAAGCGCGGCGAACAGCTCCATCGCGGATCAAGCCTCGGAAGCTTGGTCGGCGAGCGCGGCCAGCCGCCAACCCTCGCGCACCCGACGGAAGAACAGCAGCGAAGCGCAGCTCAATCCGAACGTCAGTCCGAACGCCAGCAACGCGGCCTGGAGCTGGACCCCGTCGTTGATCACCGTGCCCTCGGCGCGCCCGAACTGCGTCAGCTTCACCTGGTCGCTGCTCGGCGTCCCCGACGAGGAGGCGAGTTTGTCGAGGTGGTCGTTCGTCGCCTCGACCGCGGCATTGGCCAGCGCCGCCGCACTCTCGGCGTCACGCGTCAGCGCGTACACACGAAGGACCGGCACCGTCGGGTTGGCCGTGATCAGCAGCCGGTACTCGTCGTTGAGCTTCGCGATGTCCGTCGTCTTGCGCTCGTTGCCGCCCTCGGCCAGGACGCGCGGTTGCTTCGGCGTGAGCGGCGGCACGATCTGCAGCTGCTCAACCGGCACCTTCGCACGGCGCGCGATCGACGTCCGCACCTCCGGGGTCGCCATCACGTTGCCGACAAGCACGGCACGGTTCGTGAGCGCGTCGATGTTGTAGGTGTCGGTCCGTGTGTCGACCAGCGTCGACTGCGGCGTGTCGACGATGATCTGCGTCGACGCGGCCGCCATCGGGATCGTGCGGCTGGACAGCGAAGGGGGTGTGAGCGAGATCTTGGTGACGGTCCACAGCCCCGCAACGGCCGAGAGCGAGAGGCAGACCAGCACCGAGAGGCGCATCTGCCAGAGCGTCCGAAGGCGGATCCCGAAGCGCATTACGCTGAGAGCCGCGAGCCCGCTTTGGCCTTGATCCGGTGGTTCGCCGAGCCATTCATCGGTTCGGCAGGGAGGTCGCCTGCGTCGCCGGCGTCGGGAACGAACTCGCGCTCGAGGGCGACAGCCGCACGCCAGGCACGTATCACCGTCGAGACCGCGACGATGATTGTGCAGCCCAGCCCGAACACGAACACGGCCGCGAGCAGTCCGATCATCCGACCCGTGCCACGCGCGGCTTCACTTGCCTGCGCCGGTCCGAGCCCAGTCACGCGGAGTCGGCGGTCCGCCGTCACGTTTTGGCTGCTCGCCTTGGACTCGACGTACGCGATCAGTCCTTCGACGGCTGCGTCGGCCAGCTTCGCCGCTTCCTTCGGCGTCGGCGCCTGTGTTTCCACCTTGATGAGTGGCAGCTGCGCCAAATCGGAGTTCACCACGACCCCGGTCGTGAGCGCGCGCGAGTTGCGGTCCAGTGGGGCCGTGGCCGCCGCTCCGCCGGTGGCGTCCGAGCCCGCGATGAGTTGGTTCGGCTTCAGGCCGGCGCGCTTCTCGATCAGCGCATGCAGCTCGCCGTAAACCATCAGATTGGCGAGCACGCTCGCGCGCGAACCGAGCATGTCTGAACCCTCGGGCGCGACCTCGACGACCTGGGACTGGGGAGTGTCAACGAGGATTCGGGCCGTGGCGACGCCGACCTCGTAACTCCTGCGCTTGGGCGGGAGGCTCGGCCCGTACACCAGAACGAAGCCGATTGCGAGCGAGAGGACGCCGACCAATACAACAAGGAGACGCCGGCGCCAGAGCTCGCGAAGGATCGTTACAAATTCCAAATTCTCGTGTGTCGGGGGGCCGAAGGGTCGGGGGGGAGCGCCCCGTTACCCAACCAACGGTTGGGGGCGAACGTTCCTTCCACGCCGGTCGCTTGACCTGGCGCGATCAACCCACACCGACGCTGCCGACCGTGCGCAGTTGTGCGACCGAGGCGCGCATCCGCTTGGCGGAGAGTGCGAGGACGGCGAGCATACCGGCGCCGGCGACCGCGAGGGCGACCAGGTCGAGCGCGATCAGCTCATGTGCGGTCAGCGCGACGACCGCGGCGGCGAGACCTGAGGCCAGCGGGACGATCATCCGTGCCGCCAGCGATCGCCAGCCGATCTGCGCCCGATGGAGTTCCCGCAGGTACAGCGGCAGCACCACAAGGGCAGCCACGGCAACGTGAGCCGCGGCGGCCCCGGCGATTCCCCCGAGTTGGGCGCCGACGTACAGAGCGGGCACGAGCGCGAGCAGCCAAATGAGCTGAACGGTGAACACAACGCGTGAGCTGCCGAGCACGACGAAGTAGTCGTAGAAGAGTTCGAACAGGATGCGCATCCCGGCCAAGACGCCGAGCCAGCCGAGGGCGGCCGCCGCTGGCGCCCATTCCGGGCCATAGATGACGGTCACGATCGGCTCCGCAGCGCCGGTCACGACGAGACACACGGGCAGCGTGATCGCAGTCAGGAGGCCAACGGAGGACAGGAACGCGCTCCGGAGCGCGGGCGGGTCGCCCTGCAGGCGGGCGAATGCCGCCGGCGAGACATCGCGGACGGGACGCGAGAAGATGTTGACCGGCCACTGGGAGACGTTGAACGCCAGCACGTAGAACCCGAGTGCGATCGGGCCGATCACGCTTCCGACCACGAACTGATCGACGTACACGACGGCGAACACGACCATGCTCGAGCCTGCCAGTGGGAGGCCGAACTTGAGTAGCCGCCCCGCCAACTCGCGATTGAAGCCGAAGCGAACCGGCTCCCAGGTGAGAAAGAGCACGGCTCCCGCGATCGCCCCCGCGACACGCCCGACGCCGAGGCTCATCGCCCCCATGCCCGCGAGCGCGCCCGCGATCGAGATGATCGCCCCGAGCCAGGCCATTACCTGATCCGCCAGCATGCGACGTCCGGCGCGGAAGTCGCGTTGTAGAAGGGCAGCTGGCGTTGCCACGAGGCCGTTGATCACCACGCTGAACGCAAGCACGATGACGACGGCGGTGGCGTCCGGCGCGCCCATCGCCGCGCAGAACGACGGCGCGAGCGCCAGGGCGATCAAGAAGAACGTGACGCTCGAGATCGTGCACATGGTCGTGACCGTCGGCGCGATCTCGCGAGGGTCCCCAGGCCAGCGGACGATGGCCAAACTCACGCCGAGTTCGTTGAAGCTCAGCACGGCCATCAGCGCGAGCAGCGCGACGGCGAACGTGCCGAACTCCTCTGGCCCGAGGATACGGGCGAGCGCGATGCCGATCGCGAACGTCCCGACGCGCGACACCACGGTATTCAGCAGGTTGAGGCCAAGTGCTTTGCCGGCCCGCCCTGCAAGCGTCTGTTGCTCCATTCCCACAGAGAACGTCCGCGATCGTCGCGATCTTCCGCGCGCGCGGTGGAAGTCGACGGAGTCGCGATCCGTTTTTCGGACATGCAGATTGAACCGGGGACCGCCTGGGACGGATTGATCGTCTTGTGTGCCGCGAACAGTTGGGATGACGTCAAGCTCGCGGATCGCCATATGGCCGAGCACTTGGTGTCGCACGCCCCGGTGCTGTACGTTGACCCGCCGGTCTCGCACCTCACCCGATTCAACAAGCCCGCTGTAGCCGCGTCGCTGCGAGGTCCGCGCCTGCGACTGGTTGCCTCAGGGCTCGCGCGGTACACCCCGCTGGTGCCGCCGAAGCCGACCCACCCAGCTGTCGTCCCAGTTGCGTCCCGACTGGTCCGGCGTCAGCTTCGAGGCGCAGTGCGCGACCTCGGCGGCCGTGTCCAGGCTGTCGTTTCGACATGGCTGTTCGGAGACGTCTACGGCGTTTGCGGCGAGGAGCGGCGCGTGTATTGGTGGCAGGACGATCCGGTCGGCGCGGCAGCCCACTGGGGTGTGGACGCGGAGCGACTCGCGACTGCCGACGAACGCCTGGCGCGCTCCTCCGACCTCATTGTGACCGTTAACGAAGGAGCGACCGAGCGGTGGCAGCGGCGGGGGTTGCCGGCGGCGTATCTGCCGAACGGGTGCGACGCCGAGTTCTTCGCCGACGTCGAGCACGCGCACGCCGCCGCCGACGTCGACCTTCCCGGTCCGATCGCAGGGTTCGTCGGCCACCTCAACAGTCGCACCGATCTCGCGCTGCTCGAGGGCGTGGCGGACACCGGGATGTCCCTGCTCCTGATCGGGCCTAAGGATCCGGAATTCGAGCCAGAGCGCTTCGCGCGCCTCGTCGCTCGCGCGAACGTCTCGTACCTGGGCGCTCGTCCGTTCGATGCGTTGCCGTCCTACTTGAAGTTGATCGACGTAGGGCTCGTGCCGTACGGTGCGACCGAGTTCAACCGCTGGAGCTTCCCGATGAAGGCGCTCGAGTACCTGGCCGCGGGGCGACCGGTCGTCGCCACGTCGCTGCCGGCGATGCGATGGCTTGACTCCGAATTCATCGCCCTCGCCGACTCCCCGGAGGCGTTCGCCGCCTCGGTTCGTCACGGCGCCGAGCTTTCGCGACGACCGGAACTGATCACGCGCCGCCGCGAGTTTGCTCGCACGCATAGCTGGGCCGAGCGCGCTGAGCGCTTCGCCAGGATCCTCGCTCAGCCGGCATAGCCGGCGCGGTCGCCCACCTCACACGCTGACAACGCTCAACCCGAGGTTCTCCTCGGGATTGAGCACAAGCGCCGTCGCCTCACTGCGCGACGACACACCGAGCTTGGCGAAGATCGACGCCAAGTGCGTCTTGACCGTGCTCTCGGTCAGGTAGAGCTGGTTGGCAATCTGGCGGTTCGTCAGTCCGCGCGCAACCAGCGCCAGCGTCTCCTTCTCGCGGTGAGTGAGCGGGGGCCTCACGGCCTGGCCAGACAGGCGCGGGATCACGACCTGGTTGACACGCACCGCGTTCACGGTCGCCGCGAGGGCCGACTCGATGTCGGACTCGAGGACCACGCCAACCGCGCCAGCCTCGAGCGCCTTACGCACGCCGTTGCTCGATAACGAAGCGATCAGAACACAGGGCGCGCTGGGGAATCGCGTGCGGGCCGCGCGCAACAGGGCACGTTGAGTGCTCGCCGACTTCGCCCCGGCGAGCACGATTGCTCGGGCCGTACCAGCGCGATCGGAGAGTCGGGCCACGTCCGGCGCCGAGTCGACGACGTCGAAGGCGCCCAGGACGAGCGTGTCGCGCACT
>WUUC01079386.1_pt1 | contig 12770 bp, 10 predicted proteins | sample 6278441 | NCBI WGS metagenome assembly WUUC01 (sample SAMN13675441, study PRJNA597444) | soil metagenome | isolation source: soil | place: USA: Washington | collected 2017-10 | reverse complement strand
GCCTGCCAGAGGCGATTTAGGACCAGCACCGGTTGATCGAGTACGGCCTCCATATCGGGACGCGTTCGTAGCTCCCTCTCTCAGACGTGTCAAGGAACGCGCCGAAACGTTCTCGCGATACGCAATCGTCCCGCCAGCTCAGTCGCCCAGATTCGAGATCTCGCCTTGCTGCCGCCGTGCGCCCTGCACTTTCCAGAATCCTTCAATAACCTTCCACACACCCCACGCGCCCACGACCAGCGTCGCCGAAAACGCCTTATGCGAGAGCACGCCTTTCCCATGAAAATAATACCCGGCAACTGCGCACGACATCAGCGCGCAGCCCACAGCCATTCGCTTAAAACCCTCGCGACGAATCTCCGCGGCACGTTCGCCGAATAGAGAATCCAGTTAACCGACCTGCCTCCAAGTCACCTAGCCCTTTGGCTTGAAGGTAACCAAAGACGGCTTCGCGCGACTCGCCCCAGACCACCTTGGCCCGCGCCTCGGTGATTAACGCATCACGCGTGAGCGGCTTCACGACTCTGAAGCCGCTGCTTCGTTAACATTTTCCGCCACCGCCGCAGGGGCTTCCGCGACCGCAACAACCGCCGCTGCCGCAACCGGAGCCGACTCCGCCGCGCGCTCGTCCGCCGATGCCTTTGACGCCCGGCCTTTGGCACCGCGCACCGCTTCCGCGATATTCATTTGCTGCGCCTCGGGCTCGCCGCGGTCTTGGTTGAACCGCATGGAAACCGTCTTCGAAACGCCGCGCTCTTCCATCGTCACACCATAGATCGCGCTGGCCGCTGCCACCGTGCGCTTGTTGTGCGTGATGATGATGAACTGGCTCTCATGGACGAACTTCTTCAACAGGTCCGTGAAGCGACCGATGTTCGATTCGTCCAGCGGCGCGTCGAGTTCGTCGAGCAAACAGAACGGCGACGGCTTCACCATGTAGAGCGCGAACAACAGACCGACCGCCGTCAGTGTTTTTTGTCCGCCGGATAGTAGCGTGATGCTCTTGAGCTTCGTGCCCGGAGGCTGCGCCGTGATCTCGATACCACTCTCCAAGGGATCATCCGTCGCGACCAATTCCAACCCAGCGCGTCCGCCGCCGAACAACGTCGTGAACGTGTACTCAAAGTTCTTTTTAATCTGCTCAAACGTGATCGCGAACTGCTTCTGCGAAGTCTCGTTGATCTCGTCGATCGCCTTCAATAACTCGGCCTTCGATGTTGTGAGGTCGTCATTCTGCGCCTTGAGGAAATCGTAGCGCTGCTTCAGTTCCGCATACTCCTCGATAGCCACGAGATTCACCGCCCCCATGCCTGCGATGCGTTGGCGGATCGCTTCAACGTCCGCGCGCGTTTGATCCCAATTTGTCCTTTCGAGCGCAGCCAAATCGTCCTCGTTCGGCTCGCCCTTCTGCTTCGGCTTGCGACGACGTTTCGCCGGCGCTGCCTCAGCCTCGGCAGTCGGAGTCGCCTCCAACGCCTGCTCCTGGCTTCTGGCCTCTGACTTCTGGCCTCTCTCTTCGGGCTTCTGTTGCGAGGCAGCGCCTTCCTCGTCTTCGTCATCATCCAGATCGAGCGACTTCAAATCCGGTGGGTCATCCTCCGACCGCCACATCAGCAGCTTCCAATCGAGGGTCGAGATATCCGTCTGAAACTCGCGCGACACGTCTTCTTTCAAAAATTCCGCGCGTGCCCGGCTCTCGGCGAGTTTGATTTCGCAACGCGAAAACTCGCTCTGCGACGACTCCGCTTCCGTGCGCAACGAATCCTGCGTCGACTCCACGCCGCCGATCTCGCGCTCCACTTCCGTGAGCTCAACGCGCACTTGCTCCACCTGCTGCTGCGCTACCACGAGCGATTCCGACAACTGCGCCGCACGCGCCCGCTTCGCATCCGCCTCGCGTTCGAGTTCACCGACCTGCTCGGTCCAGACTTCGATCTCCTGCTGACGCTGCACGAGCAATTCGCTCAATTGCGAACGCCGGCGCTGCATATCCGCGATGCCCCGGTCGAGCACTTCAACCTTTTGGCGAAACTCCGCCAACTCCAGGCGCGCCTGTCCGAGTGTGTCGCGCTTCACGTCGCGCTCCGTGCGCACTTCGATGATACGCGTCTCCACTTGCTGCAACCGCGCACGCCCTTGAGTCACCGCCGTCTCCGCTTCCACCAACTGCGTCTGGACTTTTTCCCAGCGCGCGTGCGCTTCGTGACGCGCGTTTTCGACCGAAGCCACTTCGGTCTCCATCCGCTTGAGCCGGTTTGAAATTTCTTCTAGCGAACGCTGCGCGTTGCGCTGCTCCGCCTGCACCGACGCGACTTCCTGCGTCGCCGTCAGCACTTCTTCTCGTTTCGCTTCGAGGGCTGCCTCCGCCTCGGCGAGTCGCGCGCCGAGGCCGTCGATAAATGCCTTCTGGTCGTCGTGCGCCTTCTGATCGTCGATCAATGCCTTCCCCGTCTCGCGCAGATCGATTTCACGCTGCACGATGCTGTTCGCGGGCTTTTTCGAGAAGCCACCAAACACCAACCCGCGCCGGTCCACGATCTCACCTTTGCGCGTGGCAACCGCGAGAAACGAAAACGCCGGATTCGTCTTCCAGAACTCCAGAAACGCATTCAGGTCGTCCGCGATGTAGCACGCCGACAGCAAACTCGCCGCCGGATGCGCGCCCGTCTCAAACGAGTTCACGATCGAACCCGCCGGAACCAAACCCGGCGGCAGTTCCGGCCCCATCGCCTCTTGCCTCTGGCCCATCGCCTCAATCTGCAAGCACACGCTGCCAACTTGTTCGCTCTCCAACTGACCAAGAATTTTCTGCGCCGTCGGCAAATCCGCGACCGTAATCGCTTCGACCGCCGATCCCAGCAGAGCCTCGAGCGCTTTGCCGAACTCCGGCTTCACTTCGAGCCCTTTGGTGATCGGCACCGGACGCTCGACACCGAGCGTCGCATCGAAACGTCCTTGGAGAATAGCCTTCGCGCCTTCACCGAAGCCTTCCCACTTTTCGTGCAACTGTTGGAGCAATTTCAACCGCGCCGTGCGTTGCGCGAGCTGACGATCGATGTCCTGAAGTTTCTTCTGCGCGTCGCGGAACTCGCGCGTCAGATCGGTGATCGCTTGCTGCGCTTCCGTCGATTCCTGATGCGCGCGCGCCTTCGCCATCATCGCTTCCTCTACGCGAGTTTCGAACTCGGAAACCATCTGCGCCATCGACGACTGCTGCTGCCGCACGCCTTCGACTTCCTGCAGGAGCGAGTCGTGTTTGTGCGCGCTCGTCTTCTGATCGACTTCGTAGCCCGAGCTATCCGTGCGGAGACGCGCAACTGAACTCTCTAACGTGAGCAACTGAAACTTCCCTTGCTGCAAATCCTGTTCGAGCTTGCTCAGTTCGCCTTCGACCACCGCGAGTTCACGGTTCCGATTCTGGAAAACCGCATCCGAGCTGCCGAGCAAGTTTAGCTGCTGCTGCTTGTCCTGAGCGCCGCTGTCCACCTGCGCACTGAGCTCGCGCAGCTGCATCTCGGTTTCGCCAAGATTGTCGCGTGACGACTCCAACCGGTCGCTCAATCCCGCGCGTTTGATCTGCGCGAGATTCGCCGCGTTCTCCATCTGCTCCTTCTCCGAACGCAGATCGAAAACCGCTTGCTGCGCATCCTGGACGCGCTGATTCAGTCGCGAGCGCAGCGCCTTCTTCTCTTCGAGCTCCGTCTGCCGCTGGCCAAAATGAATGCGACGCGTCTCCGCCGCCGCGCGGAGCTTGATCACTTGCTCCTCCAGCGTCGCGAGCTGCGCGCCGATCTGTGTGTAGTGGAAACCGCTGTACGCGAGCGCGAGATGCCGCAGACGATAGCTGAGTTTCTTGTACCGCAGCGCCTTCGAGGCTTGACGCCGCAGCGACCCAATTTGCCGTCCAACCTCGCCGATCACATCCGCCACACGTGCCAGATTCGTGTCGGTCAACGCCAGTTTCTGCAGCGCTTCACGGCGTTGCGATTTGTACTTCGTGATGCCCGCCGCCTCCTCGAAAACCGCGCGGCGTTCCTCGGGTTTCGACGACAGGATCTGGTCGATCTGACCCTGCGCCATGATCGAATAACTCGTCCGGCCGATGCCGGTGTCCATGAAAAGCTTGTGGATGTCCTTCAGGCGGCACGGCTGGCCGTTGAAAAAATATTCGCTCTGCCCGTCGCGGTGCACGCGGCGCATGATCTCGATCTCGTGAAACTCGCTGCCTAGCTGCTTCTCGCAGTCCGTGAGGAGCAAGGAAACCTCGCACAACTGGGACGGCTTGCGGGTATCCGCGCCTTCGAAAATGACGTCCTGCATCTTGCCGCCGCGAAGCGCCTTTGCACTTTGCTCGCCGAGCACCCAGCGGATCGCATCCGCGATGTTGGATTTACCGCAACCGTTGGGGCCCACGACAGCGGTCACGCCAGGTTCGAAACGGAGAGTCGAAGGGTCGGCAAAGGATTTGAAACCGTGCAGCTTGAGCGCCTTGAGATGCATGAGGAGCGGCGAACTTGAGTCAGCGCCCTCTCATCCGGCAAACGGAAACTGCTCGGAGTTGTTCACACCCTATTCTCAACCCTAGGCCGTCCCACTTCGGCAGCTCCTTGAGTCGCAAGAAAGTAAAGTCGCGAAGATCTGAACAAAGGCGATCGCGATTCCAAATTCTCTTCGCGGACCGCGCCTTAGCGTCTTCGCGATTCGACCCATCATCGCCCGCTTTCGCGGCCTAACTCGTCCACCAAAACCGCACGATATGAAAAAACACCGGCGCTGCGAAACACAACGAATCCATCCGATCCATCACACCACCGTGCCCTTCGATCAACACTCCATAGTCTTTCACGCCACGATCGCGCTTAATAGCCGACATCACCAAGCCGCCAAAGAAACCCGCAATCGTGATCGCGAGCGCGATTAGCCCCGCCTGCCACAGTAGAAACGGCGTCGCCCACCACAAACTCGCACCCATCGCACTCGCCGTCAGCACGCCGCCAACGAGTCCCTCCCACGTTTTGCTCGGGCTCACGTTAGGCGCGACTTTATGCTTACCCAACAATTTCCCCCACACGTACTGAAGCACGTCGCTCATCTGCGTGATCGCCACGAGAAAAACCAATAGCTTGGCGTTCTGCCCTTCATAGCCCGCGATCCTCAAGCTGAGCAACGCCGGCGCATAACTCAGGCAGTACACGCACGTCATCAAGCCCCACTGGGTTTTTGCCACGCGCTCGAGAAAATGATCGCACTCGCCGGCAATCGCCGCGCGCACGACAAGAAACAGAAAAGCCCACACCGGCACGAAGATTGAAAACATCCCGTACCACTCTGCGCCGACATAATAATACTGCGCGGGTGTGATCACGAAAAACGCCCAAAACAGCGCGCGGTGATCGCCGCGTCGCGTCGGTGTGAGCGTGAGAAATTCCCGCAGCGCCAGCCATGACAAGAGTCCAAACAAAACGACCACCCCCATGCGCCCGCATGCCAGCGCGCCGACGAAAACTAGCACCATGATCCACCACGCGCGCGTGCGATCGTTCATGTTGGCAATAGTGGCCCGCGCTTTCTCGGTCTTCGCCGTCTTCGCCAGAATCGCGCCGATCACCGACGCCACCACGAGCACGCCGCCCACGCCCGCGCCGAGCCACAGAAAGTGAGGGTCGTCCCTCATCGAGTTTAGCTGGGTTCCGATGCTCATGATTTGATCCCTCCAAGTTCCGCCAGCGCCGTTCGCGTCCGCGTGAGAAACCCTTCTTTCGTTTCCTCCGCCGCGAGCGTCATCGGCGCGCCCACCGTCACGCTGCCCAGCATCGGCACCGGTAAAAACTCCCCTTTGGGCAGCACTCGGTTCACGTTGTCGATCCACACCGGCACGAGCTCCACTTCCGGCCGCTTGCTCGCGAGATGGTGGATCCCGCTTTTGAATTCGCCCAGCCCGCCACCCGCCATGCGTCCGCCTTCGGGAAAAATGATCAGCGAACTTCCCGCATCGAGCGCCGCCAGCATCGGCGTCAGTGGATTATTTTTCACGGTGACGTTTTTGCGCTCGATGAGCACCACGTTGAAAACGTGCTTGGCCAGGTAAGGTCGGATCATCCCCTTCGTCCAATAATCCTGCGCCGCCACCGGCCGTGTCCTCCCGCGCAACGCCGTCGGCAGCGACGCCCAGATCACGACCGCGTCGAGGTTGCTCGTGTGGTTCGCGAAATAGATCCGCTGCTTCGCCGAAGGCTCCGTTCCCACCCAGCGCGCACGAACACCCGTCAATGTGCGGACCAATCCAATAATCAGAAATTTAGAGAGCATACGATGAAGGGACCTGACGTTGACGCACACAGCTTCCCGGCGCCGCCATCACGGGCAAATCCAAACTCGCCGCGCATTATTCTGAGCGCGTCGCCGCGCGCCACTTGACCGTCGCAAACTTTCCTCTGCCTCCCGCGAAACTTCCTCTCAATCCCGGCGTCTGTGCCTCCATGGAAACGCCCGCCTCCGCGAAGACCGCCCCCGCCCCCGCTTCCACCGCCGCGTCTCCCGCGTTGACCTTGTCCGCGGCCGACGCCTGGCAACCGCTCCCACCTTCCGCCTTCGACGCCCCAGCCGCCCGCCATCTGCTTCGCCGCGCAAGCTGGTCCGCCCAACCCGAGCAAGTTGAACGCGCTGTACGCGACGGTCTGCCCGCGACTCTTGCCCGTCTTTTTCCTGCCGAGCCCATGCTTCTCCAGAAGCCTAAGCTGGTCGAACGTCTCGAGGAGGACACACCCGATTTCGCCAAGCGCCTCCGTGAGGCTTCGCAGGAGCAGAAACGTTTTCTGCAAAAAGAGGCCCGCGATCGTTCGCAGCAGGCCATGCAGGACATGAGCATCAAGTGGCTTCAGTTCGCCGCGGAGCCCGCGCATGCCGCGCAGGAAAAATGGACGCTCTTCCTCGGCGATGTCTACGTCGTCGGCTACGAAAAAATTAAAAATGCCGCGCACATTTTCGATCATCACGCGGCTCTGCGCCGTCACTCATTCGGGAAAGCTCCCGTGTTGACAAAAGTCGTTTCGCGCACGCCCGCGATGATCCGTTATCTCGATCTGCAGGTGAGTAAACGCGACGCGCCCAATGAGAATTTTGCCCGCGAGCTCTTCGAGCTCTTCCTGCTCGGCGAAGGTAATTACACCGAGAAAGACATCAAGGAGGCCGCCCGTGCTTTCACCGGTTACCGTCAGCGCTACGGCGAGTTTACCTTCGCCCCGAAACAACACGACGACCGGGCCAAGACCATCTTCGGGAAAACCGCGCCGTTCACCGGCGACGGCGTCATCGATCTAGCCTACAAGCAACCGGGCGCAGCCACCTATCTGCCGAACCAGCTCGCTCGTTTCTATCTGACCGACTCGGCGCTGCCGCCGGATCGGCTCGCAGCTCTCGGCCAATGGTGGCGCGGGCAAAACTTCGATCTCCGCGCACTCGCTCACCGCTTTTTCGGAAGTCGCCTCTTCTTCGCCGACTCCTACCGCGGCAACTACATCAAGAGTCCGATCCAGTTTTACCTCGCGCTCGTTCAGGATCTCCAGCTCGACGTCGCTCCGCTCGCCCGCCAGGTCCTCGGCTCGCTTCGCCAGATGGGCCAGACACTCTATAACCCGCCGAACGTCCGCGGCTGGGTCGGCGGTCGCCAATGGATCAACTCCGCCACGCTAGGCTCGCGCCGACAACTTGTGCAGACTCTCTTCAGCCCGATCAACGAGGCCAATCTCAACGCCGACGAACAGGTCGAGATCGTCGCCGCCCGCGCCGAGGGCAAAGACCGTTTCGTAGTCGACGCCGACCGCTTGAAGGCGTTCGCCGGGCTCTCGGCAGAAGAAGCCGCCACGCGTTTCCTGGATACGTTTCTGCCCGGCTCAGTCGATTCCGCGTACCGCAAAGAGGTCGCCGCGTTTTTGAAAGACGGCAACGCCGCTCAGTTAACCCAACGCGTCCGCAACGCCGCCATCACCTTGCTCCAATCTCCCGAGTACCAGCTCTGCTAACTCGCAGCCGCCATGAATAACTCTCTCCACTCCCTGCCCACCACGCGCCGTGAATTTCTCCGCCTCTCCGGCAGCGGTATCGGCCTGCTCGCGTTCAGCCATTTTGCCCCATCCTTCCTCGTGCAATCCACGCTCGCGGCCACGCCGAGTCCTGAAAAAGACCGCAGCATCCTCGTGCTCGTTCAACTTGCCGGCGGCAACGACGGCCTCAACACCGTCATCCCCTTCGAAGATCCGAACTACTACCGCCTCCGGCCAAACCTCGGCATCGCCAAAGATCAGGCGCTCAGACTCGGCGACACGCTCGGCCTTCACCCCGCCTGCGCCGCGATGCACGAGCTCTTCAAAAACGGTAAGCTCGGCGTCGTTCAAAACGTCGGTTATCCGAATCCCAATCGCAGTCACTTTCGCTCCACCGAAATCTGGGAGTCCGGCAGCGACTCGAACCAGACCCTCTCCTCCGGATGGATCGGCCGCTTCCTCGATAACACCTGCGCCGGCACGCCGATACCCGAGGCCGCTCCCACCGCCATTCACCTGAGCGGCGAGGTCCCGCAGACATTCCTCGCCGACCAGTCGCACCAGACCTTCGGCTTGAACCCAAACGCCATCGGTCGTCGTCAAAACAAGGAGAACCTGGAATTCCTCGAACGCCTCGTCCACCAACCTCCCGCCGATCACGGCGAGAACGGCAACAACTCCTTCCTGAAGCAAACGATGATGGACGCCCTCGTGACTGAGAAGCGCGTGCAGAAAATTCTCGCCGGTTATCAGCCGGTTTCCACGTATCCGGGCAACCCCTTCGCCCAGTCCCTCAAGAGCGTCGCCGCGCTCATCGCCGCCGGACTCTCCACGCGCGTGTACTTCGTTTCCCTCGGCGGCTTCGACACCCACGCCAACCAGCTCAACCTTCACCAAAACCTCATGAAGACGCTTTCGGAAGGTCTCGCCGCTTTCCAGAAAGACCTCGATGCGCACAAACTCGACGACCAGGTCGCCACGATGACCTTCTCCGAATTCGGCCGTCGTCCGATGGAAAACGAAAGCAAAGGCACCGACCACGGCACCGCCGCTCCGCTTTTTGTCATGGGTTCTAAAATCAAAGGCGGTCTTCACGGCACTCCTCCCGCGCTCAACCTCGCTCGCAATCAGGATCTCACCTTCACGACCGATTTCCGCCAAGTGTATGCCACAGTCCTGGACCGCTGGTTTTCATGCCCGACCGACCAAGTCCTCGGCAAATCCTATAAGCCCCTCGGCTTTATCTGAGTCGCCAAGTCAAAACGTCTTCCGCGCTCCTCCATCGTTCCTATTCTCTTACTCGTGTTCGCTCCCTTTCTCGCGCGGCCGGAATCCGCCATCCGAGAAAAAGAACGATGGGCCCTGGCGCCCCACCCGATCTTCCGACTATTGCTCGCTGCTCATGGGTCATTTCACGCGCGCGGATGCGCGCGTGAATAAACTTCCTTCAGACGCTCCACGCTCACGTGTGTGTAAACTTGCGTCGTATTCAAACTCACGTGGCCCAACAGCTCTTGGACAACACGCAAATCCGCTCCGGCGTTAAGCAGATGCGTCGCGTAGGAGTGTCGCAACTTATGCGGCGACAAATCGGCGGGCAGGTCCGCGAACGTGAGATAACGTTTCAACAGCAGCTGCACCGCGCGGGCGTTCATGCGTTCGTGACGCACTGTAATCATCACCGGCGCGCCCGCCGACGAGTCACGCGCAAACTCCGCCGAAAATTTCTTCAACACCGCGAGCGCCACTTTCCCGAGTGGGCACAGCCGCTCTTTGCGCCCCTTGCCCAAGACGCGCGCCACGCCGCTGCCCATTTCCACATCGCCGTAGTTAAGTCCCACCAGCTCGCTCACGCGCACTCCGCCGCCGTATAAAAGCTCCATCGCCAGCCGGTCCCTCCACGCGGTGAATGCGTCGATCGCCTCATTCTCCAAAAGCCGCTGCGGTCCGTTCAGCAAACGACGCATTTGCTCTTCCGTAAGAAACTGTGGCAGCCGTTTCTCCAGTTTCGGGAGCGGCACACCCACGAATGGATTTCGCGCGAGCGTCCCGTGCATCAGCCAAAATTTGAAAAACGCCCGCAGGCCCGACACGTGGTTATGCAGGGTCCGTCGGTCGAAACGTCGTTGCGCTTCGATCACGAAATCGCGCACCACGCGTTTCCCGAGCGCCGCAAAATCGCCGTCCCCAAAAACCCTCTCCGCCAGTTTTTCGCGCCGCAGCCACCGATAAAAATCCTCCAGCGCCTGCCGGTAGTTTCGCATCGTGTAGCGCGAATACCTCCGCTCTTTTTCCAAGTATCCGATAAACGGCTCCACCCATTGCCGCGTCACCGCCTCGGGCCACGAGGCCGCGCTCGTAACCGTGTTTTCCGAAGTAGCCGCGTTATCGAGAGCGGGGCCTTTTCGCTTCGCCGGCGACTTTGCACCCGCCACGCGTGCGTCGCCACTTGGCACCGTCCGCAAGGTCCTCGCGCGCTTATCGCGCCCGTCGTTTATCTCACTTCGCTTGCGCGCGTTTTTCGACATCGTCTTTCACCCTCTCCGCATACAGCCGGAGCGCGCCTTCGGGATCGAGTCCCTTCACACGGCACGCCGCCGCGATCTCGAACAACAGTCGGCCCGCCTCAACCGTGTTTAGTTCCGCGCCCAACGCGTGGATGCGCGTCGCATTCGCCTCTTCTCCTATGCGCAGCTTTTTCTTCTCAATCTGTTTCCAGATCGCTTCGGCAAACATCAGCGCGGGCAACCGCGGCGGCAGTTCTTTGAAAACGCGCTCGTTTTTTCCGCCTTCTCCTTTCGCCGCTTTTTCCTGCGCTTTGATCTCCTCCCACTTCACGACGACTTCGGCGCCCGTTCCAAGCTTCGCATGATCGCCGAAAACGTGCGGATGCCGCCGGATCAACTTCTCGTTCACCTCCCGCGCCACCTCTTCGAGGTTAAAGTGCCCCGCCTCTTCTGCGATCTGTGCGTGAAAGATCACTTGGATCAAAACGTCGCCCAACTCCTCGCGCATGTGCGGCAGGTCCATCCGATCGATCGTGTCGAGCAACTCGCTGCACTCGTCGATCAGGCATCGCGTCAACGATGCATGCGTCTGCTCCTGATCCCACGGGCAACCACCCGGTCCGCGCAACCGGGCGATAGTCTGGCGAAGTTCTTCGATGGCGCTCATGCTGCGAAGAGAACTCACGAAAATCCGGGGAACACACGAAAAATTCTATCGGCCGTTCCTCACTCCGCCCCCGCTGCTTGCCTTCATTCTCAGCCACTGTGCCCGGCTCACGCCCACTCTGGTCTGGTTTTCGTGAATTCGGTGTGTTTCGTGGGAGCTCGTATGTCCGACAAACTCACCGAGATCATGGCTTGGAAGCGCCAGGAAGTCGCCCCGCTTCTCCGCCCCGTCTCTCTCGACGAACTTTCCCGCCTCGGCGCCACGCTCCCGAAACCACCCTCGTTCGCCGCTGCACTCAAACGCGCTGACGGCCAGCTCGGCGTCATCTCCGAAATCAAACGCCGTTCGCCCTCCGCTGGAGCCATCGCCGAAAACATCTCCGCTACCGCGCAAGCCCTCCGCTACCAGGCCGCCGGCGCCAGCGCGCTCTCCGTATTAACCGACACGAAATTCTTCGGCGGCACCCTCGATGATCTCCGCGGCGTCACCGAGCTCTTCCGCGAAAAACCGCCCGCCATCCCTTGCCTGCGAAAAGACTTCATGGTTCATCCCATTCAAGTCGTCCAAGCCCGCGAAGCCGGCGCCAGCGCCATCCTCATCATCGTCCGCGCGCTGACCGACAACGACATCAAGACCCTCTTCGCCGCCGCCGCCGCCGCCGGCCTCGACGCCCTCTTCGAAATCCACAACGAAAGCGAACTTGATCGCTCCGTCCGCCACGGCGCGAAGATCATCGGCGTCAACAACCGCGACCTCGCCATCTTCAAAACCGATCTCGGTCTTAGCGAACGCCTCATCCCCAAATTCCCGAAAGACGTCATCGCCGTCAGCGAAAGCGGCATCTTCACCGGCGCCGACGCCGCCCGAGTGAAAGCCTGCGGCGCCCACGCCATCCTCGTCGGCGAAGCCCTCATGAGAGCCCCCGACCCCGCCGCCCTCATCGCGGAGTTTCGGAAATCCTGAGCAGTTCCAACAACGGCACCGATCATGGTACTCGTGAAAATACTCGCCGCCCTCGCTCTCGGTCTCGCGCTAACCGGCTGCGGCGGCCCGTCATCACGAGAACTCACCGAAGCGAGAACCAATCGCGCCAAAATTCTCAGTCTTATCAGCGTCGGCGAATCATTCGATCAAGCTGAAGCCAAACTCAAAAATGCCGGCTTCAAATTCGTTTATCCCAAGCCGATCGATCCCACCGGACGCGGAGAATATCTTCAGCAACTGGTGGTCATTCATCCCGCATTGATAAAGCCCGGCACTCAAAGCTCATTTGCCTACACCATCGGCATCAAAGCACCGAAAACCGCCCCCTATATTATCCTCGAAGCAAATAGCGAAGGCCTGATCACCAAGCTGCAATAATCGTTTCCGATATTCGCGTCCATTGGCGTCCATTCGCGGTTAAAATCTCCTCTCCGAATCCGTGCCCATCCGTGCAATCCGTGGTTAAAAACCTCCTCTCCCGACTCTGCCGCCTCCGCCCCTCATGCCGTTAACCCCCTCCGCCACGCGCGACCTGCTCGCCAAGCTCGGCCATCTGCCGAAACGCTTCCT
>WUUC01232599.1_pt1 | contig 12773 bp, 12 predicted proteins | sample 6278441 | NCBI WGS metagenome assembly WUUC01 (sample SAMN13675441, study PRJNA597444) | soil metagenome | isolation source: soil | place: USA: Washington | collected 2017-10 | reverse complement strand
TGCTGGACCTCGGCCTGATCGGACGCCACAACTACTACACCGGCGCGGTCTACGAGGTCTACGCCGCGGGTCTGGGCTTCACGCTGGCGAACGGGGGCCGCTACGACAACCTTCTCCGTCGATTCGGCGAACCGCTCCCCGCGACGGGTTTCGCCATCTCCCTCGAACGTCTCATTTCTGTGTTGCCCGAAGAAGAACCCTCGCCGCTGCTCGTCCTCGTCGGCGGCACCCTCGAAGCCGCCCGGATCGCCGCTGACCTCCGCTCCTCAGGGGTTCCGGTGCTGCATCTGGCCGAGAACCTTACCCTGGAGGACGCCTCCCGGTACGCCCGCTCGGTGGACGCTTCCTGGGTCGGCTACCCGGCCCCGGGCGGCCTCAAGCTTGCGCGACCCGAAGGGGAGTTCGAACTGGCTCCGCTGGAGACGGTGGCCGGGAGGGTGCTCTCGTGAGCGCGCTCCGGGTCGCGGTCCCCAAGGGAGCCATCTTCGAAGACGCTTTAAGTGCGCTCGGTGGGGCCGGGCTGCCCGTGGAGGTGTTGCGGGATAACGGACGCAGGCTCTTCTACCGGTTGGAGGGCACCGAGTTCATCGTAAGCCGACCCTCGGACGTGCCGGTCTTCGTCGAGCACGGCGCGGCGGACGTCGGGATCGTCGGCAAGGACGTGCTCGAGGAGCAGCGGCCGAACGTCATGGAGCTCAAGGACCTCGGGACCGGCGCGTGCCGCATGATCCTGGCCGCGCCGGAGAAGAGAGCTGAGGAAGTACGAAGAGCCATCTCTCACGCGGAGGTCGTGCGGGTGGCGACCAAGTTCCCCAATACGGCCCGGCGCTACTTCGAGTCCCTGGGGCGGCAGGCAGAGATCATCGAGCTCAACGGAGCCGTCGAGCTCGCCCCGCTCGTCGGCCTCGCCGAGTGCATAGTGGACCTCACCGCCACGGGAACCACCCTGCGCGAGAACAACCTGGTCGCCCTCGATGAGATCTCCTCCTCGACCGCCCGCCTCATCGCCAACCGCGGCGCCTATCGTCTCCGCCACGAGGAGATCGCCGCGCTCGTGGACGCCGTGCAGGGGACCTTCCGTGGTTAGGATGCTCGACGCCCGTGAAATATCTCCTTCTGAGATCGTCGCGGAGTTGCGACGTCCAGGCGGATTCCTTTCCATCAGGATACGCGACACGGCCCGTCGCATCGTCGAGGACGTTCACGAGAGGGGCGACGAGGCGTTGTTGGAGTACACCGAGCGTCTCGATGGCGTCCGTCCGGAGCCGATCCGGGTCCCGGAGGAGGAGATCGAGGCGGCGAGGTCCGAACTCGACCTGGAGGTCGAGGAGAGCTTCCGGGTGGCCATCGAAAACGTGCGCGCGTTCCACGAGCGGGAGATGGACCGCTCGTGGGAAATGAGCAGCAACGGCGCCACGGTGGGACAGCGGGTACGCCCGCTGCGGAGGGTCGGCATCTACGTCCCCGGTGGGCACGGCGCCTACCCGAGCACGTTGATGATGGCGGCGGTGCCGGCCCAGGTTGCCGGGGTGGGGGAGATCTGCGTCTGCGCGCCGCCCGGTCCGGACGGGCGGGTGAGCAGGTGGGTCCTCGCCGTCGCGGGGCTGCTCGGGCTCGGTGAGGTCTACGCTGCCGGAGGGGCTCAGGCGGTGGGGGCGATGGCCTATGGGACGGAGAGCATCCCGTCCGTAGACAAGATCGTGGGTCCCGGCAACGACTACGTGACGGCGGCGAAGCTCGAGGTGTTCGGCGCCATCGGTATCGACGCACCGCAGGGGCCCAGCGAGATCGTCGTGATCGCCGACGCGGGCGCCTTCCCCGAGCGGGTCGCCCGCGACCTTCTGGCTCAGGCCGAGCACCTCTCGGGGGCATCCGCGATACTGATCTCACCGAGCGCGGGGTTGCTCAGGGACGTCATGCCCCTCCTGGCCGGCGAGCCGGCGAAGCTCGTGACCCTCGTCCACGTGCGGGACATGGAACAGGCGGTGGAGATCTCAAACCTCTACGCCCCCGAGCACGCGCACGTGATCTCCGAGGACGACGAGACCGTACTGCAGGACCTCGACGCGGTCGGGATGGTCGCCGTGGGCGACATGAGTCCGGTGGCTCTGGGGGATTACGCGGCCGGTCCCTCGCACGCCTTGCCCACTGGCGGTGCGGCGGCCTGGGCCTCGCCTCTTGGCACCCACGACTTTACTGCCCGCACCAACTACATACACTTCACCCCGGAGGCGTTGGGCACACTGGGACCGCACGTCGAGCGGCTGGCGCGCCTCGAAGGCTTCGAGAACCACGCCGAGAGCGTCGGGGTACGGCTGCGGAGAGAATGAGCGTCGGTAAATTTGCTGACGGCTGATTGCTGAAAGCTGACTGCTAGGAGTACGATGGCGCGGATCGGACGGGCTGAAAGGGAGACGGGGGAGACTTTCGTCAGGGTCGAGCTTGACCTCGACGGTTCGGGGAGGACGGAGATCTCGACGGGCGTCGGCTTCTTCGACCACGTCCTCCACCTTCTCGCCCACCACTCCGGTATCGACCTGCGGGTAGAGGCGAAGGGCGACACCCGGGTCGATGATCACCACACCGTCGAGGACACGGGCCTGGTCCTGGGCCGCGCACTCGACGAGGCTCTGGGTGACCGCTCGAACCTCACCCGCTTCGCCGACGCGAGCGCGCCGCTCATAGAGGCGCTCTCGACCGCCGTCGTGGACCTCGGAGGCCGCAGCCACCTGACCTGCAACCTCGGTCCCATGCCCGAGAAGATCGGGGCCTTCGACACGGAGCTCTTCCCCGAGTTCCTCCGCGCCTTCACCCAGTACGGACGCTTCACCCTGCACCTCAACTGCCACTACGGCGAGAACGCCCACCACAAGGTGGAGTCGGGCGTGAAGGCGCTCGCCGTCGCCCTGAGAGAAGGGGTCGCTCCCCGCGCCACCGGCAGCGCCTCGACGAAGGGGATCATAGACTGAACGTCGCCGTGGTGGACTACGACGCGGGGAACACGCTCTCGGTCACGCGAGCCCTCGAGAGGGTGGGTGCGAGGGTGGATCTCACGCCCGACCCCGAGCACGTGGCACGGGCGGACGCTGTAGTCCTGCCGGGCGTGGGCGCCTTCGGCGACTGTGTGAGGAAGCTCGAAGAGGGGGGGATGGACGGAGCGTGCCGCGAAGCATACGCGAGCGGCAAGCCCTTTCTCGGGGTGTGCGTGGGCTTGCAGGTGCTCTTCGAAGAATCCTGGGAGTCGCCTGGGGTCGAGGGGCTCGGCATCCTACCGGGGAGGGTGGTGCGTTTCGAGGTCGAGGATCTCAAGGTCCCCCACATGGGCTGGAACCAGCTCGACGTGGCGCGGGAGCACCCCGTCCTCGCGGGGCTCGGCGGCGAGGCATTCTACTTCGTCCATTCCTACTACCCGGATCCGGCCGACCGGGGCGACGTCCTGGGGACGGCCGAGTACGGCGGGGTATTCTGCGCGGCGGCGGGCCGGGAGAACCTCGCGGCCGTGCAGTTCCACCCGGAGAAGAGCAGCCGCGCGGGCCTCAAGCTCTACGAGAACTTCTTGAGATGGGCGTGGAACATATAACCGATTTCACCGTCTTTCCGGCCATAGACCTGCAGGGCGGCAGGTGCGTGCGCCTCGTGCAGGGGGACTTCGGGCGCTCGCGGGAGTACGACGCCGACCCCGTCGAGCGCGCGCGAGAATGGGAGCGGCGGGGGGCGCGGGCGCTTCACGTCGTGGATCTCGACGGCGCCCGCGAGGGCCGGCCCGTGCAGTTGGATCTGGTGGGTGAGATCGCGCGCTCGGTCGGGGTGCCGGTGCAGGTCGGGGGTGGAATCCGTACCCTCGAGGATCTGCGGGCCGTCCGGAGGGCCGGCGCGAGCCGCGTCGTGATCGGCACCGCGGCGGTGGGCGACCGAAGGCTCAGAGAGCGGGCGGTGGAGGAGCTCGGGGCCCACCTCGTCGTCGCCGTAGACGCCCGCGACGGCATCGTCGCCACGCACGGCTGGCGATCGTCGAGCGGCATCGGGGTGCTGGATCTCGCCGAGGAGCTCGCCGCCGACGGTGTGGCAACGGTCCTCTACACGGATGTCTCCCGGGACGGCACCTTCAACGGGGCGGCGCTGGAAGAGACGGCCGCCGTTGCCCGGCTCGTGCCGACCATAGCCAGCGGCGGGGTGCGGGGAGCAGGGGACGTCGTCGCGCTCTCCAAGATCGGCGGCGTGGTCGGTGTGATCGTGGGTACGGCCCTCTACGAGGGGCGGGCCACGCTCGAGGAGTTGATCGAGGCCGCAGAGGGCTCGTAACGCTCGCGCGCGTCAATTTCCCGGCAAAAATCACTCATTTGAGGGATACGCGCGGTCTCACGCGGCTATAAGATACCCCTGATACTAACGGACGGGCGCTTCTGCGTCCTGGAAAAAGGAGCGTGGGTGATGAGACGGCGAGCGATCCTGCTTGTGGCGGCCATGCTGGTCGTGCTTGCGGCGGCCGGCGGGGTGGCACTGGCGGTGACCATCAGCGGCACGAGCGGCGATGACAGGCTCCGAGGGAGCAACGGCCGCGACCAGATAAGCGGCAACCGCGGCGACGACGTCATATGGGGGCTCAGGTCCATGGATACCCTGAACGGTGGGAGGGGAGACGACGTGATCCGGGTGTTCAACAGCCCGGCGGCGCAGGACGTGGTCTTCTGCGGCGACGGTTTCGACCGGGCGGTTGCCGACTCCCGGGATGTCCTCGCAGGTTGCAACCGGGTAACGCGCCCGTAGAACGAGCCGTTCCGGGACCGGCGCAGATGTTTTACAGCTGCAGCCGTGAAGTTCTGGGCTCGCCTTCCTCGTACTTGGCGGACTGTATCGCCCGCCAGGCGAACTGAGAGAGGGCTTCGTCGGTCGGTCCTTTGAGACCGGGGTCCGCCTCGGAGATAGCAGCCCTCGCGGTCTCCACCGCCGCGTCGAGGGCGGCGTTGATCTCGTACGCCCTGGCTGCCTGATACCTTATCCGCAACCCGTGTGGCGCTGTGTCCCCGACCGTGTAGAGCACCTCGTACTCTTCGGTGCGGCTCTCGTAATCCCCGACGCGGCGGACCGTGCAACTCAGCTCCGGCATACAAGCATCCTATCATCGGGCGGCGTTGCGCAACATGGGGTGGAGAGCGGGATTGGTGGGGAGGCACGTTGTGTATGGGTATCGGTCGGGGCCCGTTGAGGTAGACTGATACGCGGGAGATTCGTGAACAGCTTCTTCGAAACGAGCAAGAAAGCGTCCAAGAAGCGCCGGCGCGGTCTCTTTCTTCGGACGCTCCGGGTTCTCTTCAACCTGCTCCTGATCCTGGCCGTCACCGCCCTCATTCTGGTGGTCGGCCTGTACTGGTTCGTGATCAGGGAGTACGGAGATCGCCTCGACCAGCGATACCCAGAGCTCGTCCAGGACTCCTACGTCTACGACGTGAACGGGAACAAGATCGGCGAGTTCGGGGTGGAAGAGAGCCGCGAGACCGTCGGCTACGACGCCTTTGGCAAGAATCTTCCGCGGGCGGTCGTCGCCGTAGAGGACAGGCGTTTCTACGACCACTTCGGGGTGGACTTCGAAGGGGTCGCGCGGGCCGCCTGGACGGACCTGCGGGCCTGGGAGGTACAGGAGGGCGGGTCCAGCGTAACCGAGCAGCTCATGAAGAACGTCTTCATCCCGGAGGGGGAGCGGTTCGAGGTCTCTTTCTGGCGGCGCTTCGTGCAATCCGCGCTCGCTTTCTCCTACGAGCGGCACCATACCAAGAAGGAGATCCTCACCGCCTACCTCAACACCGTGTACTTTGGGAACGGCGCCTACGGGGCGGAGATGGCCGCGCAGCGATACTTCGGCAAGAGCGCCAAAGACCTCACCCTTTCCGAGGCTGCGACGCTCGCGGGTTTTCTCGACGCCCCCTCGACCTACTTCTCGACTGGCGAGACGGAAGGCTCCGAACAGGCCACGGCGAGCCGCGATACGGTTCTGAGGCTGATGGAGGAGCAGGGCATGATCTCCGCGGCTGAGATGCGTGAGGCCCAGAGCGTTCCTCTCGAGTACAACCCCGACCTGCCGTCCGAGAACCCGGCCTACGCGCCCTTCCTGGAGAGGGTGCGCCGGGAGGTCGAGGGGAGTCTCGGGCCCGAGGCTCTCGGACGCGGTGGGCTCAGGATCTACACGACCCTCGACCCCGAGCTTCAGCACGCGGCCGTCGAGTCCTCGGAGGAGACGCTTTTCGAGTCCACCGATCCCTCGGCCGCCGTGGTCACCGTCGAACCCCAGAGCGGAGCCATCCGGGCGCTCGCGGGGCAGAAGGACGGCTTTAACCTGCCGCTCGACGCCCGGCGGCAGCCGGGCAGCTCCTTCAAACCGATCGTGCTCGCGGCGGCCTTGAAGGAGAACATCTCTCCCGAGAGCGTCTACGTCTCCCAGGAGCTCAACTTCGACTTTCAGGACGAGCATTACGTCATAAACAACTACGATTTCGTGGAGCGAGGAGAGATCACGGTCTCCGAAGCGATGGCCGAGTCGGACAATACGGTCTTCGTCCAGCTCGCCGCGGACGTAGGCCTGGTGAACGTCGTCAGGACCGCCAGAGCTCTGGGGATCACGAGCCGGATCGAGCCCTACCCGTCCACGGCGATCGGCGGCCTGGGTGAGGGTGTCAGCCCCCTGGAGATGGCCTCCGCCTACGCGACCTTCGCCGGAGGCGGCATCCACCGCGCGCCGTACGCCGTCGAGCGCATAGAGAGGGTGAGCTACGGTGAGAGCGAGCCGGTCTACGACCACCGCCTCGTCGGGCGCCGCGTGATGACCGGTAACCAGGCCGCCGCCGCCAACGAGGTTCTCCGCGGCGTGGTGGAGGACGGGACGGCGAGCATGTTCCACGACCTCGACGAGGAGATAGGACACCCCTCCGCCGGGAAGACCGGCACCACCAATAACTTCGCCGATGCCTGGTACGTGGGCTACACCCCGCGTCTGTGCACCGCCGTGTGGGTCGGCTACCCCGAGGGTCGGCGTTCCCTGGTCGGGGTTCACGGCATCGAGGAGCCCAACGGCGAGACCCTGCCCATGGACCTCTGGTCGGCCTACATGTCCCGCGCGACGGAGGGAGACCCACCTCTAGGTTTCCCGGAGGCCGACCTGAGCGACTTCAGGAGCGTGTACAGGAGCTACTACGTAGACTTCTGATCGGACGCGCTACGACGCCTCCTCTCACGGTTCTGCGTCCGTCGCGCGGCAGCTTGCGCCCGCGCAGTTCGCGAGCTCCCGGAGTCGCGTCTTCAGCTTCGGCGGGGGCTCCTCGGCCTTGCCGTCGAGCTGGTAGGGGTCACTGGTCAGATCGTAGTATTCTGTCTCGTTCGTGAGCGGATACTCGATGTAGACCTGGTTCGCGCTCGTCCTTACGGCTTTGAAGTGGTGGTTGCCGAGGCGGTGCTCGAACAGGAGCCTCGTCCTCCAGGGGGCGTCCGGGTTGCCGAGAATGGGGACGAAGCTGCGCCCGTCGACGAAGTCCGGCGTCCGGGCTCCCGCCCACTGCGCAAACGTCGGGGCGAGGTCGATGTTCGCCACGAGCCGGTTATTGACGTGATCTTCGGGCACGCCCGGACCCCTGACGATGAAGGGAACCCTTTGGGAGGGCTCGTACGGAGCTCCCTTGGAGTAGATCCGGTTGCTGTACATCGCGAACCCGTTGTCGGTGGTAAAGATTATGTAGGTGTCCCGCATGAAGTCCTTGTCGTGGAGCGCCGTGATGAGCTTGCTGACCATTTCGTCGACGTCCATCAATGACTCCATGCGGTCGCGCCAGACCTCCTGGGCCTCCGGTGTGCACTGCAGGCGGAATTCCTTTCGATAGTCGGATGGGCACTCGTCGGGGAGCAGCTGGTTGTCCCGCCAGACGGAAGCCTTGTCGGAGATGTCGACCTCGTTGAAGGCGGGCGTCGTTGGCATGGGGCGCCCGGCGTAGGTGCCGTCGTTGCGCTCGGAGGCGAGGGCGGGCTGGTGCGGGGCGTTGGTCGCCACCACCAGGAACCAGGGGTTGTCGATCTTCCGGTTCCTGACGTACTCTTCGGCCTGCCGGGCGAAGTAGTCGGTGTCGCGCTCGGTGTCGATGCGGACTATCTTGCCCTGGTCGTTGACCTTGAAGGCTCCGTTGCCGCTCTGCTCGCCGGGGCCTCCCTCGTAGCCGATCCACCTGTCCCAGCCGGGGGGTATGTGGGTGGTGGGCTCATCATAGCTGCCGTACTCGTTGAGGTACTTCCCGATGTACCCCGTGTGATAGCCCGCCTCGTCGAGCCACGTGGCTACCGTGGATCTCTCGTGGCCGAGCTCTTTGAAACCCTCGAAGCCGCCGGCGGGGGAGAGGTTGGACCAGACCTCGTGGTTGTGGGCGTACTGTCCCCGCAGGATAGAGGCCCGCGAGGGACAGCACAGGGGCGTCGTCGCGAAGGCACGGCTGAACGTGGTGCCGCGATCGACTAGCTTGGACTGGAGGTTCGGCATCCGCGATACCGAACCTATGTCCTGGTCGTCGGTGAGCACGAGCAGTATGTTCGGCTCCTGCGGCGTCTGGGAGACGGCGCGCCGGGGCACCTCCTGCGTCCCGGCGACGAGGCACAACAGGATGACCGGTAGAATCATCCACGATCGCCTCAACAGCCCCCTCCATCGATATTCGGACACCGAGCGCCGCTTTTCCGGGGCGCAGGCAGTGTACCAGCAAGGCAGGAGCCGGTATATAGCCCGGTTGCGCGGCGAAAGTTCGATCCCATCGATCAGCCGAAGCGTGGCCCGGGTGCATTAGAATGATGAGGCATGGATCTGGAGAGGCTCTACGGTGGATCTTTCATCGACTGGGAGACGGTCGCCGGCTCCTGGGCCAAGCGCACCGTCTCCTCGCGGCTCCTCCTCTTCGCCGCCCGGCGCTATCTGGAGGAGGACGCCTCGACGACGCCGATCGCAGAGCGTGCGGAGATGCTCGACTCGACGCCTCTGCCGGACGAGATAAAGCGGGCCTTCGCCTCGCCTCCCGGACCCGCCGGGTCCGCGGCCCGGCGTTGGGGCGAGTTCGTGGACGCCGCCGCCGCCGCCGAGCTGGAGATGATCTCCTACGGCGAACGGCCGCCGATCCTGCACGAGCTGAGGACCGGCCTGGAGCAGGCGGCCGCCGAGGCCGGTCCCGAGACGGACCTCGGGCGGTGGTTCCTCGAGAGGCGCGATGCCCTGCCCGGCACGGACCTGCCCGAAGACCCCGGCTATCTGCCCGTATAGCACTTCAGCACGCCCGCTTCGCAGCCTTGTCAGCACGCTCCGGCTAACGCCTCCGCTTGTCAGCACGGCGCTTCGCGCCTTCTCAGCACGCCGCCCGGCTCCACCAGGCGGCTTTCAGCTTGTCAGCGCGGAGAAAAGCTGAAATGCTGAAAGCGAAGCCCGAAGGGCGTAGCGTGCTGAAAGCGGAAGCCGAAGGCTGGAGCGTGCTGACCAGCTGAAGTGCTGACAGGCTTTTATTTACCGGGAGCGGGGGTTGCAATAGAATACCGCTTTCACGACGTTTTAGAGACGAGCCGAAGGAAAGAGAACAGACGATGGAATACATACCCAGCGCGAGCTACAGCCTGACCCTGCGGGTCGAGTTCCCGCATCGGGTGGGGTCGCTCGGCCAGATCCTGACAGTGATCGGTGACACGGGTGGGATGGTCGGAGCGGTGGACATAGTCCGGATGGGGGAGAGACGTACCATCCGCGACATCACCGTGAACGCCCGCGACTCGGAGCACGGCCAGCGGGTGGTCGCGGCGGTGGAGGAGCTGCCGGAGGTCAAGGTCGTCAACGTCTCCGACAGGACCTTCCTGGTCCACCTCGGGGGCAAGATCGAGGTTCGCTCCAGGATGCAGATCCGTACGCGGGACGACCTCTCGATGGTCTACACCCCGGGGGTCGCCCGGGTGTGCCGGGCCATCGCCCAGGACCCCGAACGCGCCTTCAACCTCACGATCAAGCGCAACACCGTGGCGGTCGTCTCCGACGGCACCGCCGTACTGGGACTCGGGGACATAGGGCCCAAAGCCGCGATGCCGGTCATGGAGGGCAAGGCCGCGCTCTTCAAGCAGTTCGCCGGTGTGGACGCGTTCCCGATCTGCCTCGACACCAAGGACCCGGACGAGATCGTGGAGACCGTCAAGAACCTCGCCCCGGCGTTCGGGGGCATAAACCTCGAGGACATCGCGGCCCCGCGGTGCTTCGAGATCGAGGAGCGCCTCAAGAAGGAGCTCGAGATCCCGGTCTTCCACGACGACCAGCACGGCACGGCCGTCGTGGTGCTGGCGGCGCTCATCAACTCGCTCAAGATCGTGGAGAAGAAGATAGAGGATCTGCGGATCGTCATCAGCGGGGTGGGTGCCTCAGGGGTGGCGTGCGCCAAGATAATGATGGCCGCCGGGGCTACGAACATCGTCGGGTGCGACTCGAAGGGCATCGTGCACGAGGGGCGCGAAGGGCTCAACTCGTCCAAGCGGTGGTTCGCCGAGCACACCAACCCCGAGGGCAGGACCGGCGACCTCTCCGACGCCGTCGCCGGGGCCGACCTGTTCCTCGGCCTCTCCGTCCCCGGCGTGCTAACGGTGGAACATCTGGAGAGCATGAACCAGGACCCCATAGTCTTCGCGATGGCCAACCCCGAGCCTGAGATACGGCCCGAGGTGGCGGTGGGGCACGCCAGGATCATCGCCACGGGCCGTAGCGATTACCCGAACCAGATCAACAACGTCCTCTGCTTCCCCGGCATCTTCCGGGGGGCGCTGGACGTACGCGCGAGAGAGATAGACGAGGATATGAAGCTCGCCGCGGCAGAGGCGATGGCCGGCGTGATCCCGGAGAAGGAGCTCTCCGAGGACTACATCATCCCGAGCGTCTTCGACGAGCGCGTCGCCCCCGCCGTCGCGGAGGCGGTCGCCGAGACGGCCAAGAAGACCGGGATGGCCCGGCGCGTGCAGGAGCACACGGAGACGGGGCTCTCGACCACCCAGTTCTAGAGAACGGTCGGGGACCTCGGCGGACGCCCTCGTCTCCCCGCGCGATAAAATGGGGGGCATGACGACGTTACGCCAGATCTTCGTGTGCGCTACGCCGGGGGAGGGCCGCTGTGGGACCAAGGGCGGCAGCGAGCTCCTCGAGGCCTTCCGGGCGGAGATCGAGCGGCGCGGACTCCCGCCGTCCGCGGTGCTGCGCAACGCCTGCACCCGCCGCCACCACGAGGGTCCCGTCGTCTTCGTCTACCCGGACGACGTCTGGTACACCCGCGTTGCGCCCGAGGACGTGCCGGAGATCGTCGAGCGGCACCTGGCACCAGCGCGGGTGGGATTTTAGCCGTCAGCATTCAGCTCTCAGCGATCAGCCTTTGACAAACGGCGTAGGTTCAGCTGCGGAAAACAAGCCCCGACTCTTTGCATAACGGGAGTCGCATTTTTCCTTTGGCGTGGCCTCGGTCACGCCTTTTGGCTGACCGCTGATCGCTGAGAGCTGATAGCTCCAAACCCCACGCGTCCTATGGTTCGCTCCATGGCCCAGTCTGAGGCGGCAAGGATGCGGTCGCGGCGGCTCTTCAGGTAGTAGAGAAGCACGCCCCGGTAGAGCGCCTGGGCGGCGGGTCCCTTCAGCCTCACCCCGACCGCCTCGGCCACGGCGCTCTCGGGACCGAGGCTGACCACGTACCCCCGGTTCAAGAAGCGGAAGGGCGGACGCGCGGCCCTGCCGCGGAGCCTGCGCCCGAGGTCCCGGGCGGTCCACGGTCCCTGCCGCACGGCGACGGAGGCGGTAGGGGGGAGAGGGCCGTGGCGCGGATCCTCGTAGAGCCCCGCGTCCCCGAGGACGTAGACCTCCGGATGATCGGACAGGGTGAGGTGAGTGTCCACCTTGACCCGTCCGCTCGGGTCGTGTTCTCCGGGAAGGCTCCGGACTAGGTCCGGGATCTCTATGCCAGCCGCCCAGACGCGGATGCGCGCCGGCAGCCAGTCGTCCCCGGCCCGCAGCGCCTCCTCGCTAGCCTCCTCGACGGCGGCGTTCAGCCGCACCTCGACCCCGAGCCGCGCCAGCTGCTCCATCGCGACCTCGTGAAAGTACCTGTCGAGCCAGCCTATGAGCCGATCCTCGGCTTCGAACAGCACGACCCGGGGTTCGACTGATGGGCTCCGGGCGGTGCGCCTCTTGAGGTACTGGAAAAGGACGGCGACCTCGGCGGCCAGCTCCACCCCGGTCGCTCCCCCGCCGGCTATTGCGACGGTGAGCCCACCGGGCCGGGGGTCGCGTTCGGGCGCCCGGCTCACAGACGTTTGCCAGGCTTCGTCCAGAGCGCCGCGAAGTTGGAGCGCGTCCCCGAGTGTCCAGAAGAGCTGGAGGTGAGAGGCCAGGCTATCCGGGGGGCGCGCGGCGCCGCTTCCGGCGGCGAGGACGAGGTACTCGTAGCCGACCTTGCCGGAGGAGGTCTCGAGCGTCCTTTCGGCGAGGTTTACGCCGGTCACCTCGGCTTTGAGGAAGTCGCAGCGGCCCCCCTCGCAGAGGGGTGGAATCGGGGAGCGGACGCTCTCCGGGTGGATGCGCCCGACGGCGACCTCGTGGATCAGGGGTATGAAATGGTACGCGTCCTCGCGGTCGATGAGCAGCGTCTCGCCCGGGCGCCGCAAGGAGGATGGAAGGTTCCGGATCAGTGACGCCCCGGCGAACCCTGCCCCGACGACCACCACGCGGGCTCTGCGCCGGAGGTCCTCAT